>Ga0265797_10000034_pt1 | contig 311699 bp, 260 predicted proteins | sample P2T30metagenome_FD_192433 | JGI IMG/M metagenome (GOLD analysis project Ga0265797, IMG submission 192433) | Plant litter microbial communities from East Loma Ridge, Irvine, California - P2 T30 | ecosystem: Environmental > Terrestrial > Plant litter > Unclassified | place: USA: California... | reverse complement strand
ACTTCCAGCGTTTCGCGGTTGTAGCGGCGGCCTTTGCAGGTTTCGCAGGGCACGTGCACGTCGGGCAGGAAATTCATCTCGATGGTGCGGATGCCCGCGCCCTCGCAGGTTTCGCAGCGCCCGCCCTTCACGTTGAAGGAGAAGCGGCCGGGCCCGTAACCCCGGATTTTGGCCTCCGCCATCTCGGCAAACAGCTGACGGATTTCGGTAAACACGCCGGTGTACGTGGCCGGGTTCGAGCGCGGCGTGCGGCCGATGGGCGACTGGTCTACCTCAATCACTTTGTCAATCAGCTCCAGGCCGTCGAGGCTGCCGTAGGCCAGCGGCTCGCGGTGGGCGTTGAAAAAGTGCTTGTTGAGAATCGGGTACAGCGTGTCGTGGATGAGCGACGACTTGCCCGAGCCCGACACGCCCGTAACGGCAATGAGCTTGCCCAGCGGAAACTTGGCCGTTACGTTCTTAAGATTGTGGCCCTTAGCTCCTTTCAGCGTCAGGAAAGCGCCTTCGCCCTCGCGCTTCTTTTTGCGCAGCTCGATGTTGCGCTTGCCGCTGAGGTAGTCGGAGGTGAGCGAGCCGGAGTTGAAAATGGCTTCGGGCGTGCCCTCAGCCACGATGTGGCCGCCGTGGATGCCCGCGCCGGGGCCAATGTCGAGCACGTGGTCGGCGTGCATAATCATATCCTTGTCGTGCTCCACCACAATCACCGAGTTGCCGATGTCGCGCAGGTGCTGCAAAGCCTTGATTAGCCGCTCGTTATCGCGCTGGTGCAGGCCGATACTCGGCTCGTCCATGATGTAGAGCACGCCCACGAGTTGGGTGCCAATCTGGGTGGCCAGCCGGATGCGCTGGCTTTCGCCGCCGCTGAGCGTGCGCACCGAGCGGTGCAGGCTGAGGTAGTCCAGGCCCACTTCGAGCAGGAAGCCAATGCGCTTGCGGATTTCCTTGAGCAGCTCGCGGGCAATGAGGTTCTGGCGCTCGCTCAGGCGGCCTTCCACATCCACAAACCAGCCCGACAACTCGTTGATATCCATCACCGACAGCTCGCCGATGTGCTTATCAGCCAGCTTGAAGTGCAGGCTTTCCTTCTTGAGGCGGTAGCCGTCGCACACCGGACAGGTCTGGGCCTGGGTATACTGCTGAATCCACTCGCGAATGCTGTCAGAGTCCGACTCCATCTGGCGGCGCAGGAAGGGGATGATGCCCTCAAACGGCTCGGTATAAGCCGCTTTGGTATCGTCGGCCTCGTCCTGGGTGATGCCGTGCAGCAGGCGCTTGAGCAGGTCGGGGTCCAGCTTCTCGACGGGCGTATTGAGGCTGGCCTTGTGCTTTTTAAGAATGAGCTGAAGCTGCTGGAAAATCCAGATGTCGCGATACTCGCCCAGCGGCGCGATGGCCCCACGGCTGATGGTCAGCTTGGGGTCGGGGATAACAGTTTCCTCGGTTATCTGCTGCACCTCGCCCATGCCGGCGCAGTGCGGGCACGCGCCGTAGGGCGAGTTGAAGCTGAACGTGTTAGGCGCCGGGTCGTCGTAGGCGATGCCGGTTTCGGGGTCCATGAGGAAGCGTGAGAAAAACTGCGGCTTGCCTTTCTCACCCTTGGCGTCGGGGTCGAGCACCAGCATGGTGCCCTTGCCGTGCGTCATGGCATTCTGGACCGAGCCGGAGAGCCGGAACCGGTCCTCCTCCTTCACCACCAGCCGGTCGATGACAATTTCGATGTCGTGAATCTTGTAGCGGTCCACCTGCATCTTGGGCGTGATGTCGAGCAGCTCGCCATCGACGCGCACCTTGGTGAAACCCAGCTTGGCAATCTTCTGAAAATCTTCGCGGTAGTGGCCCTTTCGGCCCTTCACCACCGGCGCCAGCACGATGAGCTTTTTGCCATCGTACTGCTTGAGAATGTAGTTGATAATCTGGTCGTCGCTCTGCCGAATCATCTTCTTGCCCGTGGCGTAGCTATAAGCCTCGGCGGTGCGGGCGTAGAGCAGGCGCAGGAAGTCATAAATCTCGGTAATCGTGCCCACCGTCGAGCGCGGGTTGCGCGAGGTGGTTTTCTGCTCGATGGAGATAACCGGCGACAGCCCTTCGATTTTATCGACGTTGGGCCGCTCCAGCCCGCCCATGAAGGAGCGGGCGTAGGCCGAAAACGTCTCCATGTAACGCCGCTGCCCCTCGGCATAGATGGTATCGAAGGCCAGCGACGACTTGCCCGAGCCCGAAATACCGGTAAACACCACCAGCTTGCCGCGCGGAATGCGCACGCTCACGTTCTTAAGGTTGTGCTCGCGGGCGCCGTACACTTCGATGAAGGGCGCTTCGGCGGCGGCCCCCAGCGGCGGGCCTTCCGCGGCGGGCGGCAGGCTGGCGGGCGTTTGGTGCGCCTCGGCCACGGCTAGCCCGGCGGGCGCGGGCTGAGAGCCCACGGGCAGGTTGTGCCGCAGGTCAGCGGCTTGCGCCCCAGCCACTTCCGCCAGGTCGGAGCCTGGAGCAGCAGTCAGGATTTCGGCGGCGGGAGCAGCGGGCTTCGCGGCTTTTTTAGGAGCAGCCTTGGGTGGTTTCGGAGCGGGGGCAACGGGAGCGGTAGCCGTTTTTTTGGGCATGCGGGCAGATTCGGAGGAACGAGCAAAGGTACGGAAACGGCCCGCCGGGGGTGGCGAAAAAGTGGACTTTTCTGCGCGGCGGCGGGCTGGGGGCGACGGTCAGTAACAGGCAAGCGGCGGGTTTGGTGCCGCTTGCACGGTATTTGCCAGCGGCTGAGCCCCGCCTCATTGGGGTGCGGGCACCTAGCCGCGGCTACCTCACCTTTTCCACTTCATTAAAGCTAATGCGTTTCTCTTCTGTTTTCAGCGCGGGGCGCGCCTTGGGGATGAGCCTGCTGCTGGCCGCTGCCAGCCCGCCGGCAATGGCCCAGCTGCTACCCGCCGCCCATGCCCAAACCTTTGATTTTCTAACAGTTACGACAATAGAATCCCAGACCAGGAATATGGCGAAGCTACTCTTCGCGCCGGCATATGGGGGGCGCAGCGAAATTTCGCTCGAACCAGTCAGCGGCTTTACTGCCGTCAGCCTATTAGAGCAATTGCGCAGAAACAACGAAATACTAGCTCAAACCCTGAGTGAGTTATCGGCGGCGGGCTGGGAGCTTATTCAGGTAGAAACCGCCCCGTTTATCGGGGATAAAACGGTGACGACTACGCGTTACCTGCTGCGCAAAGCCAAAAACTAAGCTGCTGCGTATACGGCTACCCGCGCCTCTTTCAGCCTTGGCATTGTCCTTGCCAATGGGTGCGGGTCACCTTACGCTTCTTTCCTATGAACCTGCTCCAAAAAACGGCCTCGTTGGGCCTGCTGGCCGTGCTGGCCTTCGCCGCTGCCCCCGCCCAGGCGCAAATCAACGTCAACATCAACACGGGCCCGCCCGTGGTAGTGGGCGCGCCCGCCAATGCCCAGTACTACTACATCCCGGAGGCCAACGCCTACTACGATGTGCCGGCCCGCCGCTACATTGTGCAGCGCAACGGCCAGTGGGGCCGCTACGAGCGCCTCGATGGCTACGACCCGCGCAACTTTCACCCCCAGTACATTGAGTACCGCGGCAATGAGCCCTGGACCTATGACCGCAAGGGCCACCCCCACGGCATGCCCCCCGGCCAGGCCAAGAAGCTCTACGGCAAGGGCTACGACAAGCATGATAAGCACGACGACCGGGGCCACGGCAAGGGCAAGGGCCACCGCTAAGCATGCCGCCTGCGCTGGCAGTTTTATATTCACTGAAAAGAGACGCACTTCGGTGCGTCTCTTTTCAGTTTGACGAGTGGGTAAAAGCCGGCTGCCTTACCAAGGATGCATGAAGGGCAATGAAAAAAGCTCGCCCAGAATAGCGATTGACCATGCGGCCCCAACGGCCCACCACTCCACTACTAGGTGCTTGCGACCAAGTAAGTAGAAGACGAGGGCCGTCAATCCATTGCCGACCAGCAGAATACCAACTGCATAAGTCATTGAATGGTCGGCATAAGCAGTCACGTAGTGGCGGTCCATCCAAGGTTGGCCAGCATCCGGCGATACGTTTGGAGGAGTGGTTTCTACGCATACCCAGCTGGCAAACATATCTAGCTCAAAGTGCAGAAACAGCGTGAGCCCCGCCGCAAAAAAGAAACGTGGCAGCTTAAGCAGCCAATGAGCCAGTAGCTTAGCGGAGTATGCTTTAAAGTTATTCACGACTTTATGCAGCTATTTTAGTAGTTAACGCAGAAACACACCGCCAGCAAATTTCCCGCAACTGTCCTTTTTGTGCTTACAGAGCACCCGAAAGCTACTGTTGCGCTTCAGTAAGCGAAAACCCTGCCGCCTGGTAGTTGCCCCCTTGCGGCGTAGCGACCGGCTAGGGCGGCCACTGTTCGCTGCCCGGCCGCCATTGGTCGACACACTGGCCCAGCCCGGCTGTAAAGCAGGCTAGTCTATCGAAACGAGCAAATTACGGCACCTTCCTTGCAGTAAGCGTAAGGCACAGTACGCGCTCTTTTTCTTCTTTATTTCATGACCTCCTGCCTTCGTTTTCTCGCTTTCGCGCTCGGCACTGGCTTGGCGTTTGCTGCCCCCACTGCCGCGCAGGCGCAGGTAAGCGTGGGTGTTACCATTGGCCAGCCCGCCTGGGGGCCGCCCGTGCCGCAGGGCACGCAGTACTACTACATCCCCGAGATTGACGGCTACTACGACATCTACAACGGCGTCTACATCGTGTTCGACGGCCAGCAGTGGGTGCAGATGCCTTATCTCGACGGCTACGACCCCTACTATTTCCACCCCCAGCCGGTGAGCTACGTGGGCGCGCAGCCTTGGCTCTACATCAACACCTATCGCCAGCGCTACCCGCAGTACGTGACCGTGTACCGGGGCGGCGGCTACGGCGGCGGGGGCCGCTACTACGGCGGCCACGACTATGGCGCGGGCCGCGTGTACGGCTACGACCGCGGCGGCTACGGCGGCAACCGGGGCGGCTACTACGGCGGCGGCCGGGGCGGCTACGGCAATAATGGCCCGGGCCGGGGCAACTACCCCAGCGGCCCCGGCCGGCCCGGCGGCAACCCGCCCGGCCCCGGCTCTCCGGGCAACGGCGGCCCCAGGCGGGGCGGCTACGATGGTAGCCAGCCGGGCCCTGGCAACCCGAGCGGCCCTGGCCGGGGTGGCTTTGGGGGGGGCCAGCCTGGGCCGGGTGGGCCTGGGCCGGGCAATTCTAGTGGGCCGGGCCGAGGTGGCTTCGGCGGCGGGCAGCCGGGGCCGGGTGGGCCCGGCCCCGGCAATCCCGGCGGGCCTGGGCGAGGCGGTTTTGGTAGTGGGCAGCCCGGCCAGGGCGGCCCGGGCCGAGGCAGCTTTGGCGATGGGCAGCCGGGCAATGGCCCGCAGGGAAACAACGGCGGCGGGCGCGGCCGACGCTAGACTTCCCGCTTAGTTCATCAAAAAAGGCCGCTACTCCAACTGGAGCAGCGGCCTTTTTTAATGAACTAAGCGGGAAGTCTGCGAGCAAATGCCTTGCTAGCGCGCGGCTTGCGACTGCGCCAGGCTAGCCCAGTCTACGTCGGCGGTCAGGGCGCCGGGGGCGGGCATCCGGCCCTGGCCCAGCAGCTCGGTGATGTAAATCATATCCGCGTCGCGGCCCATGCCGGCGGCAGCGATAACGCGGCCCGCCCGTACGTAAAACGCCAGGAAGTCCTGCTTAGCCACGTCGCCGAGATAGCTAATCTCATCCCACTGCGTGGCGTGGCCGGCGTAGCGCAGGCTTTTGCCATACTGCTGCGTCCAGAAAAACGGGGTAGCCGTGTAGGGCACCCGCTGGCCCAGCATGTTGCGGGCGGCCACGGCGCCGTGCTGCTGGGCCAGCCGCCAGTGCTCGATGCGGGTGGGCTGGCCAGTGGCCGCCAGCGGAAAGCGGGCGATGTCGCCGGCCGCGTACACGTTGGGGGCGGCTTGCAGGTAAGCATCTACGGGCAGGCCGCCGTCCTTTTCGAGCGGAAAGGCCTGGGCTAGGAAGTCGGTGGCCGGGCGCACGCCCACGCCGAGCACCACGGCATCGGCGGGCACGGTGGCACCGCTCTTCAGCTGCACGGCGGTTACGTGGCCGTCGGTGCCGAGCAGGGCCGTAGCCTCGGCTTCGACTTCAAACTTCACACCTTTTTCTTCGTGCAATTTCTGAAACATGGCTCCGATTTCCGGGCCCAGTACGCGCGCAAAAGGTACTTTCTCCGAGGCGATTACCGTCACGGCGCGACCCTCGCCGATGAGGCTACTGGCGGCTTCCATGCCAATGAAGCTGGCGCCGATAATGGCTATCTGCTTAGCATCCTTGGTAGCTTCGAGGAGCTTATCGGCGTCGGCCTGGGTGCGCAGGGGCAGCACGCCGGGCAGGTTGTGGCCGGGCAGCTTGGGCAGGCGGTTGGGGGTGCCACCGGGGGCCAGCAGCAGCTGGTCGTAGCGCAGCGGCAGGTGGCCGGCCAGCTGCGCCTCCTGGGTAGCCAGGTTGAGGCCGGTGACCTGTGTATCGAGCCGCAGCTCAATGCGTTGCTCCGCATAAAAATCAAGTTCGCGCAAGGGCAGCGCTGCCGGCTTGGCCTTGCCGGCCAGGTAGGCTTTGCTGAGCTTGGTGCGGTCGTAGGGCGCGTGCGCATCAGCCGATACCAGCACCACACGGCCCGCGAAGCCTTCGCGGCGTAGCGTCTGGGCCGCAAACTGGCCGGCCGCGCCGCCGCCGATTATTACGAAGGTATGGGTATCGGCCGGGGCCGGGGCGGGCGCGGGCGCGGGCGGGGTGCCACCCAGTTCGGCGGTTGGGGTGGTTTCGGGCTTGTCGGTGCTGGCGGGTGGGCTAGCGGGCACCTGCACCAGGATGCGGCCGGCCTCCTCGCGCACGGCGTAGGTGGGCAGGTCATCGAGGGCGGGCGGCTCGCAGAGGTGGCCGCTATCCAGCTTGAAGCAGGCGTGATGCCAGGGACAGATTAGCTTACCATCCAGCACTTTGCCTTTTTCGAGCGGGGCACCGTAGTGCGGGCAGTTGGGGGCGAAGGCGTGCACCTGCCCCTGCTGCCGGGTGAGCAGCACCTGGGGGCCGTCGTCGGGCGTAGGGAAGGTTTTGAGCGCGCCTTCGGGCAGACTGGCGGTGTCGGTAAGGTCGATTTCGGGGAGCATGGCGGCGGGGCTGCGGTGGAGCTTACTCAACGCAGCCCCGCACTGCCGGGTTGGGCGGGCGGCGGCTACGGCTTGCCCGCCGGGGCTTGCTGGCGCAGCCAGGCGCTGGCGGCCTGCAGGGTGGCATCGGGGCCAGCCAGGGTGGCGGGCACGAGTTCGTCGGGCACGAGCGGGCCGGTGTGCGGGCGCCGGGTACGGTCGGCCTCGGCATACATGGCCAGGTTCAGCTCGGCGCCGTCGGAGAGCGGGATGAGTTCGTTGGCCGTCGTGAAGCCGCCCGAGGGCTGCCCAAACAGCCGGGTGGCGGGCCGGCCGATAAAGGCCATCGCCGTTATCTCGCCGCTGCTGGCGGTGCGGGGGCCGATGAGCACCGCCACGGGGCTAGCCGGCTGGCGCAGCTGGTAGGGCTTAGGCACGCGCACCCCATTGCCGGGCTTGCCGGTATACGCTTCCCCCTTGCGGTACGCAATCGGCACCTGGTGGCGGCCCGCCACGAAGTACACGAGCGGGCCGGTGCCTGCGAGCGGCCCCACTCCCGTGAGCATGGGGTGCATGTTGCCCCCGTTATTCTCGCGCAGGTCGACCACCCAGCCGGTAATCGACTGCTCGGTATCCAGCTTAGCAATAAGGGCTTGTAGCTGATTGGCGTAGGCCTGCTGGCGCTCGATATTGACCGAGCCAAACTCGGGCACCACGATGTAGGCCAGGCCCTCGCCCAGGTAGCGGGCGCTCGGCTCGGCGCTGGCCGTGGCGTTGGGGGCGGTGGCGGGGGCCTGGTAGGCCTTTACCTTCGCCGGCGGGTTGAAGGTGCTGTGCTTGTCGCCGTGCTGGCGCAGCAGGCCTATCAGGTACGTGAAGAGGGGGTGCGTTTCGGCGGGGGTTTGCATGCCGTGGGCCATCGCCAGCATATCGCGCTGAGCGGTGGGCCAGTCGATGGAGTCGCGCACCAGCGAACGGGTGCGGGCTAGCTCGATGGCTTGGTTGAGGTAGGCTTGCACAGCGGCCGAGGGCGCCCCTTCGGGGTGCGTGTTTACTGGGCTCAGCTGCACGTCATCAAACCACGCCTCGCCCTTGCCCAGGAAAAAGCCGCCCACTACCACGCGCCGCATGGCAGGCTGCACCAGCAGGTTGATTTCCAGGGTGCGCCACTCGCCGGCACCCATAGGCGGCGCGCTCTGCATGAGCGAGTTGGTGCTGCCCACCATCTTGCTATCGTCCCAGTACTGGCACAGCAGGGCAACGTTTTTGGCAGCGGTGGTCTTCACGGTGGCGCGCAGGCGCAGCATAGTAGGCTGCGCTACTTGCACGGCCACCGACTGCCGAAAGGGCTGGAAGTCCTTGGGGTCGTCGGTGGTGCTGGCCAGGTGCAGCATTCGCCGCCCGCTCGGGGCCGCCGTGCTGTCGAGCCCTATCGAGTAGCCGGGGGCGGTGGTAATGGCCCATTCGGCCGGCAGCTGGCGGTGGCCGGGCTGCGGCGTTTCGAAGCTGCCGTTGTGCAGGGTTTGGCTGCGGGCCGCGCCGGGCAGGGCCAGCAGCGCGCTGGCTAGAATAAGGTATTTCATGGTAGCCAGCGGTTTGTTCAATCGGGAGGGTGCGCGTGGGAAAGGTAAGCGCCCAGATGCACGCTACCCTATAAAGCGTTGCCTGGGATTTGACTCAGCAGCCAAAAAAAAGCCGGTAGCTGGGCGCAGCTACCGGCTTTTTTCAACCTAATCAGTTATTCCAACGGTTTAGAACTCCGCGTTCTTGGGGAAGCGCGGGAAGGGAATGACGTCGCGGATGTTGGTCATACCCGTCACGAACAGCACGAGCCGCTCGAAGCCCAGGCCGAAGCCGGCGTGCGGCGCGGTGCCGAAGCGGCGCGTGTCGAGGTACCACCACAGGTCGTCTTCCGGCACGTGCATTTCCTGCATGCGGGTTTGCAGCTTCACCAGGTCTTCTTCGCGCTGCGAGCCGCCGATGATTTCGCCGATGCCGGGGAAGAGCACGTCCATGGCGCGCACGGTACGGCCGTCCTCGTCGAGCTTCATGTAGAAGGCTTTGATTTCCTTGGGGTAGTTGGTGAGGATAACCGGCTTCTGGAAGTGCTTCTCCACGAGGTAGCGCTCGTGCTCGCTCTGCAAGTCGGTGCCCCAGTCCACGGGAAACTCGAATTTCTTCTTAGCCGATTTCAGAATCTCCACCGCCTCGGTGTAGGTGAGGCGCTGAAAGGCGTTGTCGGTCACGAATTTGAGGCGGCCCAGCAGCTCCTTGTCGTAGGTGTCGTTGAGGAATTGCAGGTCGGCGGCGCAGTGCTCCAGGGCATATTTTACCAGGCTTTGGAGGAAGTCCTCGGCCAGGTCCATGTTGTCGGCCAGGTCGTTGAAGGCCACTTCGGGCTCTATCATCCAAAACTCGGCGAGGTGGCGGGCAGTGTTCGAGTTTTCGGCCCGGAAGGTGGGGCCGAAGGTGTAGACGCTACCCAGCGCCATCGCCGCCAATTCGCCTTCGAGCTGGCCCGAAACGGTGAGGTTGGTTTGCTTGCCGAAGAAGTCCTGGCTGTAATCGACCGAGCCGTCCTCGGTGCGGGGCGGGTGCTCGGGGGGCAGGGTGGTTACCCGAAACATCTGGCCAGCGCCCTCGGCATCGGAGCCGGTGATGATGGGCGTGTGGACGTAGTAGAAGCCGTTTTTGTTGAAATAATCGTGGATGGCGAAGGCCAGCGCGTGCCGGATGCGCAGCACCGCCCCAAAGGTGTTGGTGCGGGGGCGCAGGTGGGCGATTTCGCGCAGGTGCTCGAGCGAGGTGGCTTTCTTTTGCAGCGGGTAGGCTTCGGGGTCGGCGGTGCCGAGCACGGTTATTTCGGTGGCCTGAATCTCAGATGATTGGCCTTTGCCCTGGCTAGGCACCAGCTGGCCGCGCACGGCGATGCAGGCGCCGGTGGTGATTTCCTTCAGGCTTTCTTCCGGAAACTTCTCCGCATCAGCCACTACTTGCAGGGTGGCGAGGCCCGAGCCGTCGTTGAGGGCAATAAACTGCACGTATTTGTTGCCCCGGCGAGAGCGCACCCAGCCCTTCACCAGCACTTCGCGGTTGAGGTCGGTACTCGTGAGCAGGTCTTGGATGCGGGTGCGGCGGAGTTGGTCGGTAGCCATAAAAAGAAATAATAAGCAGGGCAAAGGTAAGTTCTTTGGCTAGTGCGCCTCAAATACGGTAGCGCCACTCGACGAAAACACCCAAATAAACGCCTCCTCGCGGTCGAAGCTCAGCCAATGCAGCTGCTCACCTGGCGCGTGCGCCCAGCCCGTAGCGAAGGCTTTTTGCCGAAAGCCCAGCCGCGTGACTTCGCCCGTGGCAAAGTGGTAGAAGTACAGCCCGGCCTGCGCGGCCGGCTGGTACTGGCCCCAGCTGGCCCGCGTGCCATCGGCCGCCAGCTTGAGGGAGCCCCAGCGCGTGGGCACCTGCGCGGCCCGGTGGGTGGCGGTGGTGGTATCGGGGGCGAGGGCCAGCAGCCCCAGCTGGTCGATGCCAGTGAGCCGGGCCGAATAATGCCCCCCAAACGTGGCCACCTGTACCTCGCCCGCCACCTGCCGCAGGGCCAGCAGCTGCGGGGCATCGAGCACGTTGTCGAGGCCGGGCCAGCCGGCATACTCCGGCAAGGCGGGCCCCAGCGTGAGGGTTTGGGGCGGGGCCAGCAGCCGGTAGGCGGCGGCGGCCGGGCCGGCGCAAAGCGCCAGGTGAGCCAGAAACAAGCCCCGGCCGTAGAACTGCACGTGCTCATATATCACCGCCAGCTGGTCGGTACCGGGCACCCACACGGCGGCGCTGGGGCAGCCGGCCACCGTGCTGGCGCGGGCCAGCAGTTCGCGCACCGACAGGTCGGGGTTGAGTACCGCCAGCACGCGGGGCTCGGGCTGGTGCGGGGTATCGAAGAGCAGCACCTGGTCGATAAACAGCACGCCAAACCCTTGGCGATAAGCAAATAGCGTCCCGTGCTCAACTTTATTTTCCATGAACGTATCCCCGGCTTCCAGGTACTGCTGGTAGAGCCCGGAATAGCCGTGCAGGTCCTGCACCGTACCCGTGTCGGCGGCACCGGCCAGCGACAGGCGCCAGAGCTGCCGGTGGTGATTGAGCGCCACGGCGTGCGTGCCCCCGGCCAATGCCAGGCTCTGGCGCGTGAATCCGTAGCGGATGGGCGACGAGTAGCTGCGGCGCTGGCTGAATTTCATACGGCGGACGGGGCCACAGGAATAGTGCAGCCTACCGGACGAAATATAGGTGCGCATATCTTCGCGCACTGCCCTGCTAGCCAGGGTGCGGGCACGTTTTAGCGGCGCAGGCAGGCCGCCGCTCGGCGCGGCGCGGTAGCTGACCCCAACATTTTGCGTTTAACCGTAGTAAACGCGTTCCTACCTTTGGCTCACTTGCCCTGCCTGCTACCTGGTGGGACTGCTGCATTCCGCCCCTATGCAACGCCTTGATTTAAAACAGCTTCTTTCGCAGCGCCTCTCGCCCCAGCAGATTCAGTTTATCAAGCTGCTGCAAATCCCCACGGCCGAGCTGGAAACGCGCATCAAAGAGGAAATGGAGGTGAACCCCGCCCTCGAAGAAGGCGATAGCGACGACGCCGACGACCGCGACGATAACACCGACGACACGCCCGAGGCCGACGACCCCAACGACTCGCTCGACAGCGACGACAACACGCTGGATGAGGACTTTAGCGGCCCCAGCGAGGCGAGCGACGACAGCGCCGCCCCCGACGACTACGCCGACGAGCGCCCCGAGCCCGCCGCCGAAGTGGAGGCCCTGGGCATCGACAACGACAACCACGACATCGACATCAGCGACTACGTCAACGACGACGAGATAGCGGGCTACAAAATGCAGGGCGACGGCCCCGGCGAGGAAGAGGAGCGCGATATGCCGCTGGCCGACACCAGCGGCTCGCTGCAAGACTCGCTGCTCGACCAGCTGCATTTTGCCCAACTCGACGAGCGCCAGCAGGCCATCGGCGAGCAGCTCGTGGGCTCGATTGACGGCGACGGCTACATCCGGCGCGACCTGGCAGCCATTGCCAACGACCTGGCCTTCAGCCAGAACATTGAGGTGAGCGAGGCCGAGATTGAGGCGGTGCTGCACGTGGTGCAGCAGTTCGACCCGCCGGGCATCGCCGCCCGCGACCTGCCCGAGTGCCTGCTCTTGCAGCTGGAGCGCCGGCCCCAGGACGAGGCTACCCAAAACGCGGAACGCATTCTGACCGAGACGTTTGAGGAGTTTACCAAGAAGCACTACCAGCGCATTCAGCAGCGCCTCGACCTGGAGGATGACGAGTTGAAGGAAGCGGTGGCCGTTATCCTGCGGCTGAACCCCAAGCCGGGCGGCAGCGGCCCGATGGGCGGCGGCAAGGGCAGCGCGGGCGGCGCGCAGTACCTCATGCCCGACTTCATCCTCACCAACGACAATGGCGAGCTGAACCTGACCCTGAACGCCCGCAACGCCCCCGAGCTGCGCGTAAGCCGCGACTACCGCGAGATGCTCCAGACCTACGACAAGGCGGCCAAGAAAGACCAGAAGATGAAGGAAGCCGTGAGCTTCGTGAAGCAAAAGCTGGACTCGGCCAAGTGGTTTATCGACGCCATCCGGCAGCGGCAAAACACGCTGCTGCGCACGATGTCGGCCATCGTGGAGCGCCAGCGCGAGTTCTTCCTGACGGGCGACGACTCGAAGCTGCGGCCCATGATTCTCAAGGATATCGCCCTGGCCATCAGCATGGATATCAGCACGGTGAGCCGGGTGGCTAACTCCAAATCCATCCAGACCGAGCACGGTATCTACCCGCTCAAGTTCTTCTTCTCGGAGGGCATCGCCACCGACTCGGGCGAGGATGCCAGCAGCCGCGAGGTGAAAAGCATCCTGCGCGACCTCATCGGCAACGAGAAAAAGGACCACCCGCTCAGCGACGACAAGCTGGAGAAAATGCTGAACGCCCGCGGCTACAACATTGCCCGCCGCACGGTGGCCAAGTACCGCGAGCAGCTCAACATTCCGGTGGCCCGACTGCGCAAGGAGCTGTAAACGGCTCGCTCACTTTAGCGTAATCAAACTGCTGACCAGCGCGTTATGTTTGCGCTACGAAAAAAGAGGCCTGGCCTCTTCTCCGATTACTCAAGCCAATGAGTGAGCAGCAACTGGCCAATGGCCTTTGCTACGCCGCCCACCAAGCCTAGCAAAATAGTTTTGCCAAGCACGTTGAGTAACCGTAGCGCACGTTCCCTTTTCATGGTAAGGAGAGGGTGTTCGTTGCACCCACTTCTTGAACCCTCGGTTGTAGCGCAGCCGGGGGTTCGCCGTTTATAGGCGACCGTGTTGGCTGGGTGTATACCGTACGTTGGGCCAAAGACAGACTGGTTATCAGCCTCAAAACCAGCTACTAGGCGATTAGCAGGCAACGCCGATAGGGCTTAAAGCAAAACCGGCCGCCGGGCGTCTGCTTGCGCAACGTATTTTCCAGCTATGTCCCAACGCATTATTCTCACCGGCGCCACCGGCATGGTCGGTGAAGGCGTGCTGCTCACTTGCTTGGCTGCGCCGGAGGTGGAGGCCGTGCTCTCCATCAGCCGGCGGCCCAGCGGCCACACGCACCCCAAGCTGCGCGAACTACTGGTGCCCGATTTCTTCAACCTCTCGGCCATCGGAAGCCAGCTAACAGGCTATTCAACCTGCTTCTTTTGCGCGGGCGTGTCGTCGGTGGGCATGAGCGAGGCTGCTTACACCCACGTCACGTATGATTTGACGTTGCATTTTGCCAAAACGCTGGCCCGGCTAAACCCCAGACTGGTATTTTGCTATGTCTCGGGCGCGGGCACCGACGGCCACGGCAAAAGCCGCCAGATGTGGGCGCGCGTGAAAGGCCGCACCGAAAACGACCTGCTCGCTTTGTTTCATACGGCCTGCATGTTTCGCCCGGGCTTCTTGCAGCCGGTGGCCGGGCAGCGGCACATACTCAAGCTCTACTCCTGGCTGGGCTGGCTCTACCCGGTACTCCGAAAAGTCGCGCCCGCTACTGCTTGCTCCCTGCGGGAGCTGGCCCTGGCAATGCTGGTTGAAAGCCAGCGCGACTACCCGATGATTGTGCACGAGGTGAATGATATTGTTTACCTGGCCGCTGGCTACACCGCCACCTCCAGCAGCACCTCGTAATAAGGCCGGGCCAGCACCCGCGCCTGGAGCCAGGCAAAAAAGCTCAGCACCTGTAAGTCTTCCTGCTCATCAGATAAAAAGGCCGGGATGGTCGCCACTTTTTGGGCATAGGCGGGCGTGGTAGCCACGGCCGGGTCGTCGATGATTTCGCGCACTAGTTCCAGGTAGCGCACCACGGCCTGGTAAGGGCCGCCGAGCGGCGCGGCAGGGGCCTCGTCGGTAGCGGGCGTGGCCGGAAACTGCTCGTAGAGGCGGCGCTCGATGGCCCGCAGGCGCACTAGGGCCACGTCGGGGTTGCCCAACTCCAGCTGGATGAGCATCTCGCCGATGTTGTGGTTAAGCAGCCATTCGAGGCCCAGGTTTTGCTCCAGCCAGCGGTCGGTACGGTCGAGGCTGATGAGGGTTTGGTTGGCCTTGGAAAATTTGCCTTCGGCAAAATAATGGAAGGTGAGCTGCAAGCGGGCCGTGAGCTGGTCGGCGGGCAGCAGCGGCGGCTGGGCTTTGAGCGCATCTTCCAGCAGCTTGATACTGTCGCGGTTGCGGTTCAGGAACGCATAATTGGCGGCCAGCAGGAAGGTGAGGCGCGGCCCTACCTCGGCGTGCTGCCGGCCCGAGGCGGCGGCCAGCACGGCCAGCGCCTGCTCCAGGTAGGCCACCGACTCGGCAAAGCGCCGGGTGCGGTAGAGCGCGTGGGCCAGCATGTAGAGCAGCCGCAGCTGGTAGCCGCGCTGGGCGGGCGCAAAGCCGTGGCGGCGCTCCATGAGCCGGTAGCAGCGCTCGATGAAGGGCGCAAACGTGGCAAAGTCGCCGCGCACCAGCATAGCGCTGCGGGCAATGCTCATGAGGCGCGTGAGCAGCGAGGGCGAGCGGGCAAAGGCTTCCTGCAAATCGTACTCAGTAAGGATGTCGCGCAGCAGCGCATCGACGGGCACGGCACCCCGGCCGTGCAGGCGTGCCTGGCGCAGGCGCTGGCGCAGCAGGGCATCGGCAATGCCGGCGCGCTCTTCTTCGTCGGCGGCTTTTTTGTTGCGGTGGCGGCGCTCGATAATGGCGGCCAGCGGCTCGGCGTGGGGCGAGCTGGCGTACTGAATCTGCACATTGTAGACGGCGTTCAGGGGCTCGTACTGCTCGGTGTCGAGGGCCAGCTTTTCGGCCTTGCGCAGGATGGACCAGGCCAGGCGCGGCACGCCGGCATCGAAGAGGTACTGGGCCAGGCTGAGCTGCCCGCGCACCGGCGTGGCGGCCGTGACGTCGTGCTGGCGCTGGCGCAGCAGCAGGAAATCGGTGAGCTGCCGAAACAGGCGCTTGCGCAAGGCATAGTAGGCCACCGGGTTGGGCTCGTCGGGGTAGAGCTTGGCGATAATTTCCTCCGACTTGTACTCCTTGGGGCGCAGCAGCAGGGCCAGCAGGCGCAGGTCCTGGCGACCGGTGGCGCGGCGGCGCTGCCACTGGATAAACTGGGCGAGGTCGCGGCGGTCGTCGGGCGGCAGGGTTTGGAGGGTCAGGCGCAGGTCGTCCATCGGGTAGTTTAAGCGCAGAAAAGGCCGGGAGCGGAAGCCGCAGGCCGGCGGGCGGAAAAGGAAAATTCAAGCTGGCCTAACCTCCAGCTTATTCTTGACGTACAAGCTATCAAACCCACCCTTTCACGTTTTTCAATCATGGACGTTAATAACGATAACATCAACGACAGCACCGAGCTGCGTGCTCGTGGCAACTGGAACGAAATCAAAGGCGCTGCCAAGCAGAAGTGGGGCCAGCTGACCGACGACGACCTGACCTACGACGAAGGCAAGCAGGACGAGTGGTTTGGCAATTTGCAACAGAAAACCGGCCACGCCATCGACGAAATTAAAGACTGGTTCTCGAAGACCTTCAGCGGCACGGACAACGACCCGAACCGCCCCTCGAACCAGCACTAAGTAGCTTCCCGCACGGCCTAGCCGCTGCGTAGTTTTTGAGAGCCCCTCGCCTACCCCGGCGAGGGGCTTTTTTGTTGCCTCCAGCTTAGTCCCAGAGGCTGGCGGCCACGCGGTAGGTATTGGCGTGAGCCTCCACGATGTCGCTGATTTTTTCGGAGTAGCCACCGCCCATGCACACTACCACGGGCAGGCCGCGCCGGTGGCAGGCCGTGAGCACCAGCTCGTCGCGGCGGCGGCAGCCGGCGCGGGTGAGGGCTAGGTAGCCGAGCTTGTCGGTGGCCAGCACATCGACCCCACTGAGGTAGAAGACAAAATCGGGCTGGCACAGGTCGCCATCAAGCAGGCGGGGCAGCACGGCGGCCAGCCGGGCCAGGTACTCGGCGTCGCCGAGGCCATCGGGCAGCGGCAAGTCGAGGTCCGATACTTCCTTGCGGCCGGGGAAGTTGCGCGCCCCGTGCATGGAGAACGTGAACACGCGCGGCTCGTGCCGGAAGAGCGCGGCCGTGCCGTTGCCCTGGTGCACATCAAGGTCGATAATCAAAATCTTGCGTACCCGCGCCGGCTCGTGGGCCAGCAGCCAGTTGGCCGCCACGGCCTGGTCGTTGAGCAGGCAAAAGCCCTCGGGCCGGCCCGCGAAGGCGTGGTGCGTGCCGCCCGCAATGTTGAGGGCCACGCCCCCACCCGCCAGCACCCGCTGCGCGCAGCCGATGGTGCCGCCGAGCAGCGTCATTTCGCGGTCGGCCAGGGCGGGGCTCCACGGGAAGCCGCTGGCCCGCTCCTCGGGGCGCGTGAGCTGGCCGTGCAGCAGGCGGTGCAGGTAGTCGGCCTCGTGGGTAAGCAGCACGTCGGCCAGCGGCGGCGGGGTGGGAACAAAGAAGTCGCTGGCTGTGGCGGTGCCTTCGTAGAGGAGCTGCTCGGGCAGCAGCTCGTACTTGAGCATGGGAAAGCGGTGGCCGGGCGGCAGGGGCAGGAGGTAGTTGGGCGCAAATGCGATGTCCATTGCAAGGCAGCCGGTGGGCAAAGGGGCGAAAGCTAACTACCCGGCGCCCCATCGGCACAGGTTCCACCCTAAACGGGATAGTACGGGCCCGAGTTCGTCAGTTAGAAGTGCTCATTAGGCGAGTAGGCAGTGAATTACACCGCTTTAGAAATCCATTTAGCGAGCTAACTCGTAACTTTGTCTTCTAACCCCTATTGATTTTACACGTTTTTTCCTCAGATTCACTTCTTGCTCCGATGGCCTCCCCCCACCTTAGCTCTTCGCGCCGCTCGTCGTCCCGCCCCTACCGCCGCTCGTCGTTCAACGGGGCCAAGCAGTTGGAGGCCGCTGGGGCCACGACCCGGCGCACGCTCATTGTGGTAGGCATACTGGTGGTGGCCCTGGTCGTGGCATTGGGCGTGGTGGCCTATCACCTGGCTGGCAGCCCGCAGTAGCCGCTGGGCGCTACTCGTCGAGCAGGCCGCCAAACATACCGCCTAGTACCGAGCCGCTCTCCTTGCGGGCATTGCCGCCCCAGGGCGCGAGCGCCTGAATGAGCTTTTTGACGGGCATGGACTGAATCCAGACGCGGCCGGTGCCGCGCAACGTAGCCAGTAGCAGCCCTTCCCCCCCGAATATCATGGACTTGAGGCCCCCCGCGCGGGCCACGCTGAAGTCGATACCCGGCTCGAAGGCAACTACGCAGCCGGTATCCACGCGTAGCAGCTCATTATTGAGGCGCTTTTCGATGATGGTGCCACCGGCGTGCACAAAGGCCTTGCCGTCGCCGGTGAGCTTTTGCAGGATAAAGCCCTCGCCGCCGAACAGGCCGGCCCCAAATTTCTGGTTGAAGTGAATGCTGATTTGGGTGCCCCGGGCGGCGGCCAGGAAGCCGTCCTTTTGCACGATGAGGCCCTGGGGCAGCGTGCTCAAATCGAGCGGGATGATGGTGCCGGGATACGGGGCCGAGAAGGCCACCCGGCTTTTGCCGTAGCTGCCGCGGTGCGTGAAGTGGGTGAGAAACAGGCTTTCGCCGGTGATGAGGCGGGTGCCGGCTGAGAATAGCTTGCCCAGCAGGCCCTGGTCGGGCGAGGAGCCGTCGCCCATCTTGGTTTCAAACGCGATGGCCTCGTCCATGTACACCATCGCGCCGGCCTCGGCAATGACGGTTTCCTGGGGGTCCAATTCTACTTCGAGCACCTGGATATCGGAGCCGAGAATGCGGTAGTCAACGTCGTGGGAGCGCACGGGCAAAGTGAGTTTGGGTGAAGCGCAAATGTAGTGCGGGCACTTAGCTTGGGGCCAGCCCCATTTGCCCGGCGGCGGAACGGCCCGGCGGCGGCGGCCGTTATCTTAGCCAGCCCTCCCTTTTGCGTATGCGCTTTCTGTCCTTTGCCCTGCTTGTGGTGCTGGCTACGGCCTGCGCCCCGCGCCTGACCAGCGGCCCGCGTGGCTTCTGGCACGCCAACCGCCTCAACCGCCAGGGCGACCCCATCGGCCGCTGGAACCTGTATTATGATGAGGCGCACACCAAGCCGCTCACGCGGGGGCACTACCGGCGCGGGCAGGCCACGGGGCGCTGGTACTACTACACGCCCACCGGCAGCCTGGTGCGGCAGGAGCACCACCGGCCCCACGGCCTCAGCGACCTCACCTACTACCACCCCAATGGCCAGGTGGCCCGCCAGGGCCGGGCCCGCATCAGCGACGAGGCCGATGGCCTGCACTTCTACTGGTTTGGCGAGTGGCTGAACTACTCGGACAGCGGCGCGCTGCAAAAAATCGAGACGTACCAAAACGGGCGGCTGGTAGATACCCAGCGCATTCAGAACCTGTAGGGCAGCCAGCCCGGCGGTGGGCTACTCGGGTAGCTCGCGGCGGGTTTCGGCAGCTTCGTCGGCCTCGTTGTCGGCGCCTTTTTTGCGCTTGGCCTCGCGGCTGGTGCGCTTCATAAAGTCCTCGTCGGTTTCTTCGGGCTCTTCATCGGCGCCCTCGGCTACGGGGAAGTTCTCTTCGTCTTCGCGGGCCAGCCGGGCCTCTTCGGCGGCGGTGCGGGCCTGGGCCTCTTCGCCAAACTGGCCCTCGCGGTGCACGATTTTCTTGTCGCGCACGTGGCGGCCCAGAAACTGGTTTATCTGCTCGATGGAGTAGTTGGAGGTGATTTCACCCAGCGGGTTCACCCCGATTTCAAAGCCCTCCAGTTCCTTGTGGACGCGGGCTTTTTTTTCCGGCTCGGCCGGTTTTTGCTTGGGCTTGGTGGGTTTCTTAGCCATGAGAGCCTCAGGTGAGAAGGTACTAAAGTAGGGAACGTAGCCAACCGCAACCGGTCGCGCCGTAGTGCATACGGCGGGTGCTTGGGCAAAGGTTTAGCCAGCCGGGACGGGCGGTGCCACGCTGCTCACCTCTTGGGCCAGCCGGGGCCGCAAACCCAGCGACGGCGCGGCGCTACTCCTACCCAATAGGGCCGGCCGTGGGCTTGGCACTGGCTACTGGCTATGCAGGCAAGAGCGAAAAGAGAGGCGGGAGGCTACCCGCTGGCAGCCAACGACTTTTTAGGGCTTGTTGAGCGCACCGGGTAAGCTGGACAGTTAGGAACGGCAAGGCAGTGCTTTTGTAAAAATAGCCTCGACAGTTAATTTTATCTTGGTAAAGTACCACATTTTTCCCTTGTAATCATCTTAGTAAAAATTGCACTTTTTATGGCAATTCCTCTTAAAAAGGGATAAGATGGGCGTTTAGCCCCTCTTTGAAAAACTATTTTTTTATCCTACCTGCATATACACGAACTTTGCTTTCTAGTAGGCTATGGCCTTTTTGCAAATGTTTCCAAACAATCTTCATTTTCCCTTTTCCAATTAACCCTTTACTTGATGAGAGTATTCCTACTAGGACTATTAGCTGTTTTCTGGGGTAGCACGGCCATGGGCCAAACCTTGTATACGTTTAACGGGGGCGGCACCACGGGCAACTGGACGGATGCCACTACCTGGACGACCGACCCCACAGGCTCGACCAGCGTGGGGGCCCACGTGCCGGCCGACAACGAGAGCGTCGTTATCACGAACAGCTTCGTGGTTTTGCTGAATACCCAGCTGACGACCAAAGGGCACAGCATCACGGTGCAGCGCGGCGGCGTGCTGGACCTCACCAGCACCACGGCCAACGCCTTCCCCACGGCCCTGACCCGGCTGGCGGGCCAGGGTACGCTGCGCATTGCGCGGCCGTACTTCCCGGATGTCACCAACAACGACTTCGACGATGCCAACACGGGCACGGTGGAGTTTTATAACTGGCCAGCGGGGCCCACGGTGCTCCCGCAGCCCCTCTCGGGGGCCTACAACAACCTGCGGCTGCTCAACAGCAAGGAGCAAACGCCCACGGCCTACGTGGCGCAGCTCAACAACAACCTGACGCTCAACGGTAACCTCGCCCTGACCCGGACCGACAACGCGGAGGCCGTGACCCTGAACCTGGGGGGCCCCGCCGCCAACAGCTGGACGCTGAACGTGCTGGGCGACATCACCCTCGGCCGAGGCACGTTTATGGGCGTTACGGCGGTCACGGGCACGCACGCGCTGAACGTGAGCGGCAGCTTTATCAATAACGGCACGGTGAACCTGCACAACGGCACGGCGAATGACAACCAGGTGGCGGTGCTCAACTTCCTGGGCGGCGCCGATGCCAACTTTGCCTGCAACGGCCCCACCGACCTCGACCTACTCAAGGTGGATAAGGGCACGGCCAGCAAGGTGCTGCTCAACGTAACCTCCCAGCTAGGCGCCGGCTCGCAGGGCAACCTGCGCCTGAACCACGTAGGCAACGGCGACTTGCTGGTGCTCACCAACGGCATCACCAAGCTGGGCCGCAACATCTACCTGGCGAAGATTCACAACGGGGCCCCGGCCGACCTGACCAACTCGGCGGGCTGGTACCAGCTGGGCTCGGATAAGACCAGCCCCACGCTGTGGATAGCAGGCGCTACCGTAATCAACGACAACGCGACGCTGTTTGCCGTGTACGGCACCTACCGCATCGACAACGGGTCGCTGTCAAGCGTCAACAATGGGGGCATGGTCATCCGCGAGGATGCGCAGGTCCTGATTGAGGGCGGCATCACGACCGTCAACAAGTTTCGGCCCTCCAGCACGGCCGCTACGCACCGGGGCTCGTTTACCATGACGGGCGGCCTGTTTCAGAGCGTGGGCAGGTTCACTTCCTCGTTTGACGACCAGTTTGCCCGCTTTGCGGTACCCTACTCTACGCAGGCCTTCCGCATGTCGGGCGGCGTTATTGAGTTGAGCAACCCAGGGGGCTCGGGCGATGGCTTCCTGCACATCGGGGTAAACCCCAACAACGCCATTGTGAGCGGGGGCACCATCAAGCTGAGTTTGTCGCCTCTTCCTAACGGCACCGCCAACGACGGCCGCATCCTGACCACGGCGCCCCTCTGGAACCTGAGCATCAGCAAGCCAGCCGCTAGCTCGGCCAAGGCCGTGCTGTCGGCCATGACCCTAGCCTTCACCGGCGGCACCACCACGATTCAGCCGCTCACGGTGCTGAACGATTTCACGATTGATGGCGGCGCCAACGCGCTGGCGTTTGACGCCGCCAGCCAGGCCGTGACCATCCAGGGCTCGTTCACGATTGGCAGCAACGCCACCTACCTGACGGGTACCAATACCACGACCTTCAGCGGCGGGCTCGACCAGCTGCTCACCAACAACGGCACCATCGGCGCGACGGCGGCCCTCATCGGCACGGCGGGCATCAACATCGGTACCTTCAGCAGCTGGACGATTGACAAGCCCGCGGGCACCCTCACGCTGGCCGGCACCAACTCCAACTTCGCCGTCACCGGCACCCTGGGCCTGCTCAACGGCGTACTCAACGACGGGGGCAAAACCATCGAAGCCCGGGGCAACGTAGTCAACTCGGCCTCGCACTCCAGCGGCGGCGGAGTCGGTCAGATTGTGCTGGCCGGCGCCGGCGGCCAGATTGTGAGTGGCAATGGCAACGGCGTGTTTGGCAACCTGCGGCTGCGTAGCTCGGCCACCGCTGGCACGGTAGCCGCCACGCTCACGGCCAACATGAGCGTAGCCAACACGCTCACCATGGCGAGCAACCACATCCTGGCCATCGGCGACAACCGCTTGGCCTTGACCAACGTGCTGAGCAGCGCCTTAGCGACCAGCTCGGGCATTATATTCTCGACCTCGTGCTTTATCCAGACGGCGGGCAACCAAAGCGACCTGGGCCTGCAAAAGACCTACGGCCGCGGCGACACCTTCATCTTCCCAGTGGGCACCGGGGTGGGCACCACGGCGCGCTACGCCCCCGCCAGCATCGAGCTGCGGCTGGCCACGTCCGACCCCCTCGATAAGTTTGGCCAGGTGAGCGTGAGCCCCACCAACAGCCGCAACCCCTTCGTAACCGGCACCAACTCTTCGCTCAACTATTACTGGAAGGTGCGCAGCACTGGGTTTAGCATCATCTCGGAGGCCTCGATTTACGAGAAGTTTACGATGACCAACTCGGATGCAGGCACCAGCAACAACACCAGCGCCACCACCATCGCCACCGCGATAACCACGTACTACATCCCCGGCCGCTACCAGCCGGTAGCCTGGACCAAGTACACCAAGGCCAGCATGGACGTCGGCACCAGCGTATCCACCATCAGCTTCGATGCCCTGGATGCTTTCGATGGCGAATTTACGGCCGGCTACGTCCAGGACGTGAGCGTGCGCGCCAACAACGTGACCACGGTGTACCCGGCGGCCTTCGGGCCCATCACGGCCTACTACACCCGGCAGGACGGCCCCTGGAGCTCGGCCAGCACCTGGAGCACTGCCGACTTCAATGGCGCGGCGGCCAGCGTACCGCCGAGCAGTAACAACCCGGTGTTCATCGGTTCGTTTACGCAACGCATCTACCACAACGTTACCACCACTGCCAACGGGGCCAGGGCGGGCTCGCTGGTTATCGACCGCGGGTCGGTGCTGGACGTGGGCGTTACCACGGGCCACAACTTCGGCGCCCTGCCCGACTCTAAGGTGGGCGGCTCGGGCCGCCTGCGCGTGAGCTCGGCCATCGCGGCGCCGGCTTTCCCCGGCGGCGACTTCGGCTCCTTCATCCAGGCCGATGGGGGCACGGTGGAATACTACACCACGGGCACCCAGAACTTTACCGTGCCCAATACGTCGGGCTCGCTCACGCTGAGCCAGTACCGCAGCCTGTGGGTTAACGCCGGCAGCGGCCGCACCATCACACTGCCCCCCCAGGACCTGCGGGTGTATGCCCAGTTCAAGACCGGCGTCGCCAACGGCGCCACCACTTACCCCGGCACCGTGCTCTTCAGCAATAGCTCCGCCGGCGGCAACCTGCGGGTCGACTCGCTGCTGGCCGTGCAGGCGGGCACCCTGCGCCTGCAGGGCACTACTACGCGCGCCCTCACGGCCGATACCGACGTGCAGGTGGCCAGCGGCGCTACGTTTGAAGTACTCACCGACGCGGGCCGCACGCACACCCTCTCGGTGGGCGGCTCGCTGGTCAACAACGGGACGCTCGAATTCCGGGCGGGCACCGGCCTGGTGGCCCTCACCTTCCTCAACGGCCGCGATGCCTACCTCAATAGCGTAGGCCCGCTGACGGACCTCGCCACCCTCACCGTCAACAAAGGCCTGGGCCGGGCGGCGGTGCTGAACATGGAAGGCAGCGGCCTGCTCACCACGCCCACCAACAGCTGGCTGAACCTCGTCAACGGCACCCTGCGCTTTGCCAAGCCCAGCGGCGGCGACCTCACGATTCACGACCAGGCTTCCTCGTACCTGCTCACCGACAACGCCGGCCTGACGGTGGACGCCCCCGGCGCCACCGCCACCGTGGCCACGGCCAGCAGCGCGCTCTCCGACCTCAAGCTGGCGGGCGCCATCCAGGTGCTTCAGGGCACCCTGAACGTGGGCAAGCCCAACAGCACCGCCAACGTTTCCGGCAATGACCTCGAATACGCCAGCGCCGGCGCCCCCAGCCTCAAGGTGAGCGGCAACGGCACGCTGTACGTCAACGGCCAGCTGCGCCGCACCGTCAACAACCTCGACGGGGCGCTGCGCTACGACCAGAGCGGCGGCACCGTCACCATCGACGGCTACGGCGCTACCGCCACCCAAAGCAACGAGCGGGGCTTGTTTGAGGTGCAGGGCGCGGGCAGCATCTTCCGCATGAGCGGCGGCACCCTGAACCTGCGCCGCTCCAACAACAACCCGTCCTTCACCGCCGACCTGTACCTGGCCCCCGACTCGACGGTGGTCAGCGGCGGCCTCGTGTTGCTCGGCAACAGCAACGCCACTCCCGTGACCATCAGCGTGAGCTCGGCGGTGCCGCTCTACGACCTGAAAGTGGATGCCGGTGTCGCCAACGGCACCAATACCGGCCTGCTGGCCGGCGTGCTCCCGCTCACGCTGAAAGGCTCGCTGACCATCGCCAACGACTTTTCCTTCTTCAATGCCAATGGCCTGGGCCTGAACATCTACCAGGACCTCAACAACAACAACAACTCGCCGAGCACTACACTGAACGCAGGCGGCTTCCAGCCCACGACGACAACCCAGACGACCACCTTCGTGGGTGGCACGGACACGCAGCGCCTCACCGGCACGGCGGCCAACCTCACCAGCTTCGGCAGCCTCGTGCTCAACACGCCCAAGCCCAACGGCACCCTGCTGCTGGGCGGCAATGCCCAGGTAGCTGGCACCCTCACCCTCACCAAGGGCACGCTTGCCGACAACGGCAAAACCCTCACCGTGCTGGGCAACGTGCTGAACTCGGCCGTGCACACCAGCAGCGGCACGGGTAGCCTCATCCTGGCAGGCTCGGCCATCCAGACGGTGGGCGGCAACGACAAGGGCCGCTTCGGCAACCTCACGCTCAACAACGGCGCGGGGGCCATCACCATCGCCAATCAGGAAATCACCGGCGTGCTGGCCCTCAGCAGCGGGGTGCTCTCGATTGGCTCGAACCTACTGTGGCTCAGCAACCCGGCCGCCAACGCCGTCACGGGCTTCGGCACCACGCGCTTTATCCGCACCAACGGCATCGTGGCCGACCTCGGCGTGCGCAAGAACTACCCCGCCGGCAGCCTCAACTTCACCTTCCCCGTGGGGGCCGCCGCCAAGTACACGCCCGTGCAGATGAACGTGACGGCCAATGCCGCCGCCGGCACCCTCACTGTGCAGCCCATCGACGTGGCCCACCCCTCCACCACCGGCACGGGGACCAATAAAATCTCCTTCTACTGGAAGGTGAGCAGCTCGCTGAGCGCGCCCACCGTGAGCCAGCAGTTCACCTACGGCGACAACGACGTGGCTGGCTTGGAAACCGCTTACAAGGTGGGCCGCTTCTACAAAGGCATGTGGCAGCCCACGGGCGGCATTGCCAATAGCTCGGTCAACGCCGCTACCAACACCCTGCTCAACCCCGACTACGTGGGCACGGGCGGCTCTATTGATGGCGACTACACGGGCGGCGATGCCTCAGAGTTTGGGCTGGTGCCCACCTTCTACAGCCGCAACACCACGGCGGGCCTCACGGCCGGCGCCCTATGGGCCAATGCCACGGCCTGGACCTACAACCCCGACGGTACCGACTCGGCTCCCCTACCCACCCGGGCCCCCACGCTGGCTAACCCCGTGGTTATCCGCAGTGGCCACCGCATCACGGCTACGCCCGCCAGCGCTGGCTCCACGGCTTCCAGCCTGGGCGCCGCCAACCTGGTGCTGGACGGCATCCTTGACCTGGGCATTTACGGGGCCAACAACTTCAACACCGTGACCGGCACGGGCACCGTGCGCATCGGCTCGGCCCTGTTCCCGGCGGGCAACTACTCTGCCTTTGTGGCGGCCAACGGGGGCACCGTGGACTACAGCGGCGCTGTGCAGCTGCCCGCCCGCGATACCTACAACAACCTGACCTTCTCGGGCAACAACAGCAAGCAGCTGAGCAACCTCGACCTGACCATCAACGGTACCCTGGCCGTGGCCGCCGGCACCACCGTGAGCAACCCCACCAGCCAGAACATTACCCTGGCCTCGGGCACGAGCGGCGCTACGCTGGACGGCACGTTTAACCTCAACGACGGCACCCTGACCACCGGCGCGTTTCTGGCCAACGGCGGCACCCTCAACCTGGGCGCTGGCCCCGTCAGCGTGGGCACTACCTTCACCAATAGCGGTACCGTCAACAACGGCACCGGCAACGTGAGCGTGGGCACAGCCTTCGCCAACAGCGGCACCTACAACGCCAACGTGGGTACGGGCAGCCTCAGCACGCCCACCTTCGCCAACAGCGGCGACTTTGTGGCCGGCACGGGCCCCCTCACAGTGAGCGGCGACTTTACCAACACCGCACCCGCAGGCCAAGCCTTCGTGGCCAGCACGGGCCCCGTGGAGGTGGGCGGCAACCTCTCGAACGCCGGCTCCTACACCGTGGCCGACGGCGTGGCGGGCAACCTGCTGCGCGTAGACGGCAACTTCAGCAACCTGGCCACCGGCTCGTTCCGGGCCGCCAGCAGCACGCTGGCGCTGCAAGGCAACTTCACGAACAACAATGGGCCGAACTTCGAGGCCGGTACCGGCCTGGTGCAGTTCATCACCAATACCAGCAGCCTGCTGGTGGGCAACACCACCTTCTACAACGTGCAGAAGCTGAGCCCCGCCAACCTCGTGCTCAACGCCAACACCACCATGACCGTGGCCAACCTGCTCACGCTGCGCGCGGGCCTCATCGCCACGGGCACTACCAGCACGGTGGCGCTCACCAACACGGCTACCCAGCCCATCGTGGGCAACAGTGTCACCTCCTACGTATCGGGCCGCTTGCAGATGAAGCTGCCCAACGCAGCCGCCAGCATCCGGGTGTTTCCCGTGGGCCTGGGCGGGCGCTACCGGCCGGTCACGATTACGCCGCAGGTAGCCTCGGCCGCCCCGGTGGTGCTCGTGGAAATCTTCAACTCCTCGCCGGGCGTCAGCTTCCGCAACACGCTGTCCAACATCTCGGCCAACCGCTACTACCGCATTCAGCTCCAGTCGGGCACCATCGGCCAGCCCACGGTGCAGCTGAGCTTCAACACGGATGTGCAGGATGAGGCAGTAGGCGTGCCCGGCAACATGCGCGTGGCCCGCGCCACGGCCCCCACCGGCGAATGGAACACGGCCAACGGTGCCGGGGTGTTCTCCCCATCGGCGCCGCGCGGCTACACTACCTCCGCCCCCACCACTATCGATGCCAACTCGTTCTTCGCCCTGGCTTCTACCAACCAGGTCGATAACCCCCTCACCGGCACCGTGCCGCTGCCCGTGCAGCTGCTGAGCTTCACGGCCGCCCGCCAGGGCACCGCGGTACGCACGGCCTGGGCCACGGCTTCGGAAAAGAACAGCGCCCACTTCGTGGTGCAGCGCTCGGCCGACGGCCGCACCTTCAGCGACGTGCAGCAGGTAGCGGCGCAGGGCAACAGCCTCACCCGCCACGACTACGCCGCCCTGGATGCCCAGCCCCTGCCCGGCCTGAGCTACTACCGCCTGCGCCAGGTAGACCTGGACGGCACCGTGGCCTACTCGCCGGTGGCCACCGTGCGCTTCGGCGATGCGCTGGCCGCCCCAGCCCCCACCCTGGTGGCCTACCCCAACCCCTCGGCGGGCCAGCACTTCCAGGTGCTCGCCACTAACCTGGCCACCACCGGCGGCACGGTGCAGGTGTTCGACAACGTCGGCCGCCTCGTGCTTACCCAGGTAGCCGCCGTGGGCACGGCCGAGGTTACCATCCAGCCGGCCCGCCCGCTGGCCAGCGGCCTCTACCTCGTGACCTGGCAAACGGCCGACGGCCAGAAGCTGACCACCAAGGTGGCCGTAGACTAAGCAGCCCCGCTGCCCCCTTCTAAAGCCCCGGCTGCGCCTCGCAGCCGGGGCTTTTTGCATCCCTAAACCCGGAAGCGGCCCCTAGCCGGGCTACTCCGCTGGCTGGCATCTTGCGCCGGCTGATGGCCGTTCCTGGGTGCCCCCTGGCTTTCCCCAGCCCACTGCCGTTGCCCCAACGAAGCCCTCCCGACTCAATCGGCTTGTTTGCGCGGCAACAACAGCACGCTCCCAGTTCAGCCGGAGTGCCTCTGTTGTGCCGTAAGCATCCTTCCAGCTCAGGCGGAATGCCTCTTACAGAGTGTAAGCACTCTTTCAGCTTAGCCGGAATGTTTCCTACATAGCGTAAGCACTCTTCTAGCTCAGCCGAAATACTTCTTACATGGCGTAAGTACCCTTTTGGCTCAGTCGGGATACTTCCGCTGCGCAAGCCGCGCCGGGGCATGGCGTAGCTAACGGGCCGGTAGCACCACACAAAAAGGCCCCGCCGGATAATCCGGCGGGGCCTTTTGGCTTCGTAGTTGGTTAGTCGGCGTCTTATTTCTTCTCGATGCGGCGCACGGCCGTGGTCGTGCCCTGCCGCACTTCGAGCAGGTAGATGCCGGCGGCCAGGCTAGCCGGCAGGCGCAGGGGCTGCTGGGCAGCCAGCACCACCGGGGCCAGCACCTCGCGGCCCAGCAGGTCGCGCAGCGATACGGTGAGGGGGCCACCCTGCGGCAGCGTTACCCGCAGGTAGTCGGTGGCGGGGTTGGGGTACACGGCCAGCTCGGGCAGGGCCTGGCTGGCCTGGGCCGCCAGCGTCACGCTGAAGCTGGTGGCGCTGGTGGCTGTGCCGCCGGGCGTCACCACCGTGAGGGGGCCGCTCAGGGCGCTCGTGGTAGTGGGCAGCACCAGCGTGATGCTCGTGGCCGACACCACCGTGAAGGTCGGAATAGCCAGGGCGCCGATGCTCACCGCCGTGGCCCCCGTGAGGTTAGTGCCCGTGATGGTAACCGTAGTGCCGACGCCGCCCGTGGTGGGCGTGAAGCTGGCAATGGTGGGGGCCGCTACCGGCGCCGTTACCGTGAAGGCGGTGGCGCTGGTGGCCGTGCCGCCCGGGGTGGTGACGGCCACCGCGCCCGAGGTAGCGCCCGTGGGCACCGCGAAGGTGAGCGTAGTGGCGTTCACCACCGTAAAGCCGGTGATGGTCACCCCGTTCAGGGTCACGGCCGAGGCACCCGTCAGGTTGCTGCCCGTCACGGTCACGGTGGCGCCCACCGCGCCGCTGGCCGGCGCAAAGCTGGCAATGGCCGGGGCCGGGGCCACCGGGGCCAGGCTCACCCCGCGAAAGGCCATGTTGGTACCCGCCGTAGCCAGGGCATCGGGCAGGTCCGTCTGGGTGGGGGCCACGTTGTAGCCCGTGTTATCCGTGAGAGCGTAGAGGCTGCTGGCGGTGCTGGCCACCAGGGCCACGCTGGTACCCGTGGTGGTGCCTTGCAGGCCCCGCACGCCCGAGCCGGCGATGGTGCCGTTGAGCACCCAGGTGCCCCCCACCAGGCTCCACTTCTGGATGCCCGCCGAGGCGCGCTCGTCGGCCACATAGGCCACGTCTACGCCGGGCACGGTGGCATCCAGGTCGGCCAGGTAAAAGCCGTAGGGGCTGGCACCCGCCACTGCAAAGCCGGGCAGGGCCACCGCCGTTTGGCCAGCCGCCGTGGGCAGGCCCGTTCCCACCTGGCTCAGGCCCACGAAGGGGCTGGAGGCGGTGGCCACGTAGACGTTGCCCCCCGCCACGTTGATGCTGCGAATGTTGGTGGGCGCGGTGTTCAGCGGCGTACTGGCCGCGCTGCCCACCAGCTGGTAACGCACGCCCGAGCTGGCGCCCACGCTGTACAAGCCCGTGCCATCGACCGTAGCCGCCGCCCGAATGGCCCCGCTGGCATCGTCGCCGGTGCGGGTGCTCGTGTCCACGCTGCCGTCGGCGGCCACCAGACCAATCACGCGGGCCACGTCTACGGCCGCCGTGCTGGCCACGGCGGCCGTGCCCGGCGTGGCGCCGTAGCCCGTCAGCACCAGGTAGCGGCCATCGGCCGAGCGGGTCATACTCAGCTCGGTCGAGGCACTGCCGGCGGCCGTCAGGATATAGTTGCGGGCCCCCAGCGAGGTCGGCAGGGCGATGGACTGCACCAGCTGGCCGGCGGGCGTGTACTCGTCCAGAAACACCGCTGCCGCCGCCGCCGTGAGGGCAACATTGCCGTCGCCCACGCGGGCCACCACGATATTGCCCGGCTTAAAAGGCGCCGCCAGAGCCGACCCAGCCGCGAAAGCCGCAACTAAAAAAGTTAACACTTTCTTGGGATAGAAACTTCTCATGAAAGAAAAGGAATAAATAAGGAAAATGACGCACAAAAGGCCCAATAAAGCCTTCTTTGGACAAAGGTACCGACGTCATTTACAAAAACGGTCCATTTTTGCATCCTCCCGAAATCCTACTTCCAGTTACCTCGACAGTAAGGCAAGCATAAGCCAGCCCCACCTGCTCAAGCTGCCCGGCGCGCCTGGGCTGGCCCCCTCATTAACACAAAAGCCCCCGGCTGGCGGGCCGGGGGCTTTGCGTCTTTAGCATCTTAAAACGCTGGGCTAGCCCAGGCGCTCGATGGCGGCGCGCAGGCGCTGGGCCACTTCGCCCGTGCCCAGGATGGCCAGCGTCTCGAACAGGTCGGGGCCAGCGGCGGCGCCGGTGGCGGCCACGCGCAGGGCTTGCAGCACCTGGCCGGGCTTCATGCCCTGGGCATCCATCGTCTGGTTGAAGAGGGCTTTCAGCACCTCGGCGTTGGCGCTCGGCTCCGAGTCGGCGGGCAGGCCCTCGGCGTAGGCGGCCAGGGCGGCGGCCACCTGCGGGTTCCACTTTTTGCTAATGACGGTTTGGTCGTACTCAGTCGGGGCTTCGAAGAAGTAGCGGGCTTCCTGCCAGAAATCCTGCGGGAAGCTCACGCGCTCCTTCATCACGGCCACGATTTGCTCGGCCTTGGCCTGGTCGCAGGCGATGCCGTGCGCGGCCACGGCCGTGAGCAGGTAGGGCGCCAGCTCGGCGTCAGACTTGGCGCGCAGGTAGTGCTCGTTGAACCACTTCACCTTGTTCTGGTCAAACTTGGCGGGCGACTTACTCACGCGCTCCATCGAAAAGGCCTGAATCAGCTCGTCCATCGAGAAAATCTCCTGCGAAGTGCCGGGGTTCCAGCCCAGGAAGGCCAGGAAGTTGACCAGCGCCTCGGGCAGGTAGCCCTCCTCGCGGTAGCCTTTGCTGAGGGTAGGCTCGCCGGTTTCGGCGTCTACCCCACGCCACTCGGTGGCAAAAACGGGGAAGCCCAGGCGGTCGCCGTCGCGCTTGCTGAGCTTGCCGGTGCCATCGGGCTTGAGCAGCAGGGGCAGGTGGGCAAACTGCGGCATGGTCTTTTCCCAGCCCAGGTAGCGGTAGAGCAGCACGTGCAGCGGCGCCGAGGGCAGCCACTCCTCGCCCCGGATAACGTGGGAGATTTCCATCAGATGGTCGTCCACGATGTTGGCCAGGTGGTAGGTCGGCATCCCGTCCGATTTCATCAGCACCTTATCGTCCACGGCCGAGGAATGCACTACGACCCAGCCGCGAATCATGTCCTGGAAGCGGATTTCTTCCTTGCGCGGCACCTTGAGGCGGATGACGTAGGGCGCGCCGCTTTCCAGTAGGGCCTTTACTTCATCTTCGGGCAGGGTGAGCGAGTTGCGCATCTGAGCGCGGGTGATGCTGTTGTACTGCGGGTTGGGCACCTTGGCGGCTTGCAGGCGCTCGCGCATCACGTCCAACTCCTCGGGGGTGTCGAAGGCGTAGTAGGCATAGCCATCGCGGATGAGCTGGTCGGCGTACGCGCGGTACATGGGCTTGCGCTCGCTCTGGCGGTAAGGGGCGTGGGGGCCGCCCTTCCAGGGGCTTTCGTCCAGCTCAATGCCCACCCATTCGAGGCTCTGGCGGATGTAGTCTTCGGCACCGGGCACAAACCGATTCTGGTCGGTATCCTCGATGCGCAGTATCATGGTGCCGCCCAGTTTGCGGGCCAGCAGGTAGTTGTATAGCGCCGTGCGCACGCCGCCAATGTGCAGCGGCCCAGTGGGCGAAGGTGCAAAACGCACCCGGACAGGTCGGTTACTCATAATGGGGCAAAGGTACGACGGAGGTAAGGGTAGGCGGGTGTGAGGGTAAGAGGGTATAAGGGTAGCCGGTTTTTATGTACCCGCCTACCCTCCCACCCCCACACCCTCCTACCCTATTACTGCCCCACGGCGATGCAGGAAATTTCCACTTCCACGTCGCGCGGCAGGCGGGCCACCTCCACCGTTTCGCGGGCCGGGGCCGTGGCCTCGTCGAAGTACGTGCCGTATATCTGGTTGATGGTGGCGAAGTTGCCGAGGTCTTTCACGAAGATGGAGCACTTCACCACGTCGGTGAGGGCTAGCCCAGCAGCGGCGAGCACGGCCGTCAGGTTCTTCAGCACCTGGTGGGTTTGGGCGCTCACGTCGCCTTCGCCCACGAGCTGGCCGGCCGCGCTTAGCGGTATCTGGCCCGAAACATACACGGTGTTACCGGCCTTAATTGCCTGCGAATAAGGGCCAATGGGCGCGGGCGCCTGGTCGGTGAGGATAATCTGGTGGGGCATGGGGTAGGGTTTGAGGGTAAGGGGGTAGGCGTTTAGGGGGGAAGCTTGCGAGTACAAATAACAGCAAGAGCCGCCCCCATTACTGGAAGCGGCTCTTGTTTGGGTAAGCAGGTCGAGCGAAAAACTCCTCAACCCTTACCCTCCTACCCTCAAAAACTATTCAACCGTCACCGACTTGGCGAGGTTGCGGGGCTGGTCCACGTTGCAGCCGCGCAGCACGGCGATGTGGTAGCTCAGCAACTGCAGCGGAATCACGGATACGAGGGGCATCAGGACCTCCGAGGTAGCTGGCACTTCAATCACGAACTCGGCCATTGCGGGGATGGTCGTGTCGCCTTCGGTCACCACGGCGATGATGCGGCCCTTGCGGGCTTTCACCTCTTGGATGTTGCTCACCACCTTCTCGTACGAGCTGTCTTTGGTGGCGATAACGACCACCGGCATGTTCTCGTCGATAAGAGCGATGGGGCCGTGCTTCATCTCGGCGGCGGGGTAGCCCTCGGCGTGGATGTAGCTGATTTCCTTGAGCTTGAGCGCGCCTTCCAGGGCCACGGGGAAGTTGTAGCCCCGGCCCAGGTACAGGAAGTTGGGCACGTCCTTGAAGGTCTCGGCAATCTGCTGAATCTCGGCGTCGAGCTTCAGGGCCTTCTCTACTTTCGCCGGAATGTTGTGCAGCTCGGTGGTGAGCTCGCGCAGCTTGGTGTCGGAGAGCGTGCCGCGGCGCTGGCCCATGCACATGGCCAGCAGCGTGAGCACCGTTACCTGCGCCGTGAAGGCTTTGGTGGAGGCTACGCCAATTTCGGGGCCGGCGTGGGTGTAGGCGCCGGCGTCGGTGGCGCGGGCAATGCTGCTACCCACCACGTTGCAGATACCGAAGATGGTGGCACCCTTGCTCTTAGCCAGCTCCAGGGCGGCCAGCGTATCGGCCGTTTCGCCGCTCTGCGAGATGGCGATAACGATGTCGCGCTCCGAGATAACGGGGTTGCGGTAGCGGAATTCCGAGGCGTACTCCACTTCAACCGGGATGCGCGCCAGGTCCTCGATGAGGTACTCGGCTACCAGGCCGGCGTGCCACGAGGTGCCGCACGCCACGATGATGATGCGCTGGGCATTCACAAACTTCTGCTCGTAGGCGCGGAAGCCAGCCATGTTGAGGTGGCTGCCACCCAGCTCCAGGCGACCACGCATGGAGTCGAGGATGGAGCGGGGCTGCTCAAAAATCTCCTTGAGCATAAAGTGCTCGTAACCACCTTTTTCGATGCTGTCCAGCTCCAGCTCCAGGCGCTGAATGTAGGGCGTCTGCACCACGTCTTCGCGCGAGCGGATGGCCAGCTGGCCGTCCTTGATAACGGCTAGCTCGTAGTCGTTTACGTAGACCACCTCGTTGGTGTACTCGATGATGGGCGTCGCATCCGAAGCCACGAAAAACTCGCCTTCGCCGATGCCGATAACCAGCGGCGAGCCTTTGCGAGCCGCGATGAGCTGATTGGGGGCATCCTTGCTCAATACCACAATGGCGTAGGCACCAATGACTTCGTGCAGGGCCAGGCGCACGGCCTCTTCCAGCGAGCAGGCGTTGTTCGTCTGGATGTCCTCGATGAGGTTGACGAATACCTCGGTGTCGGTGTCGGAGTGAAACGTGTGGCCCTGCTTTTCCAGGTGGGTTTTCAGCGCCGCGTAGTTTTCAATGATGCCGTTGTGAATGATGGCAATGCGCTCCGAGGTGGAGTAGTGCGGGTGGGCATTCACATCGTTGGGCTCGCCGTGGGTAGCCCAGCGGGTGTGGCCCATGCCCACGGTGGCGTGGGTGTCTTTATCGGCCAGGAAGCCTTCCAGCTCAGCGACTTTACCCTTCTTTTTATAAACGCTCAACTCGCCGTTGAGCAAAGCCACGCCGGCCGAGTCGTAGCCCCGGTATTCGAGGCGGTGCAGGCCTTTGAGGATGATGGGGCAGGCCTCACGATGGCCGAGATAAGCAACGATACCGCACATGTGCAGAGAAGAGTAAAGTAGATGAATTAACTAAAGATTGGTTGCCTACTGTGGGGCAAGGCGCCGGGCACTAGCAATTTTATGGCCAAACAGCCCGCGGCTGCCCAGCGACTAAAAAAGAACCGGCCGCTGACTCCGCCCAAAGCGAGGCCAGCGGCCAGTACGGGATAATGCAAAGTTAGGGAAATAACCTCGCATCGGCGGGCGCGCCGGGGGCGGCCCGGAGCTAGTTGGCCAGTTCGTTGTAGAGTGCCTGGTACGAGGCCAGCAGGTTCTCGTCGCCGGCTACCTGGCTCAGGCGCTTGGTAGCAGCGTACTCCTTAAACAAGCCGTTGAGGTTATCGGAGAAGTCTTCGTCGGAGCGCACCACAGTGTCGGCGTACTCCATGCCCAGCTTCACGAAGCCCGAAAAATCGGCCGACTTGAGCGAGGTCAGCATCTGGTCGTCGATATCGAGCATCTTGGCTTTGTCCACCAGGTTGCCTTCAAATTTGTCCAGAAACTCGTTGTTGTACACCGTGAATACCGACTTGGCATCCTTGAACACCGGGTCTTTCTTGTAGGTCGTTTTCAGGTACAGCGGGATGAGCGAGGTCATCCAATCGTTGCAATGCACGATATCGGGCGACCAGCCGAGCTTTTTCACCGTTTCGAGGACGCCCTTGCAGAAGAAGATGGCGCGCTCGTCGTTGTCGAGGTAAAACTTGTCGTTTTTATCGACCAGGGCCGACTTACGGTGGAAGTAATCCTCGTTGTCAATAAAATAAACCTGTAGCTTCGCGGTCGGAATGGAGGCCACCTTAATCACCAGCGGCTTCTCGTCGTCGCCCACCGCGATGTTGATGCCCGAAAGGCGCACCACTTCGTGCAGGCGATTTTTGCGCTCATTGATGATGCCGAAGCGAGGCACAAAAATCCGGATTTCGGCACCTGCCTCCTGCATACCGGCCGGCAAGCGGCGCAGCAGCTCCGCTACTTTCGTAGTCTGGAGAAAAGGGTCAATTTCGGTGGCCGCGTACAGGATGCGCAACTTCGACATAGCTAGTGAACTAAAGGATTTGAGAACAGGCCATAGATTGGCTCCACAAAATTACGCATTTTTTCCTGAATTTTCAATAAAATTCGCTCAACCCTATCGTTCTATTGCTTAGTTTGATGCAAGTTTTTACTACTGTAGCTCAACTGCGTGCCTTCTCCGAAGCCAGCCGGCAGGCCGGCCGCCGCCTGGGCTTAATTCCTACGATGGGCGCGCTGCACGACGGCCACCTGCAACTGGTGCGCGCCGCCGCCGCGGAGTGCGACGACGTGGTCGCCACCATCTTCGTCAACCCCACCCAGTTCAATAACCCCGACGACCTGCGCCTCTACCCGCGCCTGCCCGAGCAGGATACGGCCCTGCTGGCCGGGGCCGGCTGCACCGCGCTCTTCATGCCCAATGTGGACGAGGTGTACCCCCAGCCCACGGTGCTGCACTTCGATTTTGGCCCGCTGGAGCGGGTGATGGAGGGCGCGCACCGCCCCGGCCACTTCAACGGCGTGGCCACGGTGGTGAGCAAGCTCTTTCACATGGCGCGGCCACACGCGGCGTATTTCGGGCAAAAGGATTTTCAGCAAGTCGCCATCGTGCGGCAGCTACTGGCCGACTTATCCTTCGATTTGGAGCTGGTGGTGTACCCCACGGTGCGCGAGGCCGACGGGCTAGCCATGTCGTCGCGCAACCGCCGCCTTTCGCCCGAGGCGCGGGCGGTGGCCCCGCTGCTGTATACGGTGCTGCAACAAACTGCTGGCCGAATACAGCGGGAACGTCTTTCACCTGCCAACGCACAGGAATGGGCACTTGCCACACTGGCAACAGAACCAATGTTTACACCTGAGTACTTTGAAATTGCTGATGCACAGACCTTGCAACCAATAGCTGAGTATACATTTGGGCGGGCCGTGGTCCTATGTGTAGCTGCGCACCTGGGCGGCGTGCGACTGATTGATAACGTGGTGGTGGATTAATCCACTCTATTAGCACTCCTGCTAGGAGCGTGTTGGGATTTCACTAGAAATACCTCTAGAACGTCATGCTGCGCTTGCTGAAGCATCTCGCTCGCTTAAGTGAACGGCTCGGATGAAGCGAGCGAGATGCTTCGGCAAGCTCAGCATGACGTTCTCTTAAATCTTAACCACGCTCGCAATGACAGATGGCTATTACAACGGCTAGTCCCTAGCCTGGCTGTAGTCGATTTCGGTGTTGTCGCCGAGGTTGAGGCTGTGGTTGAGGCCGCGAAACGAGGCATCGGAGCCTACGATGCAGTCGCTCATTACGGCCGAGCTAAGCTCGGAATAGGAGCCGATAATGCTGTCGCTGACGATGGTGTGGCGGATGATGGTGCGGTCGCCGATGGCCACGTTGGGGCCGATGATGGCGTGCTCGATGCGGCAATCGGCCCCGATGCTGACGGGCGGGATGATGACCGTGTTCGGAAACTCGGGGTAGGCGCGCACGTTGCGAAACTCGGGGCGGTCGAGCAGGCGGGCGTTGGCTTCGAGCAGGGTTTCCTTGCGGCCGCAGTCAAACCAGTTGTCCACGGCGGCGGTCTGCATGGGCTCGCCCTCCTCGATGAGGTGCATGAGTGCATCGGTGAGCTGATACTCCTCGTGGGTGCGGCGGCCGGTGCTGATGAGCCACTCCAAGGCCTGGGCCAGCTTCTCGGCATTGGCCAGCTTGTAGAGGCCCACCATCGCAAAGTTGGACTTGGGGATGCGCGGCTTCTCCACCACACGGCTTACCTGGCCGGCGGCGTTGGTTTCGACGAGGCCGAAGAGGCTGGGCGTTTTCACTTCCTTCACGGCGAGCACCGAGCCGGGCTGGCGCAGCAGGGCGGGCAGGTCCACGTCCACGATGGTATCGCCGAGCAGGATGAGCACGCCGTCGGGGTCGTGGCGGAAAGTCTCGCGGGCCACCCAGAGGGCGTGGCCCAGGCCCTCGCGCGGCTCCTGCACCACGAAGGTCACCTGGAGGTCGGGGTAGTGGCGGCGCACGTAGTTCTCAATCTTGTCGCCGAGGTAGCCGATGATGAACACGAACTCGGTGAGGCCGGCCCCGCGCAGGCGGTCGACGATGTGGCCCAGGATGGTATTGCCAGCCACCGGCACCAGGCTTTTGGGCTGGGTGTGGGTGTGGGGGCGCAGGCGCGAGCCGATGCCGGCAACGGGGATAATAGCTTTCATGGACGAAGGAGGCAAAGGCAGAAAAACAGAACCGTACAACCGTTATCGGGCGGCTGCGTACTTTGCGCCGGTCGGGCTCCATAACCACCGCCAGTAGGCGGGAGTTACGGCGGCTCGATTCTTTTCTTTCTCACCGCTGGGCCTCAAAGCTAAAAGCCAGCACTTAGAAACCCCTCACCCTATGAAACGCCTTCTTCTCTACTTCGCCGCCATGGTGACGCTGCTCTCGCAGTCATCGTGCGGCTACAACGGCATGGTTGAGCGCGACCAGGCCGTTAAAAGCCAGTGGGCCAACGTGCAAAGCGCCTACCAGCGCCGCTCCGACCTCATCCCCAACCTCGTGAACACGGTGAAGGGCGCCGCCAACTTTGAGAAATCAACCCTCGAAGGCGTGGTAAATGCCCGCGCCAAGGCCAGCAGCGTGCAACTGAACGCCGACCAGCTGACGCCCGAAAATCTCCAGAAATTTCAGGCCGCCCAAAGCCAGCTGAGCCAGGGCCTCGGCCGCCTGCTGGCTGTGAGCGAAAACTACCCCGAGCTGAAAGCCAACGCCAATTTCCAGGAATTGCAGGCCCAGATTGAGGGCACCGAAAACCGGATTAACGTGGAGCGCAACAAGTTCAACGGCAGCGTGAACGACTACAACACGTTCACCCGCTCGTTCCCCAACAACCTGTTTGCCGGCATGTTCGGCTTCCCGGCCAAGGGTTACTTCGAAGCCGATGCCTCGGCCAAGGACGCACCTAAGGTGGACTTCGGCGACATGGGCGGCAGCAGCACCCCGGCCGGCGCCAAGTAGCCTCCGCTAGCCTTTTAAGAACGTCATGCTGAGCCCCGCGAAGCATCTCGCTCGCTTCGTTGGAACGGCGCGGTAGAGATGCTTCGGCAAGCTCAGCATGACGTTCTTTCGTTTTGCAACTAGTCTGTGCTTCAACAAAATGACCCACCCCCTTACCCCGGCCCAGGAAGAGACGCTGGTGGCCGCCATCAAGGCGGCCGAGCTGCGCACCTCGGGCGAAATCCGGCTGCACCTGGAAGACAAGTGCCCCACGCCCGAGCCGCTCGACCGGGCCGCGCAGGTATTTGCCGAGCTCAAAATGCACCATACCAAGCTGCGCAACGGGGTGCTGTTTTACCTGGCGTGGCAGACGCGGCAGTTTGCCGTGGTGGGCGACTCGGGCATCAATGCCTCGGTGCCCGACGATTTTTGGGAAGACGTGAAGGAAACCGTAGTCGGCCACTTCCGGCAAGAGCAGTACGTGCCGGGCTTAGAGCGCGGCATCCGGCTGGTGGGCGAGCAGCTGCGGCAGCTCTTCCCCTACAACGCCGCCACCGACGTGAACGAGTTGGACGACACCATTTCTTACGGCGACGACTCGCCCTCCCCTACCCCTAGCCGATGAATACACAGGTTTCTTTTCGGCGCCCGCAGCCAGCGGCCAGCCCGCTCGCCTGGGCCTGGTTGCTGGTGCTGCTCCTGAGCCTGGGCTTGGCGGCCCGCGCCCAGGACATCCCGCCCGTGCCCCGCCCGGCGCGCCTCGTCAACGACTTGGCGGGCATCATGCAGCCCCAGGAAGTAGAGGCACTGGAGCAAAAGCTGGTGGCCTACGACGACAGCACGTCGTCGCAGATTGCGGTGGTCACCGTGCCCACCCTGGGTGGTAGCGACATTGCCGACTACGCCCAGAAGCTCTACGAAACGTGGGGCATTGGCCGCAAGGGCCAGAACAACGGCGTGCTCATTCTCGTGGCGGTGCAGGAGCGCCAGGCGCGCATCCAGCCCGGCTACGGCCTCGAAGGCGCCATCCCCGACGCCCTGGCCAAGCGCATTATCAGCAACACGATAGTGCCCGCTTTCCAGCAAAAGCAGTACTACGCTGGCATCGACCGGGCGGCCGACCAGCTCATTTCTCTGGCAAAGGGCGAGTACAAGGCTGACCCCGCCGATGCCCAGCGCCGACGCGGTAGCCGCGACCGCTCGGGCTCCGGCCCGGGCCTATGGATTATTATCGGCGCCCTCGTGCTCATCTTCTTCCTGCGCTCGCGGGGTGGTGGCGGCCGGGGCGGGCGCGGCGGCGGCTTCGTGCCGCCCATCATCTTCGGCGACTTTTCGGGCGGCCGGGGTGTGTTTGGTGGCGGCGGTGGCGGCTTCGGCGGCGGCGGCGGTGGTGGTTTTGGAGGCTTCGGCGGCGGCAGTAGCGGCGGCGGCGGCGCCAGCGGCAGCTGGTAAATTACCACTGAGGTCACAGTCAAAACGCCTGTCATGCTGAGCTTGTGAAGCATCTTATCGCGCCGGAACGAGTAGTTCAACGGTGATAAGATGCTTCACAAGCTCAGCATGACAGGCGTTTTTTTGTTCCTATTATTCTTATTCGCGGGCCTTTTGGTAAACCGGATGCTCGTAGAAAGGCCGCAGCAAACGCACCACTTCCAGCGCATCGGCCAGGGCCTCGTGGGCTACGTGGGGCTCGGCATCGCCGTAGCGGGCCTGGCAAATGAGCATGGACGGCAGGCGCGAATCCTTGTGCCAGTTGAGGTAGAATGCGGCCGGGTCGAGCACGGCGGGCTCGGCCTTCACCAGGGTACCCCAGCCGGGTAGCTCACGCAGGAAAAGCAGGTCGAACGTGCCCACGTTTTTGCCGGCTAGCGTGATGCTCACGCAATTCTTTTTATCGGTTTTGAAGCCGTTGGCAAGCAAAAACTCGCGGAGTTGCGGCACTACATCTTCGGGCAGGCAGATGTCGGGGGCCGTGGCTTTGGTCTTATCGGCTAGCTCGATGAGCAGGCGGTTGTTGAGGGCCAGCGCGCCGGGCGTGCCCGTGAGCTCGCGGTAGCGCAGGGCGCGCCGGAAGGCAGGCAGCTCGGCCAGCGGCGTGGCGGCGGTGCGGCGGGTATCCTCCACCACGGCGGCCAGTTCCAGCACCTGGTGGCGGAGCGGGTCGGAGCCGCTGGTTTCGAGGTCGAGCGAGACGTAGCGCATGTGGTGAACTAGAGAAAGGTAAAATAGTGAGTTGGTAGATACGTAAGCCACGCATTTACCAACTCACTATTTCACCTCTCTCGTTAGTTAACCCTATTCCCAACGCAGGTCGAGCAGCCGCAGTTGCAAGGTGCGCTGCCCGCGAAACTCGTTCATCTCCAGCGTATAGCACACGCTAATTTCCGTATCAGGATTTTCGAGCAGGCGGGGTAGGTAGTGCCCCAGCCCGAAGCCGATGGCCTCCAGCACCATGCCCGGCGACTGGCCCGGCTGCATCAGCCGGATTTTGAGGTGGCCCGCCTGGCCCACCGGGCGCACCGAGCCGGGCACCGCCCGCACGTGGTGGCTGGCAAAAATCGGGGCGGGGTTACCCGGCCCGTACGGCTCCATGCGGGTGATTTGGAGCAAGAAATCCTCGGTCAGCTGCGTAAAATCCAGCTCCGCGTCGATTTCGACGGGGCGCACGGGCAGCTGGCCGGCGGGCAGCCGGGCGGCCACTTCGCGCATAAACTGCTCCTTAAAAGCCTCTACGTTCTCAATCGGCAGGGCCAGCCCCGCCGCCGCCTTGTGCCCGCCAAACTGCCGGAGCAGCGGCGCGCAGGCCTCCAGCACCTCGTGCACGTCGAAGCCCGCTACCGACCGCGCCGAGCCGGTGGCCATGCCCTCGCGCTCGGTGAGGATGACGGTGGGGCGGTAATACTGGTCTAGGCAGCGCGAGGCCACGATGCCCAGCACGCCCTGCGGCCAGTGCGGCTGGTAGAGCACGGTAGCGGGCGAGGTAGCGCCTTCGGGGTCCTGGGCAATGAGGGCCAGCGCCTCCTGGGTGGTGCGCGCGTCGGAGAGGCGGCGCTCCTGGTTCATGTGGTCCACCACTTCGGCGGTGTAGCGGGCCTCCTGCTGGGTCGAGGCCAGCAGCATGTTTACGGCGCGGTGGGCGTCGCCCATACGGCCGGCGGCGTTGATGCGCGGCGCAAAGCCAAATACCAACGAACTGAGGCTCAGCGGCCCCTGGCGCGGGGTGGCCAGCTCGTGCAGTGCGGCCAGGCCGGGGCGCAGGCCATCGGCGGCCGCATCGACGGGCGGGGCGGCCAGCGGCGCGGGGCCATCCAGGGTATCGGCCGAGGCCAGGGCCGAGGGCTGGGGCACGGCAAAGGCCGCCGTCTGCGTCACGTTGAAGCGGCGCAGGCCGTGGAAAGCCAGGATGCGGTTTTCGCCGGTTACGGGCACCACGTCGGCGGCTATACTCACCGTCACGAGGTCGAGCTGCGCGTAGAGCGGGGCCAGCGGCAAATTGTATTTCTCCGTGTAGGCTTGCAGGAGCTTAAAGCCCACGCCGCAGCCCGAAAGCTCGGGATACGGGTAGCTGCAATCCAGGCGCTTGGGGTCGAGCACGGCCACGGCGGGCGGCAGCTCATCGCCGGGCAGGTGGTGGTCGCAGATAACGAAGTCGATGCCTAACGTATTGGCATACACCACTTGCTCCACGGCCTTCACGCCGCAGTCGAGAGCGATAACCAGGCTAAAGCCGTGCTGCTTGGCGTAGTCCACGGCTATCATCGAGATGCCATAGCCCTCGCGGTGCCGGTCGGGGATATATGGCTGGAAGCGGCTCTGCTCCTCGGGCAGGTCGGCGGGCTCGACCAGCGGGCGCAAGAAGCTGACTACCAAAGCTACCGACGTGATACCGTCCACGTCGTAATCGCCGAGTACCAGGATGCGTTCGCCGCTGTCGAGGGCCTGACGCAGACGCAGCACGGCGCGGTCCATGTCGCACATCAGCCAGGGCGAGGCCAGCTTGGCGAGGTCGGGCTCAAAAAAATCGTGGGCAGCGGCGGGGGTTTCAATGCCGCGCTGCACCAGCAGGCGGGCGAGCACCGGGCTGACACCCAGCGCCTGCCCTAGCCCGGCCACCGTCGCGGCAGCAGGCTGGGGCGCGATATTCCAGCGCTTGAGCGGTATAACAGCCATTAAATTATCGGACAGGGATAGCCTCAAAAGTACACAAAAATTAGCTGCCGTACCTTCGCCCCGCCTTTTATCCCCTGCCATGAGCCGCCTTCGCGAGTTTTATCAGCGCTACCGCCAGTACATTCTCTCCGATGGGCTGATGTACGTGGTGTTTATCCTGGTGCTGGGGCTGATGTTTTTGTTTTTTGGGTAGGGTCCTGTTCGCTCTGTGACGCGTGACCAACTTTGCCACTTGCGTAACACCCATCTGCAGGTTAGACTTATTACTATGTGAATTTACGCAACAAATAACTATCCCGGCTTATCTGCTATCTCAAGAAAATGTTGCTTATAAAAACACTACTGCTTGCTCTCGTCCTAACGAATGCCTTGTCTAACCATGCTCAAACGAAGCCGCACTTGCAGCCTAGAAAATCACTACTAAGCATATGTAGCGTAGTTTTAACAAAATCTAATTGAGCCTATTGAAAGGCTAGCACTTTCACTTACTACTTCGCGACCAACCTATGACAAGTAGTTTTGCAGCAAATTATTTATCACGTAACGTAAAAGTTGTTGTCTGGGAAGTGCTCACTACACACTGGTCACTTATTAAATAGTATAATATTAATGTGAGAGTAAATGGACATATACCTAAGCAATACATTCCTCATCACGACAAGGCAGCGGGGGCAGAAATCACTTTGTTATACAGTTTAGTCGTCAATTGGCCTTAAATCGTAGTGCAAATTAAAGTTCAATACTATTGAATCACCTTGAGACGCATTTATATTCTTTTTTGATTTATAGAAACCAATTTGGCCTACTGTTAGCGAATGGGTACCTGCCGGTAGCACTAGACTATAATTGCCATTTCCATTAGCAAGCGAAATCTCATTATCTACGGCTATAATTGCTGAGGATACAGGAAGAATTTCTGCACCAGAATGTAATACGCCTACACGACCAATTATTATAGCTGGCTTAGTAGGGTTAGTGCGATGAAAATATACCACTTCTTGCTCAGGAGGTGGACTTGGTATAACCATCGCTTGTTGAGCACTGCAACTACAGCTAATAATAACCGGTAGTAAAAGGAGTAGTTTTCCTATCAAAGAATGTCGCATAAGGAATACCTTCTTAGTGTGGCCTATTAACTATTTATCTAATCACTGACAACCCGCTTTACTGCCACTTTGTGTATGGGGATTTCCATTTAAATCATTTCCTGACTGCTCTACACTCAGCAGGTTGGAAATTCTATCTTTATCAGATTGAGATAATGCTTGGAAGGCAGGGGTTGTAGTTAAGCCTCCCCATGCCATATCTGAATAGTATTGAGATGGCAAGTTATAACCTTTATTAATCCCATACTGTTCTAGGGCCCATGCCAAATCAATAAGCCAGCCATTAGCCATCGTATTATGCTGTGGATTGTTAGGATTATTTGAGGCATCAGCAGCATAAGCAGCTAGCAAATCTGGGTAGCCAACGGAGGCGTATGCCGGTGTGTTAGCAAAATAGGCAACTAGGTAAGCATGAATAGATTCATGGAGCATCGTTCGAGCTACACTTAAGTCGTTAGCATATTGAAATTTGCTTGCGTCAAAGGTTGTGGAAACAACATTATAAGTTCTGTCATAAGCACTAGTCTGTCCATTTATACCGGACGGCAAACTGCCATTATACAATCTCCAATTATATCCCGGTGTAGAACCACTGAATTTATTTACAATATAGGCTAACATCCCGTTGTTAAGACCTTGCAAACCTGTAAGTACTGCTGTTTGGCAAGGAACCAAGCTAACATTTAAAACAACATTTGTAGAACTTGGTGATGTTGCTCCGCCGCCGTAGCCGCCCGGCCCGGGCGAACCGCCGCAACTGCCCCCGCAGGGGCCGCCGCCCCCCGTATAGACCGGCGGCACATCGCCTGACCCACCCGACCCCAGCCCGCTGCAATCGCCCGTCGTCGTGATGTACTTCCCCGTTTCCCCACTATACCAATCCAGACACGGCGCACCAATCGAGGGGGCCCGGTGCCCGGCCGTGCGCCCACTTGCCGCTTCCGTACCTGCCCGGGCCTGGAAGGCCAGCCGGCTAACCCTGGGGAGCAGCTGGCCCTGCGCAAAACGCCGCCCGGTCAGGTACTCGTAGCGGGCTGAGTATAGAAAAACGTAGCCTGCGCCCTGCCCAGGTGCTGCCAGGTGCCCGCTTTGCGCACTACGGTACAGACTTGTGAACAAGGCCAACGTATCGACTTGCTCTGTAGGCCGGCTCAGCAGTACCTCCACTATTTTACCATCCAGGCTCGCGGGAGCCTGCTTGGCCACGACCAGGTAGCGCATGCCCACGTAGGGGGTGCGCGTAAAAAGGGCCGCATCCCCCGCAAACGGCACGAGCACTAGCTGCTGGCTACCCATGCCAACGGTGAGCGCCCGCTGCCAGCGCAACGCGGCAGTAGGGGGCACAGTGGGGGCAGCGCGGCCAGCCTGACTGGTGCGCGCCGTAGAGTGGGCGGCAGGGTCAAGCTGCTGGTACCAGGTCTGTGCTTCGCTAATAGAGAGGCTGGGGCTAGTACTGCTTAGCGGTGAGGGAAGTTCAGCGGGGCGGTGCGAGCAGGCCTGCGTAATGGCCAGCCCGAGGGCAAGCAACAATTTTCGGCAGCGCGTAAATTTCTGGTTCATAGCAGCATGAGTATTTCAGCACCAAACTTACACCCATCTACACTATTCAATAACTTATAATGATAAAATTTAACTACACTGTCTATTAACAAGCTTATAATAAGAATAAAAACTTGCACTTAATAAAGCCCATTCCAGTTTACCAGGTAGTTATACAGCAGTTTTCTACCCGTCAGCCTTTTTGCTAGCGCTCCCCTTCCAAGAGCCCGCTATTGCACCGCGTCGCCGCGTAGCCGGCGGAAGCGCTTGCGAGCCTCGGCCACGTAGATGCTGCCGGGGTATTTGGTGATAAACTCCTGGTAGATGACCTGGGCTCGGGCCTTGTCCTTCACGTTTTCCTCCTGGATTTCGGCGGTGAGGAAGAGGGCGTCGTCGCTGAGCACGTCGTACTTGGGGTTGGCCGTAATCTGGCCCAGCGTGCCGATGGCGGCCCCGTAGTCGCCGGTGCGGCGCAGCAGCTTGGCCTTTAGGAAAAGGGCGTCGTCGGTGAGGGCGTGGCCGGGATATTTGCGCAGCAGCGCGTCGAGGCTGGCCGCCGCCTGCGGGATTTTGTTCTGAAATACCAACTCCTCCACGGCGGCGTACTCCTTGAGGGCCAGCCCGAGCGTATCCTCGGCGGTGCTCTCCTGGATGAGCAGCGAGAGTTGCAAAGCGTCGTTGGCGATTTCGCGGGTAGTGGCTTCTTTGAGGATATCCAGGTGGCTCTGGGCCAGCTTGAAGTTGCCGGCGAAGTAGTTGAGGCGGGCGTTGCGCAGCTTGGCCTCGTAACCCAGCGGGGCTTCGGGGTGGGCCTTTTCGACCTGCGAGTAGAGCAGGGTGGCTTCCCAGGGCTCGCCCTTCAGCAGGAATAGGTCGCCGAGGGTGGTTTTGGCCTCGTCTACCACGTCGGGCTGGGCGCGGGGCATGGCGATTACCTCCTGCAACAAGCTCATGGCCTTCGCCTTGTCATCGAGCTGAAAGGCGTAGAGGTTGGCTAGCTGGCGCATCACGGGGGCGGCATCGGGCGTGGTGCGGCCCACCTCGGCGAGCAGCTTTTCGTAGTCGCCGGCCAGGGCGCGCACTTGGGTGAGGTCCACGGGGTAGGTATCGCGCACCTGGGCCTCGCGGGCTTGCAGCAGCATCTGGCGGGCAATGCCGTAGTTGATGTCGGTGCGGTACTCGCGCACCACGTACTCGCAGGCCGCGATGGCGGTGGCGTAGTCGCGGTTGCGCAGCGCAATGCCCGCCAGGCTCAGCACGCGGCTGCCCTTGGCGCCCGTGCGGCGGTCGAGGGCGCGCACCTGCACCAGCGCCCCGGCAAAGTCGTGGCGCTGCACTTGGAGCCACAGCAGCAGCTCGCTGTAGGCATTTTGGTCGGGCTGGGCCTGCACCTTGGCCACCAGGATTTTCTCCAGCGCGTCGAAGTCCTTGTCGTCGTGCAGGGCGTTTTGGAGCATGTTGCGCACGAAGGGCAGTTGCTGCTCGTCGCGCTCCACGAGGTGCAGCGTTTCGGCCAGCAGCTTGTCCTGCTCCTGGCTTTGGGTGTAGAGCTGGATGAGCTGCGCGGCGTACTCGGTGTTGTTTTTGGCGAGCTCGCGGCCGCGCAGGTAGGTGCGCTCGGCCCAGGTAGGCAGCTGGCGGCGGCCAAACTCGGCGGCCACGGGCGCCACCTGCGTGGGCGTAAGCTGGCTGATGACGCGCTGGTACTGCTTATCGGCGGCGGCCTGGTCGCCGGCGGCGGTGTAGAGCGCGCCCAGCGCCACGCCGTAGCCGCCCTCCTCGGGGTGCTGCTTGATGGCCTTCTTGGCCAGCTTTTCGGCGTCCTTGTAGCGCTTCAGGGCTTGTAGGGTGGCCAGGTAGTCAGGCAGTACGGCGGGGGCCGTCTGCTCGTCGCTTTTCAGCTTCTCGAAGAGGAAGGCCGCCTTCTCGTACTCGCCCCGGCGGGCGTAGTCGCGGGCGAGGGTGGGCGCATCGATGGGCGCCCAGCTGCCCGGCCGGGGTGGCCCGCCCTGGCCCGGTACCTGGGCGTGCAGCGGGGTGCTCAGGGCCAGCCCGCCCACCGAAAGCAACAACAACGAATAGCGCATACGAAATACCGTTTTCACAAGCTGGCAACGCTGCCCAGCCGCCCGTTTGTTCAACACCGGGTTAGCCAGCCTCCGCACAACTTACGCACAAAAAAAGGCTACCCCCGCGGGGGTAGCCTTTTTGCCTAAAGCCGCGGGCGACTTAGAAGAACTTCGAACGGTTGTCCTGCACCTTGGCCTGCGACTTGATGGCTTCGTAGATGAGGCCATCCTGGCGCTGCTGACGCTGCTGCTGGAGCTGCTGGCGCACCATTTTCAGGTCGCTGGGCGTCGCGGGGAACACGCCCGTGGGCTCTACTACCAGCACACCTTGCTCACCTTGGATGGGGGCCGATTTCTGGCCCGGCTTCAGCGAGAAAGCGCGGCCCACGGCGTCGGGCTCAAAGCCCACGTTGGGGATAGTGCCCTGGGCCAGGGCCGCGCCCTCGGCGTTTTGCACCACGGCGCCGTTGCCGGCGATTTTGGCGAGGTCTTCGAGCGAGCCGGTTTTGCCAGCCAGCTTAGCCATGATTTGCTTCGCTTTCAGCTCATTACGCACAGCGGCGGTCAGCTCGGGGCGAATGCTCTCGATGGTAGCAGTGCCTTTGGTGCGGCTGTCGGTGACGGCAGCGATAACGTGCGTGTCGCCGATGTCAAACTTGCGGACGTCGCCCACTTTGGTTTCGGAACTGCCGTCGGGGTTGAAGCCGAAGGCCCAGCGCACAATCTCACGCGAGCCGGGCAGGTTGCCGACCGTCTGCGCATCGCGGGCCACGAACTTGGCTTCCTGCTTTTGCAGGGTCTTGTCTTTGGTGGGCAGGGCGCGGAACGCTTCGAGGCTGCCGGCATCGGCTTGCAGCTGCTCGGCGCGGGCGTAGGCGGCTTCGCGGGTCGCGTCGCTGGGCTGCACGGCCTTCACCACGGCGGCCACCTGGTAGGTCTGGCTGGTTTTGGGCGCCGTTACTTTCACGATGTGGTAGCCGAAGCTGGTTTCCACGAGGGTGGGCAGCAGGCCGGTACCGCTGGCGGCAAATACCGCCTTGCTGAACGCCGGCACCATGCGGCCTTCGTCGAACCAACCGAGGTCACCGCCCTGGTCCTTGGTACCGTCGGTGCCAAACTGGCGGGCCATCGCGGCGAAGTCGGCGCCAGCCTTGATTTTGTTCAGGATGTCCTGGGCTTGCTTCTTAGCAGCAGCCTTGGCCTCCGGCGTCATCTGGGCATCGGCCTTGATGAGGATGTGGCTGGCGCGGGCGGCGGGCTTAGCGCCGGCTTTGGCGCCGGTTACCTTGTAGATAGCCAGCGTGTTGCCTTCTACGTACGGGCCGTACACCTCCCCTATTTTCAGGGGCAGCTGCTGGCGCAGCTTCTCGGGCAAGTCGGCGGGCGAGAGGTAGGCGTGGTTATAGGGCTGGTCGGAGTTGGCGCGCACGAACAGCGAGTCGTTGGGCGCGGTGCGGAACTGCTGGGCCAGGCCGGCTACGCTCTCGCGCAGGGTGGCGCTGTCGGCCTTGGTAGCGGTTTCGGGCACCACGATGTACTCGATGCTGCGGCCGTCTTCCACTTTGTAGCGGGCCTTGTGGCGGTCGAGGTAGTCTTGCAACTGCTCGTCGGTGGGCTTGAAGGCCGAATCCGACACGCTCGTGTAGGGCACGAACAGGTAGCGGAAGTTCGCCTTCGAGTTCTGGGCCTGGTCGAAGATGCGGGCTTCGGCCGTGGTCACGTACACCGAGTTCTTGAGCAGGGCGTTGAACTTGTTGACCGGGCGGTCAAACTCGCGCAGGCTAGCCTCGAAGTTGTGGTACGCGGCCTGGGCCTCGGGCGGCAGCTTGTCGAGGTTTTTGAGGTAGTCGATGAGGCGCGCCTTGTCAAACTGGCCCGTCTTGGGGTCGGTAAAGGCCTGGCGAATGGCGGGGTTGGGGTTATCGCCCTGCACCATATCAATCATTTCCTCATCGCCCACGGCGAGGCCGAGCTTGTCGATTTCGGGCTGGAAGGCGCGGCGGTACAGCAGCTGGTTCCAGGTCTGGTCGCGCAGGTAGCCGGTGGCTTGCTCATCGGGCGGGCGGCCCTGCTGGTTGGCAAAGTTTTGCTTGGCCTGCTCCAGGGCGGCGTTGAATTCGGTCAGCTCGATTTCGCTGCCGTTCACTTCGCCTACCGCCTGGCCATCGCGGCCAAAAAGCCGGTTTTTTCCCCCAATCAGGTCGCCGCCCACAATGAAGAGCAGCATCCCAACGGCGACGGCGCCCACGGCCACCCCCGACTTTTCCCGAATCGTGTTAATTAAAGCCATTGATAAATTCTAATACGGTGGCGCGGAGCCAAAAAGAGGCGCAAAATAACCACGAATCGCCCGAACTTTCAAGCTACTGGCTCCCGGGCGCGCTCCAAATTAGGTTGACTGGCCCTAGCGGCGCTTCTTATTTTTTTTGGCGGGCTTGTTTAGGGCGGCTACTTTCTGGGCTACCTCGGCTTCCTTGGCCTGCCGGGCCTCCTGCTGCCGCCAGTAGTTGAGGGGCAGCCAGCAGGCCAGCGATATCATAAATATCCAGTAATTCTTGCCCAGGTCCTTCTCCACAATGGTCTGGTACACGCCAATAACGAACGCCACCACCCCCAGCGAAAACAGCACCGTGCGCAGCAGGGATTTGTCAAATTTCATAGCCGTTTTTACTTATTTTTTAATTGCTTTCAAGCAGAACGCCATGCTGAGCCTGTCGAAGCATCTCGCTCGTACCGCCGCTACTGGCGTGAGCGAGATGCTTCGATAAGCTCAGCATGACGTTCTGGTTTGCTGCAAATCTAACTTACCTACTGCCCCAGGCGCTGGGCCTCGGCCAGGCTGAATACGCCTTTGGGCTTGTGAATGCCGTAGCGCGAAAAGTCCTGGTTGGCGCTGAGGCCGTAGCCGGTGAGCACTTCGGAGGGCGTTTGCACGCGCACGAACATAGCGCTGTCGGTGTAGATTTTTTGCTGGGCGCGGTTGTAAAACAGTTCTTCCGTATCGAGCGCCTGCTGCTGGGGCACGTTGGCCACTTTCACGGCGCCGCGCATGATGTAGAGCTGCTGGGCGTTGTCAAACTTGCCCCATTTGGCCACCAGCGTGTTGATAATGAGCTTGCCCGGCTTATCATAAAACGTTACCGTGACGCCCTTCGGGTACAGGATATCGCTGTTTTCGAAGCGCTGCTCCAAGGGCGCGGTGAGGCGAATGTGCAGCCGCGCCGAATCGCTGAGCAGCGTCACTACGTTCTCAGTTTCCATCAGCGGGCCGGTGTACATCACCGGCTTAGCTTCCTTTTCCTTGGGCTGGCATCCCACGAGCAAGGCTGCCAGCAGGCTGGCCAGGCCGCCCCAGCTTTGGCAAGCGCGCGCCCGCATGGCTACTGGAGGCGGCGCTTGATGAACCAGCGGTTGCTGAGGGTAGCGCCCACCTGCACGCGCACGTATTTTTCCTGCACGTTGCTGGCCCCTCCACTGCCGTAAAGGAAGTCAGTATTGCCCCGCACCCCGTACAGGAAGGCCAAGCTGATAACCGTCGACTCCAGGGCCGTGGCGGTAGGCAGCGGGAAGGCAAAGCCCCAATGCACGGCGCGGTCGTAGAGGCGGCTGCCCAGCGGGGCATACGGCATCTGGGCCACGCTCAGGCCAGCACGGTAAGTCACGCGCTGAAAATAGTGCTCTACCGAGCCGGGGTCGGGTGTAATCTCGCCGCCAGCCGCTACCCGCCAAGTATCGCTCAGCCCGGAGGCCGATACGATGCTGAACGTGCGAAATTTCGACCACTGCTGGTACGAGCCATCGACATTGACGCTCCAGTTGCGGCCGTTGTCCAGGCTCAGGCCCACCTGCGATAGCGCGGGTACCGTAATGCTCCCGTTGTCATCAGAGAGCTGCACGGCCGAGCTGATGGCCGAGCCGTTGGCATCCTGCTGCTCGGTGGTGCGCTGGCGATTGGCCTGCAAGCGTGCCTCAAAGGTGTGCACGGCCGCCGCGTTGATATTCAGCTTTTTGGTGAGCTGGTGGCGGTAATGCGCCGAGGCCTTGAACAGAAAGTCGGAGTAACGCAGCTGCTCGTTATCCACCACTATCTGGTCGGTATTGAGGCTGGGCGCCACGATGGCCGTGCCAATGCTCTGCGTAATGGTGCCAAACAAATACGAGGCGCTGCCACCGATATTGAGGTCGCGTAGCACGTGAATGCCGGTGGCAAAGTAGGCCTCCGACAGCCCACCCGAGCCGTTGTAGCGCCGCAGGGCCTGCGAATACGGGTCACCATTAACGGAGGCGATATTGGTCGACTGATAATCAACCGCGCTGTAGGGCCGCAGGCCGATGGAGCCGCCCCACCGCTTATTGAAGGGTACCGCCAGCGACAGATAGCCCAGCGTACCCGTGCCCGAGCGAGCGGATGTAGTGGCGGTGCGGATGCTTTTCGTCTGCGCCGTAAACGCGGCCTCCCACGTAGTGCGCGGCGTATACACCAGCAAGGCGGGGTTTAAGTCGTTGACATTGCCAGTATTGGGCGCGGCCAGGCCGGCACCGCCCATGCCCAGCTGGCGCACCCCGCCGTAGTTGCCGTAGGCATCGCCCAGGCCAATGCGCGAGTAGGGCGAGTTGCCCAGTCCCTGCCCCGCCGCCGAACCGGCCAGCAGGGTAGCAGCGGCCGTCAGCAGGGCCCCGGATAGTTTTTTAGTTGTCAACATTATAGCGAAGAATCTTATCCAGGCCCAGCAGCACCAGTTCTGGCACGGCAAAGATACGGCTGGCTAGCGGGGCAAGCGCCGTTGCCAAGTACGAAGCATCACCGCCGGTGAGCATTATCCCCAGATTGGGGTATAATTGGTCGTATTCGGCCACGAGCCCCCGCACCTCGGCGGCCGTGCCGCGCAGCACCCCACTCAGCAAGCAAGAGGCCGTGGACTCGCCGATTAGTTGCACCGCCTCTTCAGCGGTTGGCAAGTCCAATAACGGCAGCCGGCCCGTAAACGTGTGCAGCGCCTGCAATCGCATGCGCAGGCCCGGCGCAATGCTGCCGCCACGGTACGTGCCATCGGCCGTTACCAGGTCAAATTTCAGGGCCGTGCCGGCGTCCAGCACCAGCGTGGGCTGGCCGGGGCGCAGGCCAGCGGCGGCGACAGCACCAGCTAGGCGGTCGGCTCCCAAGGTCTGGGGCGTAGCGTAGGCATTATGCACCGGCACCGGCGTGAAGCCCGGCCGGAAGGGCAGAATGCGCCGCAGGCCATCAGCGGCGGCCAGCGCGGCCAGCCAGGGCTGCGTGCCCACCTCATCCGTCACCGACGACAGGATGGCGTGCGCGGGCTGCGTGCGCTGCCACAGCGCCGCCAACTGCGCCGGGCCAGCCAGCACGCCACTTTCCAGCAGGCCGGAAGGCTTAAACACGCCGTATTTGAGCGCGGTATTGCCCAGGTCAAGGGCGAGGGTTAACATCAGATTATTTTTCTTATTAAATCAAAAACGTCATGCCGGGCTTGTCGAAGCAGCCTGCTCTCCCCATTAGGTTTATGACCTAACGACGGGGACAAGCGGCTTCAACAAGCTCAACATGACGTTCTACCTGGCAGCGTTACCTGCTTACATGAAGTATTTCAGGCGAATAACTTCCTGCTCGTTCAGGAAGCGCCACTTGCCGCGCGGCACGTCCTTCTTGGTGAGGCCGGCGTACTGCACGCGGTCCAGCGCCACCACGTCGTAGCCGAGGTGCTCGAAGATGCGGCGCACAATCCGGTTGCGGCCCACGTGCAGCTCGATGCCCACGAAGTGCGGGTTGCCGGCTACTACGGCCACGTCATCTACTTCAGCTTTGCCATCTTCCAGCTCCAGGCCGGCGGCAATCTGGGCCAGGTGTTCGGCCGTGAGGGGCTTGTCAAGCTCCGCCTGGTAGATTTTCTTGTTCTTGTGCGAGGGGTGCGACAGCTTTTGAGCTACCTCACCATCGTTGGTGAATAGCAATAGGCCCGTGGTGTTGCGGTCGAGGCGACCCACCGGGAAAATGCGCTCCTTAGAAGCCGTCGCCACCAGCGACATCACCGTTTTGCGGCCCTCGGGGTCGTCGGTGGTCGTGATGAAATCCTTAGGCTTATTCAGCAGCACGTACACCAGCTTCTCGCGGTTGAGGTTGGTTTTGCCGTACTGCACGGTGTCGGTGGGCTGCACTTTGTAGCCCATCTCGGTGATGACTTCGCCGTTGACGCGGATTTCGCCAGCGGCAATCAGCGCGTCAGCCTCGCGGCGCGAGCAGATGCCCGCGTTGGCGATGTAGCGGTTAAGGCGCAGCTCTTCGTTGCCGAAGTCCTCCTCGCTGGCCCGGCGCTTATTACCGCGCGTTTTGTCGTTCTCGTAGTGCTTGAGGTTTTTGTAGTCGGGCGCTTCGCCCGGCTTCTCCCCAAATTTCGGCTTGTCGGCGCGGCCGTAGCCGGTGCTGGAGCGCGGGCCGCTCTCGGCGGCGCGCAGGGCCTCGCGACGCTCGCGGAAGGTGCCGCTGCTCGTGTTGGCAGGGCGCTCGCCGTAGCTGCGCGGCTTGCCGAAGGCACCAGGCGTCTGCTCGCGGCCGGGGGCGCTGCGGTCGTTGCCGTAGCTGCGTCGCTCGTCGCGGTCGCCGCTAGCCGGGCGGCCTTCGCGGCTGCCGTAGCTGGGGCGCTCACTGCGGTCGCCGTAGCTGCTGCGGCGGTCGTCGCCACCGGGGCGCGGAGTAAATTCACGGCGGGCGGGGCGCTCGTCGCGGCCGCCTTCGGGGCGGGGGCGCGATGAGCTATCGCGGCTATCGCCCCGCTCCTCAAATGAGCGGCGCTCATCGCGGCCCGTGTATACCGGGCGGGCGTTGTCGGTGTTGGCACCACCTTCTATCGGCGAGCCATCGGGGTTGGTCTTGATGAATTTGCGGTTGCGCTCACCTTTAGTGCCGCGCGGCACCGTGGGCAGGCCCTCGTAGCGCACCGGCTGGCCCTGCCAAATCGGCTTGGGCGGGTACTTGGGGCGCTCGCTGTCGCCTTCGCGCTCGCGGCGCTCACCGCCTTCGTTTTGCTCGGGGCGACGGGGCCGCGCATCGCGGTCACCGCCAAAGCTGCGCTTCTCGCCGTAGCCACCGCGCTCGGGACGGTCGCCACCAAAGCTGCGCTTCTCGCCAAAGGCGCCGGGCGTACGCTTTTCACCATAGCCGCCGCTACGCTCGGGGCGGTCGCCGCCACCGAAGCCCCGCTTATCGCCGAAAGCGCCGGGATTGCGCTCGCCGCCAAAGCTGCGTTTCTCACCAAAGGCCCCGGGATTGCGTTCGCCGCCAAAGCTGCGCTTTTCGCCGTAGCCGCCGCGCTCGGGGCGGTCGCCGCCGCCGAAGCTGCGCTTCTCGCCAAAGCTGCCGCCGCTCCCACCGGGACGGCCGCCAAATTTGTTGCCGCCACCCTGCCCAAACGTGGGGCGGGCGGGCGAATAGCCTTCGCGGCCATCGGGCCGGTTGCCTTTATAATTGCTGGAGCCGCCGCTGCCGCCGCTGCGGGGCGAATAGCCGCTGCGCGAATCGCTGCCGCCCCGGCTGTTGCCGCTAGCCGCGCCGCGCCGGCCCGACTTATCCTCCGAAGAATGTTGCTTACCCATGTGCTGTAGTTACTTAACTAATTTTGCTGGCTTATAGTCCCGCGCCGCCGGCGCTGGTGAGTGCTAATATCTGCCCGAGTGGCAGTGAGTAAAAAAAAGCCCGGACCCGCACGCCCGCCGCCGAAGCGCCAGGTACGGGTCCGGGCCGTGGGCCATGGCCGCGCTTAGTCGCGCCGGGCTAGCTTGGCCTCTATCGAGTGCTGCGTGTGGGGCACCGCCCGCAGGCGCTCCTTGGGGATGAGCTTGCCGGTGCCGATGCACACGCCGTACGTACCATTTTTGATGCGCAGCTGAGCGTTTTCCAGCTGCTGGATGAACTTCATCTGGCGCGAGGCCAGCTGGTTCAGGCTTTCTTTCTCGGCGGTCTCAGCGCCATCTTCCAGCACCTTCAGCGAAGCGGCCGTGGTGTCGGTACCCGACTCGTTGTTGCGGGTGAGAGTTTCCTTGATGAAGGATAGCTCCTTACGGGCGGCCGTAAGTTTATCCTGAATAATCTGGTCAAACTCAGCTAAGTCTTCCCGCGAATAGCGGAGGTTTTCCTCGGACATCGAAAAGCAAGTAAAAGATAATGAATACGCACGCCAGGTAAGCGGCCTGGCAAAACCAACGCCCCGCCAAGCTAAAAAGTTTGGCAAAAGCTGCGGGCCTTTCCTTTCAGTTTAGGCGCAGCGGCTGGCTTTCGCGGGGCAAAGGTAATTAGTTTCAGCGGCTTTGCTTCGCTGGCTTCCTAGTTCCTTCAGAATCCGAGCATCTGAATGGCGGCCACGGCGGCCTCCACGCCCTTGTTGCCGTGCCGGCCACCGGCCCGGTCCCAGGCTTGCTCCAGGTTGTTAGTCGTTACCAGCCCGAATATTACCGGCTTGTTATACTTGAGGCCTACCGTGGTCAGCCCCTGCGCCACGGCGTGGCAGATGTAGTCGTCGTGCTTGGTGTCGCCTTTGATAACTACCCCCAGGCAGATGACGGCGTCTATCTCCTCATGCTGGGCCAGGAACTGCGCGCCTAGCGTTAGCTCAAAGCTGCCCGGTACGCTATTGCGGAAAATATTTTCGGTCTTGGCGCCGTGCTTGAGCAGGGTCTCGAACGCCCCGTTGCTCAGGGTATCGGTTAGCTCGCGGTTCCAGTCGGCCACTACCAGGCCAAAGCGCTTCTCACTGATATCGGGGAAAGCACTGCTGTCGTAGGTGCTCAGGTTTTGTAGGGAAGTTGCCATTAGTCGAATCGCAGATTTAACGGATGAAACGGATTTCGCAGATACGCCCACTGCGTGGGCTGGCTGACTAGAGAGTAGCCTCGCTTCTGACCGTTGGGTTTGGGTGATGTGGGGCGCGCGGAGTGGCCCCTACTAAATGGCAGCGGCGCTCTCCGGGAGGGAAAGCGCCGCTGCTCATTTAATGCTATTTGCTGGCGGCTATTACTGGCCGATGGCGGCTTTGCGCTGGCGGGCTTCGCTGGCCTCTTGCGAGCTGGCGTAGTCGTTCAGGATGCGGTCGTAGGCCTTAGTGGCACCGGCGTTGTCCTTGGCTACTTCCAGCGCAATGCCTTGCTTGAGCACGTAGCCAGGCGAGAAGAAATCGTTGGCGTTGTGGTCGGCGGCTTTGGCGTAGAGGTCGGCGGCATCCTTGGGCTGGTTGAGTTCCAGCTTGGCATCACCCATCAGGGCGTAGGCCCGCGACTGCACGAGGTAGTCGTCGGAGTTGAACTTGTCCAAGTAATTGTAAGCATCCTGGAACTTGCCTTCCTTCAGCGCGGCTACGCCGGCGTAAAAGTTGGCTAGGTTTCCAGCCTTCGTGCCACTGTACTCACTAGCCACTTTGGCTAGGCCGGGGTGCTTACCATCGCCTTTGGTGGCTTTGCCGAGCGAGTCGGCCTCCCAATAGCTTACAGCTTTGAACATGGCATTTTGCGCCTGCGTGTTCTGCTCCGAGCGCCAGTAGTTGTACCCGAAGGCACCAGCTACTGCCGCCACCACGGCGACCAGCACGCCGAGCAGCAGGTTGCGGTTGCGACGCACAAAGTCTTCCGATTCGGCTAGGCGGGCCGCCAGCGCGTCGGGGTCTTCGAGGAGCGGGTTGGCGGGGGCGTAGCTTTCTTCGGCCGGGTCCAACGGGTCGGTTGGCGTGGGGCGAACGGGCTGGCGGGCACCCGGCGTTTTGCCGGTGTAAGGAATCTTAGACATCAGGATTGGTAGCTCGGCGGCACGGCTCTAGGCGAGCCGCGCCACGGGGGCCACCCGGCCGCAAAGGCAAGGGGCCGGGTTAAAGGGTGAAACTAATCGTGAATATAAGGGTAGTCGCCCTGTACGTACACATCCTTGAACAACTCGTCGGGCGTCGGGTAAGGCGAGTTTTCGGCAAAGTCTACCGACTCCTGCACCTGCACCTTGATGCGCTCGTCGATGGCCGTCAGCTCCTCCTCAGTTGCCATGTTGTGCGTGAGGATAGTGTGGCGCACAGCTTCAATGGTGTCGCGGTGGCGATACTCTTCCACCTCTTCCTTGGTGCGGTACTTGGCCGGGTCGCTCATCGAGTGCCCCTTGTAGCGATAGGTCTTGAATTCCAAGAAGGTCGGGCCTTCGCCGCTGCGGGCACGCTCAGCGGCGCGGGCTACGGCGTGGTGCACTTCCTCCACGTTCATGGCGTTCACTGGCTCGTTGGGCATCTGGTAGCCCTCGGCAATGATGTGCAGGTCGGTGACGTTGGATGAGCGGGCTACGGCCGTGCCCATGGCGTAGCCGTTATTCTCCACGACAAAAATCACGGGCAGCTTCCACAGCATAGCCATGTTGAAGGCTTCGTGCAAAGCACCCTGGCGCACGGCACCATCGCCCATGTAGCAGATGCAGAGCTTGCCGGTCTTGTTGTACTTCTCGGCAAAGGCAATGCCGGCACCCATCGGAATCTGCGCGCCCACGATGCCGTGGCCACCCATGAAACCAACTTCCTTGTCGAACATGTGCATCGAGCCGCCTTTGCCTTTCGAGCAGCCGGTGGCCTTCGCAAACAGCTCGGCCATGATGGCATTGGGCGAAGTGCCTAAGGCCAGCGGGTGGGCGTGGTCACGGTAGGCGGTGATGTACTTATCGCCTTTTTCAAGAGCCGATACAGCGCCCGCTACGCAAGCCTCTTGGCCGATGTATAGGTGGCAGAAGCCTTTAATTTTTTGCTGGCCGTAGAGCTGGCCGGCCTTCTCCTCAAACTTGCGCATGAGCTGCATTTGCTCATACCAAGTCAGGTAGGTCTCTTTGGGAAATTCCGGCTGGGCGGGCGAAGTAGCTACCGGCTCGCTGCTGGGGTTGCTGCCTTCGTGCGCAGCGGGCAATGTCTCTACGGGCGGTTGCTGCACCGTTTCGACGCCCGTAGCCTCGTCAACTACCTTCGGCGTATGGCCGTTGGCATCATTGCCGCTGTTGCTACCGTTTGCGCCAGCTTTCGGCGCATCCTTTACTTTCGACTCCGCCATAATTCGGGGTATATAATTTCGCGTTGGGACGGCGAAATTACGTAATACCAGCCGTACTCTCACGCCCCCGCTCCGAATGACGCTCGACCAGCTCCACCTGCTGTTTTTTAAAAACTACGACGAAGCCAATCTGGCCTTTGGCCCCGGTATCAATTGCTTCATCGGCGACAATGGCAGTGGCAAGACAAACCTACTCGATGCTATTTATTACCTGGCACTTACCAAAAGCGCCTTTGTCAGCGCCGATGCCCAAAGCATCAAGCAAGGTGCCGATTTTTTTGTGGTGAAAGGCAAGTTTTCGACACCTGCGTTAGAGCACCCCGAAACCATCCAGGTGAGCATGCGCACGGGCCAGAAAAAAACTATTACGCACGACAAGCAGCCTTACGACCGCCTGGCCGACCACATTGGCCGCTATCCGGCGGTACTTATTTCGCCCTATGATACCGACCTCATCCGGCAAAGTAGCGAGGAGCGGCGGCGCTATTTTGACAGCCTACAATCGCAGCTCGACCACGAATTTCTGGAACTGCTCATTCAGTATAATGGCCTGCTGCGCCAGCGCAATGCCACGCTCAAGCAAGGCAACGGTAGCCACGGCTTCGACACGCTCTACTTGCAAGCGCTCGATGACCAGCTAGCCCCCGTAGGTGAAAGCCTCTCGGGCCTGCGGACAGAATTTCTCACCCGGTTCATTCCCGTGTTTCAGCGGCACTACGCCCAGTTGGCCGATGGCCGCGAACAGGTGGTGCTCGAATACAAGAGCCAGCTGACGGGCCAGAACTTTCGCCACCTGCTGCTGGCTAATGAGCGACGCGACGTGCTGCTCCAGCGCAGCACTACTGGCCCGCACCGCGATGACTTCGTCTTTCTCATGGACGGGCTGCCCGTCAAGAGCTACGCCTCGCAAGGCCAGCAGAAGTCGTTTGCCATTGCCCTCAAGCTCGCCCAATTTGAGTTGCTAGTGTCCAAGCCCCAGCCATCCGGCAGCTCAGCCACTAAGCCGCTGCTACTACTCGATGACATCTTTGACCGGCTCGACGACAAGCGCATTGCGCGCCTGCTTCAGCTCGTGGCCGACCAGACCTTCGGCCAAGTCTTTCTCACCGACACCAACCTAGCGCGCACCGACCAGGCACTGGCTGGTGTGAGCAGCGATATTCGGCGCTTCGAAGTGCGGGGTGGCAGCGTGGAAGCAATCTGATAAGAAAGGTCGTTTTCGCCTTTTGCCGAGCGTACTTTTGAGGTAACATATCGGGCTGCCGCTGACCTTCTCAGCGGCAGCTTTTTTTACCAATACCGTGAAAAAACCCAGCCTCTCCCCCACTGCTCGGCGGGCCGACATAATCCCGTTGAAGGAAGGACTAGAAGCCTTAGTGCGCGCTTATCGTCTCGGCGGCAAGCTAAATGAGGTAACGGTAGTCGCCAGCTGGGAGCGCGTGATGGGCAAAGCCGTCGCCCTCAAAACCCAGGAAGTATACGTGAGCAAGGGCAAGCTTTTCGTGCGCCTTACTTCGGCTCCACTCAAGCATGAGCTGGTAATGGCCAAGACGCGGGTACTGGAAATGCTCAACGCCGAGGTTGGTGTGCAGGCCGTGACTGAGGTAATCTTTCTCTAGCCCTCCCCCTCTTTCACGCTTGTATTAGGTTACACCATCGGCCACAGCTGACGCGTCAAATTCCCAGCAACTTGGCTTGCGAAAGCTATTGCGCGCTCCACCGGAGCAGCCTCATCTCCGTTTAGTCCGGCAACTATCAAGCGTGTGGTTCAACAAAAATGTTTCACGTGGAACATTTTTGTTACTTCGGGCCATACACTTTTAAAAGAAGCTCATTGTATGCCTCCAGCAGAGCAATGTACTTCGCCTGGAGGGTCAGGAGTTGGTTAATGGCGTCAGATTCAGCTTTTGGGGCAGGCGTTACACGCGGTGTAATACCTGGTGTAACGCTAGGACGCACACTTTGTGTTACAAATGGTAGAGTTGATTGCTGCGCAATCGTAAAGTCGGCGGAGAAATCATGGCCAATAATTTGTCCAATGTTCTTTACGAAGTTGGCGTCCAGTGTTTCTTCCTTGAATTTCCGATAGATAGTTGGGCGTGTGATGCCGAGCTCCTCCACGATACGTGTAATGGAAATTCCGCTTCTCTTGATAGCTTCTTGCAGTATTTCACCTTGGTGAGCCATAGAGAGCGGGCGTTACAGGTTGGTAGGGCAAAGATGTACAAGCCGTTAACGTAAAACAAGCAGTTGCTAACTAATTAACAATCGTATCACTAACGCACAGTGTAACGTTTTTTTGTAACAAACCTTCGGGAGCGACAAAGACTGATACAGTATTATACCATCTACTCACGTAACAACTCCAGTAGGCGGTCGGGATAATCGGTAGTGATGCCAAAAACGCCCCAGGCCAGGACCTGCTGTAAATCGGGTAGTTCGTTCACTGTCCAGGGTACGAGCCGGAGCTGGGGATAAGTGATGGACAGCTCCTGTATAAGGGCCGGCGAGAGGAGTTGGTAGTCGGAGCCAAAAAATTCGGGCACAAACCCCAACTTCTCAAACAGCGCCGTTACGGATGCGGGCTCCTCATTGAGCAGGCACAGGGATTGAGCAGGGGCCTGCTGTCGGGCAGCTCGCAGGATGCGCGCGTCGAAGCTAAGCAGCGTAGTGCGGGCCTGCACGGCGGCAGCGTATACTTCAGCCAGCACCAGCTCGACGAAGTAGGCGGGTGCTGGGTGGAAAACATCGTCGCCAGCAGGCCTGCTTTTTAGCTCGATGGAGTAGCCCACGGGTGAGCGGCCTAAGCGCTGGCAAGCAGCCTCGGCGGTGGCTAGCAGCTCGCGCAGCAAGGGCCGGTAGCTGGCGTGCGGCTGCTGGCCAGGAAAATTGGGGTGCGGCCACTCCCCCACTACGCATTGCCGGATGGTGGCGTAGGGCATTTGGTAGAGGTTGTACTCCTGCTCATGCTGAGGGGTTAGGCGCTCGCCCGCCGGGCCGCGCCCCAGGCGGGCGGCCAGCCAGGGCTCGTGGGAAACAACAACCTGCTGGTCGGCCGAAATCACGACATCCAGCTCCAGCACATCCACGCCAAGCTCCAGAGCGTGCAGGAAAGCTGGCAGCGTATTTTCGGGTAGGAGGCCGCGGCAGCCGCGGTGGCCGTGTACTTCGGGCTGCTGCTGAGTGGCGGTGGGGAAAGAAATGATTGACATGCCCGCTTGTACGCACGGCAACACGCGGCAGCCAGCCAGGCCCTTTCTTTGCAGCTGATTTTACGCCGGCCGTGCGCCGGCTCTTCCTCTTTTTTATGAAGCGTTTACTCCTCCTCGTTTTGCTGCTGGCGCTGGTCGGGGGCGGCTACTATTACTACAACTCGCTCAAGCAAGGCCCCGAGTATGCGCTGCTGCAAGCCGCTGCCGCTACGCAAAGCCACGACCTGGCGGCCTTCGAGCGCTACGTAGATGTGGATGCCCTGACGGGCCACCTAGTCGATGATGTAGCTAACCAGAGCGGCGTGCTTACGGCGCTGGTGCCCGGCGGTGGGCTGGCCCTGCGCGGGGGCTTGCGGCTACTAAAGCCACAGCTGACCAAGGCGGCCCACAGTGAAATTCAGCGCTACGTTGAAACGGGCTCGCTGGAAGCGGCGCAGGCAGCGGCCCCCAAGCGGCTGGTGAACCTGTCTTTCCTGGGTTTGGCAGGGCGCGTGGTGAGCCCCGACAGCAAGTTCAAGGGCGTGAAGTATGCAACCGATAAGGGCAACGAGGCGCTGGTGGGGCTCGAATTTACGCAGCCGCGCTACGACACTACGATGGTGGTGGAGGTGAAGCTACTCAAGCAGGCCGATGGCCACTGGCAGGCCAAGCAGATTACCAACGCTGGGGAACTGGCCCAGGGTGTGGCCCGGCTGGAGAAAGCCCGCCTGCTGAAGTAGCAGTCAGCCTAAAAAATTGATTCAACAAAAAAACCCTTAGCCGAACTGGCTAAGGGTTTTTTGCTTTTAAGCACGAGGGGGAGCTTAGCCCTGACGGCCAGAAAACAGCAGGTAGATGATGGAACCACCAATGGGGAAGAACCAAATAATAACGCCCCAAATGAGCTTCTTGCCCAGCGACCAGTCTTGCTTGAGCAGGCTGACGAGGGCGTAGATGGCTAGTATCAGGTAAACGACACCGGCGATGCTGAGCGAGCCACTGTCATTGTAGCGGCTGCAGCTAGTGGCGAATAAAAGCAGGAGGGGCAGCAGGGCAGCCGGCGAGAGGCGGGCGGCCAGAGTAGAAAGAAAGCGCGTCATGTGAAGAAGAGTTGAGGTGATGTAAGGGCCTTTACGCAAAGCGGCGAAAAAAGTCAACATTACCCGACGAGCAAGCGGAAAAGCAAATACTTACCTAATATAGCTTAGTACTTGCTGAAAGAACTGTGGCACCACGCCCGGCACCAGCGCCGCAATGACCAGCACCCCGTAGAGCGCTCCGTAGAAGTGGGCATCGTGGTTGATGTTATCGCCCCGGCGGCGGCCCATATACCATGAGTAAAGCAGGTAAAGCACGCCGAAGATGAATGGCTGAATGGGAAACGGCAGCGGGAAAATGATGATGCCACCGCCGTTGCTATTGACCGGAAAAAGCAGAATGCTGGCAAACAGCACCGACGCCACCCCACCCGAGGCCCCGAGGCTGCGGTAGTTGCGCTCGTCGCGGTGCTTGAAGTAGGTGGGCAAATCCGACACGATGATGCCACCCAGGTAAAGCAGCAGGAACAGCCCCAGGCCAGCGCCCGCCCCGTACCCCTGCGCCAGCGTGGCGAGCACCACGGGGCTGAAAGAGTAAAAGGCAAACATGTTAAACAGGAGGTGGCTCCAGTCGGCGTGCAGGAAGCCGGAAGTGAGGAAGCGGTACCACTGCCCATTGCGGGCGATGACGTAGGGCTCCATTATCCAGGCCTCCATCAGGTCACGGTTGGACCAGGCGTAGGCGGAGATGGCGACCGTGAGGCCAATGAGAATGAGGACGGGATTGAGCATGGGGAAGGAAGTAGCGCGGACGTTGTAGTCCGCGAGTGGGCGGGCAGTATCGGGAACACTCGCGGACTACAACGTCCGCGCTACGGCTCTACGACTCGCGCTCCAGGAGTTGCAGGGCCAGCCGCCGCAACGGCTCCTTGCGGGCCACCGGCACACCAATGCGGTCCAGGTGCAGCAGGGCATCCTCGAAGTACTGGTTGATGAGCACCTCCGTTTGGGGGCGGATATCCAGCTCATCGTACACGCTACGCACGGCCGTTACCTTGGCGTCGGCATCGGCCACGGGCTGGCCGATGTGCCGAGCCAGGCCTGCCTGTTGGGCGGCGCTGGCCTGGGCTTGGGCGGTGAGGAGCAGGAAAGTTTTCTTGTCGGAAATGATATCGCCCCCTACCCGCTTGCCGAAGGTGGCAGCGTCGCCATACACGTCGAGCAGGTCGTCGCGGAGCTGGAAGGCCAGCCCGATATCGGTGCCGAACTGGCGCAGGTGCTCGGCATCGTCGGCACCGGCACCGGCCAGCACGGCGCCCAGTTCCAGGGCGAAGCCGAGGAGCACGGCCGTCTTGAGCCGAATCATGTCGAGGTACTGTGGGATAGTGACGGTGGTTTCGGTCTCGAAATTCATGTCCCACTGCTGGCCCTCGCACACCTCGGCGGCGGTCTGCGAGAAGCGGCGCAGCACCTGGGGCAGCACGGCGGCGGGCACGTTTTCGAAGAGCAATTCGTAGGCCCGCACCAGCATCACATCACCCGAGAGGATGGCCGTGCTGGCGTTCCACTTCTCGTGCACGGTGGGCTGGCCGCGCCGCAGCGGCGCTTGGTCCATGAGGTCGTCGTGCACAAGGGTGAAGTTGTGGAAGACTTCGGTGGCCAGCGCGGGCTTCACCAGCGGGGTCAGCTCATCGGTGAAAAGCTGGCCGCCGAGCAGCGTCAGCAGGGGCCGCAGGCGCTTACCACCAAGGCTCATGATGTAGCGAATGGGGTCGTAGAGGGCGGCCGGTTGCTGGCCATAGTCAAGCTGATTCAGGGCTTGCTGGAGGAGGGTCGAGAGGTCGGTTTGCACGGGGGCAAAGGTAGGTGGGGTAACGGGCGCGCCGGGCGTAGCCAGCGACGGCGGGCGATGACGCGGGGCTCTGCCCCGTGTCTACTATTCGTGGGCCAGAGGCCCGCAGCCGTTGCACGGCTTACGTGGGTATCGTTCTGACGACCGCCGGCCAGAGGCCGGCCAATAGTCGGCACGGGGCAGAGCCCCGCGCCATCGCAGCGCCATCGCAGCCGGCCTGTTTAATAGGAAGCCGGCCCCCTGGGAGCTCCGGTAAGACAAAGAGGCGGCCCTCTGCCTTACCGGAACTCCCAGGGGGCCGGCTATCTTCTTTACCTGCCCGGACTGGCCGTTGGGCTAACGGCGTCGCTTGCCGCCCTTACCGCCCTTGTCGCTTCGGCCGCCAGAACCACCGCGCGGGCTGTCGCCTTTGTCGCCCCGGTAGCCACCGCCGCGGCTGGCACGGCCGGCTTCGCGCTCGGCGCGCTCGCGCTGCTTAATGTGCTCGGGGCGGTTGTCGACCAGCTCCATGTCGATAGTGCGGTCGAGCAGGTTGGCCGAGGTGACGATGACTTGCAGCTCGTCGCCAAACTGAATGATGCGCTTCGAGCCGCGGCCTACCAGGCGGTAGTTGTCCTTATCCAGCTCGAAGGTGTCACCCGGAATGTCGGAGATGCGCACCATGCCTTCGCACTTGTTGGCCTCAATCTCGACGTAGATACCGCGCTCCGTGAGGCCCGACACCACGCCCGTAAACTGCTCGCCGATGTGCGCGCCGATGTACTCGACCTGCTTGTATTTGATGCTGGCGCGCTCGGCATTGGCGGCCAGCTTCTCGCGGGCCGACGAGTGCTTGCACTCCTCCTCCACCGGCTCCACGGGCACGTTCTTGCCGCCTTCGAGGTAATGCTCGAGCAGGCGGTGCGCCATCATGTCGGGGTAACGGCGGATGGGCGAGGTGAAGTGCGAGTAGTGCGCAAACGCCAAGCCGAAGTGCCCCAGCGGCTCGGTGGTGTAGATAGCCTTCGACATCGAGCGGATGGCGAGGCCCTGAATCACGTTTTGCTCGGGCTTGCCCACCACGTCTTCGCTGAGCTTGTTGAGCTCGGTGCTGACTTTTTTGGGATTACTCAGGTTCAGCTTGTGGCCGAATTTCTGGGCGAAGAGGGCGAAGTTTTCGAGGCGGTCGGGGTCGGGCGCGTCGTGGGTGCGGTACACCATCGTGAAGCGCGGCTTGGTTTTCTTCAGGCCAAATACGTACTCGGCCACCTTCTTATTGGCGAGCAGCATGAACTCCTCAATGAGCTTGTGCGCGTCCTTGCGCTCCTTCACGTACACGCCGAGCGGCTTGCCGTCCTCGCCCAGCTTGAACTTCACCTCCTGCGTTTCGAACGAAATCGCGCCCTTGCGGAAGCGCTCGGCCGAAAGCATTTTGGCCAGCCGGTTCAGCAGGTTCACCTCCTCGGCCAGGTCGCCCTCGCCGGTTTCAATGCGCTCCTGCGCGTCCTCGTAGCTGAAGCGGCGGTCGGAGTGGATGACCGTTTTGCCAAACCACTCATCCACTATCTTACCCTTGGCATCAAGCTCAAACACGGCTGAGAAGGTCAGCTTGTCCTCATTCGGCCGTAGCGAGCAGAGTCCGTTGGAGAGGTTTTCGGGCAGCATCGGAATCACGCGGTCCACGAGGTATACCGAGGTGGCGCGGCTCTTGCCCTCGCGCTCCAGCTCGGTGCCGGGGCGCACGTAGTGGGTCACATCGGCGATGTGGACGCCTACTTCGTAGTTGCCATTGTCGAGCGTACGCAGGCTCAGGGCATCGTCGAAGTCCTTGGCATCAGCCGGGTCGATGGTAAAGGTGAGGATGTCGCGGAAGTCGCGGCGCTTGGCAATTTCCTCCTTCGTGATAGTAGTCGGGATGGCGTCAGCCTCCTCCTCCACCGCGCTCGGAAACTCAAATGGCAAACCGAACTCGGCCATGATGGCGTTTATCTCGGCCTCGTTCTGGCCAGCCGCGCCAAAGTTGCGGATGATGGTGCCGACCGGGTTGCGGCCCTGCCCCTCGTGCTCCGGAAACTCGGTGATGCGCACCAGCACCTTGTCGCCGTTGCGCGACTCGCCCAGTTCCTGCGGCGGCACCATCACGTCGAAGTACGCCTTACGGTTGTCGGGCTTCACGAAGCCGATGGAGCCCTGCACTTGCAGGCGGCCCACCACTTCGGGGCGTTGGCGCTTGAGCACCTCTACCACGTCGCCGGTCACGCGGCCGTCGCGGATACCGCGCAGGCGCACCCGCACCAGGTCGCCATCGAGAGCGTAGCGCAGCTGGTCGGTAAAGACGCGGATATCGTCGCCGTCGCCGTCCTCGCGCACCACGAAGGCGAAGCGTGGGGTAGCCAGCGCCACCGTGCCGATGATGGTATTGGGGTCGCGGCGGGGCCGGTCGGGGCCATCCCCCACATGGTCGAAGCCCGCCGAGCGGCGGCGATGCACGATGGGGTCGTTGCCAAATTCGGTTTCCAGCGCTGGCATAACAGCGGCGGCTGGCTCGGCTTTTTTAGCTGTTTTCCGGCCCTTGGAGGCGCTGGCGGCTACTTGCAGGTCGGTGGGGTTAGCCAGCCGGTAATCGTCGTTCTGGAGCAGTTCCAGCTTGCCTTCTTGCTTGAGTTCTTTAAGATGAGCAAACAATTCTTCGCGTTGCACCTTAGTCGTGATGCCCAGCCGACGTGAGAGCTGGCGATAAGCCAGCACCTTGCCGGGGTTGTCGGCAAACTGGCGGTATACCGTATCCTTCTCAATGCTAGCTGCCGCAGCAGCAACTTTGGAAGCGGGAGTTGCCTTGGCGGCGGGGGCTGCCTTCGCGCGAGCGGCGCGGGGGGTAGCGGGGTCTTGGGGGTTTTTCATGAAGTGAATAAGACGGCCGCCAGACAGCTTGAATAAGATTGACGAAGGCGACGCGTGGGGTAAAGATGTAGGGTGCGGGGCTAGCCCCCGCCCATCGTTGAACGATGTAGTTTGGTACTGGTTGTTTGACGCTGGGTGGCGGCGCTTCCGGCACCCAGCGCAGGCGAACGCCGGGCGGGGGCTAGCCCCGCATCCTACGCTACCCGCGCCGCAATGCGGGCTGGGTCATCGCTCGGAATGGCAGCCAGCAACTGTTGGGTGTAAGGGTGCTGCGGGTTAGCGTAGACTTCGGCCGCCGGGCCACTCTCCACGATTTTACCCTGGCTCATCACCAGCAGGCGGTCGCTCATAAAGCGGGCCACCGACAGGTCGTGTGTGATAAAGAGATAGGTGATGCCCAACTCGCGCTTGAGGTCGTTGAGCAAATTAAGAACCTGCGCCTGCACACTCACGTCGAGCGCCGACACTGACTCGTCGCACACGATGAGCTTAGGCCGTAGGGCCAGCGCCCGCGCAATGCAAATACGCTGCCGCTGCCCGCCGCTAAACTCGTGCGGGTAGCGCTGCTCCGCGTCGTCGCTCAGGCCCACGGTGCGCAGCAGTTCGCGCACCCGGGTCTTTTGCTCGGCGCGGCTGCCGCCCACCCCGTGCACCCGCAGTGGCTCCAGGATGGCTTCACCCACGGTGAGCATCGGGTTGAGCGCCGCGTAGGGGTCTTGAAATACCAACTGAAATTCGCGCCGACGGTGGCGCAATTCGCCGGGCGGCAGCGCCGCCAAGTCGGTACCTTCAAACAGGATACGGCCGGCCGTTGGTTCCGTAAGCCGGAGCAAGGCGCGGCCGAGCGTGGTCTTGCCGCAGCCCGACTCCCCCACGAGGCCCACCGTTTCGCCGGGGCAAATGGTAAAGCTCACCTCATCTACCGCCCGCACAAACTCTGTGGTGCGCGAGAAAAAACCTTTGCGCACAGGGAAGTACACGCGCAGGTCTTGGACTTGCAAGAGTGGTTCCACGGCCGTGGAACGCAGATTTTGTTCCACGGGGAACGTTTTGGAAGTATCAGATTTAGTCCGTAACTCCGCGAAGGCCGTTTGCAAGGGCTCCTCCCCTACTGCCGTGGGCCGCGCCAGGAAATTGCCGGCCGCATCGACCTGCATAAAGTCGGCCACTACCGGCAGACGGGCTTTGCCAATCGACAGCCGAGGCCGGCAAGCCAGCAGGCCCCGTGTGTAGGGATGCTGAGGCTTGGTAAAAATATCGAGCACCGTGCCCTGCTCCACCACCTTACCCCGGTACATGACAATGATGCGGTCGGCAATCTCGGCCACCACGCCGAGGTCGTGGGTGATGAAGAGCACGGCTGTACCGTAGTCGCGGCGCAGGTCGCGGATGAGCTGCAATATTTTTGCCTGCACCGTCACATCGAGCGCCGTGGTCGGCTCGTCGGCGATGAGCAGCGCCGGGCGGCAGGCCATGGCCATCGCTATCATCACGCGCTGCTTCTGGCCACCGCTTATCTCGTGCGGATAGGCTTTGAAAATCTGGGCGGGGCGCGGCAACTGTGCTTCCGTAAATAATTCTATAGTTCGGGCTTTGGCTTCCTTAGGCGTGAGGGCGGTATGGAGCAGCAGCGCCTCTACTACTTGGTAGCCGCAAGTCAGCACGGGGTTCAGGGAAGTCATGGGCTCCTGAAAAATCATGCTGATGTCGTTGCCCCGCACTTGCTGAAGCTGCGCCTCGCTGAGTTGGAGCAAATCGACTTCGCCCAGCTTTTCCGACGCGAAGCGCGCCGTACCCTGCTCGATGCGCGCGGCCGGCTTGGCCAGCAGCCCCAGCAGGGCCAGCGACGTCACCGACTTGCCCGAGCCCGACTCGCCCACAATCGCTACCACCTCTCCCCTACCCACCTCAAACGATACGTCGGCCACGGCGCGGGTGTGCCCACGCTGCGCATGAAAATCGATAGTAAGGTGCTGGACAGAAAGTAAGGCCATTAGCTTGCAAACTTATTGAGGATTAATCTAAAAAACGTCTGGCATGCTGAGCTTGCGAAGCATCTCATTGCGCTAGAACAATCGTTCGAACCAAGTAAGATGCTTCGCAAGCTCAGCATGCCAGACGTTTTTTAGCAGTTTTATGCTCCTAAGGCTAGGCAATTTCCGAAGCAGGTGGTTCCGCGACTGCCGCGCTCGTATTCTGCTCGGTTTGCTTGAAGAAGCGGCCTTGCAGCAACAGGATAAGCGCCACGCCGACGAAGATGGACGAGTCGGCCAGGTTGAATATCGGCCAGAGCGACATATACTTACCCCCTATCAGCGGCCAGGAAGCTGGCAGGAAGCCTTCGTAGATGTCCACGTAAATCATGTCGATAACCTGCCCGAAAAACCACGGCGTGGGCGAGCCAAAAGGCGCGTTGTGATACACCACACCGTAGAAAATCGAGTCAATCACGTTGCCCACGGCCCCGCCCAGGATGAGCGCCATGCAGGCAATGAAGCCCGCCGCCGCCCGGTGCCGCCACAAGTACACCATATAGTAGCTGATGCCGCCCGCCGCCAGAATACGGAACGCCGTGAGCAACAGCTTACCATAAGGCGGCGGCAACAACTCCACGCCGAAAGCCATGCCGGGGTTGAGCGTATAGTGCAGCTTAAACCAATTGCCGATGAGGGGAATCTCACCCGGCAACCCTGGCTGCATATGCTTATTGACCAAGTATTTAGAAACTTGGTCGAGGATAATAATCAGCAGGGCTAGCAAAAAGAAGGGCAAGACACTGCCGCGCCGTGCCGGCTGGCGCAGGGGCTGATGGATGGAAGCGGCGGGCAAGTCGGTCTGCACTGATGAAACTCTGGTTACTTTGTACTGTTTTATACCGAATTATAAGATTTTGTAACCTTTTAAAACGGCGCAAGAAAGGCGTTGTGCGCGGGAAAACCCGGCTGCGTTTTCAGGGGCAGCCGGGTTACTCATATTCAGGCAGTTACTATTTCTACTTTAGCAGCTACCGAAAAGTCGTCAAAATCCAGCACCGAGCCGCCGGCTACTTCGGGCACAAAGTCGAGGCGCAGGGCCTGCACTTCTTCGCGGATGTAGTCGCCAAACGAGGTTACGGCGGCTTGCAGCTCGGCGGGCGCACTGGCCGCCAAATGCACGCTGATGCGGTCCTGCACTTCGAGGCCCGAGTCTTTGCGCAGGTTCTGGAGGCGGTTGACCAGCTCGCGGGCTAGCCCTTCCTGGCGCAGCTCTTCGGTGAGCGTCACGTCGAGGGCTACAGTGAGCGGGCCGTCGGTGGCGACGAGCCAGCCGGGCAGGTCCTGGGTGCGGATTTCGACTTCGTCGAGGTGCAGCGTGAGGGTTTCGCCCTCCACTTCTACGGCTAGCTCGCCTTGCTTTTCCAGCTGGGCCAGCTCGTCGCTGTTCAGGGTTTGGATGCGGGCACCCACGGCCTTCAGGCGCGGGCCATATACCTGGCCAAGGCGCTTGAAATTGGGCTTCACCGACTTCACCAGTACGCCGCTCGTGTCGTCCAGAAACTCCACGTGCTTCACGTTTACCTCGGCGCAAATCAGGTCTTCGACCTTGCCAACCTGCTCTTTGGTAGAGCCATTGAGCACCGGCACCAGGATGCGTTGCAAGGGTTGGCGCACCTTCAGCACCGACTTCTTACGTAGCGAGTGCGTGAGCGAGCTGATGCGCTGGGCTAGCTCCATACGCTCCTCCAACGCCTTGTCGATGAGCGAGGTATCGGCCTCAGCCAGGTAGGTCAAGTGCACCGATTCGGCGGCATCCTGGCCTTTGGTGAGGTTGCCATAGAGCCAGTCAGCAAAGAAGGGCGCGACGGGCGCCATGAGCTGCGCCACGGTGCTGAGGCACTCGTGCAGCGTCTCGTAAGCGGCTTGCTTATCAGTAGTTAGCTCGCCTTTCCAGAAGCGGCGGCGCGAGAGGCGCACGTACCAGTTCGAGAGCTGGTCGGTTACGAAATCCTGGATGGCGCGGGCGGCTTTCGTGGGGTCGTAGCTGTCGAAATGGCCGCGTACTTCGGCCAGCAGCGACTGCAACTTGCTCAGAATCCAGCGGTCCAGCTCGGTGCGCTCGGCCACCGGTACGGGGCTGGCGCCAACCTGGAAACCGTCCAGGTTGGCGTAGAGCGCGAAGAACGAGTACGTGTTATAGAGCGTACCGAAGAACTTGCGCTGCGCCTCCACGATGCCCGCCGGGTCAAACTTGAGGTTGTCCCAGGGCGAGGAATTGGCAATCATGTACCAGCGCGTGGCGTCGGGGCCATACTTGGCAATCGTATCAAACGGGTCCACGGCGTTGCCGAGGCGCTTGCTCATCTTATTGCCGTTTTTGTCCAGCACCAAGCCGTTGGCAATCACGTTTTTGAAGGCTACCGAGTCTTCCAGCATCACCGCCAGGGCGTGCAGCGTGAAGAACCAGCCGCGTGTTTGGTCTACGCCTTCGGCGATGAAATCGGCGGGGAAGTTCTTGGCAAACTTCTCCTGGTTTTCAAACGGATAGTGCCACTGCGCGTAGGGCACCGCACCCGAGTCAAACCACACGTCGATGAGGTCGGGCTCGCGGTACATGGGCTGGCCGCTGGGCGAAACGAGGAAAATATCGTCCACGTACGGGCGGTGCAGGTCGATTTTTTCACCGTTGGCGTAGGGATTGTGGGTCATGACTTCGGCCGCTACGGCCTTGTCAATCTCCGCCTTTAGCTCGGCGATGCTACCGATGCAGATTTCCTCGGTGCGGTCCTGGGTGCGCCAGATGGGCAGCGGCGTGCCCCAGTAGCGCGAGCGGCTGAGGTTCCAGTCCACCAGGTTTTCGAGCCAGTTGCCGAAGCGGCCGGTGCCGGTGCTTTCGGGCTTCCAGTTGATGGTTTTATTCAGCTCGATGAGCCGGTCTTTCACCGCCGTGGTCTTGATAAACCACGAGTCGAGCGGGTAGTAGAGCACCGGCTTATCGGTACGCCAGCAGTGCGGGTAAGTGTGCTCGTACTTCTCGGTTTTGAAGGCCGTGCCATTAGTCCGCATCCGGATGGCGATGCTCTCATCCAGCGTTTTATAGTCGGCGCCGCTCTGGTCGTGGCCGTCGTAGTTCTTCACCCAGCGGCCGCCAAACTCGCCCATTTGGGCCACGTAGCGGCCCGTGCGGTCCACGATGGGACCGAGCTTGCCCTGGTCGTCGGCCACCATCAGCGCGGGGATGCCGTTGAGTTGCGCTACCCGGAAGTCATCAGCGCCAAACGTGGGCGAGATGTGCACGATGCCGGTACCGTCTTCCGTCGTCACAAAGTCGCCGGGGATGACGCGGAAGGCATTTTCTTCCCCTTCGAAATGGGGGTAGCCAGCTTCGGTATCGAAAAGGCGCTCGTAGTGGATGCCTACCAGGTCGGTACCGGTAAACTCATCATAAACGTTCCAGCGAGCTAGCAGGCCTTTATTGTCTGTCACTGGCTCATCTACATTCCATCTGAAACCAGTACTAGACAGATTATTATCCTTAGTAACTGCAAAGTATTTTCCAAATAATTCTTTTGCTAGTATTACCTGCTGCTCCTCTTTTGTGTAAGGATTGACGGTTTTTACCAACAAATAGCGGATATTCTTCCCAACAGCCAATCCGGTATTGGCAGGCAACGTCCAAGGAGTAGTCGTCCAAGCTAGAATAAATACGTCACCTTTTTCATAAGGGCCGGCAAACAGCTTCTCCGAAACAGCATCGCGCACCACCTTGAACTGCGCCACGATGGTCGTGTCCTTCACGTCCTTGTACGTGCCGGGCTGGTTCAGCTCGTGCGAGCTAAGGCCGGTGCCGGCGGCTGGCGAGTAGGGCTGAATGGTGTAGCCTTTGTACAAGAAACCCTTGTCGTAGAGCTTCTTGAGCAAGGCCCAGCAGCTCTCGATGTACTCGGGCTCGAAGGTGATATAGGGGTCGTCGAGGTCTACCCAATAGCCCATTTGCTGGGTCAGCTCGTCCCACTGCGCCTTGAAGCGCATCACGGTTTCGCGGCAGCGCTGGTTGTAGTCTTCGACGCTGATTTTGTGGCCGATATCTTCCTTCGTGATGCCTAACTCCTTCTCTACTTGCAGCTCGATGGGCAGGCCGTGGGTATCCCAGCCGCCCTTGCGGGGTACCTGCTTGCCCAGCTGCGTCTGGTAGCGGCAGAAGATATCCTTCACCGCCCGCGCCATCACGTGGTGAATGCCGGGCTGGCCATTGGCTGAGGGCGGGCCCTCATAAAACACGAATGTGGGCTGGCCCTCGCGGCTGCTCACGCTCTTCTCGAAGATACCGTTGGCGTCCCAGCCGGCGCGCACGTCGGTGGCGAGCTTGGCGTAGTCGAGCGGCTGCTTGTATTCGGGGTAAGTCATTTTACTAAGCTGTTAGCCAGCAGCTGGTAGCTGTTAGCTTTTCATCCAAAATCGTTTGTCATGCTGAGCTTGCCGAAGCATCTCGCTCGCCCCGTTGGATGAAGCGAGCAAGATGCTTCGGCAAGCTCAGCATGACGTTCTTTTTTCTTTAATGCAAATAATTCTAGGTCGTTTTGGCCTTCGTCCGCTCCACGCTCAGGCGTTGCAGGTTCTGGTCCATGTCGTCGTCTTCCTCGTGGTAGCTGTCGTCGTAGTGGCGAATGGGCGCATTGCCGGGAATTTTTTCATCCTTGGCGTGCTCAAAGGTCACAAGCAGCGTGGGGAGTAGCACGAGGTTGGAGAAATTGGTTATCAGCAACGAAGCACCCATGAGCACCCCCAGCGCCTTGGTGCCACCAAATTCGCTGAAAGCGAAAATGCTGAAACCCAGGAACAACACGATGCTGGTGTAAATCATGCTGGTGCCAGCTTCCACCATTGTATTGGTGATGGCCTCGGTGACGGTGCGGCCGGCTATCGCCATTTCCTGTCGGAACTTGGCGAGCAGGTGAATGGAGTTATCGCCGTCGATACCCAGCGCAATTACGAAGATGAGCGCGGTGGCGGGCTTCAACGCAATGCCGAAATACCCCATGATGCCAGCAGTGAGGGCCAGCGTGAAGATGTTGGGAATGAGCGCGTAGAAGATGGTACGCACCGAGCGAAACAGCAGCAGCACTACCACCGCCACCAGCCCGAAGGCCCACATCAGGCTCTCGCGCAGGGTGCCGATAACGTACTCGTTGCCCTTCGTAAAAATGACCGTGGTGCCCGTGCGGCGCACCGTCATGCCCGAATTGGCGAAGATGCGCTTCATGGCCGGCTCGATGCGGCGAACCACCAAGGTATCAAGCTTGTGCGAGCCGATATCGGCGATTTTTAAGCTAATGCGCGCCTGCTGCGAATTCTTATCGACGAAGCTGTTGAGCAGCTTGTTCATCGACGCGCCGGCGGTGCCCTGGGCGGCCGTGGTTTTGGTCGAATCCGGGACGTTGGTGGTGGCACCGCCGCCCTGCGAATTGGCCAGGTAGCTCAGGATGAAGTTCTTGTCGTCGTTGTTGGGCAGGCGGTAAAACTCGGGCTCGCCGTTGTAGAAAGCCTGGGTCGCGGCCTTGATAAACGTGACCATGCTGATGGGCGGCGACAACTCAGGCTGGGCTCGCAGGAACTTCTCAAACTGGTCGATTTTCTGCAAATTCGGCAGCTTGAGCAGGCCCTTGGGCTTGCCGGTATCCACCACAAATTCGAGCGGCATCACCCCACTGAAGTGCGATTGAAAGAACTCCAAATCGGTATTTACCGTGCTGGATTTGGGCAGGTCATCGACCATGAACGACACGGCCTCAATCTTGCGAATACCGATGCCGGCAATCACCAGCAGGCCCAGCGCGGCCATATATACCGTGCCGCGGCGGTGCAGCACCACGTGGTCGAGGAAGTGAATAATGCCCAGCAGCGGCTTCGAATCGAGGTGCTCCAACTGCTTCTCGGTGGGCGGCGGCAGGTAGGTAAACACCGCCGGAATCATGATGAAGCTGATGATGAAGGCGATGAAAATGTTAATCGTCGCCACCATCCCAAACTGGTAGAGAATGGCAATATCGGTGAACGTGAACACCACGAAGCCGATGGCCGTGGTGAGGTTGTTCATCAGCGTAATCAGGCCGATTTTGCGGATTACCCGCGTCATGGCCAGTATCTGGTTGCCCGATTTGCGGTAGTCGTAGTGGTAGCGCGAGAGCAGGTAGGTGCAGTTCGGCACGCCGATAACCACCAGAATACTCGGAATCAACCCCGTGAGCAGGTTGATTTTATAGCCCAGCAGCACGATGCTACCCACGCAGCATATCATCACGCACACCACCACCAGCAGCGGGAACACCACCGCCGACCAGGTGCGGAAGAACATGAACAGCGTGACGCCCATCACGAGCACCACCAGCATGGCGAAAAACTTCATCTCGCCCGCCACCTTGCTCGTCATCGTGGAGCGCACGTAGGGCAGGCCCGCGTAGTGCATCTTGATGCCGGTGGTCTTCTCAAACCGCTCGGCGTGGCCCAGGATGTTGTTCATCACGGCCTGCCGGCGATTGGAGTTGAGGTACTTGGGGTCGAGCGTCACCGCTAGCAACGTGGCGCCGCTGCGGGGGGCGATAATCTGGCCTTTGTAAAACTCGATGCTGTTGACCACCCGCATCAGCGAGTCGAGCTGGCGCTGCGAGCGCGGGGCCGACTTGAAGATGGGCGCGGTCACGAACTTCGAGTTCACCGTGTCCTTCTCAATCTGGATGAGGCGCGGAATGCCGAGCACGCCGCTCACGCCCTCCACCTTGGCCAGGGTATCGGTGAGCTGATGCAGCTGGTTGAACTTGGCTAGCTGGTACACCGAGCTGTCCTGCATCCCGAGCACGAGGATGTTGCCATCCTCGCCAAAGGTCTTCTTGAACTGCTGGAAGTACACCATGTCGGGGTCCTTCGGGCTCACCACCTGGGCAAAGTCGTAGGTCATCTCCACGTCCTTGGCAAACCAGGCCATCGTCACGGTGAAAACGGCAATCAGGCCCAGCAGCCACTGCCGGTACTTGATGATAAACAGGGCGATATGTCCCCACATAAGCTTGAGATTTTAGTTCAGTCGACCACCCGGCCCCAGCGCAATGCCCCGAAGCTACAGCTTCGCAAACACCGTCTTGAAGCTCACGGCTTCGCCGATGTACGCCCGCAACGCGCTGATGGGCATCCGGGTTTGCTCGCGGGTATCGCGGTGGCGCACCGTCACGGTATCGTCTTCCAGGGTTTGGCCGTCCACGACAATACAAAAAGGCGTGCCGATTAGGTCCTGGCGCGTGTAGCGCTTACCGATGGCGTCTTTATCCTCGATTACCAGGCGGAAATCGAAGCGCAAATCATCGAAAATTTGCTGGGCTTTTTCGGGCATGCCGTCCTTGCGCACCAGCGGGAAAATAGCCGCCTTGATGGGCGCCACCGCCGGGTGCAGTTTCAGGAAAGTGCGCTGCTTGGTGGTTTGGGCTTCGCCCTCGCCTTCGGTAATATTCTCCTCCTGGAAGGCTTGGCAGAGCGTGGCCAGGAACAGGCGGTCGGCCCCCACCGAGGTCTCCACCACGTAGGGCACGTAGTTGCCGTAGGGCTTGCCGGTGGCGGGGTCCAGGTCGTTGTCGAAATACTGCTGCTTCTTGCGGCTCAGGTTCTGGTGCTGCGTCAGGTCGAAGTCGCCGCGCGAGTGGATGCCCTCCATCTCCTTAAAGCCGAAGGGAAATTCGTACTCAATGTCTACGGCGGCCTTGGCGTAGTGGGCCAGCTTGTCGTGGTCGTGGAAGCGCAGCTTCTCGGCCGGCAGGCCCAGCGCCTCGTGAAAGCGGCGGCGCGACGCCTTCCAGGTGTCGTACCACTCGCCTTCGGTGCCGGGGCGCACGAAAAACTGCATCTCCATCTGCTCAAACTCCCGCATGCGGAAAATGAACTGCCGGGCCACAATCTCATTACGGAACGCCTTGCCGATTTGGGCGATGCCAAACGGAATCTTCATCCGCGCCGACTTCTGCACATTGAGGAAGTTGACAAAAATGCCCTGCGCCGTCTCGGGCCGCAGGTACACGGGCGGCGCCTCCGAGTCCACGGCCGAGCCTTGGGTCGAGAACATTAGGTTGAACTGGCGCACCTCGGTCCAGTTGCCGGTGCCCGAAACGGGGCACTTGATTTTCTCATCGAGGATGAGCTGGCGCACGCCGGCTAGGTCGTTGGCCGTGAGAAGGCGGCCCATCTCGGCCGTGAGGGCCGCGCCGCGGGCGGGGTCGCCGGCGTTTTCGTACTCGGCGGCTTTCTCCTCCAGCAGCACGTCGGCGCGGTAGCGCTTCTTGCTGTCGAGGTTGTCGATGAGCGGGTCGTTGAAGCCTGCCACGTGGCCGCTGGCCTCCCAGGTCTGGGGCGCCATGAAGATGGCCGCGTCGATGCCCACCACGTTGCCGTGCAGCTGGGTCATGGCCTCCCACCACAGGCGCTTCAGGTTGTTTTTCAGCTCCACGCCGTTGGGGCCGTAATCGTACACGGCGGCGAGGCCGTCATATATCTCCGACGACTGGAACACGAAACCGTATTCCTTGGCGTGGGCTACAATATCTTTTAGCTGAGTGTTCTCAGGCGTAGGCGAGGTAGACGCGGGCTTGCTCATAAGCAGCAAAGTTAGACCGCAGATTTAACGGATTAAACGGATTTCGCAGATACGCTTGCTCCGCAAGCTGGCTAAGCTGGCGAAAACTGGGTGAAAGCGCTTAGAAAAGCGGCGGCAAAAGCCGCCGTAGGCTAATAGTAGACCGCACAATATGCTGGCATACCACCACCCGCGTAGTCAGCTTGCGCAGCAAGCGTATCTGCGAAATCCGTTTAATCCGTTAAATCTGCGGTAATGATTCGGTAACATGCCGCTAGCTTCACGAAGGGTTAATTTTGTGGGCCGGTTTTCCCAATCCGGCCCCCTTTTATGTTCGGACTTGAACCCCATGTGTTATTGCTGCTGGCCGTCTGCTTATTTGCGGCCTGCGCATTTGAATTTGTCAACGGCTTTCACGACACGGCCAATGCCGTGGCCACCGTTATCTATACCAATACGTTGCGCCCCTGGGTGGCCGTGGTGTGGTCGGCCTTCTGGAACTTCATCGGCGTATTCGCCGGCGGCATCAGCGTGGCAATGGGCATCGTGTACCTGCTACCCGTCGAAAGCCTCGTGGACCAAAACGTGTACCACGGCATTGCCATGGTGGGGGCGCTCATCGTGGCGGCCATCATCTGGAACGTCGGCACCTGGTACTACGGCATCCCCTCGTCGTCGTCGCACGCGCTCATCGGCTCCATCCTGGGCGTGGGCATCGCGTTTTCGCTGCTGCCCGGCGGCAAGGGCGCAGCCGTGAACTGGGGCAAAGCCGGTGAAAGCGGGCTGGCCCTCATCCTGAGCCCGCTACTCGGCTTCACGTTCACCATCGCCATGATGTTCCTGCTCAAGCGCTTCTCGCCCAGCAAGGCCATCTTCAAGGAGCCGCGCAAGCGCCGCCCCCCACCCCTGTTCATCCGCCTCACCCTCATCGCCACTTGCACGCTGGTAAGCTTTTTCCACGGCTCCAACGACGGTCAGAAAGGCGTGGGCCTCATCATGCTGATTCTAATCGGCATCGTGCCCGTACACTTTGCCCTCGATAACGGCAAAAACCCGCTCGACCTGCGCGACTCGCTGGCTAAGGTTGAATACGTTATCAACCGCGTGAACGCTACCGAACTAAGCGCCGCCGACCAGAAGCTGCTCACCGAAGTGCGCGCCCAAACCGCCGACCTCGACCGCGTATTTGCCGGCAAAACCAAGGTGGAAGACCTCCCCAACCAGGCCCGCTTCGAGATTCGGCGCGACATCCTGCTGCTTGCCAACCGCGGCAAAAAGCTGCTCGGCTCCGAGCGCGTCAGCATCAGCACCGCCGACCGCACTACCTACGAGCAAGGCATTACCCAGATGAAGACCTTCACCGACTATGCCCCCTGGTGGGTGCTGCTGATGGTGTCGCTCTCGCTGGCCCTGGGCACCACTATCGGCTGGCAGCGCATCGTCAAAACCATCGGTGAGCGCATCGGCAAGGAGCACCTTACCTACGCCCAGGGGGCCAGCTCGGAACTCGTAGCCGCCGCCATGATTGGCGTCAACACGCAATTCGGCCTGCCTGTTTCGACCACGCACGTGCTGTCGTCGGCCATCGCAGGCAGCATGGTTGCCAACCGTGGCATCAAAAACCTGAACCCCGATATGGTGCGCAGCATTGGCCTGGCCTGGGTGCTCACCCTACCTGTCACGATGGTGCTGGCTGGGGGCCTTTTCCTGCTGTTTCGCGCCATCAGCGGCTAACTAACTACTTGTGGATAAGTAGTGGATAACTCGTTGATAGGACCTTTTTCGGTTGTTATTTCTAACCCCAAGTAATCCACAGCCAGCACCCACTTATCCACAAAACCTGTGCATGAGTCAACAAAAAAGCCAACCCGGTTAGGGTTGGCTTTTTTGCTAGGTAGGTTGGCCAAGGAAAATTCCGGTAACCTGGGAATAATCCCAGCTTCACTGAGTTATCAACTTATCCACACTAAAAAAGGGCCTTTTTGTGGATAACTTTTCAACTTCTTCCTGCTAACAGGACAATACAGGGAATTTGCAGTTCTCCAAGGCTGGCTGGCCTACTTGGGCCACTGCACTTCGAGGTCGTCGTTGATGAACACGCCGAAGTTGACGAACTGCAACAGGCCGTCTTCGAAATACATGTCAATCATCGATTTTTCGTAGCTCAGGCGCACCTCGCCGCCTTCCATCGTTTCAATTTCGGGGGCCGACTGGCCGTGCTGCTGCATCAGGGCCTTAATCTTATCCAGGGGCTGGCCGTGGATAACCTCGCCGAAGAGGCGCAGGTTGGGGTTATCGGTTTCGATGCAGCTCAGGCGAAAATCGTCCTCGCGGTCGAAGTACAGCGAGAGCAGGTGGTCATCCTCGTAGTAGTTCCAGGCCTGGTGCTCGAACTCGTCCTCGTCTTCCGACTCGTCGATTTCCTCGGGCTCGCCCACTAGGGTCCGCACCTCGTCCATGGTGGTGCCAAAGCGCAGCGGGCCCATGCCGGTGCCCAGGATAATTTCGTTTTCCTCGATGCTGCTGGGGGTGGTGGTTGGGGTGCTCATGGGGGAAGGGTTTTGTAAAGGGTGCAAAGGTAGCCGGGCGGTGAGGTGGCGAATGAATGAGGTGGTGAATTAGTGAACGAGTCGGCTACCTCATCCATCATCGCTTTTCTTCCCAATTCACCGATTCACCACCTCACTCATTCACCATTTCACCGCCCGTAGCGCGCCTCGAAGGCGGCTTTCTGGCGCTGGTACTCGGGCAGGGCGCGGGCCTCGTCCCACTTCTGCTTGAAAATGGCGGCGGCTTCCACTTTATCCACATCGGGCTCGTCGGTGCGGGGCAGCTCGGCGCGGCCGTGGGCGCCGCTCTGGCCCTTTTTGTCGGCGGGCACGGGGCCGGCGTACTTCTTGCCGCCGCGGTGGTTGGCGTAGCGCCGGGCGCGGGTGTAGCCCATCTGCAAGAATTTGCGGGCTATGTCGGCCCCCACAAAGTCCTCGGCCTTCAAATAAGCCTCCAGCAAGCCCCAGATGGCCGCCGACGACTCCTGGGCCGCCGCCGCATCCTTGAAGCGCCAGTGGGGCAGAATTTCGCCCTTGTAGGGCTGCACCAGCAGCACGCCCTGCTCGCCCTTGCCCACGCGGTACAGTTCGGGGTGCTGGCGAAAATCGACAGTGTGGAAATCTAACGAATAATCGAAGGGCATGGCAGGCGCGGCGCGGCAGTTATCCACAGCCTCTGGCTCAACGGGCGCCAGCTAGCCAAGGTTGGCCCCCTACCCCAGCCCGCCCCGAGCTCAGCCGAAAACCGGACGGCCGAAGTTTTCCACAAGCTTATAAGATGAATTAATTTCTTTTTAAAAAATTCTCTTTTGTATTCATCCATCAGGGCAGTGGATAAGTTGATAACCTCGCCGAGTTATCCACAGCGTGGATAACGGGTGGGTAACTATGGGCTTATCCACCGGCTATTCACAGGCAATGTGCATATCATTTTGGTGGCGCTGAATAACTTAACAGAGTTATCCACTATTCACACCACTTATCCACTTATCCACTATTCACAGGGTGGGCACTGTGTGGATAGTGTTCGTAGACCCCCACAGTTATCCACACTTATCCACAAGCCGATTTAGCTGCTAGCCGGGCCGGATTACCAAAAAAAGTTATGCCCAACTTATCCACTGGTACTCCACATCTTTCCCCACGGTTATCCACACAAAACTTCTGCTTAGCCGCCACCAGTGGATAAGTATGTGGATAACGCGTGCATAAACGCCAAAAACCGCGCCCAGTAACTGGAAACGCGGCATAGTTATCCACCATCAGCAAAAAGAAACGGCCGCAACCCGAGGTTGGCGGCCGTTTATGCACAAGGCGGGCCCGGAAAGGGCCAAAGCTAGCAAAAAGATGCCAGCGGGCTAGAAAGTCAACTTTTCCTCATCTTCCCAGCCGGCGCGTACTTCCATCACTTTAGGATAGAGGTACACCGGCTCGGGCGGTACGCGCAGTTTGGGGTCGCCACCGCGCCAGCGGCCGTCGCCATCCTGGTCGATGAGTACGCGCAGGCGGTACTTGCCGGGCGCCAAGCGGTCGAAGCGATAGGTGCCGCGCGGCGAGCGCAGCTGGGCCAGCACCTGGTACTTCTCGTCGAGCAGCTGCAAATCGAATGACTTGCGGGTGGTTTGGATGGTGCCGGTGATGAGGCCGGTGGGGTCCTGGTCTACCACCGGCAGGCGCAGCGGCCGCCGCAGCCCCAGCGACTGCCCCGTGACGGCCACAATGGCCGTGCTGTCGAGCATGATTTCCACATTTTTCAGCGCCTTGGTATCCAGCATCACGGTCAGCTCGGTACGGCTGGCGTTGAGGCTGGCCTCGGTGGGCACGCGCAGCGCGTGGGTCTTGATGGTGTCTTCGGTGAGGGTGCCGGGGCTTTTGCCCGCCACCAGCTGCACCGGTACGGGGAAGCGGAACTTCACCTGGCCCTGGCGGTACACGTTGCGCAGGTTGCCCACCACGGTGGTGCCAGCGGCGGCAACGGGCTTTTTGCCGGCCGCCGTGGGCACCGGGAAGCGGATGTTGAGCGTGTCGTTGCGCTGGTTGCCTACGCTGTCGGTGGCAGTGAGCAGGTAGCGCCCATCGACCAAGCTGACCGTTTTGTAGAGCTGGAGTACGTTGCCTTGGGCCGAAATTTCGGTGGCGCTCTGGATGGCGGCGCGGGTAGCGGCATCGGCCGGGGCCACGGGCGCGACCGAGGCGCTCTGCAAGCCTTCGTTGAAGGTGAGGCGCACCAGGGCGGGGGTAGTTTCGAGGTTGGTGCGGCGGGGTGGCAGGCGGTCGGGCCGCACGAGCTGCCAAGTGCGCGGCCCGGTGGTGTCCGTCACAGCGAGCGGCGCGGGCAGGTAGCCGATTTTCTCGCCGTCGTCGAAGCGGTTGTTATTGTTTTTATCCACCCAGGCGTAGGCTTCGTAGGGTGCCACGCGGATAAAGTTGATTTGAAACTGACCCTTGGGGTCGGTGCGGGTGAGGTAGTAGGGCTGGCCGCGGCGCACGCCCACCGTGTCGGTGGTGCGAAACAGGCCCACCACCACGTCGGCCGCTGGCTTGGTGGTGAGCAGGTCTACCACGCTGCCGCGCACCACGCCCGAATCGAGGGTAGCACCGGTGCTGAAGCTCAGAGCCTGATACTTGGCCGGCAGGCTCTCATTCACATCCACAATGGCCTTGCGGAAGTTGAAGGAATACGTTGTATTCGCCTCCAGCGGCTTCTTGAAGCGCAGGGTAATAAAATCGCGGTCGGCCAGCAGCGAGTACGAGTTATCGGGCGGTAGCTGCGGGGTAATGAGCAGGTTTTTGGTCAGGTCCTTGACCTGGATGGGCTCCGAAAACGTGAGGCGGATAAACTGCTGCTTCACGTTGCGGGCCGCGCTATCGGGCGAGGTAGCCACGAGGCGCGGTGCCGTTTTATCCTTAGGGCCGCCCTGCGGCGAGCTAATGGCCGCGCAGCTGCCCAGCGCCAGCAAGCCAGCCAAAGCCAGCGTAGCCCGCGTGCCCGAATGGGCCGGCGTAGTGTTTAAAAAACGAAAAGCGGCGCGAAAACCCATCAGAAAACTAGCGGCGGAATAACGTGTGTGAAGCAGATAGTGAATACCCGTGGAAACAGGGGGAGTGACTGCACGAAAGTCACGCAGTCATTCCCCTGTTTTCCCTCGGGTATCAACTTGCCGCCCGTTCGGCTACGTAAAGCAAGCTCGAATATTGCCCGCCGTGCTGCGCCGCGTATTGGTTGGACCGGTAGCCCGCCCGGAGCACGGCCAGCGGCCCGCCAGCCTGCTCCGGCGCCCGTAGTTTTTCGGAGAGCATGCTCACGTAATAGGCATCCAGCGGCAGCGGCAGCGTTTGGGTGAGGCGCAGGCCGTGGCGGGCCAGTAGTTGACGCATGGTGGCGGGCACAAAATGGTAGAGGTGGCGCGGCACGTCGTAGGCGGCCCAGTCCTGGCGGTAGTGCTGGGCATCGAGGCTGTCGGGGTTGGGCACGGCCAGCAGCAGCCGGCCGCCGGGCGTGAGCTTACTGATAAGCTGCGTCAGCGTTTCATTGAGGGCGTGCACATGCTCCAGCACGTGCCACAGCGTGATAGTATCGAAGCTGCCGGCTGGCAGTGTGGCTAGTGCCGCTGGCTCCCGAATGGGCTGGCCCACGCGGGCAGCGGCATCCTGGCGCGCGCGCGGATTGGGCTCCAGCCCCGCTACCTGCCAGCCCGTGCGCCTGGCCTGGGCCAGAAAATGGCCGGTGCCGCAGCCGTAGTCGAGCAGCCGGCCCGGCTGGCCCCCGTTGAGCTTCGTAATCAGCGCCACCTTGCGGCGTACCGTGAAGTAGCGAGCTGCCTTGTACACGCGGTTGACCAGGCCCTGGGCGGCCGAGTTGTGCGACACGTACGCGTCTGACTCGTAATACCTGCCAATGCTGGCCGCCTCGGGCCGGGGGTTGGTAAACTGAAAGCCGCAGGCCGCGCACTGCTGAATGGTAAACAGCTCCTGGCTCACCGATTTGTCCTGCACCCGCAGCTTGTCGTGCAGGTCGGGGCTGCCACACACCGGGCAGGTAGTTAGTAATTCGGTAGCCACAAGCTAATAGGCAGTTGATGAGCCAAAAAGGCACCGTACAACTGATTGCCTTTATGATGAAAAATAAGGGGCGAAAGTATGGTACAGCAAATCGCCAAGCGCCGGGTTATCCGGTGAAAGAGGCTGATTCATCGCCTCCGAAGCTATGCGGGAGCTTACCCACCAGCCAGCAAAATTAAGACACGCCAGTAGCAGCCAGGCTAGCGCACGCTGCCGCTGTTGCCGCAGCAGGTTTTTCCCAAAAAAACCTGCTGCTAGCGACCCTAGTAGGAGCAGCGCAGCCAGCAGCCCTAACGCCACCGGAAACAGAAAATCTGAATTGTACAACGCAGGAGCAGCAAGGACTGAAAAGCCGATGACTGCCGTCGTTGCTGCATAAAATTTTCTTAGTGACCAGCGTGTAGGTTGCTGGGCTAGGGTTGCTACCGCCGCCATTCTAGCGGTTCAGATACACCATCAGCACCGACACATCGGCCGGGCTCACGCCGCTGATTCGGCTGGCCTGACCCAGGGTTTCGGGCTGAATCTTGAGCAGCTTTTCGCGGGCCTCGTGGCTGAGAGCGGGCATGGCGCCGTAGTTCAGGCGGCCCCGAATCTGGAAGTCTTCCAGCTCGCGCATACGCTGGGCCTGCTGCTGCTCCTTCTGCAAATACGTCTCGTACTTGGTCTGAATAATCGCCTGCTCCTGCGCCTCTGCGCTGAACGCGGCCAGCTTTTCGGCCAGCTCGGGCAGGAAGGCGGCTAGCTCGGGCAGCTCGATATTGGGCCGGCGCAATAGGTTAAGAGCCCGCGTTTTCTCGTGAATTTCGGCCGAGCCTTTTTCAGCCAAAAAGCTATTAATCGTGGCGGGCTCGATACCGAAGCTACCCAGCACAGCCAGTGCGGCGGCGGTGTCGGCTTCCTTCTGGCGCACGCGTGCCAGGCGCTCGTCGCTGGCTAGGCCCAGGGCGTGGCCCAGCGGCGTGAGGCGCAGGTCGGCGTTATCCTGGCGCAGCAAAATGCGGTGCTCGGCGCGGCTCGTGAACATGCGGTACGGCTCCTCGGTGCCCTTGTTGATAAGGTCGTCGATGAGCACGCCGATGTAGGCCTCATCGCGCCGCAGCGTGAAGGGCTCCTTGCCAGCGGCGCGCTGGTGGGCGTTGATGCCGGCCATCAGGCCCTGGCAGGCGGCCTCCTCGTAGCCGGTGGTGCCGTTGATTTGGCCAGCCAGCCAGAGGTTGCGCACTGGCTTGGTTTCGAGCGTATTGGTAAGCTGCGTCGGCGGAAAAAAGTCGTACTCAATGGCGTAGCCGGGCCGGAACATCTTGGCTTTTTCGAAGCCGGCGATTTCGCGCAGGGCGCGGTACTGCACGTCCTCGGGCAGCGAGCTGCTGAAGCCGTTGATGTAACATTCCACGGTGCTCCAGCCTTCGGGCTCCACAAAAATCTGGTGGCGGTCCTTGTCGGCGAAGCGGTTGATTTTGTCTTCCACGCTGGGGCAGTAGCGCGGCCCCAGGCCCTTGATGCGCCCCTGGAACATGGGCGATTTCTCGAAGCCTTCCTTCAAAATCTCGTGCACCCGCTCGTTGGTGTACGTGATGTAGCAGGGGCGCTGGCCGGTGAGGGCCGGCGTGTCGAGGTAGGAGAAGCGGCTGGGGTTAGCGTCGCCGTCCTGCACTTCCATCTTCGAGTAGTCGAGCGAGCGGCCGTCCACGCGGGGCGGGGTGCCGGTTTTCATACGTCCGGCCTCAAAGCCCAGCTCCACCAGTTGCTCGGTGATGCCGCGGCTGTTTTTCTCGGCCGCCCGGCCACCGCCGAAGTTCTTTTCGCCGATGTGAATCAGGCCGTTGAGGAACGTGCCGTTGGTGAGCACCACCGTTTTGCTACGAAACTCGATGCCCAGCGCGGTGGTAATACCCACGCAGGTATCGTTTTCCACGAGCAAACCCGTCACGGCTTCCTGCCAAAAATCGACGTTCGGAATGCGCTCCAGCGTCAGGCGCCACTCTTCGGCAAAGCGCATGCGGTCGCTCTGCGCGCGCGGGCTCCACATGGCGGGGCCTTTCGAACGGTTGAGCATCCGAAACTGAATCATGGTGCGGTCGGTGATGAGGCCCGACTGGCCGCCCAGGGCGTCTATCTCGCGCACTATCTGGCCCTTAGCCACGCCGCCCATGGCGGGGTTGCACGACATCTGAGCGATGGTGTTCATGTTCATCGTCACCAGCAGCACCTTCGAGCCGAGGTTGGCGGCGGCGGCGGCAGCTTCGCAGCCGGCGTGGCCCGCGCCCACTACGATGAGGTCGTATTCAGTATCGGAGAACATAGGAGATAGCGCTAAAAATTGCCTGGCAGTAATGATTGCTCCCCAGGACAACAGAAATAGGCTACAAAGTTCGCCACAAAAACGCTTACCCTACGGCATGAGCGTTTTGCGCAGGCACACGCTGTTGTCGATGCCGATATACTGCCCGTAGTTGGGCGTGAATGCGTAGCCGCTGCGCTGATAGAGGGCGATGGCCTCGGGCTGCTTCTTGCCGGTTTCGAGCACGCAGGCGGGATAGCTCAACTCGCTGGCCCACGTTTCCAACTCGGTCAGCACGGCCTGCGCGATGCCCCGCTGCCGGTGCGCCGGCTGCACAAACATGCGCTTGATTTCGACCGCGTCAGGCTCAAATTCCTTGAAGGCCCCGCAGCCCACCGGCTCGTCGCCGGCGTAGGCCACTACCGCGTGCTTGATAAGGTCAATCTTATTGAACTGCGCGTAAAAGGCGTGCTCGTCGCCATCGCGCTGGGCCAGGTCGCGGTCGAGCAGCTGCACGAGCTGTTGAAAATCAGGGTTTTCAGAGGTGGTGCGAACTAAGCGGAGCATGGGGCGGCAAGGGAAAGTGAGCCGCAAAAATCAGCACTTTCGCCTCATACTCAAGCTAGCCAGTAAAAGTCTGGGCAAGTTTATTCCGCTTCCTCGGCTAGGTCCTTGGCTTCGCGCTCGGCTAGCAGGCGGGCGGCCTCCCGGTTTACTTCCTCCCAGTTGAATAGTCGCCACTGATGGGTACGGGCATTGAAAACCTCGGTAGCGGCTGGGCAGGCGAAGAGCTTGTAATCAAACTTGGGGTAGCCGTGGACCAGGTAGCCGGGGTAATAATAGGCCAACTGGTGGCGGCGGGCGTGCTCCAGCTTGAGCAGCATCAGGTACTTGCCCAGGCTGTGCTTGCGGTAGTCAGGGTCGTAAAAATTGACGATGCCCGCGATGGTGTCGGTGCCGCTGTCGAAGACGCCGGCCGCAATGAGCTGCTCGCCATCACGCACCTCGAGCACATAGGTATCGAAGATGTTGTGCGTGCTGCCTTCCAGCAGCAGGTCGCCCAGCGAGGGGTTGGCGTCGAAGTCAATCGACTGGTAGTAGCGGGCGTACAGCGCTTCGTATTCCGGCGTGAGCCGAAACGGCCGCACGGCTACCTTGAACTCGCCATTGAGCCGAAACAGGCGGCGCTGCTTGGGGCCGTACTCGGCCTTGGCCACCGCCAGGCGCAGCCAGTGCGTGGTGTACAGGCCGGTTTCGAGGGGCAAAAACTGGCAGGTAAATAGGTTTTGCCCCATGCGGTAGTAGCCCTGGCCGAGGTAATAATCCAGGAAATCGCCGGGCAGGCGAGAAAGCGCAACACTCATGCCTGCACAACCACTTTTGCCCTAAAAGGTGCGCAGCGAGAGGCAGTAATCCTCCTTGCGGCGCATAGCAGTCTGGCTCAGTAAGTCCTTGTCGTGGTAGCCCAGCAGGTGCAGCACGCCGTGAATCATGACGCGGTGTAGCTCATCGCGGAAGCTGACGTTCAGGTCCTTGGCGTTGTCGGCCACGCGCTCCACGCTGATGAATATATCGCCCTCCAGCACCTCGGCATCATCGGCATTATCGAAGGTGATAATGTCGGTGAGCGTGTCGTGGTTGAGGTACTCCAGGTTCAGCTTGTGCAGATAGGTATCCGTGCAAAAGATGAACGTGAGCTGCGCAATGCGGTACTCGTGCACCGCCGCGATGCGCTCAATCCAGGCCACAAGGTCTTCGGCATCGTGCAGGCCGAATTCGGGAACATCCTCGACGACGAATTCGATGCCGGGCGCTTCAAAGTAGCGCAGACCGGCGGCGGGGGCTAGGCTCATGCCGCGGCTTGGTCAGCGTTAGGGGTGGTGGTGCCGGGGTGCAGCGCAAACGTCAGCTCCAGGCGGCGGCCTTCCTTGCTGAATTCTACCTCGTCGGCCAGGTGGCGAATGAGGAAAATGCCGCGCCCACCGGGGTTTTCGAGGTTTTCGGGAGCCGTGGGGTCGTCGAGGTTGTTGAAATCGAAGCCCGTGCCCTCGTCCTCAATCTCGAATTTAAGCTGGTTGGGGTTGACGTAGAGCGATAGGTATACGTTTTTGTCTTTATCGAACTTATTGCCGTGACGGATAGCGTTGTTAACAGCTTCCGTGACGGCCACCATGATGTTGCCGTAGATATCGTCCTCAATCTGGAACGTGTCTTTGGAGTTATCAATGAAGCTCTCCACGACGCGGATATTTTCCACGAGCGACGGAATCTGAATTTTAACCTGCTTCATAAAGGGATTGCGAAGGTATAGAAAGAGCGGCGCGGCAAACAGGACGGCAAAAGTAGAAAACGATAAGCTAAAAAACAGGCAATGGCGTAGCAGCGTGGTTTTCGGCCACTTGGCGCAGCACTGCCTGAAGATTAAGAGGTCGCAACCCGCCTCTACGCAACGAAGCTAAGCGGGTTGCAAATATATTAACGAGTGCCCTGGAAATATTCGCTTACTTTCTGCTGATAGTAAGGCGTTAAAGTTGGCTGCTGTCGACGTAATATTTCCGTTTGCTGGTCGGGCGCGGCGGCTTTGTACTTCTGGAAAGCGGGCGGGAACACGGGCGGGTGGTTTTGGGCGGCCTGGGCCTCGCGCTTGGTGTCCTGGTCGCGCTCGCGGGCCGATTTTTCGGCTTCGAGCAGGCGCGTGAGGATTTGGCGCTGGCGCTGGATGGTTTCCTCGGTGAGGCGCTTATTGACGAGGTCCGTCTCGGTTTGCTCCATCATTTTCTTCATTTCGGCGGCGCTGCCGCCCCCGCCCTGGCCGTCTTTTTCCGAGCCGGGCTTGCCGTCTTTGCCTTCCTTACCGCCCTCTTTCCCGCCGGGCTTGCCGCCGCCGGGCTGGAGGTTGCCCATCTGCTGCATGGCCTGGCGCAGCATCTGCTGCTGGCCGGCCAGCTTGGCTAGCTCCTGCGAAAGGGCGCGGCCGGTTTTGCCGCTCTGCGAAAGCTGCTGAATCTGGTCGTTGAGCTGCTGCTGCATCTTGCCGAGGCTGCCGGGGCCGGGCGAGCTGCCCTTGCCTTTCTTCTTGCCCTTGCCACTGCCGGGCTGGGGCGGCCCCTGGCCCTGGCCTTTCATCTGGTTCATGGCCTGCTGCATCTGGTTGAGGGCATCGGAGAGCATGAGGGCCAGGTTGTTGATGCTGGTCATGGCCTGCTGCTGGGTGGTGGTGGCGCGGCCGGTGTCGCGCTGCTTGATGTGGCCGAGGCTTTCGTCCATGCGGCCGTTCATCTCGCCCACCTCGCGGGTCACGAAGCTCTGGATTTTGGGCTCGCGCTTGGCCAGCGCGTACAGCGAATCCTGGATAATCTGGGCGTCGTCGCGCAGCTTGCGCTGCGTTTGGCCGAGCTGCACGAAGCGCGGGTCGGTCTGGTCCACGGTGCGGAAATCCTTCATCAGCTTTTCCTGGTCGAAGCTGAGGGTGACCAAGTTGTCGAGGATGTCGCGCAGGTCGTCGATGTTTTGCTGGGCCTTCTGCTGCTCGTCGTCGCTCATCTGGTCCTTCATCTTCTGGGCCATTTTCTTCATGCGCTGGGCAGCGGCTTTCTGGCTCTGGCTGGCTTTCTGGTTCTGGTTTTTGCTCAGCTCCTGCTCGCTGTCCTGCATGTCCTGGTCAGTTTGCTGCTGGTCGGGCTTTTGCTCGTCCAGCTCGTTCTGGTCACCCATTTCCTTGTCCTGCTGCTTGAGGTCGGCTAGGTCCTTTTTGAGCTGCTCAAACTCCTCGCGCTTCTGGGCCTGCTCCTGTTGCAGCTTCTGGTTTTCGGCTTTTTGCTGGTCGGCGCTTTGCTTATTGTCGGGGTTGTTCTTGTCGTTTTCGGCGGTTTTTTCGGCCAGCTTTTCTTCTTCCTTGGCTAGCTGTTCCAGGCGGTCGGCGGTTTGCTCGGCCTTCTGCTCAAACTGCATTTGCTTGAACATTTCGAGGGCGCGGTCCAACTCTTTTTGCAGGGTGTTTTCCTTGTTTTCGAGCTGGGCCAGGAGCTTCTGCATCTCGGCATCGGGCTGCTTTTGCTGGTCGAGCAGCTTTTGTAGCTTGTCGTAGAGCTTCTTGGTTTCGGGGTCGAGCAGGTCGTTCATAAGCTTTTTCAGCTCCTCGGCTTTCTGGGCCAGCTCCTCGCTTTTGGGGCTCTGCTGGTCCTGCTGCTTTTGCAACTGCTCAAACTGCTGTTGCATGGCCTGCACCTGCTGGTCGAGCTGCTGCTTTTGTTCCAGCATGTCTTCCAGCTGCTTGCGGTCCTGGCGGCTCAGGTCGCGCTTGGTTTTGAGCTTATCTTGGCTTTGGGCCAGCTCGCGCTCCAATTGCTTGCTCTGCTTGGCGGCCGAGCTGAGTTGGCTAGCCACGGCATTGGCCTGCGAGGCCAGCTGCTTATCGAGTTCGCGGCGGCTGGGCAGGCGGAATTCCAGCGGCCGCGAGCGCGTGCTTTTGGGGCCGTGAATGCCGTCGTTGTCCACGGCTTCCACGAAGTATTCGAGGCGGTCGCCGGGGCGCAGGGCCAGCGGCGCGAGGTTCCAGGTGTAGGCGTAGGTGCCGCCCGCGCCGCCGGGCAGGCCCAGCGCCCGGCTGACAAAGCCGCCGCCCGCATTGGGGCCGGTGCCGGCGCGGTGCAGGCGGTAGTGCAGGCGCAGCGCGGTGAGGCCGTAGTCGTCGGTAGCGGTGCCGCCGAGGGCTAGGTAGCGCAGCGAAGTCGTGTCCGAAAATGCCTCCACCGTGAGGCTGGGCGGCGCGTCGGGCACCACCGTGAGCTGGTAGCTGATGGGGTTGGCGTTGGCGCTGGCCGCGTTGCGCAGCTGCACCAGGTAGGGCTGCGAGCGCAGCGCCCGGCGCTCGGCCACGAAGCTTTCGCCCTGCTGGCTGGCCTGCACCATCTCGGCGGGGTTGTCGAAGCGCAGGGCCAGCGCCTCGGTGGCGGCGGTGCTGAACTCCCAGCGCAGCTGGCTGCCCTCGGGCACGGTCAGGTTGCCGCCGTTGCGCAGGGTTTCGGCCGGGCGGCCGGTGTAGGCGGGGTAGGTCACGCGCACCGTGAAGTCGCGCAAATCGGGCCGTTCCAGCACCGTGAGGTGGTACTCATCCGACACAAAGCCGGCCCCGCTGAGCTGGAACGTGACGTCGCTGGCGGGCTGCTCGAAGGTGTAGCGAAACTCGTCCTGGTGGCCGGGCACCTTGGCCAGCGGGCGCTCGGTGCCGTCGGTGGCTAGCAGGCTGAGGCTGGCCGGCAGGGCCTGGCCAGCCACGGCCACGTTCAGAGTAAAGCTTTCGCCCTTAAATACTTTCAGCTCCTTGTTCTTGATAACGAAGTCGAACGGCGCGGGGCGCGAGTAGTGGCGCTGGTAGTGCCAGATGCGGCTGGTACTCTGCGTGATGAAGCTCGGGAAGAAGGCCAGCGCCAGCAGCACCACGGCCAGCGGCGGCAGCACGTATTTCCACAGCGGGCGGCTTTGCTGCTGAATATCAATACCCTGGGCGAAGGACACGCCTTGCAGCTGGGCGGCGCGCTGCTCCAGGCTAGCCAGCAGCAGCTCGTTGCCGCGAGCCTGGCCTTGCAGCTGGAGGGCGTTGAGTAGCCGGTCCTGCACCTGCGGGAACAATTCGCCCACCTGCCGGGCGGCCTGCTCGTCGCTGAGCAGGCGGCGCAGGTTGGCCAGCGCGGCCAGCGGCTGCCACAGCCAACGCCCCACCGCGTACGCGGCCAGCGCCAGGAAGCCGAACAGCAGCCCCGCCCGCACCACCGTGGGCAGGTACAGAAAATACTCCAGGGTGTTGAACACCACGAACAAGCTCAGCAGCAGGGCCGCCGCCACCAGGCCGCCGCGCACCAGCAGGCTCAGGTAAAACTTGCGCTTGTAGGCATCCAGCTCGGCCCGCACCTGAGTGAGGGCCGGAAAGTCAGTCGAAGAAACCCCGGCTGCCGCAGCCGGCCGGTCCGCTACCATCGTCATAGGCTAAAGGGAGGGCGGGCGTTGTCGAGGCCCGCGCCGCAACAAGTTACACCCACTCCGCCAACGCCGCCGGGCGGGCGTCTGGTTCGCGCCGGCTCAGGCTGCAAACAGCCAGTCGATGGCTGCCTGCTCTTCGCCAAAGAAATTGATGATAAATGGCCGGCCCGCATAAGCGGAAAGCGGCTGAAAATCGGGCCCCGCCTCGATAAGGCCGCGCAGCCGGGGCCCCACCAGGTAGGCCACTCGCAGCTGCCCGCTCAGCTGCTGGGCGATGTCGGGGTAAAACTCGTTGAACAGCCACTGCGCGGTGTAGGGGTCGGGCAGGGTGCGCTGGCGAATGTCCAGGAGCCAGCGCTGGGCGCGGCAGTCCAGGGCCACGTCGTGCAGGTGGTCGTAGGCGGGGGCCAGCTCCGAGCGGTCGGGCTGGTAGCCCCAGCGGCCGGTGAGTAGCCCCCGGTCGTCTTGGTAAGTCAGGTGCAGCAGCTCGGCAGTGGAGGCATTGGTCATGGCTGGCAGCGGATGGGACACTGCTAATATACCAAGAAATAGTATGGTTCAGCTTGGAGTAAATAGGGGCACCTACTGGAATGCGATTCTATAAACCCTTAAACCAGTTAGTTATGCAGCGCCTCAGTTCGGCTAGGCAAGTGAAAATGAAGCCAAGCTGAGCGGCAATCTTTACCTACTAGTAGGTAGGCCACCCAGCCATAAAACACCTGTCTTTGCTACCGGGTACTACCCGCCATTGTCCGCCCCGCGGTCCTCAGCCGGCGGCAGCCTTCGCTCGCAGCAAGTAATTGGTGCTGATTCAGTGGGAGTTAGGGTAAAAATGGGCCGGCGAGGAGTAGTGCGCAGCAACTGCGGCTAAGAGGGTGTTTAAGAATTTAAAAGACCGTCATGCTGAACTGCTTCGGCGAGTTCAGCATGACGGTCTAGAGGCATTTCTAGCAAAACCCAAACACGCGCTTAGGCAAGCTCCGTTGCCACGCTCAGTTAGCCAGCACGTCAATGGCCAGCGTCACCTTGTCGTCGTGGGCCAGGGCGGCCGCCTGCGCGCCTTGCAGCACATTGGTGCGGGTAATGGCGGTCGAATCGAGGCTGGCGATAACCTCGCGGGTCGAGGCCTTGCCATTGAGGAAGTAGGCCGCGCTGGCGGGCAGCTCGGCTAGTCTCATGGCCACGGCATTGGCACGGGCCGCGCCGCCCAGCTGCTGCCTGGCATTGAAGGCCACCACGTCGGGGCGGTACTGGTTGTGCTTGGTCGTGACGAACAGGATACCCGTGCCAGTGAAACTGGGCTCAAAGGCGCGGGCCTCGGCCCCCTTCACCACGTTGAGGCTGGCAATATCCGCCGGGCTCAGCCGGTGCAAGGCCGTGGAGTCTTGCCGCTGCCCGTCGATGTAAACGATGGCGTTCGACGTGGTAAGTGCCTGGCTGCTGGCGCTGGGCGTGGGCTGCCAGGCCTTTTGCGAGCAGGAAGCGCCGAGGGTGAGCGCCAGCAGGAGCGGGGCGGCCAGCAGAGCGCGCCCCAAGTGGCGGCGGGCAGAAGCAAGTTGGGTAAGCATGAGCTAAGTTTGTTAAGAGGGTGAAAATAAGGTGGTCAGTGAGCGGAAAAAGGACTGGCCAGGCTACCGGGCCACAAAATCGCCCTGTGGCGTGAAGTACACGTAGAACGGCCGCCGGCCCGTCACGAGCTGCACTTTATACGTCACGGCGCCGGTGGTTTTGCGCTTCATTTCCACCACCTCGCCACCCAGGCGCGAGTCGGGATAATGCTGGGTGATGTAAGCCAGGGCTTTGGGAACCAGCGCATTCACTTGCGCCGGGGTGTGGATGTAGGCCGCGCCCAGGTTAGCCTTATCGGCCAGGGCCAGCACGGCCGGCGAGTTGTCGTTGGCCTCCGTGGTGATGATGATGGCGCTGGTGGCCGTGGTGTTACCAAAAGCCCGCTTGATAGTAGCCGGCTCATCCCTAATAACATCCATGCTGAATTTGGTGCTGGAAGGCAGGCTGGCTACAACTTGCTTGCTGCTGGGCTGCCCGTCCAGGTAGTACAGAGCATCATCTGGAAACTGCCCTTGCACAGCGGTGGGTTGCCCCGAAGCCGTCACGGTTTGGGCCCGCGCCCCCGAGTAGCCGAGGGCGAGCGCCATCAGGAGCGGGGCGGCCAGCAGGTAGCGGCCCAGCTGGCGGGTAGTCGAAGCGGGTTGGTTGAGCATGGTAATGCGGTTTTTGAGGGTGAGAAAAGAAAAATGAAAGGCTAGCGCGGGGGCTGGCACGCCACCCGGCTGCTGGCGCAGCAGGCTGTACTGGTAGGCGCGGCGGTCGAGGCCGGTGCGCAGGGCCGCTTCGTCGGCCAGGTATTCGAGGTTGTCGAGCACGGCGCGGCGCAGCAGCCAGGCGGCGGGGTTGGCCCAGGCCAGGGCGGTGGCGAGCTGGGTTAGCAGCACATCGGCGGTATGGTATTGGCGCACATGGGCTTGCTCGTGGCGCAGGGCGGCGGGCAGGCTGGCCGCATCGGCCAGTGCGGCCTCACTCAGGTAGATGGTGCGGCCGAACGAAAACGGCCCGCCCGCCCCCGGCAGCACCCGCACCGGCTGGCCCAGCACCACCGCCGGCCGGCTGCGCCGCCGCACCAGCGCCAGGCTCAGCAGCTGGCCCAGCAGGCGCAGCAGCAGCCCGGCCGCCACCAGCGCGTAGCCCGCCAGCCCGATGGCCAGCCAGTCGGTATCGGCCAGGGCACCGGGGTCAGCCGCCCCTGCCGGGCCCAGCGGTAGCGGGCTGGCAACGGGTAGCAGCTGCGCAGCTGCGGGCAGTAGGGCGGGCACGGGCAGCACCGGGTACACCGCCGCAAAGAGCAGTGCCCCCGCCAGATAGGCGCGGTTGAGGCCGAAAAACGTGAGCCGGCGCAACAGCCCATAGTAGGCAATGGCGGCCAGCAGCAGCACCGCGTTGGCCTTGAGCAGGTAAGGAAGGAGGTCGGCGGCCATCGCTACTCGGGCTTTTGCTTTTCGATGAGCCGGATAATCTCCTGCAAGTCGGCGGCGCTCACCTTTTCCTCCTTGGCAAAGAAGGAAACCAGCTCCTTGTAAGAGTCGCGGAAGTGTTCGCGCACCAGCGCGCCCAGCGAGCGGCGCTGGTAGTCCTCGGCGCTCACCAGGGCGGTGTAGCGGAAAGAATTGCCGAGCTTTTCGGCCTGCACGTACAGCTTGCGCTCCAAATTGCGCAGCGTGGAGGCCAGCGTGGTGTAGGGCGGCGTGGGCGCGGGCAGCTGCTCCAGCACGTCTTTAACGAAGCCGGGGCCGGTATGCCAGAGCGCGCGCAGGGCATCTTCTTCGGGTTGGGTGAGGCGTTCCATTTTGAGTATTTACGAATTTTTCGTAATACTACGACAATTTCGTAAATGGGTGTGCTCCCCTCTCCTACCTGCTTTGCTGGCTAGCCATAAAAAAGCCCTTTCCAGGTTGGGAAAGGGCTTTTTTTGAGTAAAAAATATTTTTCAAAAACCTAGCCGTGGGCCGGGGGCGCGGGCTGCACCGGGGCATCGGGCAGGCGCTTGAGCGGGCCGGCCGCCACCAGCAGCGCCACCAGCGTGAGCCCCGCCCCCACCAGAAATGGCATGCCCGGGAAGTAGAGCGGCGCCCGGGGCCGCGTAAACCAGGCAAAGAGGTTGGTCATCAGCAGCGGCCCCACCACGCCGGTGGCGCTGATGAGCGAGGTAAGCGCGCCCTGCAACTCGCCCTGCTCATTGGGCGGCACCTGCCCCGAAATGCTGCCCTGCAAGGCCGGCCCCGCCAGCCCGCCCAGGCAGTAGATACCGGTCACGGCAAACATCATCCAGCCCTGGCTGGCAAAGGCATACAGCACAAAACCAATCATGTAGCACACCAGCCCCCCTGCCACGGCCCGCGCCGAGCCCAGCTTAGGGATGAGCACGCGCACCAGCCCGCCCTGCACAATAAGCGCCCCCAGCCCCACCGCGCCCAGCGAGTAGCCAATGAGCGTTTCATCCCATTTAAACTTGAGGATGGAGTAGAACGTCCAGACTGACTGGGTGGCCGAGCCCGCCAGGTACAGCAGCACCAGGGCCACCACCAGGCCGATAATCTGGGGGTACTTGCCCAGCCGCACCAGCGAGGCCACGGCATTGGCCCGCGCCCAGGTGAAGGCCCGGCGCTGGGCCAGCGGCAGCGACTCGGGCACCAGGAAGAAACCGTAGAGGAAGTTGCACAAACTCAGTACGGCGGCCACGATGAAGGGTACGCGCGGCCCAAAGTGCGCAAACAGCCCGCCCACCACCGGCCCGATAATAAAGCCCAGCCCGAAGGCCGCGCCCACCAGCCCAAAGTTCTGGGCACGCTTCTCGGGCGTGCTCACGTCGGCGATGTAGGCCGTGGCCGTGGTGAAGCTGGCCCCCGTGATACCCGCGATGACGCGCCCCACAAATAGCCAGGCCAGGCTGGGCGCCAGCGCCAGAAAAATATAGTCGCACCCCAGCCCCAGCAGCGAGGCCAGCAGCACCGGCCGCCGCCCGTAGCGGTCGGAGAGCCCACCCATCACAGGCGCAAAAAAGAACTGCGCCGCCGCGTAGGCAAACGACAGCCAGCCCGCGTAGCGCGAGGCCTGGCTCACGCCCTCGCCCGTGAGCTGCTCGATGAGCGCGGGCAGCACCGGGATGATAACCCCGATGCCGATAACGTCGATAAGAATGGTAACGAAGATGAAAGCCAGCGCGGCCGGGCGTTTGGGCGACATAAAGTAGACGGCAGATAAACCACAAAGCTGGCGACAAAAGCCCGGTAGGCCACCGGTCAGCCCGGCGGGATAAGCAGTGTCACCAAATTTTTAAGACTGAAAATCAGCGTGCAAGCCGCTGGTGCTCGCCTATTCGCGGGCCCCGGCTTGCGGTTTCGGTATTTTTTCGTACTTTTGTATTACCAAACAATGCGGGGTGGAGCAGTTGGTAGCTCGTTGGGCTCATAACCCAAAGGTCACTGGTTCGAGTCCAGTCCCCGCTACTAAAAAGGCCGTTTGCCTCGTGCAAACGGCCTTTTGCTTTTCCAAGGGTATGCGTGGGGGTGTCAAATCCCCCGGTTATCCTGTCTCGTCGCTGATTTTCGCTAGTGCGCGCCCAGTCCGGGCTCCGCATGAATTATCGGAGCCGTGTGTCTTTGGACTAGCCCGACTGGTTTGTAGGTGCCTACCCAACCTATGGCAAGGGCCGCCCATCGCAAGATGGGCGGCCCTTTTTCGTGGCTTACTACTTATGCTCCCCGGTAGCCTCGACTAAGACCTAGTACGCGGCGTCGCCACAAAACCGGGTGCGCCTGGCAGGCTGCCGGCTACCCATCTTTCAGGGCGTGTGCGCAATGAGCGCGGTCACTTTTGCAGGTCTTCGCGGGGTAGAGCGCGGTAGCTCATCTTGGTTTAATCAATTTTATGGCGGTTAATGGCAGCAGCTCAAGAGGGAAAAAATCGGGGCCAGGTAGTTTTACCTGTTTGCGCACGTAAAACTACCTGAATAAGTGCTGTTAAGGATATATGACACATAAACAGATAGTTTTGCTTATCAGGCATCAGTTTATTTGCTTGCATCTGCCTCTCAGTGTCTGGGTTGGCCAGCGCCATCTGGCAGAAGTAACGCTCTTTTTGCTGCTATGTTAAAGTACTATCCTCTCTGGCTGGCCGCCGGCCTGCTGCTGCAAAGCTGCAACTCGTCTTCGACGGAAACCAAGACCGACGAAGCCGCCGGGGCGCAAGGCCCCGAACAGGAGGCGCTGCTGGGCCTGCCCCGCGTGCTGCCGGTGCCCCTGCCCGACCCAGGTATTCCGGGCTTCAAGTTTCCGGAAGACTCGGCGACCATCGACGCGTGGGTGCAGCAGCGGGCCGAGCGCAAAATTAACCTGCACGGCTGGGGTATCTGGACGGCCCTCACCGCCCCGACCAACGAAACCTACGGGCCCGACAAGCTCCGCGTGTTCGAAACCTGGCATTCAAAGGCCGAGGTTGATAGCATTATGAAGGCCAAGGCGGCCAACAAGCTGACGATGGCCGTGGAAGCCGTAGCCACCACCAAACGGCCGCTGGTGCGCCACTTGGAAACGCCGGTGCAGTTCGCGCACCGCCGCGACCCGCAGCGGCGTCAACGGCTGGCACACAGTATGTTGCAAGCGAGCCCCGGCGATACGGCGTCGGGCAATCAGCCGGTGTTTGAGGATGTGAGCTACAACCCCGCGGCGGCCCAGACGATTATCACGCGCCAGCTCTTTATGCCCGGCGCGCTGGATGCCATGCTGGCGGCCAAGCGCACGGCCATCCCCGATTTTCCTAAAGACGCCATCGCCATCAAGCCAGTGTATGAGGTGATACCCGGCCCGAACAACCCCAAGGGTGGCGGCAAACTCTACAAAATGAAGGTGTGGAGCCAGATGTCCGCCAGCCAGGTGAAGCTGCCGCGCGCCTTCGGCCAGAATAAGTGGAGCAGCTGGGTGTACGTAGACCCCACCAACCAAGGCAAGGGCGCGGGCCAGGTGTACCAGACGGGCGCCGCCAGCCCCCGCACCAGAGCCGAGGGCACCTATAACCTCACTGATTTCGTGTACCATACCTTGACGGCCTACGAGGCGGGCCAGCTGGGCGGCGGCGTGCAGGCCGGCGACTACGCCATCCTGGTGGCCATGCACATTACCTCGCGCGAGATTCAGCGCTGGACCTGGCAAACGGTGTGGTGGGCCCCCGACCCCGCCCATGCGCCCGCCCCCAGCAGCCCCGCCGTGGTGGCGGCCCGGCCCAGCCAGCTCGCCGGCGCCCCCGCGCACTACGCCATGAGCATCGCCTACCAGATGATAGACCCCGTGCAGCCCTACACGGGCGGCAACAACAAGGGCACGCCCGTATACGCCTTCAACCCCTACCTGGAGGCGGGTTTCAATAACCGCTTTGGCGGGCCCACCGTGGCCCCGGCGGGCTTGGTGCGCGCCCCGCTCGGGATGGTGAGCGACAGCGTGGGTACCCAAACCAACTGCATGACCTGCCACGCCCAGGCCAACTACGCCGCCGCCACCGACAACAATGGTCCCGGCTACCAGGCCGATACCTACATCGACATGAACGGCCCCCAGTTTAAGGGCCGGCTCAAGGTAGATTTTCTGTGGTCGGTGGCCGATATGGCGGTGCAGAATCGAAGTAAGCTGAAGGCGCTGGGCAAGAAGTAGCCCGCCCGCCTAGCTCTATCCAAAAGCCAGTGTTGATACATACAAAAAGGGCCGTTTCCTGCCAGGAAACGGCCCTTTTTTGGGATAGCTGTTCAGCGCTGCAAATTATCGAAAAGCGCAGGAGAAGTAGGGCGGCCCGCCTAGCCAGCGCGCACGGCCGGGGCCGGCAGTACAAACGAGGCTATCATGCCCAGCAGCTGCGTATCGGTGGCGCTCAGGCCGGCGGGCTCCAGGTTGAGGGCGTCGAGGGCTACGTAGCCCGGCTGGCCTTGCAGCTGCGCGGTGGAAGCGGCCTGGAAGGCCATCGACCACTCGCCAAAGCTGCGCATAGCAATGGCCTTGTCGGCAAACTTGGTTACCTGCGAGTGGCGCGGGTCCAGGAGCAGGCGATTATACAGGTCCTCAAGCACGCGCTGCTCTCCCTCTATTATCTGGGCGAACTGCCCGTTGCCGTACACCAGGGCGCCCGTGATGTGCTGCGCCGAGTTGTTGCGCCGCGCCTGCGCCAGCAGCGTTTCCAGGTCGTGGTCGCTGAAAGGCTCGGTCGCGCGGCTAAGGTAAATAAGGTGATGCAGGGCCATAAACAAGCAAAGGCAAAGTGCGCCGGAAAAGTGCCACCCGGAAGCCACCAAAACCAATTCTCTTTGAAAGAAAAAACGTTTTAGCACGAAAGATAAGCCCACAAACTGGCCATTCACATCCCCGAAATCCGTTTCATCCGTTAAATCTGCGGTCTAGGCTGGCCGCGTCCAGTAGATGGTGAAGGTAGTGCCCTCGCCCAGGGTGCTGGTCACCTTCACGTGGCCGCCGTGGCTGCGCACGATGCGCTGCACCAGGTACAGGCCCACGCCCGTTCCCTCAATGTGACTATGCTGGCGCACAAAGAGCTGAAATACCGGGTTGTTGGGGTCGGCCAGCTCCATGCCCAGGCCGTTGTCGCGCACTTCGAGCACCGGCTCGTCGGCCCCGGTGAAGTAGCTGCGCAGCGTGATGTGGGGCGGCCGGTCGGGGTGCGAGAACTTGAGCGCGTTGCTCACCAGGTTGTGCACCACCGAGCGCAGGTTGGCGCGGCCGTAGACGAGGCCGGGCGCCTCGGCCACGTCCACGTCGAGCACGGCCTCGCGCTGCTGGGCCTGGGGGCGCAGGCCCAGCAGCACTTCTTCCAGGATGAGGCCCAGGTCGAGCACCTCCACGGGGTCTTGCTGGGCGCGCTGGGTTTGCACGGTCACGGCGAGGTCGTGCAGGGTGGCGTCGAATTGCGTGAGGGCGCCATCCACCATATTCAGCAGCAGTGCTTGGTCGGGGTCGGCGAAGGTGGCGGTGCGGCGCAGCTCGTCGAAGAGGCCGCGCAGGTTGAGGGCCGGCTGGCGCAGGTCGTGCGAGGCGGCGTACACGAAGGTGTCGAGGTCGTGGTGGGCGCGGGCCAGCTCGTCGTACTGCGTTTGGAGCACCTGGCGCAGCAGGTTCTGGTCGTGTACGTCGGTGCAGGCCCCGAACCAGCGCAGCACCGGCCCATCGGCCAGCTGCCGCGCCCGGATGATGTGCCAGCGGTAGGCCCCGTCCTGGCGGCGCATGCGGTACTCGCCCTCGTAGCCCTCGCCGCTAGCCACGCTCTGCACCCAGCGTCGGGCGGCCTCGGCCTGCTCGCTGGGGTGCAGCAGGCTCACCCAGCCGGTGGGGCCTAGCTCGTCCTTGGTCAGGCCCGAGTAGTCGGTGGTGTAGCGGTTGTAATAATCGGTAAAGCCCTCGGCCGTCGCCGTCCAGATAAGCTCCGGAATGCTGTCGGCCAGGAAGCGTACCTCGGCCTCGCCGCGGCGCAGGGCATCGGCCAGCTCGCGCTGGTCGTGCACCTCGGTGAGGGCGCCGTGCCAGTACACGGGCGGGTCGGGGGGGTGCACCTCGGGCAGGGCGCGGCTCAGCACCCAGCGGTACTGCCCGTCGAAGCGGCGCAGGCGGTACTCGTAGTTCCAGCCGGTGCCGGCGCGGCGGGCCGTTTCGGCCTCGTAGAGCACGCGCAGGCGGTCGTCGGGGTGGATGAGCAGCGGCCAGATGGCCGTGAGGTCGGCCGTGGGCGGCTGGCCCGTGAAGCGGTACCACTGCGGACTGGCGTAGGTGCAGCGCCCCTGCGCATCGAGCGAGTAGGTGATGAGCGGGGCCGTTTCGGTGAGCACCCGCAGGCGGGCGTCGAGATGGCGCGTCACCAGCGAGAGCTCGTGCGCCTGCTGCCGGGTGGCCTCCTGCTCGCTCACGTCGATGGCCAGCAGCAGCAGGCCCACCAGCTGGCCCTGCTCGTCGCGGTAGGGCTCCAGGGCCAGGTCAAAGTAGCGGCAATCGTGCTTCTCGGCGGGCTGCGGCGTGCACAGGCAGGCCTTGGCTACGTAGGGCTCGCCGGTGGCAAATACCTGGGGCAGTACGTCCAGCAAGGCCGAGGGCAGGTTGCCCGGCCGCGCCGTAATGGGCTGGCCATCTACGTCTTCGCCCACCAGCGCCCGCATGGCCTCGTTCACGAAGCCGTAGCGAAGCTCGGGGCCTTCCAACGTGGCTACCCCGGCCGGCAACTGGCGTAAAAGTTGTGAAAAAGGAATGTTGGGCATTGCAGAGGCTGCGCAGCACCAGGCACGCAAACACGTAGAGAGTAGGAATCAGGAGAAAGATACGGCGGCCCCTGCTTTCGGTTAAAGCTAGCGCGGGTGGCTAGCCAATGGCGGGCACGGGCGGCGCGGCTTGCGGCGGCGAGGCCGGGTCGGCCCCGAAAACGGCCAGCCGTACTAGCTCCACCAGCATGGAGTCGGCGATGCTCAGCGTCTCGGGCAGCGCCGGCACGTGGTGGGGCAAAAAGAAGCCCTCCAGCGCCGAGAAGCCCGCCGGCTCCAGCGGGTGAAAGGCCATCGACCACTCGGCAAAGCTGCGGCTGGCGATGGGCCGGTCGATGAGCTTTTGCACATGCGAGTGGCGCCCGTCGCGGGCGATGCGCTCAAACAGCGCCTCGGCAATGCCCGGCTCGCCCTCGAAGAGCTGGGCAATATTACCGTGGCTGTAAAACAGAATACCCGTGATGCCGTGCTGCACGTTGTCGCGGCGCGACTGCGTGAGCAGGTGCGTCAGGTCCTCATCGGAGAGCGGGCGCACGGCCCGGCTAATGTATACGATATGCTTCATCCCAAAAAACAACAGAGCCCCTGTTACGCAGCCAGTCCCGCCCGCGTTTACCGGGGCTTGCGGACCGGCCAAAATCCAGGCTGCAAAGTTTGTGACAAAAGCCCTGGTCGGCAAGTGGCCGCTGCGTAAAGCCCAGCTTAAAAGCCGACTGGTGGGGTGTTGGGGTTTGTTTGGATTTTATGGAAAATAGCTAAAACAGAACGTCATGCTGAGCTCGCCGCAGCATCTCGCGCGCACCGTTGAGTTAGTAGCCCAACGAGGCAAGCGAGATGCTTCGGCAAGCTCAGCATGACGGGCTTTCGGATTTAACAATACCCACTTAGCTCGTGGAAACGCGAACTACAAAGTTCGCGCTACCGCTTGGCGAATGGGCTACGGCGCGTAGCCTTCCTCGGGCTCGGCGGCTTTGCTGGGGTTGGTGTCGCTGCCGTTGAGCAAAAACTCGCGCAGGCGGTTGATGTGGCGCTTTATCTCTTCCACGCGCTCGGCCTGCTGCACGCTCCAGTGGCCCTCGCCGTGGCTGGCCATGCTGGCGAGCAGGTTTTTGCGCTCCTCCATCATGCGCAGGGCCACCCACAGGGTTTCCTCCAGGGCGTGCTGGGTGCTGTCGGCCAGGGCATCGGCCGTGAAGGCGTGGCCCGTGTGGCAGCGGAAGCGCAGCACGTTGCCGCTCTTGATTTCCCAGAGCGACCCGCCGCAGTCGGGGCAGGTGAGGGGCACCTGGTGCCCCAACTGCGTTACTTCTTCGGTAGAGCCCACGACGCGCTCGGCAATGGCCGCTTCTAGTTTTAAGTCGGGAGGAATGGTCGTAGCCGTGCTGGTAGCTTTGGGGGCAGCGGCGGGGCTTACTAAGTCGGTCAGCAGGCGGCCCATCTGGTCCAGCGGCACCACGTAGTCGATGGCTACGCTGCGCAGGGCACTCTCGGGCATGCTCGGAAACTCGGCGTCGGCGGGGTCTTGCACCACCGCTACGCCGCCGCAGCGCTTGATAAAGTCGAGGCCCGCCGTGCCGTCGTGCAGCATGCCGGTGAGCACCACCCCGATGGTATGGGAGTCGTACTCCACGGCGGCCGAGCGGAAGAGGGCGTCGGCGGCGGGGCGGTAGTTGTTTTCGCGGGGGCCCTTGGTCACGAGCAGGTGGTCGTCTTTCACCAGCAGGTGGCGGTCGGGCGGGGCCAGGTAGAGGTGGCCGGCCTCCAGGTGCTGGCCGTTGGTGGCCAGCCGGCAGGGCAGCGTGGAGTGGGCAGATAGGCGGGTCACCAGGGGCTCGCCCGTCGATTCGGGGGCCAGGTGCTGCACCACGAGCACGGCCGCTGGCAGCGTGGCCGGCAGCGTAGCCACGAGGCGGGTAAGCGCCGGCATGCCGCCGGCCGAAGTACCGATAACAATAAGATGACTGGGACTAGGCACAGGAAAACGAAAAGGAAAAAAGCAGGTGCCGCCGGCCGCGGCGGCCGGGAGCAGAAATGTACGGCGCGCCCCGAAAAATAGATAAAGGAGCGCCAGCGGTATCTTAGAAAGATATTTCGGCAAAGCTGGGCAGTTGGATGCGTCTTTATGGGGCGAAGCTGGACCGTAGTTGCCACCGCTTAGCGTCCTGTTTCTATGAAATCCCCCGTTGTGCCCGATGGTGAGTCCAGCCTGGATAAAGTGGCGATGCCCATTGAGTCTGAGTCGGTAACGCCCAAGACCCCGCGCAGCTCTAAGGTGGTGCGCGGCCGCGACGGCCGCCCCGCCAGCGCCGACAAGTTTCCGGTGGTGGCGCTCTGCGGCTCGGCGGGCGCGCTCGAAGCCTTCGAAAAGTTTTTTGAGCGCCTGCCCAGCCGCAGCGGCATGGCCTTTGTGGTGGTGCTGCACCGCACCCCCACCCCTGAGCAGAGCGAGCAGCTCACGCAGGTAATCCAGAATTTTACGCCCCTGCCCGTGGTGGAGGCCCGCGACGGCCTGCGCGTGCGCCCCAACCACGTGTACGTTATCCCGGCCGACCACGACCTGAGCCTGCTGCACGGCAGCCTGTTTTTGCTCAAGCCCACGCAGCCGGCCGGCCGCCGCCTGCCCATCGATTTTTTTCTGCAAACGTTGGCCAGGGACGTGGGCGACCGCGCGGTGTGCATCATCTGCTCGGGGCTGGGCACCGACGGCATCATCGGCCTCAAGATGGTGATGGAAAACTTTGGGATGGTGATGGCCCAGGCCCCCGAAACTGCCCTCTTCGACGCCATGCCCCGCGCCGCGATGGCCACCGAGTTTGTCGATTTTGTGCTGCCCCCCGAGCTCATGCCCAACCAGCTGCTCGACTACGTGGAGCGCCCGCTGGAGGTACGCCCCGCCCGCGATTCCGAGGCCGACTCGCCCAGCCGCCCCGCCCACGCGCTCCAGAAAATCTTCCTGCTCATCCGCTCCCAAACCGGCCACGACTTCAGCTTCTACAAGCGCAATACCGTGTTTCGGCGCATCGAGCGGCGCATGAACTCGCACCAAATCAAGGAGTTTACGCACTACGTGCGCTACTTGCAGGAAAACCCCGTGGAGGTCGAGCAGCTCTTCCACGAGCTGCTGATTGGCGTCACCAAGTTCTTCCGCGATGCCGAGGCCTTCGCCAGCCTCAAGGAATACCTGCGCCCCATCCTGGCGGCCAAGGAAACCGACGCCACCATCCGGGTGTGGGCGCCCGGCTGCTCGACCGGCGAGGAAGCCTACTCGCTGGCCATGCTGCTCTTCGAGTGCCTCGACGAAGTAGAAGCCAGCCGCCACCTCAAAATCCAGATTTTTGCCACCGACATCTCAGCCGAAGGCATCGCCTTTGCCCGCATCGGGCAGTACAGCGAGAACATCGTGGCCGACGTGAGCCCGCAGCGGCTGGAGCGGTTTTTTCAGAAAGTGGAGGGCCGCTACCAGATTCGCAAGGAGGTGCGCGACGTGGTGGTGTTTGCCCTGCACAACATCAACAAGGACGCGCCCTTCATCAAGCTCGACCTGCTGGTGTGCCGCAACCTGCTCATCTACCTCTCGGCCGAATTGCAAAAAAGCCTGCTGCCCGTTTTTCACTACGCCCTCAATGCCCGGGGCCTGCTCTTCCTGGGGCCGAGCGAAAACATGACCGGCACCCAGGATTTATTCCAGCCCCTGGACGTTAAGTGGAAAATATCGCGGCGTACCAGCCTGCCGGCGTCGCTGCCGCACCTCATCAAGTTTCCATTTTCCCTGGCGCAGCACACGGCTACGCCCCCGACTACGGCCCACATGTCCGCCTCCGCCTCTAACCACCGCCAAAGCTCCACCTTTGCGGCCCTCATCCAAAAAAAGCTGCTGCAAGCCTACGCCCCGCCCGCCGTAGTCATTGATGGCAAGGGGGAAATATTGTACGTGAACGGCCGCACCGGCAAGTACCTGGAGCCCGCCCCCGGCCTCAGCGGCATGAATATCTTTGAGATGGCCCGCGAGGAGCTGAACTTCGAAATCAGCGGGGCCGTGCACCGCGCCAATCAGATTCGGGAAGACGTGGTGGTCGAAAACGTGCGCGTGCGCACCGACGCCGGCCAGCAGGTGCTGCGCCTCTCGGTGCAGCACCTGGGCAGCGCCGAGGCCCTGGCTGGCCTGCTGCTCGTAGTGTTTGAGGACCAGCCCACCCCGCGCAAAGTGCGCCTGGCCAAGCGCAGCCCGCAGGACGAAACCCAGCACCGCGACGCCGTAGTAGCCGCCCTCGACAAGGAGCTGCAATACACCAAGCACCGCCTCCAAACCACCGTGGAGGAGATGGAAAGCAGCCTCGAAGAGCTCAAAAGCACCAACGAGGAGCTGCAAAGCGCCAACGAGGAGCTGCAAAGCACCAACGAGGAGGCCATGACCAACAAGGAGGAAATGCAGAGCCTCAACGAGGAGCTCATGACCCTCAACATGCAGTACCTGGCCAAAACCGAGGAGCTGAGCCAGGCCGCCAACGACATGAAGAACCTGCTCGACGCCACCGAAATCGCCATTATCTTCCTCGATAATGACTTGGTGATAAAGCGGTTTACGCCGCCCGTGGGCCGCATCATCAGCCTGGTGCCCGGCGACGTGGGCCGCCCGCTGGGGCACTTTACGTCCAACCTGCGCTACGAGCACCTGCTGCGCGACGTGCAGCAGGTGCTGGACCGCCTCACCAGCGTCGAAACCAACATCCAGACCACGCGCGGCGAGTGGTACACCATGCGCATTCTGCCCTACCGCTCGCTCGACAACTACATCAACGGGGCCGTCATCACCTTCACCGACATCACGGCCCTCAAGCTGCTCGAAACCCGCCTGCAAGACCACGCCCGCTTCACCGACAGCATGCAGGCCACCGTGCGCGAGCCCCAGGTAGCCCTCGACGGCGACCTGGCGGTACTCAGTATCAACCAGGCCTTTGCTGAGCTCATGCGCCAGCCCATGTCGGCCCTCGTGGGCCGGCCGCTGCCCAGCTTGGGGGGCGGCGCCTGGCAGCAGCCCGCGCTGCTCCAGCAGCTGCGCGCCCTGCTCGACCCCGCCATCCCCACCGCCGATTTCGACGGCCTTACTATGTTGCTTACCCTGCCCGGCCAGGGCCCGCAGCAATTGCTGCTCCACGGCCACCGCCTGCTGCACGAGGGCCGCCCCACCGGCCAGCTCATGCTGGGCATCCGGGCCGTGCAAGCCGTCGGCTAGTCGCGCAGCTGCGCCACGGCCTCGTCGAGGCTGAGCACCTGGCACAGCTCGGTAGCGGGGCCGCTTTTGGCTGCCGCCAGCGCCTCGGCCAGGGGCGCCGACACGCGGCACAATACCAGCCGGGCGTGCCGCCGCCGCAGGCGGTGGTGGCACGCCCACAGCAGGCGCGCCGCCGGCCGCGAGAGCGTGGGCAGCAGCCGGCAATCGACCCACACGGCGCGCTTGTCGCTGCGCACGGCGTGGCGCAGCTGCGCCGCCAGCTCGGCTTCGGGCACAGGGCCCGGCGTGGGGTCGGCGGCCAGCACCAGTAGGTAGGCTTCGGCGAGGAGTTCGTGGTAGACTATCATTCGGTACCGGTGGCTAGGGGAAATGCGGCTGCCCGTAGTGGCGGTGCCGACCGCCGGGGCAGTGGGTAGGGGCAGCGCTGCCACTTCTATCCCTCCACCACGCCGGCGAATTTATTTTTCGGAAAGTACAATTAAGCCAATGGTGCTGCTTAGCGGGTTGGCGATGGGTCGCGGCCCTCGCAGGAGGGCGGCACCACGGCCAGCTGGCCGCTGGCGGCTATAAGCGCACAATAGTACGCAAGTCATTCGTGAAAACGAAATGGGGAAAGGTTGTTTTATAAATTGTTAACCTACTTCATCTTGGGCCAAGACAACTCTTTTCAGTCGGGATGGCGGTCCAGGCGCTGGGGCTGGGCATACCGGCCCGGCCTGCGGTTTGCCAGTAATAGGCCTGTGCATTAGTACGGAGCACCTACCCAAAAACTACGGAGCGGGCGTCGGTATAAAGCAGTAATTATGGCGATATAAGCTGGCACAGTGCAAAAAAGCCCGCCGCCCGGCCCGTCGTCCCCGTTAAACGCTCCGAATACTCCCGTTTCCCGCCCTTTACGCCCCCGCCATTGCCGCGCTCCCTGCTGGCCCGCGCGGTGCGGCGGCTGGGTGGCTACTCTTCCCTTCGGGCCGGCCTACCGGCTGGCTGCTATGAGCAAACTCCTGCGCCTGCCCGCTGCCAAAGGTCTTTTCCCGGCCCTGGCGGCGGGCATTTGGCTGCTGGCCGGCCCAGGTTGACAATTGGCCGGGGCCGGATGATATTTGCACGAAAGCTTTTGGCGGCATCCTCCCGCGGCTACGGCACGTTGAAACCCAATAGCCGCCCGCTACTGTGCTGCGCGCGCTGCCCCAAAGCCTACTCCAGCCGATGAAAGAGAACACCCCCACCCGGCCCGTAGACCCGCAGTCGGCCCTGCACAACCTGCGCCAGCGCGCCGAGCGCCGCCGGCTGGTGACCGAGAGCCTGCCCGCCGATGCCCCGCCCGATACCCAGCGCCTCGTGCAGGAGCTGCAAGTGCACCAGATAGAGCTCGAAATGCAGTACGAGGAGCTGCTGCTGGCCCAGGCCGAGGCCGAAAGCAGCCGCGCCCAGTACGTAGACCTCTACGACTTTGCGCCCGTGGGCTACTGCACCGTGGCTGCCAACGGCACCCTGCTCCAGCTCAACCTGCGCACCAGCCAGCTGCTGGGCGAGGAGCGCAAGCGCCTGCTGGGCCGGCGGCTGGCCCTGTTTGTGTCCCCCGCCGAGCGCCACCAGTTTGCCGAGTTCATGGCCCGGCTGTGGGCCGCGCCCGGCCAGCGCCAAAGCTGCGAGCTCACCATGCGCGGCCCCCAGGACCAGCCGTTCTTTGCCCAGCTCGAAGGCGCGGCCAGCCCCGAGGGCGAGGGCCAGCCGCCCGGCAGCTGCCGCCTCGTGCTGCTCGACGTGACGGCCCGCCGCGAGGCCACCGACCAGCTGGCCGCCAGCGAGGCGCGCTTCCGGGCCACCTTCGAGCAGGCCCGCGACGGCATGGCGTTGGTGGAAGAATTCCAGTTTGTAGATGCCAACGCGGCGGCGCTCAACCTGCTGGGCCTCGCCGATAAAAACCGGGTGCTGGGCCGCAGCCTGCTGGATTTCTGGCCCGAATATCAGCCCGACGGCCGCCGCTCGCTTGACATTCTCACCCGCTGCCTGCACACGGCCCAGCAGCGCGGCTGGTGCCGCCTGGAATGGATGCGCTACAGCGCCGCCGGCGAAGAAATCTGGGACGAAATGTCCTTCAACCCCGTGCTCATCAACGGCCGGCCCCTGCTGCACGCTTCCTGGCGCGACGTCACGGCTCGCAAGCTGGGCGAAGAGCAGCTGCGCGAAAGCGAGGCCCGCCTCCAGATGGCGCTGGCCGCCTCCAGCACCGGCGTGTGGGGCTGGGAGCTGGCCACCAATGCCTTGTACCAGGACGAGCGGGCGCAGGAAATATTTGGCCTGCCCACGCCGGCGGCGGGCGCGGCCCAGGTGTTTCCGGCGCTGCACGCCGCCATTCACCCCGCCGACGTGACCACCGTGGAGCAGTGCCTGGGGCAGGCGCAGCGCGAGGGCACTCTCTTCGACATCGAGCACCGCCTGCTGCTGCCCGGCGGCGACGTGTGCTACGTGGCCGCGATGGGCCGCTTTAGCTACGACGAAAGCACCGGTGCGCCGGTGCGCCTCAGCGGCCTCGTGCGCGACGTGACGGCCCGCCGCCGCGTGGAGGAGGCCCTGGGCTACAAAAACCGCCTGCTCGGCAACATCCTCCAGCACATGCCCGTGCTGCTGGCCCGCCTGGGCCCCGATGGCCGCTACCGCGAGCACGTCGGCCACGCCCTGCGCCGCCTGGGCCTGGCCGACAACGAGCTGGTAGGCCAGCGCGCCGAAGACGTATTTCCGGAAAGTGCGGCGCACTTTCGCCACATGCTGGCCGGCAACAGCCACGCCTACGTGGGCCACGTGGAGCGCGGGGGCCAGCCCATTCACCTGCAATGCTTCGGCTTTTTTGATACCGAGCAGCGGGAAGTGGTGATTTTTGCCCTCGACATTACGGAGTCGGAGCTGCTGAAGGCGGAGGCCACCCGGCAGCAGCTGCGCCAGCAGCAGGAAGTGCTGTCGGCCATCCTCACCACCCAGGAGGAGGAGCGCCGCCGCATTGCCGAGGGCCTGCACAACGGCGTGGGCCAGCTGCTCTACGCCACCCGCCTGCACCTCGACGCGCTGCCGCCCTCCGAGGTGGGCCGGGCCAGCCAGCACCTGCTCAATGAGGCCATTGAGGCCACGCGCAGCATCTCGTTTGAATTGACGCCCAGTATTTTAGAGGACTTCGGCCTGTTGGCCGCCCTGCGCGAGCTCACCGGCCGCATTCCCAAAAGCCTGACCGTGGACCTCAACCTGCGCGGCTTGGCCGAGCCGCTGCCGTCGCTGCTGGCTACGGCCGTGTACCGCATTGTGCAAGAGCTGCTTAACAACGTGATGAAGCACGCCCAGGCCCAGGAGGTATTCGTGCATGTATCGCGCGAAGACGACCAGTTGCACCTGAGCGTGGAGGACGATGGCGTGGGTATGGACCCCGCCCAGGCCAGCCAGCCGGGCCAGGGCGGCATTGGGCTGGCGGGTATTCGCACGCGGGTGGGGCTGCTGGGCGGCACGTTTGCCATCAACTCGCGGCTGGGCCGGGGCACGGGCGTGTTTTTACAGGTGCCGGTGCCAGCCGCCTAGCCAGGCTGGAACAGGGCGAACTACGTAGCAGATAATCAGCAAAATTGCCAGGTAAAATACGCGTTTTCTGAGACAATATAGTTGGCTGGCTGACGTAGCTTTGTCTAACTATTTCGTGCTTAAAACCTATTTAATTCCCTGGCTATGGGAACAACTTCTACGTTTACCGTCCACCTGAGCAATCAGCAGGCTACGGCCGGCCTGAGCCTGCGCGGCAGCTGCAACGGGGCGGCCGCCGCGCTCCAGCTGGAGCAGGCGGTGGCCGAGCTGGTGGCCGCCCGCCCGCCCTTCGTGTGGGTCGATTGCCGCCGCCTCACCTTCCTGAGCTGGCACGCGCAACGCGCCATTTTCAACGCCCACCAGCACGCCCGCGTGGCGGGCTCGGTGCTGTACTGGTGCGGCTTTTCGCCGGGCGTACTCAGCCAGCTGGCCGATACCGGCCTGCACCTACTGCTGAGTGTGCTGCCGGCCACGGCCTACCAGGGCCCCCGCATTTTGCTGCAAGACCAGGTGCCCAACGGGCTGCATACCCGGCAGTTTAAGGGCGGCGTGGGCTAGCGGCTAGCCGCCAGCTAAGGCCAGCAGGCGGCGCAGTTCGGCGAAGTAGACGAGGTACCTCGCCTTGGTGGCGTGGGCCAGGCCGGCGGTGGTTTTGCCGGGGCCGTTGAAGCGGCGGTACGGGCCGGGCAGATTATGGGAGAGGGCTTTGGCCAGCTCCATGCCTGCTACTACCCAGGCCCCAGGTGCGGCGTGGCCTGCGGGGGCGCGTAAGGGGGCTCAGGCATAGCAAAAAAGCGGCTCACTTGCTAGACGCAGCGGCTTCCAGCACGAGCCGGCGGGCCCTCATGTGGGCAATGGCGCCTTCAATCTGGCCGAGTTGCTTGGGCCGAAAGCAGTTGAAGACAGTGTCGCCGTAAAATTCGATTTCCACGTAGGGCGTGCCCGAGTCATAGTCTTCCTCAGCGCAGAAGGATAGTGCCACCCAGTGATACTCCTCGCGGGCCGCTAGCTCGGGGAGCACCCAACACCCCCCAACAGCCGCTGCCTCCAGCGGGCAGCGGTAGCTGCGCTTCCAGATGCCACTACTCAGCACCCGTACTTCCCAGGGCGTAACCCTGACGCGGCAATAAGTAATCCAATAGCCCAGCAGCAGCAGCCCGCCGATAATCTTGAGGGTGGTGGGGAAGGGTAGCGCATGCGCTACTTCACCAAAAAAAGTCACAAAAACCAGGGCTAAACTACCCAGAAACAGCATGATGGACTGTATATCGGGCAGCCAGCAATGGAGGGTAGTGGTTTGGTCCGCCATTAGTTGCAGAGAGTAGTTTAAGGAGCTTAAATACGACGGGCCTTACAGGTCACCCAGGTTGCCGAGCTACTGCAAGCCAGGATAGTCGGCTGCTAAATTTCAAGCGTTGTAGGGCGGCGGCAGTGTGGGTACCTTAGTTTACCCGCCGGAGGAGGCCCCCGCGCTTCCCCACGCGACAACGCCCCGGCTACTTAGTAGCCGGGGCGTTGTCGCGTTGGGAAGCGCGGGGGCCGTTGCTTTTAGGCAGCCGGCTGGGTGGCGGCTTGCTTGTAGTGCACGGTGGGCAGGGCGCGCAGGCGCTCGGCGGCCTGCTCGGGGGTGATATCGCGCTGGGCATTGGCCAGCAGCTCGTAGCCTACCATGAATTTCTTGACCGTGGCCGAGCGCAGCAGCGGTGGCAAAAAATGCATGTGCAGGTGCCACTCGGGGTAGTCTTGGCCATCGGTGGGCCGCTGGTGGAAGCCGGCTGAGTACGGGAAGCTGATTTCAAACAGGTTGTCGTACTTGATGGTGAGCTGGCTCAAGATGTCGGCCAGGCCATCGCGCTCGGCCTCGGTGAGCTGGGTGAGGTCCTGCACGGCGCGGCGCGGCAGCACCAGCGTTTCGAAGGGCCACACGGCCCAGAAGGGCACCAGCACCACCCAGGTAGCATTTTCGACCACGAAGCGGGTTTTGGTTTTCTCCTCAATGGCGAGGTAGTCGCTCAGCAGGGTGCGGCCATTTTTCTCAAAATAAGCCTTTTGGGCGCGGGCTTCCTTGGCGGGAAGGTCGGGCACGGTGCGCTCGCTCCAGATTTGGCCGTGCGGGTGCGGGTTCGAGCAGCCCATGACGAAGCCCTTGTTCTCGAAAATCTGCACGTAGTTGATGTTCGGGTCGGCCCCGAGCGTGCGAAACTCGTCGGTCCACACGTCCACCACGCGGCGGATTTCCGACACGGGCATTTCGGGCAAGGTCAGGTCGTGGCGCGGCGAAAAGCAGATGACGCGGCAGTGGCCTGTTTCGGCTTCGGCGCGCAGCAGGCCGCCTTCCTCGAAGGTACCTTCCTCGCCGGCGGGCAGCAGGGCCGCAAAGTCGTTGTCGAACACAAACTGGTGCTCGTACTTGGGGTTCACGTCGCCGCTGGTGCGGGTGTTGCCGGGGCACAGGTAGCAGGTGGGGTCGTAGGCGGGGCGGGCCTCGGCCTCATCCTTTTCCTGCTGGCCCTGCCAGGGCCGCTTGGCGCGGTGCGGCGACACGAGCACCCACTCATCGAGCAGCGGGTTGAAGCGGCGGTGCGGTTGCTGGGTGAAATCGAACATAGGATAGGTAGTTTAAAGTGAATGTAATAGCCTGAGCGATGGCGCGGGCTCTGCCCCGTGCCGACTATTCGCGGGCCTCTAGCCCGCACCGGCCGCACGAAACCCGAACGACTCGTTCAACGACTGCCGGCCAGGGGCCGGCCAATAGTCGGCACGGGGCAGAGCCCCGCGCCATCGACGCTAGCGGGCAGGCCAGCCAGCAGCGGCCTAGTCCTCGTTTAGCAGCTCGCCCACGCCGTCGGCCAGGGTCGTCACGTAGGTGTCGAGCTTCAGGTCGAGCTGGTCGTGGTAGCCCTGCTTCATGTGCTCCAGAAATGCCTTCACCTCGTGGGTAGCCACCAGGTTGAGGGTGCAGCCGCCGAAGCCGCCGCCCATCATACGCGCGCCGAAGCAGCCGGGTGCCTGGCGGCTCAGCTCCACGAGCACGTCCAGCTCCTTGCAGCTCACCTCGTAGTCGTCGCGCAGGCCGGCGTGGCTGGCGTACAGCAACTCGCCCACCTCGCCCAGCGAGCGGCCCTGGGCCAGCGCGGCCGTGAAGTCGCGCACGCGCTGGTTTTCCTCCACCACGTAGCGGCAGCGGCGCACCACTACCTCGCCCATTTCCTGGGCAGCGGCCTCGATGTCGGCCAGCGTCGCGTCGCGCAGCGACGTGATGGCGGGGTTGGTTTTCTGCATGATTTCGACGCCCTTGGCGCACTCCTGGCGGCGGGTGTTGTACTCGCTGTCTCCGAGCGCGTGTTTCACGCCCGAGTTGCAGAGCACCACCCGGCAGTCGTCGGTGTTGAAGGGGAAGTAGCCGTACTCCAGCGAGCGGCAGTCCAGCTCTACCACGTGCCCGCCGCGCCCGAAGAGGCTGGCAAACTGGTCCATGAGCCCGCACATCACCTTGGCGTACTCGTGCTCGGCCTTCTGCGCGATGTGGGCCAGCGTCATGCGGTCAATATCAAGCTTGAGCAGCTCGCTCAGGCCCCACGCCACGCCGCACTCCACGGCGGCCGACGACGAGAGGCCCGCCCCGTTGGGCACGTTGCCCCCAAAGGCGCAGTCGAAGCCCGGCACCTCGGCGCCGTGCCGCAGCAGGCCCGCCACCACGCCGAGCTGGTAGTTGGCCCAGTGCCCGCCGTCGAGGGGCGCAATGTCGGCCACCGCTACCTCATACGTAGCGTCGAGGTCGAGGGCGGCCAGCCGGATGCGGTCGGTACCGTTGAGGCGCATCGCGAAGCGAATTTCCTTGTCGATAGCGGCGGGCAGCACCAGGCCGTCGTTGTAGTCGGTGTGCTCACCGATGAGGTTGATACGGCCGGGGGCGCGCAGCAGCAGGGTAGGGGCCGCGCCAAAATGCCGCTCGAAAGCGGCCGAAAGAACTGAAGTTTCCATGGGTGGGGCAAAGGTGGCAGGTATATTTCATACGCAGGCCATGCCCGCGGGGTGCCGAATTCGGCTTTGCGGGGCGCATTTTCCGTCGCCCAACCTTTTCGGGTCAGTCAGAGTAAGCACAAACCAGCCCGGCGGCTTGCCGCGGGCTTTTCCATCTCCTTCATCTCCTGACTATTCCTGACATGACTACTTCGCGTCTTTCCCTCTTCGCTATTCTCTCGGTGCTGGCCTCTACTCTCACGGGCTGCTCGCTGGCGGGCGACATTTTTAAAGGTGGTATCTGGATTGGTGCCATTGCCGTGTTCGTGGTAGTAGCCATCGTGTGGTGGCTGGTAACCAAGATGGGCGGCGGTGGTGGTGGCGGCACTTCGGTGTAAAGCCTCCGGCCTAACCGGCTATCTGAAACGCAAAAAGGCGCGGCTCCCAGCGGGGGCCGCGCCTTTTTGGTGGCTGGGGTAGTTGCTTACTCAGCGGTGCGCTTGGTGGGCATAGTGCCGATAATGTGGTCCCAAAGGGTGCTGCTCACGCCAAAGGCCACCTCATCCTGGCGGTAGTGGTGCTGGGCGTGGTGCGTCCACCACACCTTGAGGAAGTTTTTTGGCGGCGCGTACATGTGAATGGCGTAGTGCACAAACAGGTACATGGCGTAGCCAAAGGTGAAGCCCGACAAAATGCCGAACGCCCAGGTGCCGAATACAAACCGGAAAATAAAGAACAGCAGCGACGCCACAAACACCGTCAGGATAGGCGGCATGGCCAGGCGCGTTTCGTCCTTAGGATACTCGTGGTGCACCCCGTGCATGGTGTACTGAAACTTGGCCCGGCCCGGCGAGGTAGCCGGAATATGGTACACGTAGCGGTGCACCAGGTATTCAACAAACGTGAACAGCAGCAGGCCACCCAAAAACAGCCCAATGCCCGACAAGCCCGAGACGAAGCCCCGCGTGATGCCATAGTATAAGCTCACCAGGGCCGTGGCAATAAATATGCTGACCGGCAGCGCAATGTGCGTGTGCGAGAGCCGCTCCAGCACGGGGTTCTTAAAAAGCTGGGCCGAGCCTTTGTGCTTGGGCCGCACCGGGGTCGGTGCTGGGGCAACGGGAGTATCGGGGAGGGTAGCCATATAGCGCGTAAAACGTAGCGTAGTACCTAAAAAAATAACTTATTTCACAAAGTTACGCCCTAGCCCGCAGTGAGGTTGCTCGTGGCTAGGGTTGGAAACCGGCTGCTTCCAGGGCGGCGGCCACGCTGGCGGCCGGGCCGCCAGCGTGGCGCAGCCGCGCCTGGCTATAGAACCCGGCGCGGGCCTCGTGGGTTCGGGCCAGCCAGTCGGCAAGGGCTTCCTGGGGCGTGGCGGCGGTGGCCGTAGCGGCCAGCAGCGGCCGCGTCACGGCCTGGTTGCGCCGCGCCAACCGCCGCTGCAACTCGCGCAGCGGCACATCGAGCCACAGCACAAAGCCTGAGGCGTGCAGCACGGTTAAGTTGTCGAAAAAGCAGGGCGTGCCGCCGCCGGTGGCCACCACCAGCGGCCGGCCGGGCTGGTGGGCCACGGCCGCCAGCGCCGCCGCCTCGCGCCGCCGAAAGCCGTCTTCGCCCTCACTGGCAAAAATTTCGGGGATAGTTTGCCCCGCCTCAGCCACAATGCGGTGGTCTAGGTCCAGAAACTCGCGGCCGTAGTACCCGGCCAGCTGGCGGCCCAGCGTGGTTTTGCCCGAGGCCGGCAGGCCGATGAGGTAGAGGTGGTTCAATGAGTGAGTTGGTGAGTTGTGAATTGGTGAATGAGTGAGTTGTAAATGAGTGAATAGGCCTTTGCTCATTCACTCATTTACAACTCACCAACTCACTCATTGAATTCGCACCCGCGGGTCGAGCAGGGCGTAGAGCATATCGACGGCGATGTTGACCAGCACGAAGATGGCGGCTACGAAGAGCGTGGCGCCCATCACGACCGGGAAATCGAGGTTTTCGACGGCGCGCAGGGTGGTGGTGCCCAAGCCTTTCCAGTTGAAAATATATTCGATAAAGAAAGCGCCGGCCATGAGCGAGGCCAGCCAGCCCGACACGGCCGTGACCACGGGGTTGAGGGCGTTGCGCAGGGCGTGCTTCCACACGGTGCGGCCGGGGCTGAGGCCCTTGGCGCGGGCCGTGCGGATGTAGTCCTGGCTCAGCACGTCGAGCATGCTGGAGCGCGTGAGCTGCATGATAACGGCCAGCGGGCGCACGCCCAGCGCAATGGCGGGCAGCAGCAAATTGCGCAGCACCAGGTGGCGCTCGGCGGTGAAGGGGTCGGTTTCGTAGAGCTGCCCGGTGAGGCTGAGGCCCGTCCAGTGGCTCCAGTAAAAGCCAAAGCTGACCGCGATGAGGATGGCCGCCACAAACGATGGCACCGAAATACCCAGCACGGAGGTGGTCACGAGCACTCTATCCAGCCACGACTGGGGCTTGAGGGCGGCGGCCACGCCCAACGCGATGCCGCCCACCGCCGCCAGCAGCATGGCCGCCAGGGCCAGCCACAGCGTGCCCGGAAAGCGGTCGAGCAGCAGGCTGAGCACGTCCTGGTTGCTCTGGAAGGAGCGGCGCAGGTAGGGCCATTTCAGCACTACGGCGCGCTGCTGGCCCAGCGGCAGCAGCGCCACGCCCCCGTAGCGGGCCACGCCGGCCGAGTCGCGCGGGTGCAGGCCCAGCGGCGAGGCGTCGTTGAGGTAGCCGAGCAGGCGGGCGGGTAGGGGCTGGTCGAGGCCGAGGTCGGCGTTGATGGCGGCCTTGGTGGCCAGGTCGGTGCGCTGGCCGGCGAGCAGGGCGGCGGGGTCGCCGGGCAGCACGTTAAACAGGAAGAAAACCGTGCAGGCCACGCCTACCAGCACGAGCAGGCCCTGACCCAGGCGGCGCAGAAGAAAGGAGAGCATGGGCTAAAGGTAAAAGGAACGTCAGGCTGAGTTTGCCGAAGCATGACGTTCCTTTTATAGTGCTGAAATTACTGAATGGCCTTTTCGACCTGGTACAGCGCCGGGATGTCGTGGTAGTGGTACTTGGCCACCACGGTGCCGTTGTGGAGCACGAGCAGGCCGGGGTTGGAGCGGATGATGGATTTGAGGACCGTGGCGTCGGCAAAGGCGTAGGGCGTGGCCAGGTTCACATCGTGGCGGAAGGCGTCGAACTTGCCGGCGGCCGTGCTCGTGATGGTCAGCACCTCGATGTGCTTGCGCGACTTGGCAGCCTCGGCAAAGAGCTTGTTGAAATCCAGGAAGCGCTCGCGGTCGGCCTTGTTGGTATTCTGGACGATGAGAATCAGCTTGTTGCCCTTTAATACCTGCTTGGTGATGTCGTTGCCCTCGGGGTCGGTGATGACGAAATCGGTAATGGCGGGCGTCGATTTATCGGGGTTGAGCACCGTCATAGCCTTGTATTTCCACGTCGAGTCGGTTGGAAACTCGTCGGCTTCCATCGTCTTGCCGTCGCGCTCGAAGGTGTAGCGGTAGCGCGGCTGCTCGGCCGGCTTCATCTGCTGCTGAATATTGTTGCCCACCTTATAGGGCAGGAAGTCGAAGTAAGGCAGGTGGCCCAGCGCCCGCACCCCGATGCCGATGGCCAGCGCGCTGGCAAACGTCATGGCCATGAGGCCCGCCATGCCGCGCACGAAGGAGTGGCGCAGGTGCTTCTGGTTGAAGAACACCACGGCCCACAGCCCCAGCAAAAACAGGTCTTTGAGGAACGACGTCCAGGGCTTGAGCTTGATAAAATCGCCGAAGCAGCCGCAGTCCGTCACCTTATTAAAGGCCGCCGAGTAGAAGGTGAGGAACGTGAAAAACACGAGCAGCGCCAGCAGGATGTACAGCGTTTTGCGCAGGAAAAAGCGGAGCAGCAGCGACACACCCAGGCTCACTTCGAGCGCGCTCAAAAACACGCTCAGGAAGCGGCTGGCACTGTGCAGCGGGTCGAAGAGCCAGCTCAGAGCCGGCACGTCGGCGCTGAAGACCTCGAAGTACTCCTCCAGCTTGTAGGCCGTGCCCACGGGGTCGTTGAGCTTGATGAGGCCCGAGAAGATAAACAGGATGCCGAGCAGCGCCCAGCACAGGCGGGTAAATTGGCGCATCGGGGTCGGGAGGGAAATCTGCATAAGGTCGTAAAACAAAGGTCGGGAGGCCAGGCTAGCGGCTTACGCTAGCGGCTGCGCGCCGGCTGCTTCTTCCCGCAAAATGAGGGCAAATACCGCGTAGTTCAACATATCGCGGTAGCCACCTTCCACGCTTTCGCTCACCAGGGCCGCGCCGCCGAGGTTTTCGAGCTGCTTGATGCGGTGCAATTTCATGAGAATGAGGTCGGTGATGCTGCTCACACGCATCTGGCGCCAGGCCTCGCCGTAGTCGTGGTTTTTGGCTAGCAGCAGCTCGCGGTTGAGGCCGTTTTCGCGGTCATAGGCGGCGGCTACCTCGTCGGCGGGCAGGTCGAGCGGCGCAGTGGTGGGCAGGCGCAGCTGCATGAGGGCGATGAGGCAGTAGTTGATGATGGCCACGAACTCCTCGTTCACATCATCGGCAATTTTCTGGGTACCCGTTTCCTGAATGGTACGAATGCGGTTGGCCTTGATAAAAATCTGGTCCGTGACCGAGGGCAGGCGCAAAATGCGCCACGCCGTGCCATAGTCGTGGGTTTTGGCCAGGAACAGCGTGCGGCAGCGGCTCAGAATAAGGTCGTAGTGGTCGGGGGTAGTCAAGGGAGCAAGTCGAGAATGAGGGAAGGAGGGAGGCTCAGCCGGCGGCTGCGCCGCTGCGGCAAAACCAGCCAGCCGCTTTGGCGGGGAAACTGCCCACTCCAAAACCCCGGCAAGTTCGCCCGGAGCGCCGGATATTTACTTTTTAGCGCCGATTGCCCCGCCTTCCCACCCGCTCCGCATGCCCCTGCAAACCCCCGAAAATCAGCTCTTCACCCACTCGCTGCGAAGCCCCCACGGCCGGCTGCTCGACCTGCGCCAGCCCCAGGTGATGGGCATTCTCAACGTCACGCCCGACTCATTTTACCCCGGTTCGCGCCTCGGCCCCGCCGATGAGGCCGCCCTGCTGCGCCGCGCCGAGGCCATGCTGGCCGCCGGCGCCGCCGCCCTCGACGTGGGCGGCTACAGCTCGCGCCCCGGCGCCGACGACATCAGCCCCGCCGAGGAGCAGGCCCGCCTGCTGCCCGCCCTGGCGGCCCTGCGCCGCGAGTTTCCGCAGGCGTTCCTCTCGGCCGATACCTTCCGGGCCGGCGTGGCCGCCGAGGCCGTGGCGGCCGGCGCCGACCTCATCAACGACATCGGCGGCGGCACCCTCGATGCCGATATGCTGGCCACCGTGGCCCGGCTGCGCGTGCCCTACTGCCTCATGCATATGCGCGGCACGCCCCAAACCATGCGCAGCCTGGCGCACTACGACGTGGACATCGTGCTCACGCTGCTGCGCTTCTTTCGCGACCAGCTGGCGGCGCTGCGGCTGGCCAACGGCGGCCAGCCCCTGCCCGACGTGCTGCTCGACCCCGGCTTCGGCTTTGCCAAAACGCCCACCCACAACCACGAGCTGCTGCGCCGCCTGCCCGAGCTGCACCACCTGGGCTACGGCCTGCTGGTGGGCCTCTCGCGCAAGGCGATGGTGTACAAGCCGCTCGGCCTGGGCCCCGAAACGGCCCTCAACGGCACTACGGCGCTGCATGTGCTGGCCTTGCAGGGGGGGGCGCGGCTGCTGCGCGTGCACGACGTAGCCGAGGCCCGGCAGACTATTGAGTTGCTGGCCCGGTAAGGTGCCGGACTAGCCCCGGCGTCAGGCGGCCACGGCCTCGGGGGCAGCTGCCTCGGTGGCGGGGAGCAGCTGCTGCCAGAGCTGGTGGTAGGTGCCCTCCGCCTTCAGAAGTTGCTGGTGGGTGCCTTGCTCCACTAGCTGGCCGGCGGCCAGCACCACGATGGTATCGGCGTGCATGACGGTGCTGAGGCGGTGAGCAATGAGAATGACGGTTTTGCCGGCGGCCCGAAACTGCCGGAGCGTGCGCTGCACGTACTGCTCCGACACCGTGTCGAGGGCCGAGGTGGCCTCGTCGAGAATCAGGATTTCGGGCTGGCGATACAGGGCGCGGGCGATGGCCAGCCGCTGCTTCTGGCCGCCCGAGAGGCCCGCCCCGCGCTCGCCCAGCACGGTGGCAAAGCCGGCGGGCAACTGCTCGATAAAGCTCAGAATGCCCAGCTGCTGGCAAATGCCGATGATGCGCCGCATGTCGGGCTCGGCCTCCCCCACGGCAATGTTTTCGGCGATGGTGCCCGTAAACAGGTCAATCTGCTGGGGCACCACGCTCACCACCCGGCGCAGGCTGGCCAGCTCCAGGTGCCGCACGTCGAGGCCGCCGATGGTGATGCTGCCCTCGGCCAGCGGATAGAGGCCTTGCAGCAGCGAGAGCAGCGTGGTTTTGCCCGAGCCGCTTTCGCCCACGATGCCCGTGATGGTGCCCCGCCGCAGGTGCAGCGAGAGCTTGCTGAATACGGTGCCCCGCGTGTTGTAGGCAAACGTGACGTTGTGCAGTTGAATGTCGCCGGCCAGCTCGGGCGTGAGCTCGGTCTTGTTCTCGTGCACTTCGCGCTCCAGGTCGATAATCTCGAAGAGGCGGTCGGCCGCGATGAGGGCGTCCTGCACGCTTTTATTGGCCCCGATGAGGCTGGTGGCCGGCCCCGTAAAGTAGCCGATAATGGCGTAGAACGAGAGCAGCTCGCCGGGCGTCAGCTCGTTGTCCAGCACAAAGTAGGAGCCCGCCCACAGCAGCCCGATGCGGAAAAGCTGCGACACAAACTCCGACGCCGAGCCGCCCAAAATGCCGTACTTGCCCGACTGGGCAATGGTGCGCAGCAGGACAATGAAGCGGGTTTCGGTGCGCTCGCTGGCAAAGCTTTCCATGCCGAAGCGCTTGATGGTGCCCATCGCCGTCACCGACTCCACGAGCTGCGACTCCAGTTCGGCGCTCTGTTCCATGAGCTGGCGCTGGTAGCGGCGGTTGAGGCGGTTTTGCACCCAGTAAATGGCCCCGTACAGCGGCAGAATGGCCAGCATGAGCACCGCCAGCTTCCAGTAGTAGGTAAACATCAGCCCGAAGGAGAACACCACGATGAAGGCATTGACAAACAGGCTCATGGCCACGTCGTTGACGAAGGCCCGGATTTTAACCGCGTCGTTGACCCGCGAGATAATCTCGCCCACCCGCATGGTGTCGAAAAACGCCTGCGGCAGCCGCAGCAGGTGGTTGTAGTAGCCCAGGATGAGGCGGGCGTCTATCTGCTGGCCGGTTTGCAGGGCCAGCAGGCTCTTCATGGCGCCGATAAATACCTGGAAGCCCAGCAGCACCAACATGCCCACGCTCAGTAGGTTGAGCAGGTTGCGGTTGCCATCGACCAGCACATGGTCCACTATCTTCTGCACGTAGATGGACATGGCCAGCCCCAGCACCGTGTAGAGCGCGGCCCCAAACAGCGCCTGCGCCATCACGGAGCGGTGGGGCTGCACGAGCTGCCAAAACCGCCCCAGCGCCGAGCTCGTGTGGTCGCCGGGCTGAAACGAGGTATCGGGCAGCAGCAGCAGCAGCACGCCCGTCCACTGCTGCTGAAAATCGGCCAGCGGCACGCGGTGCACCCGGCCATCGCCGGGGTCCATGTAGGTGATGTGGCCGCGCGCCACCCGGTAAATCACCACGTAGTGGTGCAGCTGCTGGTCCTTGAGCACCACGTGGGCAATGGCGGGCAGCGGGATTTTGGGCAGGCTTTCCAGGGTGCCCTTCACCCCCTTGGCCTGAAAGCCCAGCTTGGTAGCGGCCTTCACCATGCCCAGCATGTTGGTGCCGCGCTGGTCGGTGGTGGCGTACTGCCGGATGCGGGCCACCGGCAGTAGTAGCTTGTGGTGCCCGGCCACCGAGGCCAGGCAGGCGGCCCCGCAGTCGGTCAGGTCCCGCTGCTTTACCTTGATAACGTTGCGCATAAGCCAGCGGGCGCGGAGCGGCGGCCCCGCGCTGGGTAGGGTAGTTTTGTCGTGGTAGTTAGGCGCTCGCCCCGTTCTGGGTGGGGTTCAGCCAGTTGTCGGCCTTGTCGAAGAGTAGTTGCCACAGGCTGCGCTCGGCCAGCTGGAAGCGGGCGCGCACGGTCATGCTCTTGCGCAGCTGGCCCCGGTAGCCGTTTTTGAGTTGGAGGTACGAGCGGTTGAGCCGGCAGCGCACCTTAAACACCGGCTGCTTGTCGCCCAGCAGCACATAGTCGCGGGCCACGTCGGTTACGCTCCCTTCCAGCATGCCCCACTGGTTGTAGTCGAAGGCATCGACCTGCACGCGCACCGGCATGCCCGCGCGCATAAAGCCAATGTCTTTGGGCGCCACGTAGCACTCGGCCAGCAGGTCGCCATCGGGCGAAATGGTGCCCAGCAGCTCGCCCGCCTGCACGTAGCTGCCCGGGTACTTGCCGGCCAGCTGCTGCACCGTGCCCGCCACCGGGGCCGTGAGGCAGTAGAGCTTGCGCTCCTGGCGCAGCTGCTGTTGCTGCTCGCGCAGCTCGGCCAGGGCGGCGCGGTGCGTGTTTAGGTCGGCTTGCCACTGGCTGCGCTGGGTTTCGGCCAGCACGCGCACCTGGTCCAGCAGCTTGCGGTGGGCAAAGGCTTTGTCTTCCAGCTCGATGCGCGCAATCACGCGGCTGTCGTAGAGGCGCTGGGCGGTGGCTAGCTCCCGGCCGCTTTTATCGAGCTGGCTGCGTAGCTGCTGCTGCTGGTAGTGGAGCTGGGCGGCCTGCTGGCCGTAGAGCTGGGTGCGCAGCCCGCCGGCCGGGGTTAGGCTGTGCGTTAAAGCATCTAAGTCTTTAATAAAGGCTACTTTTTCAGCTTGCTGCCGGGCATTCAGGCCTAGCTGTGCCTGCATCGCGCCTGATTGCAAGACTAACAAAGTGTCACCCTGCTTAACCGTTTGGTTTTCACGGGCGCGCAGCTGGGTAATAGTACCGGCTACCAGCGGATGAATTTCCGTCTTTTCGGCTAGCGGGCGCAGGGTGCCGGGTGCCTGAGTTGAAACAGCTATCTTGGCAAAAGGCAGGCTAGCCAAGATAGTCGCTATAAATAGCAAAGTCCCTACATAAATCCAGGATATATGCCAAGAGCTACGAGATGCAATTGGTAAAAACTCTTTCTGAAAAAGAAAGGAAGATGAATTCACTTTTTAAGAATGACGGCTTGGTAGCTGTCAAATTTTAATTTTACCATTGTGTACCCATAATCATACAACCGCGCAATAAATAATACGCTCAACATTCCAACGATGAAAGGGCGAATAAACAAACTGTTACCTGGCTGAAGCTTATGTAAGGTCATATAAAAAATGGTGAGGCTTTCGTACTGTATGTTACTGGTATTTTTATTGGCATACCTAGTTGGTGGTAATGCTTTGATTTGAATAGTAGCCAATACTCAGTGCATTTTGGTACTGGGTTTTAAAAAAATGTGCCGTTAGCAAAAGTAAGCTGATGGCAATGAAAAATCCATCTACCGTGGTAGATGCTAGTCCTACCTTAATCCAGGGTTCAGTTAAAAAGCTAGGGTAGATAAGAACTAAATTATTAATGACTACAAAAAAGCCGTAGAAAAGTAGTGTGTATCCTCCTGCAAATCCGGTCCAGCGCGCTAGTAATTTAAGATTGGGTAAGCGATAGAAAAAGTCGGTTATTTTTCCGCCATTCCCAAACGCGGCAAATGCGGCAAACTGCGTTGGTGATTGCGAGTAGGCTGGGGGTACTAAGCCGTAGTTTAAGGGATATACGTAATGTAAATAAGCTAGATACAGTAAGCCAACAGTAAGAGAAGCCGTCACGAGAAAAAGACCGAGCCACCCCTGATGAAATATGCCCACCACGGGATTTAACTCATATTGTAAATCGGGTGACCCAATGTATGTCGTAACAGCATCGGCTCCACGAGTCAATAAAATTAACGCGACAAGCCAATAAAAAGATTTATAATCTGCTTTCATTAATACTGGGTTTAATCACCAAAGCTACCTCCTGCAATATTAGTCACAGGAAGTAGCTTTGCTGATTACAAGTTGCTTTTAACTAGTGGCCGCTATGATGTCCGGCAGCTTCCTCTGACAGTTTGCAGCCGCTGAGTAGAATCAAGCCAGCAATGAGTAGGAGCGGAATGATACCACCTTCTACTTCTTTCATTTCAACTGCATCAAGCTCAGTTAGGCCATACTGATTTAAGTCCATCGTTTTCATTGATTCAGGAGTTATCTAAAAATTGGTTTTTCACGCGTCCTCTTTGGCTGCGCCTACTCTTACAAAACAAGTATTGCGGTCGCGACACGTTCTTATTCGTTTTGTAATGCAAAGGTGGGCTACTGATTAGCTATGCAACGTAGTAGTATACTGCCATTTTATGCGTTATGCTTGGTGTTGCTGTTTATGCAATAAGTTATCAAGGAGTTACGGCCTTTTATGCCAAGTTTTTCCCGCATGCGGGCACAATGGTTATTTACCGTAGCGGGACTGATAAATAACTTTTCACCAATCCGCGGCAGCGTATAACCTTGAGCCACTAGTTTCAAAATCTCCTGCTCGCGGGTGCTCAATACCGTGGCTACTTTGCCTGAAGTCGGCGCGGCCGTTGCCGTGCCGATGCGCTGCTGCAAGTACTGGCCATTGTGAAGCAACAGGCGCAGCACGGGCACTAGGTACTCTGGCTGCCCAAAAGCCAGTTGGTGCAGCTGCGCATGTAGTTCCTCATCAGAGTATGCGTGCAGGTGCTGACTGAGTTCTAGAAACTGTGCCAGGGGGGTATCGGGAGCTGATGAAAAAGCAAGCATTTGGTATAGGAGGAGCAACTAATATAAGCGAATAACGACGGCAAGGTAGTGGGGCTTCTCTGATGTTTAAGCCCTGTTAATAGGCTGGCTGTCATCTTTTTTTCAGGTACCTACACGCAATAAGCAAGGCGATACCTCATTTGAAATTCATTTTTCGATTGTCAAAAACTACTCTGCCAAGTCATTAGGCTCATCGCCCGTTGCCAGTCGTTGTGCTTGCCGTAAAAGGTGGTTTCTTTGCTGGGCCAACCAAAATTCTTTTGTCGCTACCCTTTCCCTTTTCCTTTTTGCACGTCGGGCTGGTCGATGTGGCCGACGTGCTGCTCGTGACCTGGCTGCTGTATCAGCTCTATAAGCTGCTGCGCGGTTCGGTGGCGCTCAATGTGGCGCTCGGGCTGCTGAGCCTCTACCTGGTGTACCTGGTGGTGAATGCGCTGGGGCTGGGGCTGCTCTCGGCCATCCTGGGGCAGTTTATGAGCGTGGGCGTGCTGGCCAGCATCATCCTGTTTCAGCAGGAAATCCGGCGGTTTTTGCTCAATGTGGGCAAGGTGGCCCTGGAGGGTGGCGGCCCGCTGGGGTGGTGGCGGCGGCCCAGCGGCCAGCCCAGCGGCGCGCTCGACGTGAGTGCCTACGTAGACGCCGCCAAGAGCCTGGCCAGCAAGGAAACCGGTGCGCTCATCTGCTTCACGCTCACCTCCGACCTCAGCTCCTACGCCGAGTCGGGCGACCGCCTCGATGCCGAGCCCAGCAAGCGCCTGCTGCTGGCGATTTTCAATAAGACCTCGCCTCTGCACGACGGCGCCATAATCGTGGCCCAGGGCCGCCTCGTGGCCGCCCGCTGCATCCTGCCCGTGAGCCAAAACCCCGAGGTGCCCGCCGCCCTGGGCCTACGCCACCGCGCCGCCCTGGGCCTCACCGAGGCCACCGATGCCGTGGTGCTGGTGGTGAGCGAAGAAACCGGCCAGATGAGCCTGGTGCGCCACGGCGAAATCCACCGCGGCCTGAGCGCCGCCGAGCTAAAGAGCCGCCTGCAGGAGTGGCTGCTGGCGGGGCCGGGAGCAGCCTAGCCGGCGAGAGCGTAGCACGCAGTACTGCTGCCCACTACTTATAGAATGGATATGACCGGGCGCTCAGTCCGTGAGCACGGGTAGGCGCGTGGCGGTGGTGCGCCGCTCGGGTAGTAAGAAGTTGGGGCCTTCGTAGCTGGTGGCGGGTTGCAGCGTGAGTTGCTGGGCCAGGCCGCTGGCTTGTAAATCTTGCTGCAAGGCCGGCGACAGGCCGCACCAGTGCAGCTGCGTGCCAGCCTGCTGGCCGCAGGCGTGGGCGCGCAGCAGTGCCTGCTGGCCCAGCGGGCTCAGGGCCAGCAGCTGCTGGCCATCTATCCAGGCGTGGGCGGGGCGGCGCTCCAGCATCTGCTGCACGGTCTGGATGAGGTGCGTCACATCGGCCACGCTGGTGCAGCTGCCGCGCAGGCTCAGGCCCGTGCACTGCTGGTGGCTGCCCAGGTGGATGGTGAGCGTGCGCGTGGGCAGAATCAGCAAGAAGAAGGCATTGTTCATAGCAGTGTAGAAGCGAAGAGTAGTAGGGCAAATGTACGCGTAGCAACCGGTTGATTACTAGTAAAAAAAAGGGGTTGACCCTCCGTGATTATACCGGTTTTTGGACTGCGTGATTACCGTAACAGCGCGGCTTATCGGGGGCGTATGGTCCAGCTACGTATTTTTCCCGCTGGGCCTGGGATTTAGCGCAGGTTAAGTTGGAGAAAACCCGCAGAGGTCCTCCGTATTAATTGGTAATTATGCTGTGAATTAGCATGTTAATGCAGGAAATGCCAATCATAACCGGCTACTTAGCCGTTGCAAAGGCACTACACCCCCACATCACAACCACCCTTCTACCAATTTTCCCCCTTGTCCACTATGAAACCGACTATGAACACCCAGCCCACGGCCGCCACGCTCCCGACCTCGCTCAAAACCCGCCCCGCGGCCCGCATCGGCGATGGTAGCCGCACCAGCCGCCGCGGCTTTGCCAGCATGGACCCCGCCGAGCAGCGCCGCATCGCCAGCGAAGGCGGCAAAGCCTCGCACGCCAGTGGCCAGGGCCACAAATGGACCACCGAAGAAGCCCGCGAAGCCGGCCGCAAAGGTGGCCTCACCAGCCGCCGTGGCCCCAGCCGCGCCACCACCGAAGCCGCCGCTAAAGCCAAAGGCAAACTGGCTAAGTAGCCCTAGCCGCTGATTGCCTTTCGCCGCCAAAAAGGCCCGGCCCCCGTCCGCAATGCGGTGGGAGCCGGGCCTTTTTGAGGTGCCGGGCTAGGCTGGCGCGGGGCTAGTCGAGCAGGCCCTGCGTCACGGCCATGCGGATGAGGGCAGCCGTGTTTTTGGTCTGGGTTTTTTCCAGAATATTCTGGCGGTGGGTTTCGATGGTGCGCTTGCTGGTGAAGAGTTTTTCGGCTATCTCATTGGTGGTGAGGCCTTCGGCTAATAGCTGGAGCACCTCGCTCTCGCGGCGCGAGAGGCGGCTGGCCTTGGTGGCTTCCTCGGGCTCGTCGTCTTTGGCCAGCACTTTGCGCAGCATGTTCAGGCCCAGGTCGCTGCACAAAAACTGGCGCCCGGCAATCACCGTCTGGATGGCCACCAGGATTTCGCCCTTCTCGGCGCTCTTGAGCACGTAGCCGCTCGCGCCCGCGTCGAAGAGCTGGCCGATGTAGCGCTCGTGCGCCAGCATGCTCAGAATGAGCACGCGCACCTGCGGAAACTCGGCCCGCAGGCGCAGGGTGGTGGCCAGCCCGTCGAGCACGGGCATGTTGGCATCGAGCAGCACCACATCGGCGGGCGTGGTGGGCAGGCGGTCGAGCAGCTCCTGGCCGTTGCCGGCCTCGCCCACTACTTCAATATCCGGCTCGCTGGCGAGGAGCGCCCGCAAGCCATCGCGCACGATGGTATGGTCATCGACCAGAAAAATACGGCTCATGGCACGGAGGGTAAATTACGATTGTCTTGTACGGCGCGGGGCCGCCCGGTGGTCAGGTGCTTTATATCAAGTAGTTGAGCTAGCGGCTTATTTCAGTACGCCCAGCTCGTGGCCTACTTTGGTGAAGGCCGCGATGGCCTTGTCGAGCTGCGCGCGGGTGTGAGCGGCGCTCAGCTGCACCCGGATGCGCGCCTTGCCCTGCGGCACCACGGGGTAGTAGAAGCCCACTACGTAGATGCCCTCGTCGAGCATTTTGGCGGCAAACTCCTGGGCCAGCTTGGCCTCGTAGAGCATAACGGGCACAATGGGGTGCTCGCCGGGCGTGATGTCGAAGCCGGCGGCCGTCATCTGCGCGCGGAAGTACTTGGTGTTTTCCTCCAGCTGGTCGCGCAGCGCGGTGCTCTCGGTGAGCAGCTCCAGCACGCGCAGGCTGGCCCCCACGATGGCGGGCGCCAGGGTGTTGCTGAACAGGTAGGGGCGCGAGCGCTGGCGCAGGATTTCGATAATCTCCTTGCGGCCGCTCGTGAAGCCGCCCATGGCACCGCCCAGGGCCTTGCCCAGCGTGCCGGTGATGATGTCCACGCGGCCCATCACGTCGCGGTACTCGTGGGTGCCGCGGCCGGTTTTGCCTAGGAAGCCCATCGAGTGGCACTCGTCTATCATCACGAGGGCGTCGTACTGGTCGGCGAGGTCGCAGATTTTGTCGAGCTGCGCAATGGTGCCGTCCATCGAAAACGAGCCGTCGGTGACGATGATGCGGTGGCGCATGCCAGCGGCGGCGGCGTCCTGAAGCTGCTTTTCCAGGTCGGCCATGTCGTTGTGGGTGTAGCGGAAGCGCTTGGCCTTGCACAGGCGCACGCCGTCGATGATGCTGGCGTGGTTGAGGGCGTCGCTGATGATGGCGTCGCGCTCATCAAACAGCGGCTCGAACACGCCGCCGTTGGCGTCGAAAGCCGCCGCGTAGAGGATAGTGTCCTCGGTGCCCAGAAACTCGGCCAGCTTGGCCTCCAGCGCCTTGTGAATATCCTGCGTGCCGCAAATAAAGCGCACCGACGACAGGCCGTAGCCGTGCGAGTCGATGGTGTCCTTGGCGGCCTGCACCACGTCGGGGTGCGAGCTGAGACCCAGGTAGTTATTGGCGCAGAAGTTGAGCACGTCGCCGGCTTCCAGCGTGTCGATTTCGGCACCCTGGGGCGAGGTGATGACGCGCTCTTTCTTGTAGAGGCCAGCGTCTTTTATTTCTTGAAGTTGCTGCTGAAGGTCAGCCTGAAGGGTACCGTACATGGGGGTGGGGGCTAGCGCAAATAAGGAGGAGCAGGCAGTTTCTGAGGGGGCGCTCGCGGGCGGCTACTACAGAAATGCCAGCCACAAAGTTCGGGCTGGAATAGTTAATTCCGGGTTTTGAAAAAGGCCTGCACGCCGGCCCGGCCGCTGGCCATGAGCTGCTGCTTTTGGGCGGCGGAAATACGCTTGATTTTGGGGCTAAACCCCAGAAAGTTAATGCTAATGGTGCGCTGCCAGTCGGCGGCGGCCACGGGGTTGAGGTTTTCGAGCGCTACGGTGTAGAGGGCGCCCACGTAGGAGTTGAAATCGGTGACGGCGTAGGGGGCCAGCTGCTGGCGGCCGGTGGCGGTGGTGTCGCAGGCAATCTGCTCGGCGCGGTCGAGGCGCAGGCCCAGCGTTTCGGGGTTGTAGACGTTGCCGCGCGCATCGGGCCGGGCGGTGGCGGCGAGGCCAGCGGGCAGGTAGCGCGGCTTGTCGAAGAGGTCGAGGGGATAATTAGCCAGCAGGCCGCCATCCACGAGCACCTGCACGGGCTGGCCAGGTGCGGGCGAGCCGGTGATGACGTTGTTCTGGCCATCGAGCAGTACCGCCCGGAAGTACAGCGGAATGCTCATGCTGATGCGCACGGCATCGGCCACGCGCATGGTGGGGTTGGTTTCGTGGCTGAAGACCTGCGCGCGCTGGGTGGTGAGGTTGGTGCCCGTGGTGTAGAGGTCGCGGTAGCGGCCGGGCTGCGCCTGGGCCAGCGCGTGCAGCTCGCCCAGTGTGAGGTGGGGCCGCTGCGTTTTGCGGGCTACCAGCTCGCTGAGGTAGGCGCTGAACTCGTCGCCGCGGTACCAGCCATACTGCTTCACCAGCCGGTGAGTGCCCCCAAAGAAGATGAAGCGGCCGTCGTTGAGGCGCTGCACGGGCGTGGCGTTCACCACGTCGATAATTTCCTGGGCCGAGTAGCCCACTGCCAGCAGCGCCGCCTGGATGGCGCCCGCCGAGGTGCCGCCCACCCGCTCCAGGTGGGCCAGCACGCCCCGGCTTTCCAGCTCCTGCAAGGCCCCGCCGTAGGCAATGCCCCGGATGCCGCCGCCCTCCAACACCAGGTTGCGGTAGGGCAGGGGGCTAGCCGCCGGGGCCTGGGCGCCCACCCCCAAGGGGTTAGCTAACGCCAGCAGCGCGGTGCCGCATAGGTAAAGAAGACGGATACTCATCGGCCTAAAGATAGCGGCCCGCCCGCCGCCGTTGCACCCGGCCCAAACCACGGCCCTGGCCCCGGCCGTATCTTTGTAGCCTGCTCTGTCCCACCCCTCCCTCACCCGTTTTGCTTTTCATGGAAACCTCGCCCAGCGACCCTACCACCCCCCGCACACCCGGCACGGTGCTCGTCATCGGCGCCTGCGGCCAGCTCGGCCTGGAGCTTACCGCCGCCCTGCGCCAGCGCTACGCCCCCGAGGCCGTGGTGGCCGCCGACGTGCGCCCGCCCAAAGACGCTAATGCCCTGGCCGGCGGCCCCTTCGAGCTGCTCGACGTGCTTGATAAGCCCCGCCTGGAGGCCCTGGTGCAGCAGTACCGCCCGGTGCAGATATACCACCTCGCGGCGCTACTTTCGGCCACGGCCGAGAAGGACCCGGCCTTTGCCTGGAAGCTCAATATGGATGGCCTGCTCAACGTGCTCAACCTGGCCGTGCAGTACCAGGTGCCGCAGGTGTACTGGCCTAGCTCCATCGCCGTATTTGGCCCCGACACGCCCCGCGCGCATACCCCGCAGCTTACCGTGATGAACCCCAACACGGTGTACGGCATCAGTAAGCTGGCCGGCGAGCAGTGGTGCGAGTGGTACCACCGCCACCACGGCCTCGACGTGCGCAGCCTGCGCTACCCCGGCCTCATCGGCTACAAGAGCCTGCCCGGCGGCGGCACTACCGACTACGCCGTGGACATCTACCACAAGGCCGTGGCCGGCGAGGACTTCGAGTGCTTCCTCAAGGAAGACACCTACCTGCCCATGATGTACATGCCCGACGCCCTCCAGGCGACGCTCGACCTCATGCACGCTCCCGCCGAAGCCATTAAGGTGCGCACCAGCTACAACCTGGGCGCCATGAGCTTCTCGCCCGCCGAAATCACGGCCGCCATTCAGCAGGAAATCCACGACTTCCAGGTAAGCTACAAGCCCGATGGTCGCCAGGCCATTGCCGACTCGTGGCCCGCCAGCATCGACGACTCCGCCGCCCGCCAAGACTGGGGCTGGGCGCCGGCGTTTGACCTGGCCAAGATGACCCGCGACATGCTGGCCCACCTGCGCGAGCCGGTGGTGGCGTAAGGCTACTGTTAACCCAGCAAGCAGCTTACTCGAAAGCCCTGGCCTGCACCAGGGCTTTTTTGGGTAAAAACCGGCGGTAGCCCCGGCCCTATATTCGGCCCTGGTTTGCGGGTTGTTTTTCTTCGCTTCTACCTTATTGCCTGATGTCTACTGCTTCGCCATCAACGGGTGGCTCACGTTTGCTGGCTGGTTCTGTTAAGTTGCTCCAGCTCCTGATGGGCGCCGCGTTGGGAGGCGGTATTGCCTACTGGGCAATCAGCGCGAGCCGGCCGCCGTATCTGGGCAGTATGGTGCTGGCCTTGCTGTGGCTGGGTTTAGCCCTTGTGCTCACGATAGTTATCCATGAGGGTGGGCATTGGGTGGGCAGCCGCTACGCCGACCTGCAATGCCTGACCGTAGCCGTGCTGTGGCTCTACCTGGAGCGCCCGGAGCAACGATGGCAGCTTCGCCTGAAGAAGCGCCGGCTGGGCTCCCTGGGCCACGTCACGGCTATTCCGCGCGGCTTTGAGCGGCTGCGCCAGCGCATGGCCATTTTCATTGCCGGCGGGCCCGCGGCCAGCCTGCTGGTCGGGCTGTTGGCGCTGGCGCTGGGCTGGGTGCTGCGCCAGCCGTACCAGGGGGGGCTGGCGCCCGGCCGCACCGCCGGGTACCTGGGGGCCGAACTGCTGTTCTTGGTTGGGACCGGGTCGGTATTCATCGGAGTGCTCAATCTGCTGCCTTTCACGATGGCGCAGGGCACCGTAAGCGATGGCGAGCGCCTGCGCCGCTTGCGGCGCCCCGGCCCAGCCGCCGACCAGGAGGTCAACCGCTGGCACCTGGCCACCCTGGCACACCAGGGCCTGCGCCCACGCGACTGGCCCACCGAGCTGCTGGCGCGGCTGCTCGCTACCGCGGGTGCCCCCGCCCAGTTGTGCGAGGCGCATATCTATAACTACGCCCACCACCTGGACTGCGCCGATATAGCAGCGGCCCGCCACTACCTCCACGCGGCCTACGCTGGCAGCGCGGCCAGCAGCCCGGCCGTGCGCCGCAGCCTGGCCTGCGAGCTGGCCTACCTGGCCGTGGTGCACGATGGCCAGCCGGCCCAGGCAGCCCAGCGTTACCAGGAGGCCCAGCAGATTCTGCCGTTTAAAGACAACGAGGCCTGCTTTATCCAGGCCCTCGTGGCGTGCGATGCGGGCGACTGGGCCGCCGCCCGCCGGCTCCTGCCCGTGTGTGAGCTGGAAGCCCGCAAGGTGGCATCAGTGGGCCTGCGCGCCCAGGGCCTCAACCGCGTCCAGGAGTTGCATGCGCTCGTGCGGCAGCGCAGCGAGCCCGTGGCAGAAACCCTTGATTAATGCGTAGAAAGCCACCCGGAGGGCCTGCTAGCGCTCGCCACCCAGCCGGCGGGGCCAGCCCAGCAGCCGCGAGGTGAGCAGCGGCACCCCGAAGGTGGCAATGGTGAGCACGGTGAGGCCCACGTCGGCGGCTTCGCTCTCCAGGAAGTGGCTGACCGGATGGGTGGGCGCAAAGTGCTCGATTAGTGAGAGTAACAGCTTGAGGCCCAGAATGCCGATGACGGTGAAGGCCGCCGTTTCGAGGAAGGGATACTTGCCCATCAGCCCCACGAAGGCCTGCGCCACCAGCCGCATGGCCAGGATGCCGATGAACACGCCCACGCAAATAAGAATCAGGTTGTTGCTGAACGCCACTACGGCAAACACGTTGTCGATGGAAAAGGCCACGTCCATCAGCTCAATCACGGCCACGGTGGCCCAAAACGGCCCCAGCAGCCCGATGGTGCTGCGGTAGAGCCAGCTCTTGCGCTTGTCGGGCACATCGTCGTCCTGCTGCGGCTTGGTGGTGCGGAAGTAGTTGATGTACAGGTAGAGCAAGTAGAGCCCGCCCAGCGGCTTCAAAAACCAGAAGCCCACCAGGTACGACGCAAACAGCAGGCACAACCCTCGAAAAAAATAGGCCCCGAAGATGCCGTAGCGCAGCGCCTGCTTGCGCTGCTCGCGGGGCAAGTCGCCCACCAGGGTGGCCAGCACGGCGGCATTGTCCACGGAAAGCAGGCTTTCGATGATAACGAGGTTGCCCACTACAGCTAGTGAGGGCAGCGGATGGTCAAGAATATCTTGTAGTTGGGATAGCATAGCGGGCGAGGAACGCAATTTGGAAGAAGCCGGGAATTAATATTGCTCAACTAATACTTATACCTCGTCTGTGCGCCCCTGTTTTAGCGTAAGGTGCCCCAAAACTGCGACAAAATCCCGGTATCCCCGAATGATAGTCAATCCTATCCCCACTGGCTGGCAAATAATTTACCAACAAGCGCACGCTTTGTTAGCGGCCCAGCTGGTCTGGCACTGGCCGCCCTTTCTGGCCGCCGACCGCTGGGTGGGCCTGCTGGCCGCCACCGCTCAGCACGATGATGAGCAGGCGGCTTGGCACGGGCGCGGCGGCCACCACGGCCTCACGCCAGCCGGGGCCCCGGCCAATTTTACGCAGCAGTCCTTTTCTATTGAGCAGGCCACTGGCGTGCTGCACGCGGCGCGCTTCCAGGGGCGCTGGCGCAGCCTCCTCACCAGCCTGCACCTGAGCACCCTGTACGAGCCGCTGCGCGACAGCGACCCCGAAATCGACAAGTTTTTGGATGAGCTGCGCACCCGCCAGCAGCGCTGGATGAAGGAGCTGCACCTCACCAAGGCCCACACCCACCAGGCCTACGACCTGCTGCACTGGTGCGACCGGCTCTCGCTCATCCTGTGCCGCAATGAGATACCCGAGATGGGCCGCGCCCTCGAAATTTATCCCGACCCGCTGGGCAATGGTCACCGCACCGCGCACCTGGTGCGCCAGCCCGGCGGGCCGGGCACGCCGGTAGTCGTGAGCCCCTGGCCCTTTGCCGTTAAGGAGCTGACCGTGACCGTGGAGGCCAAGCAGTTGCACCAGCTCCAGTTTCGCGACGATGCCGAGCTGGCGGTGGCCCTGCACTACGGCCCCACCCAAACCCTAAGCTGGACGCTGCGCGAGGGCTGAGAGAATTATTCGGGCAGTTGTAGGGCAAAAAACTGCGCGGCCCGTATCTGTGCGTACTACCTCGTGCCTGGGTGGGCTGCCAGGCGGCAGCCAGCCCGGCACCTTACCAGCTTAGTGCATGGCGCGTTACCAATTCTCCGACATTCTGGCGCTGCTCAAGGCGACGGCGACGGAATTCAGCGACAACAATGCTTTTCGGCACGCGGCGGCGCTGTCGTACTACACCATTTTTTCGCTGCCGCCGCTGCTGCTCATCGTCATCACTACGGCCAGTGCCGTGTATGGCGGCGAGGCGCTCACCGGCCAGATTTATGGCCAGATAAAGGGCCTCGTGGGCCCCGAGGCGGCGCAGTTTCTCCAAGAAAGCATCGCCAAATTCACCTTGCAGCAGAAGGGCGGGCTGGCCACGGCAATCGGCCTGGGTACGCTCATTTTTGCGGCCACCACCTTCTTCGTGACGCTGCAAGACAGCATCAACGACATCTGGAACCTCAAGGTGAAGACCACTGGCATCGGCGTAGGGCAGTACCTGCGGCAGCGGGTGCTCTCGTTCGGGCTTATCCTGAGCGTGGCGCTGTTGCTCCTTATTTCCTTCGTGGTGAGCGCGTTGTTGACGTTTTTCACCGACTACTTGCAGCGCATTCTGCCCGAAATCGGGCTGGTGGCCATTAAGCTGGTCGATGTGAGCTTGTCGCTCATCGTAACCACGCTGCTCTTCGGCATGATATACCGGTTTTTGCCCGATGCCATCATCCGCTGGCGCGACGTGGGCATTGGGGCGTTTATCACGGCGGTGCTCTTTATTCTGGGTAAGTACCTGATTTCGTTTTATATCTCGAAGTCGGACCCCGGCTCGGCCTTTGGGGCGGCGGGCTCGGCCATTGTGCTGCTGGTCTGGATTTACTATTCCTCGCTCATCATCTTCTTCGGGGCCGAGTTCACCCAAGAGTTTGCCGACGCCTACGGCCAGAAGGTGCAGCCCCGCTCCTACGCCGTGCGCGTGGAGCTACGCGAGGTACCCGTGGGCGAGTCGGAAAATGAGAAGGCTACCGGCCGGCCGCCGAGCACCGGTAGCTGGCGCAGCTAGCGGCGGCGGCCGATGCTCGGCGGCCCACTAGCCTTTCTTTCCTTAGCGCCGACAGTGCCGGCTGGTTGCTAAAGTCAGGGCTTGAGCGGCGTGATTCATAAATAAAAAACTGACTTGAAGCTAGTTGAGTGCGCTAGCCATGATTGAAAAGGCGTTGCGCGAGGTCCGATACCCATAAAAATAGATTTGCAACTAACCCAGCTTATTACGGCATCTTTACGGCGGCGGCCAGCTACTTCATGGCGGTCTCACGTTTATGCGCTTACCACTACTTTTTGGGAGTCTCTTGTTAGCCCTGGCGGCGCGGGCGCAGCAGCCGGCGCTGCCAGGCGCGCCGCAGCCGCCGGCGGCCCTGCCGCCCCCCATGCGCACGGCCGAGCTGCCGGCGGCCAGCGTCTTCGGCCATCCTGGTGAGGTTATTGGGCAGGCGTATAGTATTGAGACAGTGGGCGGTATTCAGTTCAACGGCATTTTGCGGACGGCTTCTGAGGAGGCGCTCACCTTCGAAACCCGCGAGCTAGGGATGGTGACGGTGTCGCGCCTCAACCTGCGGCAGCTCACCAACCAAACGCCCGAGCAGGCGCGGCGCGGCTTCGACTACGTGGGCAACAGCACGCACATGTTTTTGGCGCCCACTGCCCGCAACCTGCACAAGGGCGAGGGCGAGGCCCAGGTTATTAATATTTTTCTGGGAAGCCTCAATTATGGCATAACCGACAATATATCAGTGGGTTTGCTGGTGCCGGTTATCCCGTTTGTGGGCATTCCGGCTGTGGCCATCACGCCCAAGGTAAGCGTGCCGCTCAACGACAAGCTGCGAGTGGGTGTGGGCGTGCTCTACGGCTTCACCACGGGCGTTTTTGGCAGCAGCACCGAGAGCGCGGGCCTGGGCTACGGGCTGGCCACCTACGGCACGGCCGATACCAACGTCACGCTGGGTCTGGGCTACGGCTTTGCCGGCGGCGACATCGGGCGCTCGCCGGTGGCGGTGGTGGGGACTAACGTGCGGCTCTCGCGGCTGTTCACGCTGGTGAACGAAACCTACGTGGCTAATTTCGACAACAGCGGGGGCTTTGGGGGGCTGGCCGGCCTGCGCTACGCCACGCCGCGCTTCAGCGGCAGCCTGGGCGCGCTCTACTACACCTCGCGCTACGACAGCGGTATTTACCCAGCGTATCTGGACGTGGCGTTTCGTTTTGGCAAAATCAAGCTGCGGTAGCGTAGCGGTTGAGCTTTGGCGGCGTAGGGTGGGCTTTTGGGGGCCTCGTATCTTGGCCCTATGAAATACGTGCTCCTCTTTTGCGGCCTGGCCTGGGGGCTGGTGCGCCCGGCGGGGGCAACCCCCAGCCCGGCCGCCCCCGCCGACACTGTGCGCGGCCAGGCCCGGCTAGCGCGGCAGCTTAGCGCCAGTCTCTGCACCCGGCTGGTGGCCGAAAGCCAGCACACTACCCTCACGGCTCTTACGCCCACGCAGGGCCAGGTGCTGGTAGCGCGCCTGATGATAGGCGCGACGGCCGACAACGCAACGGCCATGACCGCGCTGCTGGAGCGGGCGGGGCCCACGCGGAGCCGCACCCTGAGACGCGCCCTCACCGCCACCGCCATGCTGCAGCTGGCCGAGCAATGCCCGATAGCCAGCACCCTGCTGGCCCACCTCAATCAGCAGCAGGCGAGCTTGCCCATCAGCGATGACGAGCGGCCGACGCTGCTGCCGCTGGCGCGCCTGGCGTGCCGCTGCCTCGACACGGCCACCGTGCGGCAGCCCTTTGCGCAGCTTAGCCCCGCCGCGCGCGCCGCGCTGGCTGGCGAGGCCCTCCGCTACGCGGCCTCCCGCAACCAGGAAGCGCTGCTAGCGCAGTATGGCCCGGCCCTGGCGCACGACAGCACCCTCAGCCAGCAGGTGGGAGAGAAGGTGGCGCTGCTCATGATAGAGATTTGCCCCGCGTATCTGTTGCAGCTCACCCGCGACCACCCGGCCCCGGCGGCGCCAGGGGCCAGCCCCGCGCCCCGGCCCTGATTCCTGCTTTCAACTGCCCCGTCCTTTTTGATGAAACACTCCTACTGGCTCCTTACCTTTTTCTGCCTGCTGCTGGCCCGCCCGCTACGTGCCCAGACTGCCCCTGCCGATACCCTGCCCGGCCATGCCGCCACGGTGCGCCGCCTGAGCCGCGCTTTCTGCCAGCAGCTCACGGCCCGCAGCCGCCAAACCGCCCTGGCCGCGCTCAGTGCCGAGGCCGCGCAGGCCCTGGTGCTGCGCGAGTACAGCACTGTGCTGCAAGCCGATACGGCCGCCGTGGGCCTGCTGCTGGCCGAAAGCCAGCATGCATCCGAAGACCAGAGTGATGCTACGGAAGTGCGCCTCAGCCAGCAGGTGCTGCGTGCCAGCTATGAAAGCTGCCCGGCCAGCCGGCTGTTGGCCGCCTCGCTTTCGCAAACCGCCGGCGCCCGCCAGTATGCCAGCGCCAACGCGCTGGCCGTGGCCCCGGCCGAGCGCCGCGTGCTGCTGCCGGTGGCCGTGGCCATGTGCGGCCGCCTGGCCGCCACCAACGCCCGCACGCCCCTGGCCAAGCTCTCCCTCCAGCAGCGGCGCCAGCGGTTTATGCAAGCGCTGCACAGCGAGTTTAAGGCGCACACCGCCGCCATGGTGCGCTACTACGGCCCGGCGCGCATCGATGCTGAATTGCGCAGCGGCCGGCTCGACCAAAAAATCATGGGCCTGATGAGCCAGCTGCCCGATTGCGGGCGTTACCTGGTCTTGCTGGAAGGCGTACCGCTGCCCCCTGGCCACTAGCCTACTAAGAGGGCGCCGCTAGGCGGCCTCCGCCTTTTCCTTGTTGGCGAGCTGGCCGCAGGCGGCGTCGATGTCCTTGCCCCGGCTGCGACGGATGTTGGTTTGCACGCCGCGGTCGGCCAGGTACTTGTGGAAGGCCGTGATTTTGTCGGCCTCCGCGTTCTGGTAGTCGGCGTTCTCGATGGGGTTGTACTCGATGAGGTTAATCTTGCAGGGCAGCCATTTTGAGATGGTGTACAGCTCGGCGGCATCCTCCAGGCCATCGTTAAAGTTCTCGAACACAATGTATTCGTAGGTGACTTTGCGGCCGGTTTTCTCGTGGTAGTATTGCAGGGCTTCCTTGAGGGCGGCGAGCGAGTTGGCCTCGTTGATGGGCATAATCTCGTTGCGCTTCACGTCGTTAGGGGCGTGCAGGCTCAGCGCGAGGTTGGCCTTGATGTCGTCGTCAGCCAGCTTCTTTATCATCTTGGCGATGCCAGCGGTGCTGATGGTGATGCGGCGCGGGGCCATGTTGAGGCCGTCGGGGGCGGTGATGCGGCGCACGCTTTCTACCACATTGGCGTAGTTGAGCAGCGGCTCGCCCATGCCCATATACACGATGTTGGTGAGCGGCGTGCCGTACTGGGCCTCGCACTGCTCCCGAATGCGCACTACCTGGTCGTAAATCTCGGCCGCGTCGAGGTTGCGCTTGCGGTCCATGTAGCCGGTGGCGCAAAACTTACAAGTGAGCGAGCAGCCCACCTGCGACGAGATGCAGGCCGTCATGCGCGTGTCGTGCGGGATGAGCACGCCCTCCACAATGTTGCCGTCGTGCAGCCGGAAGGCCGACTTGATGGTGCCATCGTTCGAGAGCTGCTGGTTTTGCACCGCCACGCCGTTTATCACGAAGTGCCGGGCCAGCAACTCGCGGGTGCTCAGCGAGATGTTGTTCATTTCCTCGAACGAGCCGGCCGTGTTTTTCCACAGCCACTCCGTCACCTGCTTGGCGCGGAACGGCTTTTCACCGTGCTCCACCATAAACGCCTTGAGGTCGTCGGGCGAGGTTTTGCGGATGTCGCGTTTAGCGGGGGCGAGTTCGAGTTCCAGTAACATAGTGCAAAGATACAAACAGCCAACGCGTTGGGTTCCCGCTTGGTGAGCGGGTAGGCTATTTTGTGCGCTGTGGCTTAGGCGATAAGCTAAACGTTACGGGTACTGTATACCCGCAGGTAACGGGTTTGCTGAATTGCAAACAAGGTTTAAAGCGAGGCAGTTTGCACACTGCTTGTAGAGCAGCGGCGTCACAATCAGGTCGAAAACCTCTCCAAACGCGGGCATCCCTAATTAGCCCTTGCGGCGTGATGGTGAATTCAACAAACACTCGGCCTGCTGCCCGCGCCCGCTTCGCTTGTGGCGGATAAACAAGCCGCCTCTGCACGGCAGCAACAATAGCCGTCCCACCGCCACCACCTGGCAACTCCGGACTCCTTTCAACTGGGTCAACAATAATGCTCTTTGTTGTCTGAGCTAAGGTTGAAGTGCTGATAAGAGAAGCGCCGCTAGCAAGCAGCCACCCGATTGAATATCGCATAAGAAGGTTAAGGTGAGTGTTCTTACGCAGATGCTAGCGGCTTTAAAAATGCATAAACTGACCAGTCGCTGGCCCAACAGCCCCGAATAAAATTCCGGCAAAAACGACTTCACTCAGCCGATACTCAACTGCGGCCGCCTACCTTCGCCCCGTAAACTTTAGGGGTGCTTTGCTACGGCAAGGCTGAGACGATACCCTCCGAACCTGAACCAGATAATGCTGGCGAAGGGAAAAGTACTGGTCCGCTACGCGGCTGCCTTGCGGGGCACGCCGTGGCCGGCACCGCCTATTGCTTACGGCTTTCCCTTGTCCCAACTACTGCTAGTTGCATGGTCTGCTACGTAAACAATTCGGCCCACGAGGCCACTGATAATCAGCCGCTCGGCGACCTGCTGCTGGCCCTGGGCCAGGCCCAGACGCGCGGCCTCGCCGTGGCCGTCAACGACGCCGTGGTGCCCCGCGCCGAGTGGGCCAACCACGCCGTGCAGCCCCACGACCGCATCCTGCTCATCCGCGCTACCCAAGGGGGCTGAGCTTTCAAGGAGCAAGCAGCAGGGAGCAATGAACAATTGCCAGGGCTAGCTATAAAGGCAACTAACTGATATTCCGGGTAACTCATTCTGGTAACCGCCACCCCAATGAAGAAAAAAGACCAAGCCCCCCAGCAGACGCTGGTGGAGCGCCAGCCCCTCACCGGCTCGCGCAAGATTTACGTGCCCGGCACGCTCTTCCCGAATATCCGGGTGGCGATGCGCGAAATCGCGCTGGCCGACACCGAGCGCAAGTTCGATTTCGGCTTCCCGTCGGAGCAAAACCCGCCCGTGACGGTCTACGACACCAGCGGGCCTTATACCGACCCTAGCGTTGAAATCGACCTTAAAAAAGGCTTGCCCCGCCTGCGCGAAAGCTGGATACTGGAGCGCGGCGACGTAGAGCAGCTAGCCGGCACCACCTCCGACTACGGCCAGCAGCGCGCCGCCGATAACAGCCTGGACCACTTGCGCTTTGAGCACATAGCGGCACCGCTACGCGCCAAGCCGGGGGCCAACGTGAGCCAGATGCACTACGCCAAGCAGGGTATCATCACGCCCGAGATGGAGTACATCGCCATCCGCGAAAACCAGCGCTTCGACGAGCTGGCGGCCGACGACCCGCTGCGCACGCAGCACCGGGGCCACAGCTTCGGGGCAAATACGCCCGAGGGCCACATCACGGCCGAGTTTGTGCGCCAGGAAGTGGCCGCTGGCCGGGCCGTTATCCCGAGCAATATCAACCATCCGGAGAGCGAGCCGATGATTATCGGGCGCAATTTTCTGGTGAAAATCAATACCAATATTGGCAACTCGGCCGTCACGTCCTCCATTGAGGAAGAGGTAGATAAGGCCGTGTGGAGCTGCCGCTGGGGCGGCGATACGCTTATGGACCTCAGCACGGGCAAGAACATCCACGAAACCCGCGAGTGGATTATCCGCAACTGCCCGGTGCCGGTGGGTACGGTGCCCATTTACCAGGCGCTGGAAAAGGTGAACGGCAAGGCCGAGGACCTGACCTGGGAGCTGTTCAGAGACACGCTCATCGAGCAGGCCGAGCAGGGCGTGGACTACTTCACCATCCACGCGGGCGTGCTGCTGCGCTACGTGCCCATGACGGCCAAGCGCGTAACCGGCATCGTGTCGCGCGGGGGCTCCATCATGGCCAAGTGGTGCCTGGCGCACCACCGGGAGAGCTTCCTCTACACCCACTTCGAGGAGATTTGCCAAATCATGAAGGCCTACGACGTGGCCTTTTCGCTGGGCGACGGCCTGCGCCCCGGCTCCATCGCCGATGCCAACGACGAAGCCCAGTTTGCCGAGCTCGAAACGCTGGGCGAGCTCACTAAAATCGCCTGGGCCCACGACGTGCAGGTGATGATAGAAGGTCCCGGCCACGTACCCATGCACCTCATCAAGGAGAACATGGACAAGCAGCTGAAGGAGTGCCACGAGGCGCCCTTCTACACGCTGGGGCCGCTGACCACGGACATTGCCCCTGGTTATGACCACATTACCTCAGCCATCGGTGCGGCCATGATTGGCTGGTTTGGCACCGCCATGCTCTGCTATGTCACGCCCAAGGAGCACCTGGGCCTGCCAAACAAGCAGGACGTGAAGGATGGCGTTATTGCCTACAAAATCGCGGCCCACGCTGCCGACCTCGCCAAGGGCCACCCCGGCGCCCAGTACCGCGACAACGCCCTGAGCAAGGCCCGCTTCGAGTTTCGCTGGGAAGACCAGTTCAACCTCAGCCTCGACCCCGACACCGCCCGCGAGTACCACGACGAAACCCTGCCCGCCGAGGGCGCCAAGGTGGCGCACTTCTGCTCGATGTGCGGGCCGCACTTCTGCTCCATGAAAATCACCCAGGAAGTGCGCGACTACGCGGCCAGCCAGGAGATGACGGCGGCGCAGGTGCTGGCCGAAGGTCTGCGCGAGAAGTCGCAGGAGTTCGTGGCCAAGGGTAGTGAAATTTATCTGTAAGGCCTTGTTGAGCGCGGACTGCAAAGTCCGCGCTCAACTATTCTTGCTTCCTCTTATGCGCCCCTACGCCCTCACTATTGCCGGCTTTGACCCTAGCGCCGGGGCCGGCGTGCTGGCCGATATTAAAACCCTGGAAGCCAGCGGGGTCTACGGCCTGGCCGCCTGCACGGCCCTCACCATGCAAAACGACGTGAGCTTTGAGCGCGTGAGTTGGGTGCCGCTGCCCGACATCCAGGACCAGCTACTGCTGCTGCTGATGCGGTTTTCGGTGCCGGTAGTCAAAATCGGCCTTATCGAAAACCTGCCCACGCTGCTGGAGCTAATTCGTTGGTTGAAAGCTTATAACCCCGCCGTGCAAATCGTGTGGGACCCCGTGCTGCGGGCTACGGCCGGTTACGAGTTTCACGCCCGCCCCGCCGCCGACCTGCTGCAAGCCATCTGCCGCGAGCTGGCCCTGCTCACCCCCAACCGGCCCGAGGCCCTGGGGCTGCTGCCCGCCGCCACGGCCGACGAGGCCGCCACCGCTCTGGCCGCCTGGTGCCCGGTACTGCTCAAAGGCGGCCACGCTCAAAGCGCCCGCGCCACCGATGTGCTACTGGCCGGCAGCGGCCGCCACGAGTTCAGCGCACCGCGCCTGCGCCACGGCGCCAAGCACGGCAGCGGCTGCGTGCTGTCGGCGGCGGTGCTGGCCCGGCTGGCCCTGGGCGACGACCTGCCCGCCGCCTGCCAGGCCGGCAAGGCCTACACCGCCGCCTTCCTGAGCAGCAACGACAGCCTGCTCGGCTACCATTCTGAAGAACTAAAGACCGCATGAAAATCAGTGAGTTACACTATGTTGCTGCCAGTGCCGATGCCGCCGAGCTGGCCTGCCGGGGCGGCGTGCGCTGGGTGCAGCTGCGGGTCAAGAACCTGCCCGCCGCCGAGTGGCGGCAGCGCGCCCTCGCCGTGCAGGCCGTGTGCCGGCAGCACGGCGCCACGCTCATCATCAACGACAACCCCGCGCTGGCTCTGGCCATCGGCGCCGATGGCGTGCACCTGGGCCAGCAGGACATGCCACCCGCCGAGGCCCGGGCGCTGCTCGGGCCGGAATTCATTATCGGCGGCACGGCCAACACCTTTGCCGACCTCGAAGGGTTGGTGGCGGCGCGCGTCGATTACATCGGGCTGGGGCCGTTTCGCTTCACCACCACCAAAGAAAAGCTGAGCCCGATACTGGGCCTGGCGGGCTACGCCAAGCTGCTGGCCCAGTGCCGGGCAGCGGGTTTTAGAGTGCCCATTGTAGGTATCGGCGGGGTGGAGCTGGCCGATGTGGCGGCGCTGCTGGCCACCGGCCTGCACGGCGTGGCCGTGGCGGGGGCCATCGGCCGGGCGGCCGAGCCAGCGATGGCGGCCGGGTTATGGGTGGCTGAATTAGCTAAAAATCAAGCAATAGAAACCGTATGAAAACCCAGCCACTGGTTATTGCCGGCCGCACGTTCACCTCGCGGCTCTTCACGGGTACGGGCAAGTTTAGCTCGTCGGCCCTGATGGAGGAGGCGCTGCTGGCCTCCGGCTCGGAGTTGGTGACGGTAGCCCTCAAGCGCGTGGATGTGGCCGATGCCCAGGACGATATTCTGCGCCATCTTAGCCACCCGCAGCTCCACCTGCTGCCTAATACCTCGGGTGTGCGCACGGCCAAGGAGGCCGTTTTTGCCGCCCAGCTCGCCCGCGAAGCGCTGGAAACTAACTGGCTCAAGCTCGAAATCCACCCCGACCCCAAGTACCTGCTGCCCGACCCCGTCGAAACCCTGCGCGCCGCCGAGGAGCTGGTGAAGCTGGGCTTCGTGGTGCTGCCCTACATCCACGCCGACCCCGTGCTCTGCAAGCGCCTCGAAGCCGTGGGCGTGGCCGCCGTGATGCCGCTGGGGGCGCCCATCGGCTCTAATAAAGGCTTGCTGACCAGGGAGTTTCTCGAAATAATAATTGGGCAAAGCAAGGTGCCGGTGATAGTTGATGCGGGCATCGGCGCGCCCTCACACGCCGCCGCCGCCCTTGAAATGGGCGCTGATGCAGTGCTCGTGAACACGGCCATTGCTGTGGCTGGGCAGCCGGTGGCGATGGCCACGGCCTTTAAAATGGCGGTGGAAGCCGGCCGGCTAGCCTACGAGGCGCGGCTGGCTGCGCCAGTGGCGCACGCCGAGGCCGTGGCCAGCTCGCCACTCACGGCGTTTCTGGATTGAGACAACTAGAAAAAGGCCGTCATGCTGAACGCAGTGAAGCATCTTGGTCGCTTCTCCTGCGCCGTGCCACGAAGCGGTAGAGATGCTTCACTTCGTTCAGCATGACGAGCGTTTCTTACTTAAAAAGTAAAGTCATGAGCTTTCGCCCCGTTTTTGAAGCCCACGCCTGGGACGATGTCAAGGCCAGCATCTACGCCAAAACGGCGGCCGATGTGGAGCGGGCATTGGCCGCCCCGCGCCGCACGCTCGATGATTTTAAGGCCCTGATTTCGCCCGCTGCCGCGCCCTACCTGGAGCAGATGGCGCAGGCCAGCCACCGCCTCACGCGCCGGCGCTTTGGCAATACCATGCAGCTCTACGTGCCGCTCTACCTGAGCAACGAGTGCCAGAATATCTGCACCTACTGCGGCTTTAGTCTGGATAACAAGCTAAAACGCCGTACGTTGAGCAGCGTAGAAATGCTGGCCGAAGCCGCCGTGCTCAAAGCCTGGGGCTACGGCCACGTGCTGCTCGTGACCGGTGAGGCCAACCAGACGGTGGGCGTCGATTATTTGGAAAAGGCATTAAAAACATTGCGCCCGCACTTCGCGCAGTTGTCAATGGAAGTGCAGCCGCTCGACCAGGCCGACTACGAGCGCCTCATCCTGGAGGGCCTGAATACGGTGCTTGTTTACCAGGAAACCTACCACCAGGAAGATTACAAAAAGCATCATCCCAAGGGCAAGAAGTCGAATTTCCAGTACCGCCTCGATACGCCCGACCGCCTGGGCCGGGCCGGCATCCACAAGATGGGGCTGGGCGTGCTCATTGGGCTCGAAGACTGGCGCACCGACTGCTTCTACACCGCGCTGCACCTCGATTACCTCGAAAAAACCTACTGGCAAACCAAGTACAGCCTCTCCTTCCCGCGCCTGCGGCCCGCCGAGGGCCTGCTCCAACCCAAGGTGGAAATGAGCGACCGCGAGCTGGTGCAGCTCATCTGCGCCTACCGCCTGCTCAATGAAGAGGTCGAATTATCGCTCTCAACCCGGGAAAGCCCGGCCTTTCGCGACCAGGCCATCAAGCTGGGTATCACGAGTATCAGCGCAGGCTCCAAGACCAACCCCGGCGGCTACGCCGTAGCCCCCGAGTCGCTGGAGCAGTTCGAGATTTCGGACGAGCGCAGCCCCGCCGAAATCGCGGCCATGCTGCGCCGCCAGGGCTACGAGCCCGTGTGGAAGGACTGGGACGCCGCGCTGGCCTGAGCCACCAGTTCCCGGAAGCTAGCCACCGGGTCGGGGCTCTGCCAGATGCTGCCCAGCACGGCCGCGCCCGCAAAGCCCATTTGCCGCACACTCGCCACGTTGGCCGCCTCTACGCCGCCCAGCGCCAGCACCTGCGGGCGGTAGCCGGGGCGCGCGGCCAGCTTGTGCAGTACCGCCTGCACCTGGGCCAGGTCGAAGCGGCTCAGGTAGTCTTCCTTGCTGATGCTGTTGAAGATAGGGCTGAGCAGCACGTAATTATAACGGCGGCGGTGCTGCTGCACATCGGCCAGGGTGTGTAGCGCGGCCGACACACTGAGGCCATTCAGCCCGCGCAACAGGCGCGCCAGGCTGGGGGCGCGGCGGGCCGTTTCGGTGAGGTGAATGCCGCCCAGGCCATATTCCTGCGCCAGGTCGTAGTGCGAGTGCAGCACCAGGCGCGGCCGGTATTCAGGTGCAATGGCCTGCACGTAGTCGGCCAGTTCGGCCCGCGACCAGCCGGGCTTGCGCACGTGCAGCCGCTGGAGGCCCGCGGCAAATAGCTGGGCTAGCCAGGGCAGCTCGACCGCTTCGTCGTGCGGCGTGATAGCGAGCAGGGAAAACATAGAGTAATTAACTAAAGTGTGCGGCTAGCCCGGGTGCCAGCGGCCGCAGCTTACGGGTGTTGTAATCGAAGGCCAGCATGCCGGTTTTGGCGCGGGCGATTTCCTTGCCCGCCTGGTTTTTGACGTGGTACACGATGTCGAACCCGTATTTATTCGGGTCGTTGGCGGCCAGCGCAATATGCAGCACATCGCCGTGAAAAGCCTCGGCCTTATACTCTATCGCCACATCCACCAGGATGAAACCCAGCTGGCTAGCCGGCTCAAACTCAGCCGCGCCCAGGCTGGCCAAAAATTGTACCCGCGCCTCGTGCAGAATGCTCAGCAGGGCGTCGTTGCCGAGGTGCGCGCCGTAATTAAGGTCGGTAATGCGAACAGGAATCGCCACTTCGAAGCCAAAGCTTTCGGGCAAACTTACTTTTACGCGGGCCATGTAGTCAGTTATCAATGAACAGTTATCAGGTATCAGGGGGCGAGGAGCCGGCGGCTGAGGCGCCAAAAATAGAGGTGCGCACCACCGCCGACGGCTCACCCACGCTCTACGTGCCCGCCCTGGACGAGCATTACCACTCGCACCACGGCGCGGCGCAGGAGTCGCGGCACGTATTTATTGAGGCGGGGCTAGCCCCTTTGCTGGCGGCCGGCTTGGGTCAGCCTGGCCTCGACCCGATACATGTGGTGGAAGTAGGGCTCGGCACTGGTCTCAATGTGCTCTTGACGTTGCAAGCGGCCATAGCAGTGGGGGCATACATCGTGTATGACGGCTACGAAACTCAGCCGCTGCCTTCAGAGGCCGTGGTGGCCCTGCGCCAGCAGTGGCAGAGCCAGCCTGTGCTAAGCCAGGCGTTTGACGACATGCATGAGGCTGCCTGGAACGATGTTTTTATACTACACGAGCATATGCTCCTTGACAAGCTACAGGAGCCGATACAGAATGCTAGCCTGCCAGCTGGCTACTACAACCTCATCTACTTCGACGCCTTCGCCCCCGAAAAGCAGCCCGAGCTGTGGACCGAGGACGTTTTTGCGAAGCTCTACGCCGCTGCCGCGCCCGGCGCGGTGCTGGTGAGCTACTGCGCCCAGGGCCAGTTTCGGCGCAACCTGCGGGCCGCCGGCTGGCTCACTGAAAAGCTGCCCGGCCCGCCCGGCAAGCGCGAGATGACCCGCGCCCGCAAGCCCGCCTAACCTTTCTCAAAAACAGCGGGATAGTAGCGCGGACTTTCAGTCCGCGAGTGTGAACGTTATTACTTGCGGACTAAAAGTCCGCGCTACTGCCTCCTTAACTCTTCATTACCTGCTATGGCTACCGACGCATCCATCGAAATCTACTGCCCCCATTGCCACTGGGAACCCGATGGCGGCGCGCACTGGCAGTGCCGCTGCGGCCACGTCTGGGACACGTTTGAGACGGCGGGCACCTGCCCGCAGTGCCGCTACCGCTGGCAAGTAACCGTGTGCCCCACCGCGCCGGGCGGCTGCGGCGTCACCTCGCCCCACATCGACTGGTACCACGGCCTGGAGGCGCTCATTGAAGAACTAGTGGAAGAGGCCCTGCCCGCGCCGGCCGCTGTAGGCTGCACCCCGCATGAGTCATAAATTTATCGAAACCGAAAGCCCCGCCTGGGTGGCCGAGGGCATCATTACGGAGGCGCAACGCGTGCGCCTGCTGGCCCGCTACCCGCCCGAGGCCGTGCAGGCCGTGGGCCTGCTGCCGTTGCTGGGCAGCATCCTGGTGGGCCTGAGCGCCTTGAGCGTGGTGGCCGCCAACTGGCCGAGCCTGCCCACCACCGTGCGGCTGGGCCTGCTGCTGGGTAGCCTGCTGGCCGCCTACGCGGGCGGCGAGTACTTCCTGCGGCGCGGCAACCGCCGGCTGGGCCACGGCCTGGTGGGGCTGGGGCTGGTGTTGTTTGGGGTCAGCATCATCCTCACGAGCCAGTTGTATCAGCTGGTGGGCTACGACGTGAGCGGGCTGCTGGCCTGGGTAGTGGTGGGCGTGCTGTTGAGTTATTTGTATAATAGCCAGCCGCTTGCCTTGCTGCCGATTGTTATCGGGGCGGCGGTGCAAACCTACTGCACCCAGGCGCTTGGGCTGTTCAGCTATGCCACTATCGGGCTGGTGGCGCTGGGCGGCGGCTACCGCTGGTGGCGCCGGCCCGATACCCTGGTGGCCTCGGTGCTGGCCGTGGGGCTGCTGTGGCAGGCCGCGCTGTGGGTAGCCCTGTCGCACAGCAAAATTACCTGGTTTTTCATCCCGGCCATGCTCGTGTATGCGGCCGCCGACTGGCACCGCAACCGCCCCGCCGCCCGCGCCCTGCAAGGCCCGCCGCTGGTGGCCGCCTACTTATTTGCCCTCGGCCTGGCGCTTTTTGGCGAAACCGACCAATACGCGGGGCTGCTGCGCCCGCCCGTATTTGCCTACCTGGGCGCGCTGGCGGCGCTGTTTGCGTTGTCGGTGGCGGGCAAGCGCCGGCAGGGCCGGCTGGCCTCGCTACCCGACTGGCTGCTGCTGCTGCCCGGCTTTTACCTGCCGGGCGGGCTGCCGCTGGCCATTGCCACGCTGGTGGTGCTGTACGCCCACGCCGGCTCGGTGCTGGCCCGCGCCCACCGCTCGGGCGAGGCCGAGCAGCTGACGCTGGGCACCGTGCTCTTCGTGGTCGCCACGATGGTGGCCTACTTCAAGCTCACCTGGGCCTTCCTCGACAAGTCGCTGTTCTTCCTGATTGGCGGTGTGTTGTTGCTGAGCCTCAGCTGGTACCTGCGCCGCCGCAATGCCCAGCGCCTGGCGGCCGGCGTGGCTACCAGCGTGGGGGCCGCGCCAGTTCCGCCTTCCACCTCCGATTCTACCCGCTGATGCGCACGCGCCCGACTCCCTCTCACCGCCTGCTGCTGCGGCTGCTGGTGGCGGCCCAGGTGCTCTACGTGCTGGGCGTGGCCGGCGCGGGCTACGCCACCACGGCCTACGGCCAGCACATTGCCCTGGCCACCACGCCCGTCGATTTGCACGGCTTGCAGTACGAAAGCTTTGTGCGCCTGCACTATATCGCCGCCGAAGCCCCGCTCACGGCCTGGCGCGGCCCCACGCCGCCCCAGCGGCGCCAGGCCGTGTACGTGCTCCTCACCACCGCCCCCGACAGCCTCGCCACCGTGGCCGGCGTGTACGCCCAGGAGCTAAAGCCCGCCGCCGGCCAGGCCGTGCTGCGTGGCTGGGTTACCGACGTGTACCCCCGCACCCTGGGCCTGCGCTACAACCTGGAGCGCTACTACGTGCCCGGCGACAGCCCCCTGCGCCTCGGCAAAACCAGCCCGGCCGTGCGCGTGCAGGTCAGCATCGCGCCCTGGGGGCAGGCCCGCATCGAGTCGGTGCGGCTGCTGAAGCGCTAGCGCTGCTCGGCGGCGGGCAGCAGCTGGCGGTCGGCCGTCGTGAGGTCGGTGAGGGCGTATTTCTTCTGGTCGGTGATGTTCATCTCGTCCAGAATGTCCACCATATCCTGGTAGCTGGCCGTGGTGTTGGCCTTGATGAGGACCACCGGCGCGGGCTGCTGCCGGCCCCGCGCCAGCAGCGCCTGCCGGATGCCTTTCGGGCCAAAATCCGTGGTGTGCAGCGTGGGCACGGGTACGCTGGGGTCTTCGGGCCGGGCTAGCCCGAAATAATAGTACACCTGATGGGCTTTGCCCAGGATAATCGTCATCGCTTTGGATGCCTTCAAGAGCGTAGTCTGGTCGTCTGATTGCGGTTTCGCTGGCATAGTAAGCTGCATGATGTGCGGCTTGGCGAAGGTGGTGGTGAGCATGAAAAACGTGAGCAGCAGGAAAGCCAGGTCTACCATTGGCGTCATGTCGAGGCGGAAGTTGTGCTTGCGGGCGCGCGGCTTCTTGCCGGCTTTGGGGGCGGAGGGTTCGATGGCAGCCATGCTGAAAGGGAGAAAAGTGGAGCCTGCCGCCCGCGCCAGGCTTCCGCCCGGCGCTACCACAAGCAGCAGCTACCCACCCGATGCCGGCTGCCTAAAATTTCCACACCCCGCCCGGCGTAAGGCAGGCGTGCAGCGGTACGTCAGTGGGCAGCACGTCGGCAATTTCTGCCACCGGCTCATCATCCAGAATAGTCAGCCCGATGAACAGCGTGCCCGGCCCACACTGGGTTAAAAACCGGTCGTAGAACCCGCCGCCGTAGCCCACGCGCTGGCCCTGCCGGTCGCAGGCCAGCAGCGGCACCAGCACCGCACTAAGCTGCGCGGGGGCTACCTCGGTAGCCGCGTCGGCCACCGGCTCCGGAATGCCCCAGCGACTAGCCAGCAATGGGGTGGCTGGGGTCAATGCGTAGTGTTTCAATGAAATGCCATCGGGCTGCACCACGGGCGCGGCCAGCCGCACCGGCAGCTCCCCGGCCCAAAGCCGGTGGATGAGCGGCCAGGTATCGGGCTCGTTTTTACGAGTTAATGGCAAGAAAACGTGCAGCCAGCGCCACTGCGCCACCGGGAAATGAGCAAAAAGCTGCTCGCCCAGCCGCTGGCTGCGCGCAGCTACCTCGGCGGCGGTTAGGGCCTGGCGGCGGGGGAGGGCGGCGCGGCGCAGGGCGGCTTTGGTGAGCATGGGCAAAGCGGCTAGCTATTGGCAGGCGCTGGCTGGCCGCTCCACCAGCTGCTGCTTTTTTTCATCCCAGCGGTAGCAGTGCTGGGCCAGTAGCACCATCTTATTGCGCACCACCTTGTACTCGGCCGTGGTCACCGACGAGCCGGCGCAGCACGAGTTGCGCTCGTAGATGCGCTTCTTTTTCAAGTCAAATTCGAGCGATACGCCCGCGTAGCCGCTGTTCACAAACTGCCGCTTGGCCGGGTCGTACAAAAAGTACAGGCTCGACGTATTCGGCCCCGCGTAGCTGCTCTCAAAAACCGAAAAATCGGGCTGGCCATCGAAGTTGTAGTCGCCTACTTCCACGCTGTACACGCCGTGCGACTGGCAGTCTACCGCCAGCAGCTGCACCAAGCGGTTGGTTTTCTTGGCCAGCAGCTTCACGGCCACTACGCGGCTATCTGCCCCGCCTGGCTGGCCATCCAGCACCAGCTTAAAGTAGCTGTCTTTCAGCGATGCCAGCTGCAAAAGTTCGTGGCTATCCGTGGCCGTGAGCATTGCCGGCAGGGTCTTGCCAGTGGCCAGGCTGCGCCAGGTGCCCGCCAGCTGGCGGGCACCGGCGCTGAATGTTGGCACCGTGAGCGTAGCGCTGGCCTTGCCCCGCGCATCCTTCTCGGTGAGCGTGAGCACGCCACGCCTAAGCTGGCCACTGAGGGCAATGGGCGTCCCGAACTTGGTGTAGACATACACGCCAGTCAGCGGCCCTTCCGCCGGGTCGTCCAGGGCCAGCTCTACGGGCGCGCCGCCCACCGTGCCCACGTAGCTGGCCTGGCCCCAGGCCGTGGTTGCCAGCGGGAACAAGCCCAGGACTAAGCCCCAAAAACGGTACTGCATAAGAAGTAGGAACTGGCCGATTAATCCTCCGCCATAACGTAAAAGCTGAGCTTGGGCTGCATGCCAGCCAGGATAGCGCCCACCGACGCCCGCTCCCAAGGCGCCTGGCTCGTGCGCCGCCAGTAAATCTCGTTGTTGGTGTAGCCGATAGCGGCCGAAAAGGTGAACTCTGCCTGCCGGCTGGCATTGTCCCACTTTAGCATCTCAATGGCCAGGAAGAAATTTTCATCCAGAATGAGCTGGTCGGGCGTTAAATCGACGGTGATGGGGCCGCGCACGGCCGGGGCCGTCACGATGATGTTGCGGGCCAGCAGCTTGGTATCGGTAGGGCGGCCGCGCGCATCGAGCCGGTAGATATTGACCCGAAACGTGACCACGCCCTCCGAGGTGCGGGCAATGTTGAACGTGGCGCTGCGCAGGCGCGTGGGCCGCCGGCTCAGCTTGATGACGGTGCCCACCTGGCCACCCAGGTCATTTTTGCTGAGGGTGTTAGTAGAAGTTTCGCCATTGCCGGTGTTGCCTAGCGTGTGCACGCGCCGAAACTGCGCCTTGCCCTGCACGCGCACCTCAGCCAGGGCCACCGCAGTGGGTGTGAGCTGGCTATTGGGCTGCGCTTGCAGCTGCCGCAGCGTCAGCAGCCGCGGCCGGTAGCCGAGATAGGAGATGCGCACCGTATCGGCCGCCAGGCTTTCCTTGAAGGCCAGCTGATACTGCCCCTGCTCATTGGTAACGGTACCCAGCGCCTTGCCCACCACGCCGATATTCACAAACGGCAGCGGCTGCCCGGTTTTGGCATCCGTTACGCGCCCGCTGATGGCCTGGGCCAGCGTGGCGGCCGTAGCCAGTAAAACCAGGAAAAAGACGAAAAGCGAGGTGCGAAGCATGGCTACAAAGAAAGAGCCCAGCGCCGGGTGGCGCTAGGCTTAGGTAGATGCGGTAATAGAGTTGGTAGTTGCCTCCAGGAAGTTACCGTGCCATTGCTGGTAGCTGAGCCTTGGCTTTAGCTAAACGGTACTCCATATCATGGACTAGGCCTTGCCAATACGCAATGGCGCTGGCGGTAATGATGCCGCCGTTCTTACCGCATAAAGAAGGAGGTAGGCGCTGGTTGCGTGACCAATTTTTAGTAGTATCCTTTTCCCGCTCGGCTTTAGATTCCGGGGTGATGCGATTAAGCCAGTAGCGCAACTCACGAATATAATCAGCAAGCCTTACAGTCAGATAATCAACAATCGCTTCGGAGGTAGCGGGTATGTAGCCAGGGCCGCTGCACCCGCATGAGTGGTACGTGATACCTACTGAATAAAGATTGCGCAAATGCTGCCAAGCTTTCACATCATCTTTAGGAGGCGATTTGAAATCAAGGCCCATACTTGCCGCTAAGTGCCCACAATCTGGGCACTTAGCGGCCACTGATTCCACTTCATCGCGCGCTACATCGTGTAAAAGCCGGCGCTTAAATGTCTTGCGACAAGTAAAACAGGCGCAGTGCGACTTGTAGGCGGTCATGGCATAGCGACACATCGAGCGAGCAATTAAGGATGATTAGTCTGCTAAGCTAGGTTGTAGGGACAATTAGCGAAGCCAGAGGATTGCGGAGACGAAATGCACCATTCCTAGGAAGCTGCTGGCCGTTTTGTCGTAGCGCGTGGCTAGGCGGCGAAACTGCTTAAGACGACTGAAAAAGCGCTCGACTTTGTTGCGGTCGCGGTATAGATTCCGGTCAATCAGGCGCTGAATAAGGCGATTCCTTTTACTCGGAATCACAACTTTCGCTCCCATGGCTGCCACGCATGCCAGGATGTTATCCGTATCATAGCCCTTATCAGCCAGCACGTTGCCAGCACCCTGGGCGGCGTCCAGCAAGTCCGCTGCCCGCCGACAATCCGCCTGCTGGCCCTGCCCCAGCACCAGGCGCAAGGGGTTGCCCAGCGCGTCAACCAGGGCGTGAATTTTGGGGCTCAGCCCGCCGCGGCTCCGGCCGAGGGCTTCGTCTCCGACGCGACTTTTTTTCGGCTACCCGCTGCCTGGGCGTGGGCCCGTACTACGGTCGAATCGAGCATCACCCAGTCCAGGTCGGGCTCCTGCACGGCCTCGAACAAACGTTGCCAGATGCCTTTTTGGGCCCAGCGCCGGCTGCGTTTGCGCAGCGTGTCATGCTTGCCAAAGCGAGCGGGTAGTGCACGCCAGGCGCAGCCGTGGCGCGCCACCCAGAACACAGCATTGAGAAAGAGACGGTTATCTGTACCCGTACGGCCCACATCGCCCGCTTTGCCTGACAAATGGGGCGCCAAAGCCGCCCACGCACGGTCACTAATCTCGTCGATATTGCTCATGAACGCAAAGGTAATTGTCCGTACACCCTAGGGAAGGTGCTACTTAATGTTTTTATTGCCTTTTTCCGGTTAGGCAAAGGCTCATCAGCCTATTTTTTAAGTGCATTGCTGGTGTTGCTTATCGGATTTGGCTCTTGCACTGGCCTGTTCGCTTACCTGAATAGCAACGGCGGTCCCCCACGTTAAGTGAGTTGCTTGACGGCTTGCGGCTTCTGCTGCGTTAGTTGTTCTATAACCGGCGCGGGCTGGCACTTCGGGCAAGTGTAAGTAGCTCGGCCACCCACGTAGAATTTATCAATTTTCACCTGCGGGTGGCGTGGGCAAAAGGTGTGTGCATCGGTGCCCGGCGTAGCCGAGTCGTCCCACTCACGGGCGTGGATGAGAAACGACTTGGGGAAATGTCGGTAATTAGCCTCGTGCTGAATAGCTGTGGTCAACACCAACTGAATGGCAGCGTGCAAAGCGACCGTTTCTTTTTCAGAAATAGAATTGCCCAGCCGCTCGGGATGAATTTTAGCCTGGAATAACACCTCGTCCACAATCCAGTTGCCGAGGCCAGCGGTAAGGCTTTGGTCGAGCAGCAGGGGCTTTACAAAAACCCGGCGGCGGCTCAGTTTCTGGTGCAACTCGGCGGCGGTGACTTGCAGCGCGTCGGGGCCGAGCTTCTTAGCTTTTTGGTACGCTTCGACGCTTTCCGCCAGCCGGATACGGCCGAATTTGCGCGGGTCGATAAAGGCCAGGTTCAGGCCCGAGTCGGCGAGCTGCCAGGCCACGCGGGTGAAGCGCGGGGCATCGGGCGCCTCACGAAAGGCGCCGATATCGCCGGTCATGCCGAAATGCAGCACGAGCAGGCGGCCATTGTCTAGTTCCAGAAAACAGTTTTTGCCGAGCCGGCTGGTGCCGGTGATGGTACGGCCCAGCAGGCCGGCGCGCAGCTCGTCTTCGGGCACGGCCAGCACGTGGGCATCGCGCACATCGAGGCCAGTAATGGTCTGGCCCACGGCAATTTCGTCGATAAAGCGGCGGTAAGTTTCTACTTCGGGTAGCTCGGGCATTTTTACAGTTATCAGTTAACAGTCATCAATTATCAGCTTTTCTAACGGCCTGTAGTGAGGAAGGATGCCCGTTTTACCAGGGTGATAACTGATGATTGATAACTGATAACTGAAATTAATCGTGCAGCTTGGCTACGCGCTGGCCCTCCTTGTTATAGACGTCGCCGCGCGGCGTCACGAACAGCGGGCGCTGCTGGCCATCTTCGAGCACGAAGGGAAAGGTGGCGTTGCCGGTGCGGCGCAGGCGGCCCACTACCTCGGCGTCGCGCACGCGGCCGGCCTCGTCCTCGTCGTTGCTGCCCTCCTCGGCCAGGCGCACCACATTGAGGGCGCTAGTGAGGTAAAATGGCACTTCCGGGTTGTCGCGAAAGGTGAGTTGGCCCACCAGACGCACGGGCGCGTTGCTGGCCCCGCGGGCCAGAGCTACGGTAGCGGCGCTGGCGGGCTCATCGTCGCCAGCGGCTTCGTAGCGAGTGGGGGCGCTGGGCGGCCGCACCGGGCGCGGCGCCAGAGCAATGGGCTGGGCCGAAGGCTGCGTGCTGCCCGGCTGGGCACTGGCCACAATCTGGGTGTTGGCGCGGCCCCAGCCCCGGCTGATGGCCGCCAGGCGCGGCGCCCGGCCGGGGTGCGTAGCCGAGCCCGCATCGGGCGAGGCGGTGGCCATAGCGGCTTGCGCCTGGGCCAGGCTGGCCCCGAGGCGGCGCAGCACGAAGCCCGAGAACTCGTCGGCCTCCATCTCATCCTCCGGCTGCGAGCCGCCGGCGCGCAGCGTGTGGCCGTTGAGGTGGTGGCCCATCTCGTGGGCCAAGATGCTGATGCCCGCCCAGTCGGTGTGGCCGGCGCGGTTCACAGCCGCCAGGAACTGAGGGTTGTAGAGCAGATAGCGGCGGCCGCCGTACACCACGGCGGCGGCGTTGCCGACCTGGGTGGTGGCGCGCAGCTCGAAGCGCGGCTGCAAGCCCACCGCCTCGGTAATCTCGCGGATGATGCCAGCGGCCTGGCTGGCCGGTAGGTCGGTGGCGCGGCTGGCCGCCTGCGCCTGGGCGGGTGAAGGCACGGCACCGAGCAGCAAGGCGGGAAGGGCCAGCCCAGCGGCCAGCCGACGGAAAAAGCAGGAAAGCATAAGCAGAATGGAAGGCAAAAAGAGACGAAAAACGTAGGCAATTCGGGGGCCAGAAAAGTTGGCTGGCCCAGTGCGGCGGCTTATTAACACAACGTTACTGACCACCTTTTTCGTTTAATAGACGTGCGGCCGCTGGTGGTCGTTTTTTCACGTTTCGTCTATGGCATCAGCCACCCCCGCTACTACGCCCGCCGTGCGCGTGCAGCCCAACGCGCCCCTGCGCCTCGCCGATATCAACCCGGCTAACAACGAGCCTTTTTCGCACAAAAAGAAGGTCGATAAACGCTTGGAAGAACTACGCGAGCAGCTCAGCGACCACCAAGAAAACCTGTATGCCGAGCACCGCCAGAGCCTGCTGCTCGTGTTTCAGGCGATGGACACGGGCGGCAAGGACGGCGCCATCCGCAGCCTGCTTACGGGCGTAAACCCGGCCGGCGTGGAGGTGGCTGCCTTCAAGCAGCCAAGCACCGAGGAGCTGAACCACGATTTTTTGTGGCGCATTCATCCGCACGCGCCCGGCCGGGGCCACATTGGGGTGTTCAACCGCTCGCACTACGAAGACGTGCTCGTGACGCGGGTGCACGGGATTATCGAGCCCTTCACCTGGCAGCAGCGCTACCAGGATATCGTTAATTTTGAGCAGTTGCTGACCCGCAACGGCACCCGCGTTATCAAGTTTTTCCTGCACATCTCGAAGGAAGAGCAGGCCGCCCGCCTGCAAGCCCGCCTCGACAACCCCAAGAAACGCTGGAAATTTGAGCCCGGCGACCTCAAGGAGCGCAAGCTCTGGGACTCGTACCAGGTGGCCTACCAGGAAGCGCTGGCGGCCACCTCTACTGCTGACTGCCCGTGGTACGTGATACCCGCCAACGACAAGCGCGCCCGCAACCTGGCCATTATGGAAATCGTGGTGGCCGCCCTGGCCGAGATGAACCCCCAGCCGCCGGCTGCCACGTTCGACGTGGCCGCGCAGGTGATTGAGTAGAACCCAGCGCCTGTACATCAAAAAAATAAGCCCGCACTACGATGTAGGGCGGGCTTATTTTTTGGAAAATCAAAGCGTTAATTCATCCACAGCGTGGCGACTTCCTCGAAGCGGTGGGCAGCGAAAGCGCCGTAGGGCCGCTCGGCGTAGAAGCCCAGGACGTGGACGTGTTTCTGGCCGGTGCGCACGTGGGGGAGCACCCGCACGGGGTACACGCGGCCTGCCTCGGGCCAGTCGCCGATGTAGCCGGCGGGGCGGGCAGTATCATCAATGCAGCGGGCAAACTGCTGCACGGGCAGGGGAGTCGGGAGCTGGGTGTTACGCATAGCCAAAGATACGAAGAAAGGTTGAAAAGCTAAAATTATTGGCAAAATAATCGGGCGTAAATTTCTGCGTGGTGGCTGAGTTAAAAAGTTGAAAACAAAATGGGTTGAGTCAATTAGCTGGCTTAGGGGAGGCTGCTAATTTTGCTGGCTAACAAGTGTTAGCTTGTGAAGCCTATATACGTCAAAACCATGCCGCCCGGATTGGGGGCGGCACGGTTTTGTGCAGGGCCAGCCAGGGGCCTAGCGCCGGTTGAGGTCGAGGGCCTGGTAGGCGATGAGCAGGTCGGTGCGGGTGCCCGGCGGGCGGTAGTACACGAGCAGGTCGTACTGGTTTTCGGTCTCGGTGTGGGTGCCTTCAAAGTAGATTTCGTCGGGCGCGGCACCGGCGCGCTTGGGAGCCACGGCGTAGCTATAGTTGTAGTAGCCCTGCTTGAGCAGCGCGCGGCCGGTGTAGCGCTGCTGCAAAGAGTCGTAGGCGAGCCGAAACTCGTCCTTGAGCTGCCAGTCGCTGAGCGCGCCGAAGATGTACACCGGGCCGGGCGCGGGCTGCGCGGCCTTCAAATTGAAGGTGACCTGGGCGTAGTCGCCGTTGTAGGCGCCATTGCCAAACTCCCGGTTTTCGAACACGCGCTGGCCGTTGGCATCCACGTACTGGTTGTAAGCCAGGCCATTGCGGGTGGCTTCGGGCAGCAGTTCTACTTGCACGGGGGCGCTCTGGCGCACTAGCCGGGCCACGCCCAAGCCGTTGGCTTGCAGCGAGCGGGCGTCGAAGTACCGGTACTCGCTGAGGCCGGCAAAGGCGTTTTCGTAGTTGATGTACTGGTACTCCAGCCGGCGCTCGGCATCGCGCACGAAGGTGGGCGTGAGGTTATAGTGGGCGTTATCCCAGCGGAAATTCTGGCGCAGCACCACCTTCACCTCGGCGGCGGGGTTTACCAGGTTTGCAGCGCTGTAGTTGATGTTAAAATTGAGCTGCTGGTAAGCGTAGCGCGCCTCTACGCCGCCAGCCAGAATGCCCTGTTGCAGCGTAGCCACCACTTGGTTTTCATACACCAGCATGCGGCGCGACACCAGCGGTACACCAGCTTGGTTCTGCACCACCAGCAGGTAATTGCCGCTGATTTTGACGCGCGGCACCTGCAAGGTGTAGTGGTAATAGGGCACCTTGGTATTGACCGAGGTTTGGTAATTGGTGAGCGTAAACTCGTTTATCTCGCTCAAAAACTGCATGTCGGTGAGCTGTGAGGGCGTCCAGCCGAGGTCGCAGTGGATGAGTTTGGCCGTGAGGCGCGGCGTCTGCTCGCCCAGCACGTCAAACTCCAGCAGCACGGGCTGCTCCTGGGTGATGGGCACGATGGGCGGATTCAGAATATCATTGACCTGGGCCGTGGGCACGTAGCACTGCACACTCCGGATGCTGGGGTCGTAGATGTAGTCCTGGTAGCGCAGGGTGCGGTCGGCGTAGTACTCGGCGGGCCTGGCCTGCTGGCTGGCCGGCGCGTTGGGGTTGGTGATGGGCGTGCCCAGCGGCACGCAGCCGGCGGCCAGCAGCAGGATGGGGTAGGGAAGGTGGCGAAAGCGCATAAAACGAAAGTACGGCCGAGGGCGCGGGCGCTATTGGGGTTGCGCCGCATACGGCCAACGATATCCGTAGCTGATTGCGCCGCAAACAGGGCGGTAGTCAGCCAGGTTAGTCCGTATTTATCAACTCAGTTTCATCCTAAAAAGTATGAGCGTAGCAGCAGCAGCAGCAGCAGCCGAGCCGCAGGCCCAGATGTGGGAGCCGATAAGTGAGGGTATATCCCGCCTAGCGGCCCGGTAGTGAGCACTGGTAGCCCCGCCAAATCGGGGCAGCGGCACCATACTGGTCTGGAACACAGGTAAGCCAGGCCGACTAGCCAGGAGGATAAAATGCGGGGGTAAAAGGCCTGAATTCAGCGTAGTAGCTGGTGTGAGCCCAGCCGCAGTAGTACATTGCCGCCGCGTTAAGTATTAGCGCACTAAAATGTACCTTTATCTGCAAAAAACAAGATGGAAGTAAGTCAGACCATTGACCAGCCAGTTGACGACTACCTGTATCAATACGCGGCCAACCTCTTAGCCAGCGGCAAGAAAGGCGCCGAAGTGGAGCATTTGCTGCTGCTCAAAGGCGTGCCCGCCGATAGTGCCACCGCCGTGGTAAACGAGCTGGAAGGCCCCATTCGGGCGGCCAAAAATGCCCAGGCGAAGAAAGACATGCTGCACGGCGGCCTGTGGTGCATCGGGGGTACGGCCCTCACCATGGCTCACATCGGCTTCGTTTTCTGGGGCGCGATTATATTCGGCGGCGTTCAATTCATTAAAGGCGTAACTAATTTGAAATAAACCCCTTACTTTCCAATAAAAGCACAAAGCCCCGTCCGAAGCTACCTGCTTCGGACGGGGCTTTGTGCTTGATGGCGGTGGGCCTACATCTCGGCCAGCATCTCCCAGCGGTCATTCAGGCGGGCCAATTCCTTCTTGACTTGCTCAAACTTCACCGTCGTATCCTTGAGCTGCGCGGTGTTCTGGTAGATTTTGGGGTCGGCCAGCTGCTTTTCGTAGATGGCCAGCTCCTTCTCCATCTTGTCGATGTTGGCCTCGACCTCGGCTAGCTCGCGCAGGGCTTTTTTCTGGTCGGGCGCGGGCGTTTTGTTTACCGTGGGCACGGGCTCGGCCACGGCGGCGGGCTTGGGCGCAGGCTTATTGGCGCTGGGGCTGGGCAGGCCGGCTTTTTTGGCGGCCTTCTCGCGGTCGTCCTGCCACTGCTCGTACTCGTGGTAGGTGCCGGGGTATTCCTTGAGCTGATAATCTTCGATAAACCAGATTTTGGTGGCCACGTTTTCCACGAAGTAGCGGTCGTGGCTAATCACGATAAACGTGCCCTCGTACTGCTCCAGCGCCTGAATCAGGATGTTGACCGACTGCATGTCCAGGTGGTTGGTCGGTTCGTCGAGCAGCAGGAAGTTGGCTTCCGAAATCAAGGTTTTGGCTAGGGCCACGCGGCTTTTTTCGCCGCCGCTCAGCACCTTAATTTTCTTGTACACGTCGTCGCCCGTGAACAGGAACGAGCCCAGCACGCCGCGCAATTCCATCTCGTTACGCTTCGAGCCCGCCTCGTTCATCTCCTGGATAATCTCGTTGTCCACGGTCAGGCTTTCGAGCTGGTGCTGCGCGTAGAAGGCCATGATGACGTTGTGGCCCAGCTGGTGCCGGCCGGCGGTGGGCGTTTCGGCGCCGGCTACGAGGCGCATCAGCGTCGATTTGCCCTTGCCGTTGGCCCCGATGAGCGCGATTTTATCGCCCCGCTCGATGTGCACGTTCGTATCGCGGAAGATGAGCTTGTCGCCGTAGCTTTTGCCTACATGCTCCATGCGCAGGATGTGGCGGCCGGGCTGCTGCGAGAACGTAAACTTGAAGTTGACCCGGGCCGCGTCGGGCGCCACGGCCTCGATGCGCTCCAGCTTGTCCAGCGCTTTCACGCGGCTCTGGGCCTGCTTGGCCTTGCTGGCGCTGGCCTTGAAGCGCTCGATAAAGCGCTCGGCCTGCTTGATGGCTGCCTGCTGGTTGTCGTAGGCGCCCTGCTGAATCTCGGTGCGCAACACCTTTTCTTCCTGATAGAACGAGTAGTTGCCGGCGTAGGGGTGCAGCTTGCCGCCGCTCACTTCCACGGTGGTGTTGGTGGTGCCGTCCAGGAACTCGCGGTCGTGGCTCACGATGATAACCGCGCCCTCGTAGCCCGCCAGGTAGGTTTCAATCCACTTGATGGAGGGCAAGTCCAAGTGGTTGGTAGGCTCGTCAAGCAGCAGCAGCGAAGGCTGTTGCAGCAGGATTTTGGCCAGCATCACGCGCATGCGCCAGCCGCCCGAAAAGGTTTTGAGCGGCTTCTGCAAGTCTTCGGTCGAGAAGCCCAGGCCTTCGAGGATTTCCTCGGCCTTCGACTGCATGGTGTAGCCGCCCAGCGCCTCGAAGCGCTCCTGCAAGTTAGCCAGCTTGTCTACGAGGTCGTCGGTGTAGTCCGTCTCAAATTTGAGTAGAATCTCGTCGATTTTCTTCTGCAACTCCAGCGCCTCGGCAAAAGCCTGCATGGCCACGATGAGGATGGACTCGTGCGAGTCGTAGCTCAGCAAGTCCTGGTTCAGGAAGCCCAGGCTCACGTCCTTGCTCATCGAGATGGAGCCGCCGTCGGGGCGGTATTCGCCCACCAGCAGGCGCAGCAAGGTCGATTTGCCGGTGCCGTTGAGGCCCACCAAGCCGATTTTATCCTTGGGCTTGATGTGCAGGCTGGCGCCGTCGTAGAGGGTGCGCGAACCGAAATGGAAGTCGAGGTCGGAAATTGAAATCATGGCGGGGCCGAAGTGGCCGCTAAAAGCAAGTGAGGCGTAGCGTAGGGGCAGCAGGCTAAAAGCCCGGCTTACCCGACACTAGCGGCGGGGCAAAGGTACGGCCGGGCCTAGCCACGAAAAACAAGCTGGGCCCGGTAAGGGCCTCAGCTTGTCTTAAAACAGTGCATCCGCCCGGAAAATTTCCGTAAAAGCCAGCTCCTCGGCTACTCGCTCCCGTCGTCTACCACGGGCACGTAGCCGGGGCCGGAAAGTATTCTTCACTGAAATACTTTCCGGTGGGGCCATCGGGGCCCAGCAGCGCGTACTTCACGATGCGCTGGCCGGCCTGCTGCACCGTGCTGGTGCCCTGGTGGCCGGTGAAGTCGGTTTTGGTGTAGCCCGGGCACACCGCATTCACTTTAAACGGAGTGTGGCGCAGGGCGTGGGCCAGGTTGAGGGTGTACATGTTGAGGGCCGTTTTCGAGGCCTGGTACACGGGGTAGCGATGGGCAAAATTCTCGCTGTCAAGGTCGGCATACAGGGTGAGCGACGCCATCGCGCTGCTTACGTTGACGATGCGAGGCTGCGGCGACTGTTGCAGCAGGTCGAGGAAAGCCTGCGTAACCCCCACCACCCCAAAGACATTGGTTTCAAATACGGCCCGGTACTGCGCCGGCGTGTCGTGCAGGGCCGACTGCGCCATGCCGCCCGAGATGCCGGCGTTGTTGACCAGCACGTCCAGCACCGGCGCTTTTGCGCCAATCGCCGCCCGGGCCGCCTCAATAGAAGCCGCGCTGGTAACATCTAACCGAATGGCCTCCACGTTAGCCAGTCCGCTGGCCTTGAGCTGTTGCACGGCGGCTTCGCCGCTGGCCAGGCTCCGGCTGCCGAGGTACACGAAAAAGCCCTGCTGGGCCAGTAGGGTGGCTACTTCCAGGCCAATGCCCTTGTTGGCGCCGGTTACTAGTGCTGACTTCATTTGCGCTGCTACTTATAGATGTTGAAAAAAACCGGCGAAGCTATTTCGCTCGGATAGCCTAGAGGCTATAAAATTGAAAGTGAATTATTTGACTTGTCCCGTAAGGCGCTTGCGGAGAGCATGGCAAGCCCGTAAGACCCGCTTGCCGAATCTTTTTGTACTGGTAGTTACCGTGCTTGCTTAGGCCGTTGCCAGCTGGGGTGCCGCGCCCGGCCCGGGCAGCGCGGTGGGGGAGTAGCCGAACTGCTTTTTGAATGCGTACGAAAAGTGCGCGAGGTTCTCGAAGCCTACTTCCAGGTAAAGCTCCACGGGCTTGCGGCGCTTTTCGGCTAGTTGATAATGGGCTAGCGCCAGTCGTTTTTGCGTGAGCCAGCGCTGGGGACTCAACTGAAAGGCTTTCTTAAAGTCGCGCTTGAAGGTGGTGAGGCTGCGGCCGGTCAGGTAGCTAAACTTGGCCAGCGGCAGGTTGAACATGTAGTTGGCTTCCATAAACTCGACCAGGTTTATTTTGCCGGGCTCAGCGAAGTCAGCCAGCACGCCATCACTCTGCGGGTCGAGGCTGCGCAGAATTTCGATGACTTCCGTTACCTTCATTGACAGGAGCTTTTCCGGCAGCTGCTGCTCCAGCTCCAGGTAGGGCAGTAGGGACGCGAAGAGGCTCTGGAGCAGCGGGCTTGTGGGGAAAATCAGCGGGGCGGCCGTAGCCCGGCGGGTGGCCGCCGGGGTATGCTGGGTGTAGTAAGCCCGCACGAGGGCCGTGGGCAGCTTCATGAGGACGGCCCGGTAAGGCGCGCCGTCCTTGGGATACTTCAGCAAGGTGGCGGGCTGCCGGCGGGGTAGCAGCAGCGTGTCGCCCGGCCCGCACCAGCGCGTGCAGTCGGCCAGTACCACTTTCAGCTCGCCCGCCAATACACTGACCAGTATGTTGTCTTCAGAGGTCAGCTCGCCCCCGTAGCGCCGGTCGCCCTGGCAGACTACCACCATTTCCGCGTAGCGGTTTAGTTGCTTGACGGTCATAAGAGACTGGCTAGGATTACGGGCGGGCTAGGTGGCCTGCGTTGGTGAGCAGTGCTTGTTGGGAATACAAAGTTAGGCAACCCGGCAACGGCGTACTTTGCTGAAAAGGCCAACTATGCTTTGCTCAGCGGGCCAGGTAGTCCGCTGGGCAATGGGTAGGCGGCAAACCCGGTGTCGGCCATAAGAAAACCTTGTGGTAATGTATGAGCCGCGCCCCGGGCAGACCTTTGTAGTTCTCTTTGTATTCTGCCTATCCCTGTGCGCATGAAGCGTTTTCTGCCCGTGGTGGCGCTGGCCCTGAGCCAGCTGGCCAGCTCCGCCCAGGCCCAGCGGCCCACTAACACCGCCCACGCCGATAAAATATTGCTGCCCAACGGCTGGAGCCTCACCCCAGCCGGCACGGCGCTGGCCCTCGGCGATTTGCCGCTCAATATGCAGCTCGCGCCCGGCGGCAAAGTGCTGGCCGTCAGCAACAATGGCCAGGGCAAGCAGAGCATCCAGCTCATCGACCCCGCCACCGAAAAGACACTCGATGAGCGGCCCATCGGCAAGGCGTGGTACGGACTGGCCTTCTCGGCGAAGGGCGATAAGCTCTACGCCTCGGGCGGCAACGACAACATTATTCTGGCTTATCCCACGGCGGGCCGCAAGCTCGGTGCGCCCGATACGCTGCGCCTCGGCCCAGCCTGGCCCAAGGCCAAAATCAGCCCCGTGGGCATTGCCGTGGACGGCGCCGGCCAGCGCCTCTATACCGTCACGAAGGAGGACAACGCGCTCTACGTGCTCGACCTGAAAACCGGCCGCACCCTCAGTCGCGTCGAACTGGGCCACGAGGCCTACGGCTGCTTATTATCGAAGGATGAGAAAACGCTGTACATCACCCTCTGGGGTGGCGACAAGCTGCTGGCCTACGACCGCGCCACCGGCCGCGTGCGCGCCGAGCTAGCCACCGGCAGCCACCCCAACGAGCTGATTCAGAGCCGCGACGGCTGCTACCTGTTCGTGGCCAATGCCAACGACAACTCCGTGTCGGTGATTGACGCCAAAGGCTGGAAGGTGCTCGAAACCATCTCCACCAGCCTGTACCCCACGCGCCTCACCGGCTCGACTACCAACGGCTTGGCCCTGGCCCCCAACGGCCAGACGCTCTACATCGCCAACGCCGACAATAATTGCCTGGCCGTGTTCGACGTGCGCAAGCCCGGCCACAGCGCTGCGAAAGGCTTTATTCCGACCGGGTGGTATCCCACCTGCGTGCGGGTGCAGGGCAGTAAAATATTGGTAGCCAACGGCAAAGGCTTCTCCAGTCTGGCTAACCCCCACGGCCCGCAGCCGGTGAAGAAAACCGATACCAGCGGCTACCAGACGGGCAGCGCTGAGCAGCGTGAGGTGCAGTACATCGGCAGCCTGTTTAAAGGCACGCTCTCGTTCATCCCGGCGCCCAGCCAGGCGCGGCTCAAGGCGTATTCGCAGCAGGTGTACGCCAACACACCCTTCACCAAAACCAGCGAGAAGCTGGCGCTGGGCGCGGCCGGCAACCCCGTGCCGCGCCGGGCCGGCGAGCCGTCGCCCATCAAGCACGTCTTCTACATCATCAAGGAAAACCGGACGTACGACCAGATACTGGGCGACGTGCCCGAGGGCGAAGGCGACTCGTCGCTTTGCATTTTTCCGCGCAAGGTGACGCCCAATCACCACGCGCTGGCCCGCGAGTTCGTGCTGCTCGACAATTTCTACGTGAATGCCGAGGTGAGCGCCGATGGCCACAACTGGAGTACCGCCGCCTACGCCACCGACTACGTAGAAAAGTCGTGGCCCATCAGCTACGGCGGGCGCGGCGGGAGCTACGACTACGAGGGTACCCGCAAAATCGCCTACCCGCGCGACGGCTTCATCTGGGACTATTGCCAGCGCGCCGGCCTCACGTACCGCACCTACGGTGAGTTTGCCGAGAACGGTAAAACCTCGCTCAAGTCGCTGCGCGGGCACGTTTGCCCCAAGGCGCCGGGCTTCGATATGGACGTGCCCGACGTGGAGCGCGTGCGCATCTGGGCGCAGGACTTCGACTCGCTGCTGGCCCGGAACGCGGTGCCGCAGTTCAGCACCATTCGCCTCAGCAACGACCACACCAGCGGGCAGCGGCTGGGCAAGGTGAGCCCAACTTCGGCCGTGGCCGATAACGACTTGGCGCTGGGGCAGCTTGTGGAGCACATTGCGGCCAGTAGCGTGTGGGGCGAGTCGGCTATTTTTGTACTGGAGGATGATGCCCAGAACGGCCCCGACCACATCGACGCTCACCGCTCGCCGGCATTCGTCATCAGCCCCTACGTGCGCCGCCACGCCGTGGACCACACCCTCTACACCACCGCCGGCCTCATGCGTACGATGGAGCTGCTGCTCGGCCTGCCGCCCATGAGCCAGTACGACGCGGCCGCCCGGCCGCTGTTTGGTCTGTTTCAGGCGGCGCCTGATTTAACGAAGTACCAGGCTAAAGCCAATCAGGTGCCGCTCAACATCCGCAATACGGCGCACAACCGCAGCGCCGAGCGCTCGGCCAGGTTTGACTTTGCCCACGAAGATGCGGTGCCCGATTTGGACCTTAACGAAGTGGTGTGGAAAGCCGTGAAAGGGGAGGACGCCACCATGCCAGCGCCCCGGCGCGGGGCCTTTTTGCAGCTCACGCCCAAGCGCGATGACGACGACGACGACGATTAAGTAGGGCGCGGGGATAGTTCCTGCCGGGTGTTGAACAATGTTGTGTGCAGTCGTTCAATGCCGGGCGGGGGCAAGCCCCGCACCCTACTGGGTCAGCACCAGTAGCAGCGCGTTGTCGCTCAGCGCTTCTATTTCTAATGAGGCGGGTGCGTCCCAAAGGCCCAGGCCGTCTTTCTCGTGTAACAGCCGGCCTTCGACCTCAAAGGCGCCGGCTAGCACGAAGCCGAAGAAAAGCTGGCCCGCCGCTAGCGCGTGCGTGGCTTCTTGGCGGCCCGCAAAGCGGCCCAGGCTCAGTGTGAAGGGCAGGCCTGCCGTGGTGGGCAGCAGCGGAGTCAGCCGATTGGCGATATCCTCGAAGCTAAAGACAACGGATTCTGCGGTGAGCACCGGCTCGTCGGCTCGCAGCCACAGGTGCAGCAGGTTGATAACGTTGCTGGGGTAGGGGTTGCGGAGCCGAAGCGTGCTGCCCGCAGGCAGCGTTAGCACGTGCACTTGCCCTACTGCTGTGGGTAGTACTTCCGCGTTAAATAGCGCCTCTACCGTGCCGGTAATGGGTAGCAGCACGATATGCACCGCCTCCGGCACGGGCAGTTCGAGGGTGTAGCTGCTGGCCAGCCATTCCTCATTCACGGCTAGCAGCTGGCCCAGCGGCTGCTTATGCTCGTGCTGAAAATCGCCGAAACTGAAGGTGGCGAAGCGTCGAAAGTCGGGCGTTTCGGTGCGGCCACGCTGGTCGGCGAGGAAGATTTTACCGGGTGTCGTCGGGGTGGGCATCGGGTGCGGCGGCTAGCAGAGAATGAATGGCCAGGTAGGGCTGAAGCTGGAACGTATGAACCGGCGTCGCGGCTTCCGTAGCCGCCGCGCGGGCGGCCGATACGAGCAGGTAGCTGCCCACGGTGTCGTGCCACACGAGCGGCTCGGTGAAAAAGCTGACCGCTACCTGGTGCTTGCTGGGGTCGAGCAAGTCGGAGTTTATCAGCTCAAACTGAAACTTCTCAAATCGCAGAAAGCGCCGGCCCAGGTTGTCGAGCACGTCGGGCACCATGCCACCTAATTGCTGCAAATAGCCGATAACGGCCCCGCTGGCCAGCCCGTGCAGCTGGTCGGCGCCCGGCACGTAGTGCAGCAGCTCGCCAAAAGTGCGGTACTTCTGCGCCTGATTGAAGTACTGTGCCTGCATCCGAAATTCGCGGTAGCTGTCGTCGAGCACGAGCTTGTCCCAGGGCCGGGTGGCACTAGCATCAATGATTTTGCGGTAGCAGAGGGTGATGTGGCGAGTGGGCACAGCGGAGAATTGGTGAGGTGTGAGTTAGAGAGTTGTGGATGCCCAGATACGAGGCCATTGCTTGCGATTAGGCTTCTAATCCACACCTCGCCATTGCACCCTCTCGCCTTACACGGCGATGCTCATTGCCAGGGCAAAGCCATCGGTAAGGTTGCCGGTGACGGTGGCAATTTCAAGGCCCGCCGAGTCGTCGCTAAACACGTTGTCGCTCTTATTATACGTGTAGCCGCTCAAGCCTTTGCCATAGCCATTGACGAGGGCCAGCGCCGTGCCGGTGCCCTCGGGAAAAGCAATCTGAGTTACTTTGAGCGAGGTGCCGCTGGCATTGTAGACGTGCACATGGATGTGCGTGGCGCGGCCCGAGTACCAGCCCGGAAAAATGCTCGTGAACGTGACCAGGCCCGCCGAATTAGTAGTTTGGCGGCCGCGCAAAAAGTGTAGGCTCGTGTAGTTGGTGCTCTGCATACCTGTGCCGCCGTACTCCGAGTAGTTGCCCTCGGCGTCGCAGTGCCAGATATCGACCAGCGCGCCCGCCAGGGCGGTGCAGCCGGCGCTGCTGCTCGTGATGGTAATGTTGGCGGTCAGCTTGTAGCCCGTTTTGCCGTCGGTGATGTCGGCGCGCACGTACGACGAGGGCGTGTGCGTAGGGAAGGGGCCTTCGGTTTCGGTGGGAGCCACCGTGCAGTTGCTGCTGCTGGAGCCGCCGGTGGGGGTGGTAGTGGTGCCCGTGGCGGTGCTGGGTTTCGCCGCATCTTTGCCGCAGGCGGCGAGCAGGGCGGGGGCCGACACCGCGCCGGCTAACAGGCTTTTGAGGAAATACTTGCGTTCCATGACGAGAGGAGGTTGAGAAGGTACTGGGAGTGTGGCAGTACCTCAAAAGTCCTAGTGCTCGCCGGTAACGGCTTTCTGCAATCGCTTAGCCAGCCGTTTTACTCGACGGATGGCTCCATGGAGCCACCGTTTGGGCCCGTGCTCGGCGCGGGCGGGTGCCGGAGTAGTTGGCGGAGGCGCGTGCGGACCGGGCGGCAGTGCCGTGCCGCCGCCCGACTGCCCGAGGTCGGTGGCCATTTTTTGCGGCACGCCCACGTTGTGCAGAAAGCCCGTGATGAGGCCCTGCCGCCAAGCCGTAAACACCGAAAACTCCAATTCGCGGGGCGCGTCAATCTCGCCCACCACGAAGCGGCCGCCGGGGCGCGGGTTCTGGTTGCGCACCACGAGGTTCACGGCCCCGGTTTTGAGGCGGGTGAGCAGCGTCTTCTTGATTTCTTCGCCCTTGTAATCCAAAAACCTGAGCTTGAGGCCGGTATAGCGGGCCCGCACCTCGCCCGTAATGCGCTGGCGGTCAATGCGCTCGTCAAAATCAATGCGCTGTACCTGCCCGCTCTCAAAGCTGATGAGGCGCGTGGGCTTCATAATAGGATTGAGGATGCTGAACGGGGCCGGCCCGAAGCGGCCGCGCAGGTGCTGGCGGCCCTGCGGGTCGAGCAGCGAGGTGGTGAGCGCCACCTCGGCCCGGCAGGTATTCTGCAAGTAGCCGGTGGCCGTGGCCGTGAGCGGCTGGGCCAGGCTCATGCGGCGCGGGTCGTTGGTGACGTTGCGAAAGCTGACGTTCAGGCGGTTAATCGTAAACTTGCCCACCAGCGGTGTGCGCGCACTGCGGTAAAAGGCCGTGATGGTACCGTTGTTAAAATCCAACTCGCGTACGTCGAAATGGGCCCGCACCCGGCGCACCAGCTCGGGCGACAGGTACGAGGGCTTGCGGTTGAGGGGCCCGCGCCCGTCGCTGCTGGCTTGCAGGAAGGGCCGCTCGGCCGTGAGGTGGGCAATGCGCAGGTGGCTATTGGCCGAGAGCTGCTTGAAGTCAAAGCCCTGCGCCCGCAGCTCGGCCATGCGGATGGTAAGCTGCGTAGTCTGGTAGCCGGCGCGGCGGTTGAGCTGGGCCGGCGTGAGGGTGGGCCACATCGCCAGCGTGGTGAGCCGTAGGGCCTGCTTATCGGTGTTCAGAAAAGCATGCTCGATGCTGACTGGGTACACCGGGGCCGAAAACACCCCCGTGAGGCGCCCCGTGTGCCCCGCCCAGCTGCGGGCGTAGAGGATGCGCCGCGCACTGGGCTGCTCGGCCAGCGAGTCGATGCGCAGCCCCCGGGCTGTGCCATAGAGGTGGCGTACGGCCGGCTGCTCCTGCACACCCGCCACGGCCAGGTAGCCATCGTCGATAGTCAATTGCTGCACGTCGGCCCGCCGGAATACAGGCTGCAATAGCTTCCACAGCGGTGGCGGGGCCTTGGCCGGTGGCTGAAAGGTGAGGCGGGGCGCGCTCAGGCGCGCCGAATCGGCTTGCAGGTGGCGCTGGTGCTGCCAGGCCGCCGCCCGCAGGCCGTGTACCCGTACCTGGCGCATGGCGTAGTCCACCCGCACTGCGCCCGGCGTGCCCTGGCCCGGCGCGGGCGGCGTGATGCGCAACGAGTCAAGCTCAAAAAACTGCTTCTCACTCAAAAAGTCAACCTGCTGAGCTTTTATGCGGTGGCCGCCCAGCTCGGCCTGTGCCCCGCGCAGCGTGGCCCGCCAACTGGCGGCAAAGGCCAGCCGCTGGGTGTCGGCCGCACCCGCCCTGGTAAAAAGCAGGTCGCGGGCGCTCACCTCGCCCGAAGCGAGGGCCGCCGTAGGCGACGTTGCTGGCCCAAGGCGGCCGCCCAGCCGGCGCAGCCGCAGGTAGCCCAGCTGCAGGGGTTGCTGCTCGTACAGCGGCGGGGCCGGGCGGGGTGGTGCCGGCTTGCGGGCCAGCGCCGCCACCTGCACACGCAGGGAGTCGATGGTGAGGCTGTCGATGGGTACGGTGTGGCCGCGCAGCAGGGCCAGCAAGCCCACGCCTTGCAGGTCGAGGCTGGCCAGTTGGGCTTCGAGGCGGGGCAGGGTGTCGGCGAGGGTGGGGGTGGCGGGGCGTAGGGCCAGCCCACGCAGGTGCAGGCTGCGGGCCAGTAATTCGGTGCGGAGGCCGGCCACCCGGAGGCGGTACTGGCCGTGGGTTTGGGTAGCTACCTGCTGCTCTAGCTTGCGCCGGAGCCAGGGGTCGAGGCCCCATTTGAGCCAGGCCAGCCCCAGCACTAGCAGCAGGGCCAGGCCCAGTAATACCCAGCGGCCCCAATGGCGGCGGGTGGTGGAAACGGTAAGAGCGGAATCGGGCACGGCGGTAAACTGGAGGGTTGCTAACGAAAAAGCGCCCGGCTTAGGTTATCGCTGGCGTAATCCTAAAGCCCTTGTGCGCCGTACAGCAGCCAGCTTCAGCTTTTCTTCAGACTATTTATTCCCTCGCCATGCGTTTTTCTCCCCTGTCTCCCGGCGCGCGCCTGGGTATGCTGGCTAGCCTCGTGGCGCTGGCCACGGCCTGTAAAAAAGACAGCGACGTGGCCACGTCGCTGCCCGAGGCGGTCACCTTCACTCAGGCCGGGCTCTACCCCGAGGGCACGCAGTACGACGACCAGCGCGGCCAGTTCCTGGTAAGCTCCCAAACGGCCGGCCGCATCGGTCAGGTAAACGACGCGGGCACGTATTCCACCTTCGCTGATGACGCCCGGCTGATATCCACCATCGGCCTCAAGCTCGACGCGGCCCGTACCCGCTTGCTCGTGGCCGTGTCGGACCCCGGCTATAATACCACTCGCACCACGGCCGATACTAAGGGCAAGCTGGCGGCGCTCGCCATCTTCAACAGCAGCACCGGCGCCCGAACCGGCTACGTAGACCTCGGCGCGTTTACCCCGGCCGGCGGCACCACTTACCCCGCGCACTTCGCCAACGATATCGCTGTCGATGACGCGGGCAATGCCTACGTCACCGATAGCTTCGCGCCCATCATCTACCGGGTCGATGCGCAGGGCGCGGTCACGCGGTTTCTGGAGAATGCGGCCCTGGCGGCACCCACCGGCAAGTTTGGCCTCAACGGCATCGTGTATCACCCCGGCGGCTACCTCTTGGTAGCTAAGTCGGACGAAGGCGCGCTTATTAAAGTGCCGTTGGCTAGCCCCGCCTCGTTTACCAAAGTCACGCTGCCTACGGGCCTGAGCCTGAGTGGCGCCGATGGCTTGCAGCTACTCGGCAATACCACGCTGCTGGCCGTATGCAACGCCCAGGGCAAGGTCTACAAGCTGACCACGACTACCGACTTTGCTAGCGTCGCCAATGCCGCTGCCGACGTGTACAGCACCGGCAGCGTGTACCCCACCACGCTGGCCCGCCGCGCCGATGCCAAAAGCTACGTGCTCTACTCGTACCTCAACGCGTTGCAGGCCATGCAAAACCCGCCCGTGTCCGAGTTCAAGCTCCAGGTGCTGCCGTTCTAATCGGTGCACTGAGTGGGCTGGCTAGCCCCAACAAGGGCCCGGGCTGCTAGCTTTGGGCCTCGAAGTGCCGGCCCCGGCGGCCGGTTCCCTTTTCCGCTTTTTTCCGCGTCATGCTCGCTATTACCTCGCTGCTGCCCTCCCCGGCTTCCGACCACATCAACACCCTCATCAAAAGCCTGGAAAAGGAATTTGGCCTCAATGATGTGCAGGCCACGCCCGAGCCGCACCTGACTTACCAAATTGTGGAGCCCGCCGACCTCGAAACCCTCAAGGAAGCCCTGCACGAGATAGCCCGCACCACCAAGCCTTTCATCGCTCACACCACTGGGCTGGGCATGTTCCCGGGCGATAACCCCGTGATTCACATTCCGGTGCTGCGCTCCGACGACCTCAACCTGCTGCACCACCGCGTGCTGGAGGCCGCTGCCCCGCTCTGCTCGCGCACCGATAAGTTCAGCGCCCCCGACCTGTGGCTACCCCACGTGTCGCTGGCCCTCCACGACACCACGCCCGAGCTGCTGGGCCCCGTGCTCCAGTTCCTCAACAACCAGACCTTCAACCTGGAGCTAGCCATCAACAACCTCACCATCCTGCGCCCCGAGGGGGATATGTTTGTGCGGGAAGTGGTATTTGAATTCGGGCAGTAGCACTCGGAGAACAATGGCGCGGGGCTCTGCCTCGTGCCGACTAGTGGCCGGCCTCTGGCCGGCAGTTGTTGAACGAGTCGGGTGGGTATCGTTCGGCTGTGCGGGCCAGAGGCCCGCAAATAGTCGGCACGGGGCAGAGCCCCGCGCCATCGCTTCATTAAGCTATTAGCGGTTGAGAATCGTCTTGTTGCGGTTCAGCTTCAGGTCTTGTAGCAGGCTGCTCTTGGCGGCGATGGTGAAGTTGTAGCCCCGGTAAGGCCCCACGGGTATCCAGAGGCCCGAAATCTGCCAGCAGTGCAGGTCGCGGTAGAAGTTGACGGTAGGATAAACGAACGTATTGTTCGCTAAATCATAGTTGAGGCTGGTGCTCAGGCGGAAGTTGGGCGTGAGCTTGACCGAGCCGCTGGCTGTCACCGAGTTGCCCGAAAGCAGCGGCACGAAGCCGTAGAGCGTGGGCCGGATGGGCGCCCCCGCCGTGGTGTACGAAGCTGTGTACTGCACCGTGGCCTCCCACGGAATGTCGAAGTCGATATAATCAGCGTAAATCTGCTGCTGGAGCGGCGCGCCCAGCGTGGGGTCGTTGCTGGGGGCCACGGCGCGCGGGATGTTGGCCTTGCTGCTGGGGCGGGCGGCGGGGTTGAACTGGTAGCCCAGGCTCAGGTTGGCGTTGAGCAGGCGCGCAATGCGGAAACCCTTGTTATTCTCAAACAGGTAGCGGTTGAGCAGGCGGCCCGTTGAGTCGCGCTGGTAAAACGAGAACGCGCTGCTGATAACCACGTTGAGCTTCTTGGCCACCTGCACGCGGTAGCCCAGGTTGAGGTTGGAGAGCTTGAGCGAATCCACGGGGCGGCCCCGCGCATCCTTTCGGCCCGAGCCGAAGTTGTAGGCAATGCTCAGGTCGATGCCGTCGGCCAGGCTCACCTTTTTGTAGGGGTCGGTGCCGGTGGTATCGCGGTTGTTACGCACCTTCATCTCAATCTGGTTCTGGAGCGTGAAGGCTACCTGGCTCACTTGCGCGCTGCTGGGCACGCCGTACACACCCTGGTAGCGCGTAAACTGGCGCGGGTCGAGAATGCGGTTGGTGTAGGCCGATTGCAGGTTGGTAAACTCTGGCTGGCCGCCCACAAACGCCTGGTACTGCGTATTCGTAGCCAAATCGGGCGAAAACGAGTAGCTGATGCTGGGCGCCACCTTGTGGCGAATGGCTTTTACGTAGTGGTCGCCCTTGAATACCACCGTACCGTAGAAGTTGGTGGATGCCGACACGTTGGCCGAGTACGAGTACGCCCGCTCGAAAGCCGGCGAAATCGTGTCAATTCTAACGGCCTGGACCCGGGGCAGGTAGCTATATTGCAGCCGCTGGAAATACCACGTCTCGCCGTAGTTCACGGACGGCTGAATCTGGATGTGGCGGTTGAGCAGCGTGGCCGCCGGCAGCGTAATCTGAAACTGGTGCTGCATGCCGTTCTGGGCATTATTCAGCAGCTTGCCAATGTTGGCGAAGCTCACCGGGATGCTGTAGGCGGTGGTGCTGCCGCCCAGCAGCGGCACGTCGGCGGCCAGGGTTCGGGCCGGCACCAGGCTGCTGATGCGGTTCTGGGCCACCAGGTTGTAGCTGAGGGCAAACTGCTCGAACCACGCCCCGCGCGACTGCTTGGTAAACAGCTGATACGGGTACTGGCGCGCCACACCCAGGTTGAAGTTGGGCAACGTGAAGTCCATTACGCCGGTTTGCACGTTCTGGCTCTGGGCCAGCTGAATGGCATAGTTGATGGGCAGCCGGCGCGACGTTTTGCTGTAGCTCACTGTCGAGCTGAACGTAGCCGACAGCAGTTGGCGCGCATTGAGCGTGTTCACCCGGTTGTACGACGAGCTGCCCGCCTGCACACTGGCCGAAAACACGCCGCCGCCCGGCAGTGGGGTAGGCGAGTGGCTCCAGCTAATCCAGAACGTATTGATGGCGTTAGAATACAGGTAATCCGCATTCGCCACGGTCGTAGTGCTCAGGATGGGCGCCACCGGCTGGTTGGCGTACGTGAAGCGGAAGCTGCCCTGGTACTTGTAGCGCTTGCGGTAGGTGAGCTCCGTAGCGAGGCCGAGGCCACCGACGCGGTCGGCGTTGCCGGCGTAGAAGTCGCCCGTCACGCGCAGGCCGATGTAGTCGTTCGGGGCCCAGTAGTAGCCGCCATTCGTGAGCGAGTAGCCGCGCTGCGCGCCCTGCCCGAAGGTGGGAATGATGAAGCCCGACCCGCGCCCGTTGTGCGGGGTAGGGAAGTAGCCAAACGGCAGCCCCACGGGCAGCGGCACGTCGGCAATGACCATGTGAAACGGCCCGGTAATCACCTTCTGGCCCGGTATCACCTTCATCTTGCCCGCCTCAATGTAGAAGTGCGGGTGCTCCAGGTTGCAGGTGGTGTAGCGGCCGCGCAGGCCGAAAAAGTCGTTGTTGGGCAGCTTCTTCACCTCTTCAGCGTGGATGTAGCCCTCGCCCTGCTGGGTCACCACCTCCGATATTTTGCCCTTCTTAGTCTTGAAGTTGTAGTTAATCTTGCCCGCCGAATACGTGCCATCAGCGTCCTTAAACAGCGGCTGGTCCACCATGCGGTTCTTCACCGTGTCGCGGCGGCCTGCCGCCTGCACCGTATTATTACCGTAGTTGACGGTGATGAGCGCCGCCTTCATGCTCATCGCGCCGTAGTCCACCGTGGCTTTATTATAAAGCTTGGCGATTTTGCTCGTCACATCAAACTGGATGGAGTCCTTGGCGGCGTAGTTGACCTTGGTCTCGACCTGGCTGCGGCGCTTGAGCAGCACCACGTTGGCCGAGTCGAGGGCGCGGCGGCTGGTGTCGGCCAGCAGGCCGGTGCTGTCGGGCGTGAGGCTGGGGGCGGGCTTGCGCGATACGCTGGGCACGGCCGGCTGGCCCACGTTTTTCTCGCCGGGGGGCGGCGGGCTCTGGGGCGCGTTGCGGTCGTAGTTGAGGTTGCGCACCGGTTGGGTAGGCACCGAGCCGGGCCGGCGGGTATTGGCCGAGTCGCGGGTCTGGGCCTGGGCCACCGTAGCGCCGCCCAGCAGCCAGAGGCACAGGGCAAGTAGGCCCGCTAGCGCCCCGCGGCGACGGTAGAAAGCACCCGAAAAGAGAACGTTGAAGGAAAGCAAATTAAATAAAGCCACCGAGCGAATTACTTTTGAGGCTTACTACAAAGATAAGAGGCCGCTACCCCTGTCAAAGGTTGCCCGCGGCCTGGTTTTTTCCCCAACGACCAACGTGCGGATTATTGCTCTGACCTGTCTCCTGCTGAGTGCGCAGTTTCCGGTGCTCAACGCCCAGGATTCGCTGGCTACCCCCACGCGCCCGCTCCCCTCGCCCGCCACCACCACTGCCCCCGATTCGGGCGCCGCGCCCCGCGCCGCTAGCTCTGAAATGGACCCCACCCGCTACCGCCTGCGCACGGTGGTGCTCGATGCCGGCCATGGGGGAAAAGACATCGGCTGCAACGGCGCCGATGCCCACGAGGCCGACGTGGCGCTGGCCATTATCAAGGACCTGGGCCAGCAGATTGAGCAAAACATGCCCAATGTGAAGGTCATCTACACGCGCAAAACCAACGTGTTTATCGCCCTCGATGAGCGCGCCGCCATTGCCAACCGCAACCACGCCGACCTCTTCATCTCGGTACACTGCAACGCCGGCCCCAAGGGCTCGCGCGGTACCGAGGTCTGGACGATGGGCCTGCATAAGAGCACCGCCAACCTGGGCGTGGCCCAGCGCGAAAACTCGGTTATCCTGCAAGAAAAAGACTATAAGCGCCGCTACGACGGCTTCGACCCCAGCTCGCCGCAGTCGCATATTTTATTTTCCCTATTCCAGAGCGCCTACATCACCAACTCGCTGCGGCTGGCCCAGCGCATCGACCGGCAGTTTCGCACCAGCGTGGGCCGCAGCTCGCGCGGGGTGAAGCAGGCCGGCTTTTTGGTGCTCTGGAAGTCTACGATGCCCTCCGTGTTGGTGGAGGCGGGCTTTCTGACCGACCGGGCCGAAGAAAACTACCTCGATAGCAAAGCGGGCCAGCAGGGTATTGCGAACGGTATTTACCGGGCTTTCCGCGAGTACAAGCACGACCTGGAGGGCACGCCGGCCGAGTAGGCTACGGCGGCGCTTACTCATCAGCCTAACATCCGACCGCCCTTTGCCGTTAAGGGGGGTAACAGGCCAGCCGACGCAACTATTCGGGGCCGTTCACCCTCTAGCAGTTGGCCTTTTCGTTTAAATCTACTCTCCCGTGTCTAAAGAAATAAAAGTGGGCCTGTTGGCCGTGGTGGCCCTGATAGCCCTGGCCGTGGGTTTCAACTTCCTGCGGGGCAGCAATTTGCTGTCCAGCGACCGTACGTACTACGCCATCTACCCCAAAGTAGACGGTCTTAACGTAGGTGCCCCCGTCATCCTTAACGGTATCAAAGTGGGCCAGGTGAAAAACCTGGAGCTACAACCCGAAAACAACAACGCCATCCGCGCCTCGCTGGAGTTGGATAAAGGCATCCAACTTGGTGACTCTACCAAGGCTGGCCTCAGCGGCTCGCTGCTAGGGTCTAAAACAATTACGTTGTTGCTGGGTGCCGACTCTAAGAAGTTCAACGGCGGCGAAACGCTCAAAACGACCACTGCCGTCAGCATTACCGACATTGTGCAGGCCCGCGCTACCGTGCTGCTTGACACCGTAAACTCGACGCTTTCACACATCAACGGGTTCTTGAACAAAGACGCGCAATCTAATATCCAAGGTACGCTCGTTGGCGCTCGCCAAAGCACCGAGGCCCTGCAAAACCTGATTGCCGCCAACCAAGCCAACATCAACCAGATTACCCGCAACCTGGCCCAGATGAGCGCCGCGCTCAACAAAAGCACCGTCAAGCTCGACCGCATTGCTACCAACTTCACCCAGCTTTCCGATTCGCTCAAGACAGCGCCAGTTGGCCCAGCGCTACGCAATCTGAACGCTACGCTGGTAGAAGCTCAGACTTCGCTCAAAGGCGTAAGCACTGCGCTGAATGACAAAACCGGCTCGCTCGGCAAGCTCATCAACGATACGCTGCTTTATAATAACCTCAATGCCACGGCTGCTAGCTCCAACGCGCTGATTTCCGACATGAAGGCCAACCCCAAGCGCTACGTCCACTTCTCGGTGTTCGGCGGCGGGGGTGGCAAAAAGAAAACCGAAGTCGAAACCACCACGACCCGCCCCAACGGCACTGTGATGGAAACCGAGCGCAAAACGACCGTTAAATAGCCAGCACTAGCCCGGCCGTATCTTTGAAACCTGCCCCGCCAAGGGCAGGTTTTTTTGTAGCGCGGACTTTTAGTCCGCGTGTACCGGTGCCGAATAACATCCTGACTTGCGGACTGAAAGTCCGCGCTACACCCTTTCCCACCCACCCTAGTTTATGAACGTCGAGTTCAACCGCAACGAAGACCACCTCAAGCAACTCACCTACCAGTTGCGCAAAAAGCTGGATAAAATAGCCCTCGGCGGCGGCGAAAAGCGTATTGCCGCCCACAAAGCCAAGGGCAAGCTCACCGCCCGCGAGCGCATCAACTATCTAGTAGACAAGGGCGCGGCCCAGGTCGAAATCGGCGCCTTCGCCGGCGAGGGCATGTACCAGGAGGAAGGCGGCTGCCCCGGCGGCGGCGTGGTCGTGGTTATCGGCTACGTGCAGGGCCGGCAATGCGTAGTCGTGGCCAACGACGCCACCGTGAAGGCCGGCGCGTGGTTTCCCATCACCGCCAAGAAGAACCTGCGGGCCCAGGAAATCAGCATCGAAAACAAGCTGCCCATCATCTACCTAGTCGATTCGGCGGGCGTGTACCTGCCCATGCAGGACGAGATTTTCCCCGATAAGGAGCACTTCGGCCGCATTTTCCGCAACAACGCGGTGATGAGTAGCATGGGCATCGTCCAGATTTCGGCCATCATGGGGCCGTGCGTGGCGGGCGGCGCCTACCTGCCCATCATGAGCGACGAGGCCATGATAGTGAGCGGCACCGGCTCGGTGTTCCTAGCTGGCTCGTACCTGGTGAAATCGGCCATCGGTGAAACCATCGACAACGAGGCCCTCGGCGGCGCGGCCATGCACTCCGAGGTGTCGGGCGTTACGGACTATAAGTTCGATACCGACGAGGAGGCGCTCGACCACATCCGCAACATCTTCGACAAGCTGGGCGCGCAGCCCTCGGCCGGCTTCAGCCGCGCCACGCCCGCCGCGCCCCGGCTCGATGAAAAAGAGCTGTACGGCCAGTTGCCGAGCGACCGCGCCAAGCCCTACGACATGATGGAAATCATCAACCGCCTGGTCGATAACTCGGAGTTTGAGCCCTATAAGGACCTCTACGGCCAAACGCTCATTTGCGGGCTGGCCCGCATCGACGGCTGGGCCGTGGGCATCGTGGCCAACCAGCGCAAAATCGTCAAGAGCAAGAAAACCGGGATGCAGATGGGCGGCGTTATCTACTCCGACTCGGCCGACAAGGCCGCCCGCTTCATCATGAACTGCAACCAGAAGCGCATCCCGCTCGTGTTTCTGCACGACGTGTCGGGCTTCATGGTGGGCTCGGCCAGCGAGCAGGGCGGCATCATCAAGGACGGCGCCAAGATGGTAAATGCAATGGCCAACTCGGTGGTACCCAAGTTCACCGTCATCGTGGGCAACAGCTACGGCGCCGGCAACTACGCCATGTGCGGCAAGGCCTACGACCCGCGCCTCATCGTGGCCTGGCCCAGCGCCCAGCTCGCTGTAATGAGCGGCGCGGCCGCCGCCAATACCCTGCTTCAAATCCAGGTGGCCAGCCTCAAGGCAAAGGGCGAAGTCATCACCCCCGAAGCCGAAAAGGAGTTGCTCGACCGCATCAAAGCCCGCTACGAGGAGCAGCTATCGCCCTACTACGCGGCCGCCCGCCTCTGGGTCGATGCCGTTATCGACCCCCTCGAAACCCGCAAGACCATTTCGGAAGGCATCGCCGCCGCCAACCACGCGCCCATTGAGAAGGCGTACAACGTGGGCGTTATTCAGGTGTGAGCAAATGACTAAAGAGCAAGAGAAGATTAGGCAAAATTTAGTAAAAATAGTTAGCTATTTTGAAAAGGTTGCGCGGGATTGTAATTGGCTTTTGCGAAGGAAAATCGAGTATGATATAGCCTTGGCCACAGCAAATTTGATTTCCACTAAGAACTGTTTTAGCAAAAAAGACTTTGTGGAAATAGCTTCTTGCGTTAATCAAATAGTCGGTCAGGAACACGCTAATGGAAGCGGTTGGCATGATTTTCAACTTCGAATCAGCGGCTTTTTTCGCAGTTTTGGTTATGCTTCTGATTGGAGTTCAGTTACCGGTGAATTCACTTTTTGGGAGGATGAAGTTTGGAAGAATGAAATTACTCTCTGGAGTCGGCTGAAACAAAAAAAACCTTGGTTATTGTAGCTGGCGCGAGTTTAGCGCAGCGTAACTCGTGTCGAGTATAAAGTAGAGGTTGTACCTCCACTGCCGCGCCAGCGGCAAGCCGGCCGTGCGCGCCGCTAGCTTCGTGCAGCCGAGTCGTTCTATGGGAGGCGCAGCCTTCCCCGCTAAACAGTCACGAGTTACGCTGCGCTAAACTCGCGCCAGCATAAGGTTATTGAGGCCAGAATAAAAGCCTGGCCAGTTATTTGTCTCTGCCGCACATTTCCAGAAGCTTCCATCGTAGCTTTAGAATCACCTTAAAAAATCATGAGCGGAGAAGAATTTCGGACTATCGTACAAAATTATATCTGCCCGATTTTGGCTGGCTCGGTGATTACGCCGGAGCTTCTGAACGCGGAGAATAAAATTCATTCTTTGGCGGCGCTGAAGAATAATGGGCAATCCATGCACATTAGCCCCACGAAAAAAGCCGGCTATAAGATTGAAATTAGAAGGAATCAGCCATTCAATAGCGAGGATACGAAACTGGTAGAAGCTATTGTCACGCAGATTGTCAGTAATTCTAATAAAACGCCCGCGTTGTATCAGGAGCGAATTATTAGCTACGCGATTGAAGTGGGCTTGTGCAAATTCCTTTGTGCGCCCGCCTACGCAATGCTGGCAAATATTCTGGATGGGTTTGAAAGCTGGTCGGCCCGTACGTATGAGGGCCGCAAACCTACCTTTACCATCGTGGTGGATTTTGAGGATAAGCAGGAGGTTGATAAGCAGCACCCATCTATTCTGGATGTATTGACGGAGGATTTCTTCGCACCGTTGTCGAATAGCGTGGAGAGCGGGATTCTGATTTCCGCGCAGGGCGCGCTGCGGGAATACGTTGATTTCTCGCAAGACCAGATAGCAAATAATTCGTACGCACCTTCCCGGTTTATGTCGGTGGCTAATTATGCCGAGGCGAATAAGGTATGCTTCACGCTGACTAATAACGGTGAGGTATTGATTTTCAAGAATAAAAAGCTGTTTTTCTCCAAGCGTAATGGTGGCTGGAGCTATTACAATCATGATTCCACGGTGCGGATAATGGCTGGCAGTTCGACCGAAGTAAAGCGGGCGATGTATGAAACCATCCTAGATGTGTCCTTTTCCCGCACTGGGGGCTGCCTGGCGGCCGTACCGCTTGCTAATGAGAAAAACCTGATTAAAGACGGCGGCAAAAGCGTGGACAGCATTATCAAATGCGATGATTTGCTGGCCCATCCGTCGTCCGTGAAGAGCCGGGCTATCAGCCGCCTGGTGCAGGGCAAGAAGTTTCAGGACATCAGCCGGACTATGCGCAAGGAACTAGTGGGTATCGACGGTGCCACCATCCTGAATTATCAGGGTGAAATCCTGGCGGTGGGCGCTATTATTAAAATCAGCGGCGGCAGCACGGGCGGCGGGCGCCTGGCCGCCACCGAAACTCTGGCCCCGCACGGTACCGCTATCAAAATATCGGCCGACGGCATGGTAAAGGCTTTCAACGCCGTGAAGGACGGCAAGCCGGAGGTGGCGTTTAAGCTCTAGCCAGTGTCCACCAGTCATCACTAATCGCCTTGACCACCACCGAGCTAGCCCGCCGCCTCGAAGCCGAAGGCGCCAACCCCGCCACCTACGACATTGGCCACCGTAGCTACGACGGCGTGTGCCTGCTGCACGAGGGTGGCCGCTGGGTGGTGCTGTACTCGGAGCGCGGCCGCGACCAGGAGCCCATGTTCGCCTCAGCCGACGAGGCGGCGGCTTGCGAATACTACCTGGCGCACGTGCTGGCGCAGCCGCAGTACCACGCAGTAGGCTTTTTTCGCTCCGAAAAAGCGGCGCAGGCGCTCCGGGCGCGGCTGGAGCAGCAGGGCTTAGCCGTGCAAACGGGCAAGCTGCTCTACGCCACCAACGACTACCGCTACCAGGTATGGGTGATGGGCAAGGATATTTTTGCGGCGCGCCAGCTGCTGGGCTCCACCCTGCCGCTGCAAGACGGCGAAGATACCAAATTCACCATCTGGGAGCGCCTAAGGCAGTGGCTGGCGTAGGCTGCGCAGGCACGAGGGCGGTATCTTTGTGAACTAGCCGTGAACAAATTGGCGGCTAGTGTTATCAAATGCGCACGTTAACGATGGCGGGGTTGCTGCTGGCCCTGGCCGCCCGCCCGGCCCAGGTCCAGGCCCAAACGCCCCTCAACCCGGTGCAGCCCTGGGGCAGTTGGCTGGTGGGCACGGTGCAGTTGCCGGGCAGTCCCACGCACCGCTGGGGCGGTTTTGCCGAGGTGCAGGTGCGTACCAATGCCGTATTTAATGACTACTTCTACCACGAGTTGAAGGCCGGGGCCAGCTTCGACATCGACCCCAATTTCACGGCCGTAATTGCCGGCGGGCGCTACTCCACCTCCGATTATCAGGACCTCGGGGCCGGCCCGCTCAACACCGAAAAGCGCCTTTGGGAGCAGATAATCCTCACCCAATATTCGCACCGCCTCAAGCTGGAGCACCGCTACCGCATCGAGCAGCGGTGGTTCACGTTTCGCGATGACCGCACCGAGTTTCGGCAGCGCTTCCGCTACCGGCTCAACGGGTTTTTGCCGCTCAACCACAAGAAAATCGAGCCCGGTACGGCTTTTCTGGTGGCGTACGACGAGATTTTTCTCAACCCCAAAGGCCCGGTTTTCGAGCGCAACCGCGTGTACGGCGGCGTGGGCTACCAGTTCAACAAGAACTTTATCGTGCAGGTCGGCTACGTCAACCAGGCCAATTACAACTACACCACCACGCAGGGCCAATTTGTGCTGCAAAACACAGCCGCTAAAAACAACGTGGTGCTCAACCTGACTTACAAGCTGCTGCGCCGCGACGCGCCACCCACTGAGTCGCTGCCCTCGCAGCCCGACTAGCCCGTCGCGCCTGCTAGCCTCCCGGCTATAGATGGTCGAGCCGGCCACCGTCTACGCGCAGCTCGGCGCCTTCCACAAAGGCCGCGTCGTCGGAGGCGAGGTAGGCCACGGTGGCGGCCACATCCTCGGGTTTGCCCACGTCGCTGGGGTTGATTTTCTCCACGCCCGACTTCACGTTGGGGTTGTTCCAGAGCATGGGCGTGTCGATGGCGCCCGGCAGCACCACGTTGGTGCGGATGCCCTTGGGCTTGCCCTCAATCACGGCGGAGCGCGTGAGTGAGAGCACCGCCGCCTTAGCCGCGGCGTAGGGCGCCACCAGCGCCTCGGTGGCAATGGCGTGGATGCTGGCCACGTTCACAATGCTGCCACCCGGCTTCATGTGCAAAAACGCCTGCTTGGTGAAGTAAAACGCGCCCAGCAAATCCACGCCCAGCACCCGCAGCCAGTCGTCGCCGGTCAATTCTTCGAGGGGCTTAAATTGCATAAGGCCCGCGTTGTTCACCACCACGTCGAGGCGGCCAAACTTGGCGAGCGTGGCAGCCACGGTGCCGATTACCTGGCTTTCGTCGGATACGTTGCAGAGGCTGGCCAGCACGTCGGGCGCGCCGGCTTTTTGCAGGTCGGGCACCGCCGCGTCGAGGTTGGCCTGGTTGATGTCGGCCAGCACGAGGCGGGCGCCTTCCGAGGCCAGCCGCCGGGCAATGGCTAGGCCGATGCCGCTGGCCCCGCCCGTGATGATGACTACTTTATCCTGAAAGCGCATGAGTAGAAGGGGGTAGCGCGGACTTTTAGTCCGCCCGTAGGTAGTTTAGAAGACGTTCGCACTGGCGGACTAAAAGTCCGCGCTACAGCTAATGGTTGTCCTGGAGCGGCGCATTGGCTGTGGCGGTAGCGGGCTGCGCCTGGTCGGCCAGGGCTTCCGTTTTTTGCTGGTGGGCCCAGGCGGCGTTGCTGTCCTGGGGCATAATGAGCGGCATTTGCAGGCAGGCAGTTTGGGCGGGCAGCACCTGCTTCCACTGGCTGATAAGCTTTTTGTACGCCTCGCCCACGGGGCGGATATTGCGATTCAGGTCATACAAACCCAGCGGGTTCACGTTGCCGTTGTTTTCGCGCAGGGCGGTGTCCCAGTCCACCTGGTCGGTGAGCGAGTACCACGTAAAGCCCACGATGGGCACGCCGTCGTTGCGCACGCGCAGCACGTTGGCCCATTCCTTCCAGAGCCAGTTCACGGCCTCGTCGCCGTTGGGGCCCTGCCAGAGGTTGGTTTCGGTGTGCATCACGGGTAGCTTGTAGCGGTCGTGGTACTGGGTGGTAATAACGTGGTAGCCAAATATTTCGCCCGAAGCGGTGGTGCTGCCGTCGGGCCGCACGCGGTGCTCATTGGTACGGTAGTAGTCGTTGCCCATGATGCACTGGTGGCGTAGGTCATTCTCCAGAAAGAAGTGGTACTCGGCGCGCGTCATGCCGTTATCGAGCAGGTATTCGTACATATCCGAGTCCACGCGCCGGCCGTAGTTCAGGTCGAGCGACAAAAACCGCCTGGCGTTCAGCAACTCGGCGGGCTTGATAGCATCGGGGTTTTCGGCGTGGAAATACTCGCTCGACTCGCTCTGGATAAACAGCGCATCGGGCCGCACCGCCAGGATGGCGTGCATGGCCAGCACGTTGGCCTTCACGATGTATTTGAGGGCCGTCACGAAGGCCTGGTCGCTCTGCAATTGCTCGTTCCACCACCCGTAGAGCGCCGAAAACTCGGCGCAGATGTACATCTCATTCACCGGCGTGTAGAGCTGCACCCACGGAAAGCGCCGCGCAAAAGCCCCCGCGTACTGCGCAAAAAGCTCCGGGAAATCGGGGTTCTGAAAATTGCCCAGCCAGTCGGGCACCCCGAAGTGGCACAAATCCACGATGGGCATGATGTTGCGCCGCAGCAAGTCGTTAAACGTGGCGTCGGCAAAGCTCCAGTCATATTTCCCCGGTCCCGTCCAGGTAGTATGAATAGGCGGCCCGTAGCGCAAAAACTCGATGCCCAACTCCTGCACCAAGTCAAAATCCTTCTGCCAGAATTTGTAGTGGCCGCATTTCTCCAGCTCATCCAGCCGCAGCTTGCCGTTTTGAATGGTAGGATTGCTGTTTTCGATGCCAGTGGCAAAGAGAAATTGCGGAGCAGCCATGGGCGGGTAGGGTAGGAGAAGGCCGGAAAGGCGCTAGCTGTAGGCATCTGCCCGTGTAAAAGCGCCTGGATTACTCGTACGGCAATAGCTCGCAAAAAGCCGGGTAAAATTCGTTTTATCTTGTTAATGAAGGCTTTGTGAAGACATTATGCCAGCTTATTGCGCATGATAAACTGCTACTTAGCCCATGTTCCGAAGTTCAGGCCTAAAAATATTTTTCGTGGCCTGCACCAAGCGCACCAAAGCTGTCTACATTTGCAGTGTACTAGTTTAGTAATACACCAAAACGCTCCTGCAATGGTCCGCATCCGAAACCTGCATTTTGGCTACTCGCGCCGGGTACTCCAGCTTGAAAACCTCAACCTTGACCTGGTGCGCGGCCGCATCTACGGCTTGCTGGGCAAGAACGGCGCGGGCAAGTCTACACTGCTCAAAAACCTGGTGGGACTGGCCTTCCCGCTCGCCGGCACCTGCGAGGTAGACGGCCACGCCGCTGCCCTGCGCCGCCCCGACACCCTACAAGACCTGTTTTTTCTGCCCGAAGACGTGCGGGTGCCCGCCGTCACGGCTACGCAGCTGGCCCGCAGCACCGGTGGCTTCTACCCACGCTTCGACGAGGCCGCGTTTCACGGCTACCTGCGCGAGCTAGATGTGCCCAGCCTCACCAAGCTCACCACGCTCTCCTTTGGCCAGCAGAAAAAGGTGCTCATTGCCTTCGCGCTGGCCACTAACACTAGCCTGCTGGTGCTCGACGAGCCCACCAACGGCCTCGACATTCCCAGTAAAGTGCAGTTTCGCAAGCTGGTGGCGCGGGCGCTGGGCGAGGAGCGGTGCGTGGTTATTTCGACCCACCAGGTGCGCGACCTCGACAACCTCATCGACACCGTGCTGGTGCTGCACGAGCGCCGCATCGTGCTCAACGAATCGCTCGACGACCTGGCCGAAATTATCAGCTTCGGCACCGCGCCGGCCGGCTCGGCCAGCCCCGACGTGCTCTACGCCGAGCCCTCGGTGCGTGGCCAGCAGGTGATTCGGCCCAGCGATGGCAGCACCTACAGCAAAGTCGATTTAGAATTGCTTTTCAACGCCCTCACCGGCCCCGATACGGCCGTGGCTACTTACCTCGCTCAGCGTCAGCATGAACCAGTTCTTTAATCTTTCGCGCTTCGGGCGCCTGCTGCGCAAGCACACCGCCGAGCACTTCCTGACCTACGCCCTCGGCGCCGCCGTGCTCACGGGCGGCATCTTGGCGGTGCTGGGCTTCCTGGCCTACATCCAGGGTGGGCTCAGCCATGGGCAGCAGGGCATTTTATTCACGCTGCTGTTGCTGGCGGCGGGTAGCTTTTTTACGAGCCTGGTGCTGGCGCAATTTGGCTCGGGCAGCCGGGCCGCGCTGGCCCTCACGCTGCCCGCCTCGCACTTCGAAAAGTACCTGATGGCCTGGTTGTTTTCGCTGCCCGTGTTCCTGGGGGTGTTCGTGGCCGCCTTTTACTTCGCCGACTGGGCGGTGCTGAGCCTGAGCCGCGAGCCCGACACGCTGCTCAATATCTGGACGGCCAAAGACACGGCCGGTACGCTGGCCTTTTTCCTGGTACTGCACGGCTTGGCGCTGTGGGGCAGCATCTTTTTTGCCCGCCAGCAGTTTATGAAAACTGCTTTTGGCGTGGCAATCCTGGTCGTGGTGGTAGCTGTGGCCAATTTTCAGCTGGTAAAAGCTTTGCTGGGTAAAGCCGTGCAGTCGGTGTTCCCGTTTGGCACCGTGTCGTTGCAAAACGACGCCCCGCTCACCCTACCCGCCAGCCAGGAGCAGTGGCTGGGCCTGCTGCCCTTTGCCCTGGCCGTGCTGCTGTGGCTGGCCGCCTACGCCCGGCTCACCGAAAAGCAGCTTTAGCTGCTACTACTATGGAATTCAACGAAAACGAAGCTATTTACCTCCAGATTGCCGGCTACGTGGGCGAAAATATCCTGCGCCGGCAGTGGCTGCCCGAGGCCAAAATCCCGTCGGTGCGCGACCTCGCCGCCGAGCTGCAAGTCAACCCCAACACGGTGATGCGCACCTACGAGTTTTTGCAAGCCCAGGGCACCGTGTACAACAAGCGCGGCATCGGCTTCTTCGTGGCCCCCGATGCCGAGCAAACTGTGCAGGCCTACCGCCGCGAGCGGTTTTTGCAGCACGAGCTACCCGCTTTTTTCAATACCATTTCGCTGCTGGGCGTGGGCTTCGAAGAGCTGGCCCGGCGCTACGACCAATACAAAGCGGCGCAGGCCGCGCCCCTTCCGCTAGCCCCTTCCCATGAAAAATAGCACGAAATACCTGCTGGCCGCCCTTCTGGTGCTGCTGGCCTCGCTCACGGCCTACAACATGGCCCTGCGCACCGAGTACCACGCGGGTACTTATAAAGACCCGTTGCGCGGCTTCACCGCCCTGAATTTTAAGGGTTTTGACGAGATAGCCGTGCCCGCCGCCAGCACCATCACCGTCAAAATCGTGGCTGGCCCCTACGCCGTGCACCTCAGCCCCGACGCGGCCGCCTACGTGCATTTGCGCCAGCAGGGCCGCCAATTACTCGTATCGGCCGATTTTCCCTCGCACCACGAGTACCTAGGTGGCCGGCCGCTACTGGTCATCAGCTGCCCCCGGCTGGCCCTGCTGCGCACCGATGCCGTGTACCAGCAAGCCGGCCAGCCGCAGGTAGACAAGGAATATGCGGGCGGGCACTCGGTGCAGGTGCAAGGCTTCCGGCAAGACAGCCTCACCGTGCGGGCCGACCACGCCAGCCGCGTGGAGCTGGCTGGCAACAAGCTGGCCCTGCTGCGCGCCGAGGCCGGTCTTAGCCCCGGCAGCCATACCACCCTGCAAGTGGGCAGCGATAACCACATCGCGGCGGCCAGCTTTCGCGTTAGTCACCAAGGTGAATTACTGTTGGATAATACGGTAATTGCGCAACTCCAGCACCAGTTTGGCGACAGTGCCAGGGTGACGCTCACCGGGGCCGCACTGGGCAGCGCGCTTAGGTAAGCGGCGCGGCGATACGCTCATCGCCTAGCTAATCTGCAAGTAGGTTAGCTAGGCGATGAGCGACGTAAGCTAGTGGTAATTTCTCTTGCTCCAGCCGGTGGTTGGTGCATAGTAAACCCTGATACAGCGCCTGCTCGGCTATCGTGAGCAGGGGCAGTTCGGCCGGCTGAAATTCACCGCCCCGCTCGCCCCGGTGGTGCGCGGCTAGGGTAGCGGCATCCATCAGCACCGACTGCGCGGCTGGGTAGTGCGCCCGCAGCTGCGCCAGTATCTGGAAGCCGTGCGCGTCGATGTCGCCCCAGTAAAAAAGCTGTTTTTCAGCTAGCCAGTCGGCCCCGGCCAGTAGGCTCACCGCGAAGCCGCCGCCCCAGATGGCCAGGCTGTTTTCGAGCGGCGGAAATGATAGAAACGTCGTCAGGTTCTCGATGATAAATACCCGCCGGCCAGCTAGGTGCAGCTGTCGAAACTCGCTGGCCCACACGCTGAGCTGCGACACGGCCGGGTGCAGCCGCAGCGCCGCGTCGAGGAAGCGGATTTTGACGTTAGGCTCCTCCAGCAGCAGGTGGAAGCGACGGAAGAAGTCGGTTTCATCTACCTGCACGTACGCTGGAATCAGGTAGTCGAGCAGCAGGCGCAGCGCCGCCTGGTGCCGCTCAATAAACTTGGTCGGCAGCGTGGGCAGTAGGTTGCGGACGTACGCGTTGGGCTGTGGGTTTTGTTGGAAACAGGCGCACACCGTTAGCAAACCCGGCCAGTCGGCGGCGTGGTCGAGCAGTAGCCGAGGCAGGAGTGGTAGCGGCAATAGCTCGGGCAAGGTGGCCGTTGTTAACGTCACATTCGCCTCAAACCGCGCAAACTCATCGGTCTTATCCACAAAAGTCAGGTAATCAGCCAGCGTCTCAAACTCGATGCGGCTGATTTCACTTTGCCGGGTTTTGGTGTTAAGTTTAGTTATCAGTGAGTAACCATGACCGATGCGCTGTTTGGAATGAGCTATCAATTCCTTTTGCTGGGCATAAATGTGCGCGTGGCCCTGGCTGCGGTCAAGCGTCTTGCTAGCCCGCATGAGTAGTGGGAATAGGCGCTCATTCGCAAGGTGCGCCCGCAGCACTGTATCTAACCGGTTCAGGGCTTTGGCCCGCAGCTGAGTCAGGCTAATCATGGGCCACTTCTTCGGTTTCAGCTTCCGCCAATAGTGCTTCTTTGCGCTCCTCGTAGCGCCGGATGGGAATATCGACCACCACCGACTTGCGGGTGTCGGGCTTGCCCTTGGTCACCCAGTGAATGACTTCCACGTCCTTTTCCAGCAAGTGCAGCGACGTAAGTGGCGTCACCACCATCAGCTGCAAGCCCAGGCGCTGGCAAAGCTTGAGCAGGTACTTCGATTTGTCCTCATCGAGCTTGCTGAAGGCCTCGTCAATCACGATAAACCGGAATGAGCGGGCCGCCGGCGCATCGCGCCGGCCAATGCCAAACTGGTGCGCAATGGCCGCGCCCAGCACCGTGTAGGCCAGTTGCGCGCCCTCGCCGCCCGAGAGGCTGCCCGAGCTTTCATACACCTGTTTCAGCGTTTTATCGGCCCGGAAATACTCGCGGGCCTTGAAGGTCGACCAGTTGCGCACATCGGTCACTTCCTGCCGCCACTTCTCGTTTTCCTTGGCTTGCAGCTCGGTGATGAAGGGCTGAACGTGGGCCACGAAATGCGCCATTTGGGCCTCCTTGGGGTCGGCGGCCAGGTCCAGCAGCGTGAGGTCGGGCACCCAGCTTTTCAACTGCTCGTCGCGAAAGGTGCGGATGCGGGGCGTGCGCGCATCGGTGCGAACCAGCTCGATGTACGTGTCGGGGTTGAGGTTAAACTCAATGTCGCGCAGCGACTTATTGATTTCCGCTATCGTGTCGCAAATGGCCTCGTGCTGCGTTTCCAGCGACTGGCAGTAGTCGGTCAGGGCCTTGGTCACGCCTCGGTTAAACTCGTCGCGGAAGCGCGTTTCCAGCTCGGCCAGCTGCTCGGTTTGGATGTGCTCGTAGCGGTCGAGGTATTCGGGCAGCTGGTCCATCTCGTTGCGCAGGTCGCGGGTGTCGCTGTTCCAGTCCGTGAATTTGGCTAGTACCTCTTCGCCCGGCAGTAAAAAGCTGCGCATGGCTGCCCGAAGGTCTTTTTCCTGCGCTTCCTTATCGCGGTGCAGGGTGGCCAGCAGTTGGGCCACGGTACGCTCCATCTGCTGCTTTTGCACCAGAAACTGGGCATAGGTTAGCACCGCCAGCAGCGGGTCCGTGAGGACGGCCAGCCCGGCAGTGGGCGGGGCCAGGTCGGCGGGCTCGAAGGCTTCGAGCAGGTGCTGCTGCGCCAGCTTCTCAGTCGCCAGGGCCTTGAGGTTTCGTTCGGTTTCCCTGAAATCGTCGCGGGTTTGCTCCCGGGCTTTATCCAGCTGCTGAATAGCTTGCTTGAGCGCGGCCAGTTGCTCTTTCAGCGTCTTGAGGGACGCGTTTGCGCTTTCCAGCGCCTCCTTTTGCTCCGTCAGCCGGGCGATACTATAGGCGTCGGCCTGCCCATTCAGCTTGGGGAAGTGGCTGAATACTAGAAAGGCATCTAGGTCTTTTTCGCGTTTGGCGGCGCGTTCCAACTCCTTGTCGATTCGTCGCAAATTGCTGTCGGCCTGACTAATGGCGGTACTCAGCTCGCGGCCCCGGCGCTGATACTCGCGCAGCAGCTCGCGGTTGTCCCAGCCCAGAATGTGGCGGTGCGCGGCGGTGTCGTCGCGCTCGTGCCGGTTCTTGTTGCGCAGCAGGCCCGAGGGCAGAATGGCTTTTTCGGCCCGCTCAAACGTCGTAAAATCCTCGGTGCATACGTAGCCAAACCGTGCTGCCACGGCGCTCTCGACCCAGGCGGCATAGGGGCTTTGGGGGTTGAAATCGAGTTTGGCCACCACCGTGCGCGCATCCGGGAAAATCGGCCGGGGCGTTTTGCCCTCCACCCGGTGAAACACGACTTTGCCACGCAGGTCGCGCTCCTGGTGAATGTGCGCCCGCACGGCCCCGTACAGGCGCTCGGGCACCAGCAGGTCGCGCCCGAAGCTGTGCAGTAGCTTTTCCAGCGCCTCGTTCCACAGCATTTATCTTTAAGCAGGCTCTGAATACGTTGTAAGGGCAAAGGCTCAATGAGGCGAAGCGGGGGCATAAACAGACATAATTATACTCCTGCAAGGTAGGTGCCGGCCTCCCACCCCCAACTCTAGTGGGTGGAAACAAAAAGCCTCCACAACTACTGCCAGCCCCGCCGCTTTTGCGTACACCCACTGACTCCAGCCCGCTATCATGTCCCAAAAATCTGTTTCCGATATTATTGTCGATACCCTGCAAGCTGCCGGCGTCAAGCGCGTCTTCGGTTTGGTGGGCGACTCGCTCAACGGCATTACCGACGCCATCCGCGCCCGCGAGGGCATCGAATTTATCCAGGTGCGGCACGAGGAAGCCGGCGCCTTTGCGGCCGGGGCCGAGGCCTACCTTACCGGCGACCTGGCCGTGTGCGCGGGTTCGTGTGGGCCGGGCAATACGCACCTGCTCAACGGCTTATTCGACTGCCACCGCTCGCGGGTGCCAGTGCTGGCCATCGCCGCCCAGATTCCAAGCGTCGAAATCGGCAGTGGCTACTTCCAGGAAACGCACCCCGAGCGCATTTTTCGTGAGTGCAGCCACTACTGCGAAGTCATTGCCACGCCCGACCAGGCCGTGCGCATCGTTGAGTCGGCTATTCAGGCGGCGCTGGGCATGGGCGGGGTAGGGGTAATCGTCATTCCGGGCGATGTGGCCCACCTCGAAGCTGAGGCCCCGGAGCCGCGTCTGCCCAGCCTGGGCCACGCCAGCGCCCTCGTACCCGCCAGCACCCACCTCGCCCGCGCCGCCCAGCTGCTCAACAACTGCGAGAAAGTAACCATCCTGGCCGGCGTAGGCTGCGCCGGCGCCCACGCCGAGCTGCTGCAAATAGCCGGCGCGCTGCAAGCGCCCGTGGTGCACGCCCTGCGCGGCAAGGAGTGCATTGAGCCCAACAACCCCTACGACGTGGGCCTGACTGGCCTGCTGGGGATGCCCGCCGGCTACCACGCTCTCATGGATGCCGACGGCATCCTGATGCTGGGCACCGACTTCCCGTACCGCCAGTTTTTCCCCGAAAATGCGCGCGTGGTGCAGGTCGATACCCGGCCGCTGCACCTGGGCCGCCGCACCCGCGTAGAGGTAGGCCTGCACGGCACTGTAGCCGAAACGGTGCAGCAACTCCTTCCTCTACTCAAGTCACGTACCGACGCCACCCACCTCAAAGCTGCCCAGCAGCGTCATCAGGAAGACGAAAAGGGCCTGGCCGAGCTAGCTACCGGCGAAGCCGGGGCCGCCACCCTGCACCCCCAGCATGTAGCCCGCCTGCTCGATGAGCTAAGCCACGACGACACCATCTTCACTTGCGACGTGGGCACGCCTACCATCTGGGCCGCCCGCTACCTGCACATGAACGGCCGCCGCCGCCTGCTGGGCTCCTTCGTGCACGGCAGCATGGCCAACGCCCTTTCGCAGGCCGTGGGCGCGGCGCTGGCCTATCCCGGCCGCCAGGTGGTGGCCATGTGCGGCGACGGCGGTTTTGCCATGCTGCTCAGCGAGCTGCTCACGCTGCGCCAATTGAAAGTGCCCGTGAAGGTTGTCGTCTTCAATAACAACGCCTATGGCTTTGTAGAATTGGAGATGAAAGCCGCCGGTACCCTCGAATACGGTACTAGCCTCGATAATCCCGACTTCGGCGCGCTGGCCGAAGCCGCTGGCATCAAGGGCTACCAGGTTAGCGACCCCGCCCAGCTCGAAGGCGTGCTGCGCGAGGCGCTGGCCCACGACGGCCCGGTGGTCGTCAATGCCCTCGTCAACCGCGAGGAGCTGAGCATGCCGCCCCACATCGAAGTGGCCCAGGCCAAAGGCTTCAGCCTGTATGCGTTAAAGGCGCTGATGAATGGCCGGGGCAGCGAATTGGTGGACTTGGCCAAGACCAACCTGTTCCGTTAGTAGGGTGCGGGGCTCGTCCCCGCCCGTCGTTGAGCGATACAACATGTTATCGTTCAACGACGGGCGGGGACGAGCCCCGCACCCTACTTAGTTAGTTGCTAACCAGCTGGCCAGTGTGTTTATCCACGTCCGGTCAGCTTATGGGCTGAACAAAAAGCGGCCTGGCGTGTGTTATTTTTCAACCCCGCTACCCGCCACGGGGCCGCCTTTGCCCGCATGACTACCACCGAAATCAAAGCCCTTATCTCGCTGCTCGACGACCCGGAAATCGCTCCCCAGATTCAGGACGAAATCCAGAACCTCGGCGAGGCCATCATTCCGTTTCTCGAAGAATCGTGGGAAGAAACTCTCGACCCTCAGCAGCAGCGCCGCCTCGAAGACCTCATTCACCAGCTCCAGTTTGAGGGCTTGCAGCAGCGCTTGCGGGTGTGGCGCGACTCGGGTGGCCAGGACTTGCTCGAAGGCATGTGGCTGCTCAACTCGTACCAGTACCCCGATGCGGACCTTCAGGCCCTTAACCGGGCCATCGAGCAGTTGCGCTTTGAAGCCTGGACGCTGCTGCGCCCCGAAATGCACCCCGCCGACCAGGTGCAGGTGCTCAACCATGTCATCTTCCGCAACCACAAGTTTGCCGCTAACACCCAGCACTTTCACTCGCCGGCCAACTCCATGCTGCACCGGGTGCTGGAAACCAAGCGCGGCAACCCGCTTTCGCTCTGCGTTATCTACCTGCTCGTGGCCCAGCGGCTCGATTTACCCATCTTTGGCGTAAATCTGCCCAACCTGTTCGTGCTCACCTACCAGCTCTACACCGATGCTGATGACAAGCCGGTGACGCCCTTCTACATCAACTGCTACAACCGGGGCGTGGTGCTGTCGAAGGCTGATATTGAGCACTATGTGGGCCAGCTCGGCATCACCTCGCAAGACAGCTTTTACGAGCCCTGCACCCACCTCGACATCGTGCGCCGCGCCATGCGCAACCTGCAAGTTGGCTTCGAAAAGCTCCAGGAACCCGCTAAGGCGGAGGAAGTCGCCCAACTATTAGCCATCCTGCTGGAGCAGGATAAACCCAGCGAAGACGAGGAGTAAAAAGCTAAAACAGAACGTCATACTGAGCTTGCCAAATTATCTTGCTCGCCTCGTTGAATGAAGCGGGCGAGATGCTTCGGCAAGCTCAGCATGACGTTTTTTTCTGTAACTTATTGATAAGCTAATTTACCGCTTGATAAGGCAGCCGGCGGCGCGCTTATCGGCTACGCCGGCCGGGCGGCCGGCCAGCACATTGTCCAGCACCTGCTGGAGGTAGCGCTGTTGCACCCCGCTGGCTACCTGGGGGTTATCATCAATGGCACCCCGGTAGCGCACCGCAAACGAGCCGCCAGCCGGTTGCAGCACCACGGCCTCCGTGGTTTTGCTGACGCCGAGCGCAGCGCTGGCCGCGCCTTCGTCGGTGAAGGAGGTGAGCGAGCCGCCGGCGTTGCCCTCGGCCCCGTCGAGGTTGATGGGCACGTTGACGAACATAAACTGCACACCCCGGCCGCTGTAGGCGCTGTTGAGGGCGGCCAGCCGCTCCTGATAGAGGCGGGTGTAGGCGCAGGCGGGGTTCAGGAACACGACCACGATGGCTTTCTGGCCGCTGTAGGCGCTGAGAGAAGCGCTGCCGCCGCCGGTTTTTTGCACCGTAAAGTCACTCACCGTCCCTTGGGCGCGGGCAACGCCCAGCGTAATGGTAGCCAGGAGCAGGGCCGCAGCCACCAGAACCGGAAGTTTGCGAAGAGACATGAGCGTAGAAAGAACCAGGTAAAAAGGGAGCGGCGCAGCCGCCTAAAAATGAACGTACGAGAAAAAGGCTAGTAGCAGTACGTGAGCACGTAGCCCGCTGCCGGCCGAAGATAACAAATGTGATGCCGGGAAATACTACCCGCCAGATGCAGCCGCGCCGGCAGCCCGCCGGGCATGGGCCAGGGCGCCGGGGGCAGGTCGAGCAGCAGGTTGTCGCGGAAGATAATGCCCCGCCGACCGGCTAGCTTGTAGAGCGTTTCCTTAGCGCTCCAGAGCAGACTATACTGCTCCAGCGTGGCATCGAGGCCGGTTGTGTCAGTCAATTGGGCTTGCTCCACTGCCGCCAGTTCGGGTTCATTCAAAAATTTAGTAGCAATGCGGCGGGCCTTGTCGCGCACCACCTCCACATCAATGCCCAGCGCAGTGCCAGGCGCGGCGAGCAGCGCCGCTACCCACGCGCCAGAGTGCGAGAGCGATACAGCCGGCTGCGGCCCCGCGCCTTGCAAAAAGGGCCGGCCAGTTTCGTCGTTGCGCAGCGTGGCCGGGGGCGCGCCGGCCGCCGCCAGCAGGTGCTGCACCAGCACCCGGCCCGCCAGCCACTGCGCCTGGCGTGGGCCATCGGCGCGGGCGGGTAGGAGCGGGGCGTAGGCGGGCGCGTCGGCCAGCAGGGGCCAGAGGTCGGCGGGCGACTCGGTAAGGTGCCAGAGGCCCAGCCGGGGGCCGCCGGGTAAGGGCGTAATGGAGTGGAGCGGCATAAATAGGGCGAGCGACGGCGAAGGTAGTACCGGCCCGCAACCCGACCTTTGCGGGTGCCAGCCGCAGGCTGGCGTTTGCCTTATGCTCGCTACGCTGCCCTCGCCTCGCCCCACCGCCACCCGCATCGCCACCCTCGCGGGCCATAGCGACGCGGTGTATGCCCTGGCCGGCCGGCCGGGCTCCGACCAGATTTTTTCGGGCAGCGCCGATGGCATGGTCGTGGCCTGGAACGCTGCCCACCCCGAGGCCGATGGCGAGTTGCTAGCCCGGGTCGAAAACTCGGTGTATGCCCTGCACGAGCTGCCCGGGCGCGGCCTGCTGCTGCTGGGGCATAATTTTCAGGGCGTGCAGGCCCTTGATTTGCAGAGCAAAACGCTGGCCTACGCCACGGCCTTGCCGCCCGTCGCCATCTTCGAGATGGTGTATTCCGAAAGCCGCCAGCGCCTCTACTGCGCCCTGGGTGACGGCACGCTGGCCGTGCTGCGCGGCCCCGACTTTCGGCTCGAAAACCTGCTGCGCCTCAGCCAGCAAAGCCTGCGCTGCCTGGCCCTGCACGAGGGCCGGGGCGAGCTGGCCGTGGGCGCCTCCGATTGGAAAACCTACATTCTCGACCTCGACTCGCTGGCTATAAAAACCACGCTCACCGAGGCCACTAACTCCGTATTCACGCTGGCTTACTCGCCCGACGGCCAGCACCTGCTGGCGGCCGGCCGCGATGCCCACCTGCGCCGCTACCACGCCACCGACGGCTACCCGCTGGCCGACAGCGTGGTGGCCCACATGTACACCATCAACCACCTGGCCTTCAGCGGCGATGGGCGCTACCTGGCTAGCTGCTCGCTCGATAAAAGCATCAAGCTCTGGGACCCCGCCAGCCTGGCCCTGTTGCGGGTGCTGGATAAGTCGCGGGCGGCCGGCCACGGCACATCGGTAAATAAGCTGGTTTGGCCGGGCGCGCAGCAGCGGCTAGTTTCGTGTAGCGATGACCGCAGCCTGGCCGTTTGGCAAGTAGCAAGTAGCAGTGAGCAGTGAGCAATTGCTTGACTTGCGGGGTAAGAATGGCCCCTTCAAACGCGTTTTTACCTACGGCTGGCTAACTGCTACTTGCTCATTACTCCTTGTTCATTGCTAATTACTTATGAAAATTACCGCCCTCGATATTCGGCAGAAGACGTTTGAAAAGTCCTTTCGGGGCGTGGACCGGGAGGAAGTACAGGCCTTCCTGAACATGGTGTCGCAGCAGTGGGAGCGGATGGGCGACGAAAACCGCGAGCTGCGCCTCAAGCTGGAGCACGCCCTGCACGACGTGCAAAAAATGCGCGAAGTGGAGTCCTCGCTCTACCGCACCCTCAAAACGGCCGAGGATACCGGCAACTCCATCACCGAGCAGGCCCAGCGCGACGCCGACCTGCGCCGCCGCGAGGCCCAGCTGCTGGCCGAGCAAACCCTCTCCGAAGCCCGCCAGCGCGCCCGCGCCATTGTGGAGGACGCCTACCAAACGGCCGAAAAAACGGTGGCCGACATGCAGAAGGAAGTCACCGGCCTCGGCCAGGACTGCCAGCGCCTGGAGCAGCAGCTCGATACCCTGGTGCGCGACCTGCACCACCTGGCTTCCGATGCCCTCGAAAAAGTGGAGCGCGCCCGCGCCCGCCCCAAAAATGCTCCGGCGGCCATCCTTTCGCGGGCGGCCAGCGTACAGGTAAAGCGGCCCGCCGAAACGGCCGCCCCCGAACCTAGCCCCGCCCCCGATATGCTCGTTTCCACTGCCTCCTCCCGCTCCACGGCTGCGGCCGTTGCGCCCACGCCGGCCGCCAGCTTTAGTGCCCCCGCCGGCCGCGCTACCCAGTCGGCCAGCCCCTCGGGCGTTGCGCCCACCGGCTACAACCCCAAGCCGGGCCAGCAGCCCGACCCCGGCCAGAGCCCCACTCCCGATATTGAGCGCCCCCAGGCCCCGGCCGAAAACCCCGGCATTGCGCCCGCGCCCCACATCGAGCAGCCCACGCCCGGCACCGTGCCCCAGCCGCCCGCGCCCTACGTGGAGCCCGCCCGCCCCGATATTCAGCCCATCGGCCCCGACCGCCCCGAAATCCAGCAGCCCGAGCCCATGACGCACCCCGGCATGGCCGCGCAGGCCAAAGCCGAGCCGGTAGGGGAGAAGTCGTTTTTCGACGAAATCTAGACCGCGTATTAGTTGAGTTAGCGCAGCTTGCGAGAATAAAAAAGGGCGGCCCACTGGGCTGCCCTTTACTTTTGCAGCCAGCCCGGCCGCGTTCGTCACCAAAACCCGAGAAATCCGACGAACCCGAGAAATCCGCGGTTCAGATAAGTATGGGCCAGATTGCGCTTGAAGGACTGGAGTTTTTTGCCTTCCACGGCTACTACGACGAGGAGCAGAAAATCGGGAATAAGTACGGCATCGACCTGCATCTCAAAACCGATTTGCACGCCGCCGGGGCCTCCGACAAGCTGGCCGAAACTGTTAACTACGAGGTGCTTTACCGCGTGACGCTGGAAGAAATGCAGCGTCCGGCCCGGCTGCTGGAGCACCTCGCGCACCGCATCCTCGACCGCGTGATGGTCGAGTTTCCCCAGGTGCGGCGGGCGCAGGTGAGCGTGTCGAAGTTCAACCCGCCGCTGGGCGGCATCTGCCACCGGGCGCGGGTGACGCTGGTGCGCAAGCGCAAGGTGGATAAGGTGTTAGCGAACGACTAGCGGATAGGCGGCCAGGGCAGCGGGCGGCAGTTCGGCCAGCAGCAGGCGCTGGGCTTTGCCAAAATTGGTGAAAAATCCTTCTTTGGCAATCACGCTGAAAACGTCATCCTTCATACGGCGCTCCATGTTCTGAGCCTGCTCCCGCGTTTCGACGCCGTAGAGCCGGCGCAGCGTGTCGAGGGCGTGGTGGCGCACGAGGAATTCGGAGTGAGTCAGCAGCTTAAAAACGAGCGACGGAATAACCCGCCCGATTTGCGGCAGCGTGAAGTATTCGCGCAAGCCAATCAGCAAGTCCATGAGCTGGAACTCGGTAGAGGTTTTGGCGCGTAGCTGCGCGGCTACGATGGGCGGGTAGAGGCCCGCCGGATTTATTTCGGCAATGGCCTCCAGGGCGTAGAGCGCAGCCCAGCCGCGGCGCACGTAGTCGTGGAGTAGTGGTAGGGCCTCGGCGGCGCGCAGGTGGCCCAGGCCGAGCATGGCGCGGGCATCGGCGGTGCCCGCACGCAGGGCGGCGAGCAGCTCGGTGGTGGCGGTGGCCTGCTCGGCTGGCGGGAGCGCGTCGAGGCAAGCTAGATTGGTAAGAAAGCCAAAGCCGTCGTGCCAAGCCATATACTGGTCAATGGGCCCGAAGTAGGCACGGCGAAAAGTGGCTAGCGGGCTTTCGGGGGAAAGCATAATAGGAGGCAATTAAAAATAATTTGTCTGATAGACAGTATGTTGTCGTTAATTACGACTAATTTCGTACATTGCTTTTGCAACTACGAAGTTTCTCGTATTTCCTTTGGTCTACGAAATGATTCGTACGAAACTTTTTTCATCAGACTTATGCCGAAAGCGCCCCCCAAACCTACGGATTCGGAACTAGAGATTTTGCAGGTGCTCTGGCAGCACGGCCCGGCCACGGTGCGCACCGTGAACGAGCAACTGAGCCAGCACCGGGAAGTAGGCTACACTACCACCCTGAAAATCATGCAGCTGATGCTGGAAAAGGGCCTTGTGCAGCGCGACGACGAGGGCCGCAGCCACATTTACCGGGCGGCCGTGCGCGAGCAGGACACCCAGGGGCTGCTGCTCGACAAGTTTGTGGCCGCCACCTTCGGCGGCTCGGCCCTGAAGCTGGTAATGCAGGCCCTCGGCAACCGCAAAACCTCGCCCGACGAGCTGGCCCAGATTCGGCGCCTGCTCAACGACATTGAAATTCAAAACGCCAACCCCTCAACCGCTACGCCCCATGACGACGCCCCAGTTGCTTAGAGAAATAGGTTCGCCCGCGCTGGTGCGGGGCGTGGGATACGCCTTGCTGCACTCGCTGTGGCAGGGCGGGGTGCTGGCGCTGCTGCTGGCGGGCGTGCTGCCCCTGCTGCGCCGCCAGCGCGCCGAAGTGCGCTACGCGGTGGCGGCGGGCGCGCTGGCCAGCCTAGTGCTGGTGGTGGGCCTCACCTTTGGTTGGTACTACCAAAGCCAGTCCGTGGCGGTTGCGCCCGCAGTTGCTTCGGCTGCTCCGCTAACTGGTGAAGCCACCGCGCTTTCGCAACCTGTGCAGGCGAGCGGGGTGACGCAGCTCGCCGCTGCTGATAACAATTTGCCTATCAACTGGCTGCAAGCCAACCGCCGCCAGCTCGAAGCTTACCTGCCACTTGTGGTGGTGGCCTGGCTGCTGGGCCTGCTGCTGATGAGCGGCCGGCTGGCTGGCGGCCTGCTGTATGCCAACCGTCTGCGCCGGGCGGGCACCCAGGCGCTGGGAGCCGAGTGGCAGCAGCGGCTGGCCGCGTTGGCGCGCCGCGCCGGGGTGCGCCAGCCGGTAGCGCTGCTGGAGTCGGCGCGGGTGGCTGGGCCGGTGGTGCTGGGGCATTTGCGGCCGGTTATTCTGCTGCCGCTGGGGGCCGTGGCGGGCCTGAGCCCGGCGCTGCTCGAAGCGCTGCTGGCGCACGAACTGGCCCACATAGTGCGCCGCGACTACCTGCTCAACCTGGGCTTGGCCGTGGCGGAAGTACTGTTTTTCTACCACCCGGCCGTGTGGTTTATGGCCAACTGCCTGCGCGCCGAGCGTGAAAATTGCTGCGACGACCAGGCCACGGCCCTCTGCGGCGGCGATGGCCTGCGGGTGGCCCGCGCCCTAGCTGCGCTGGCCGAGTTGGAAGCCGCTACCGCTCCCATGCCGCGCCTGGCTCTGGCGGCCGCTGGCTCGGGCGGGCGAGGCTCGCTACTGGCCCGGGTGCGCCGGCTGGCCTTGGGCCGGCCCCAGGCGCCTACCATGAGCGAGCGCCTGCTGGCGGGTTCACTTACGCTCGTTGGCTTGCTGGGCCTGAGCACGGGCGTAGTGCTGGCTGCCCGCCCTGCCCAAACTGCGCCCGGCCAAACAGCCTTGGCTGATACGGCGCGCCGGGTGGTGGCCGCTTTGCCGGTACTGCCGGCCTTACCCGCACTGCCTGGCTTGCCAGCTTTGCCCAGCTTTCCGGCATTGCCTGGGCTACCCGGCTTGCCGCCGCTACCCGACACCTTGCGTCGAATGGAGAAGAGTGCGCGGGTGCTTCTAAACGACGATAACGAGCCCGAAGGCCGTATCCGCCGCTGGCGGCAGGAGCCGCCCCGCCGGGGCCAGGCCCGCACGGTGGTCATTGAGAAAGACAAAAAAGGCCGCGTCGTGAACCTGACCGTGGACGGCCAGCGCATCGAAACCGATACACCCGGCAAGAAAAACAAGCATGGCAAGCCCGTGCGCACCGTGGAGGTAGTAATGCCCGGTACCGTTGAGCGCCGTGTGGAAGTGGTGCGGGGCCCTAGCCAGCTACGCCGCATTGAGCGCCTCGAACTGCCCGAAATGCCCGAACTGCCGGAGCTACCCGAGCGCCCCGAATTGCCAGAAAGCCGTTCGTTCAGCTTCGATTTTTCGACCGATGAGGTGACCAGTAAAGCCGTGCTGGCCGCCCGCCGGGCCCTGGCCGAAGCCCTGCGCAACCCCGACCTGACCACTGAGGAGCGCCAGGAAATGGAAAAGGAGCTGCGCAAGCTGGAGAAGGAAGGCCTCAAAACGCGGGTGCTGCGCAACGGCCGTGAAGTGCGCGAACTGCACCTCAATCTCGACCTGAGTGGCTCGGCTACCAGCCACCCGGCGCACCCCAGCTACCGCCTGGAGCGCACGAAGCGCGGGTACGTTCGCATGAAATTTGATAAGGCCGGCCGGCTGCTCAACGACCCTACGCAAGCGGAGGCTAATGCCCGGCGGGCCGAAGTCAATGGTCGCCTGGCCGAGGCTAATGCCCGAAACGCAGAAGCTAATGGCCGTCTGGCCGAAGCTAATGCCCGCTTGGCCGAAGCAAACGGCCGTACGGCCGAAGTCAACGCGCGCCGGGTCGAACTCCGCGCCCGCATGGCTGCTGCTGCCGCTGAGCTGCGTGCCTTGGACAATGGTGGCCCCCAGGTGCCCGCCCCGCCCCGCGCCCCGCAGGCGCCCCGCTCGCCGCAGGCGCCGCCCGCACCCCCGGCCCCGGCGGCGCCTAAAACCGACAAGCTGCGCGCCGCCCTGCGCCAGGATAACCTAATCGGTAAGAACGACCGCAACTTCTCGTTTGAGCTAAACGACAAGGGCGGGCGCGTAAATGGCCAGGCCCTCACGCCGGCCCAGGTGGCTCGCTACCGCCAGCTGCTGGGCCAGCCGGTCAGTGGCAAAGGCCAGTCCTCGACCTTTAACATCAACGTGAACGAAAACTAGCTGCCGCGCTGGGCACAAAAAAGCGGGCTGGCACCTGGGGAAGCCCAGGCGCCGGCCCGCTTTTTTGTGCCCAGCGCGGCCGGTCAGCGCCTTTTTGGAAATATTTTTTAGCTCGCTGTAACGAATGGCTACCTCGCCGGTACTCCCTACAAAACCTCCCGTTTCCGCTCCCTTTACCGCCGCCCGGATGCCAGCCACTGCTACCACTTTCAGCGATGAAGCCCTGATGGCCCAGGTGCAGGCCGGTGACCTCGACCAGCTGACCGGGCTGTTTGAGCGCTACCACGGCCCGCTTTTTGGCTTCCTGGCCCGCCTGGCTAATGGCGACCGTGACCTGGCCCAGGACCTGACCCAGAATGTGTTTGTGCGGGTGCTGCGCTACCGCGCCAGCTACCAGCCCGGCCAGGCGTTTCGGGCGTGGGTCTACCAGATGGCCCGCCACGTGTGGGCCGACCACTACCAGCGCCAGCGCCCCAGCGCCGACCTAGAAGAGGTAGAGAAAACCGCCGCCCACGGCCGCGCCGCCCAAGCCCAGCGCGCCGCCACCGACCAGCACCAGGCCCTGCACGAAGCCCTGGGCCTGCTGCCCGCCGCCCAGCGCGAGGTGCTGCTGCTGCACCGCTTCCAGGGCTTCGACTACGCCGAAATCGGCGAGCAGCTCGGCTGCACCGCCGGCGCGGCTAGGGTAAAAGCCCACCGGGCGCTGGACGCCCTACGCAAGATTTACCTAAGCTGAAATTTCAGTTATCAGTCATCAATTATCAGCCTACCGCATTAGCAATTACTACTTAACCATTAACAATTACGAAGATGTCTTCCGCTATTCATTCGTCTCACCTTACCGACCCGGCCTGCGCCGAGCTGCGGCCCTGGCTGCCCGAGCTGGCCGATGGCCAGCCGCTGCCGCCCGAGGCGGCCCACCTGGCCGCGCACCTACCCACCTGCCCCGCCTGCCAGGCCGAGCTGGCCGAGCTGCGCCAGCTCTTCAACGACCTTGATGCCCTGCCGCCCGAGCTGCCCCCGCTGACCATGCGCGACGACTTTCAGGCGATGCTGGAAGCTGAAAAGGCGAAGCTGGCCGCAGCTTCGCCCGCTGGGCTGACGGCCGTGCGCGGCGGTCAGCCGCTGGCTAGCCAGCCCATGGAGCCGGTGCGCAAGGAGCGCCCTTCGGCTACCGCCGACCACCGGCAGTGGCTGCGCATTGCGGCTAGCGTGGCCCTGGTGGCGGTGGGTGCGGTGCTGGGGTTGCTGCTGCGCGGCAGCCAGCCAGCTACCCAGCTAGCTCAAAATGACCAGCCTCAGCAGCCCACGTTATCGGCGCGGCTGGCGGCGGCGCGGCAGCAGCCGGCCACGGCCAGCCAGCGCTTGCAGCTAGTGAGCCAGGCCCCGGCCGCCGTGGTGGAGCCCAACGACCCGGCCGTGCTCACCCTCATCCACACCCTCGACACCGACCCCAACCCCAACGTGCGGCTGGCCGCCTGCGAGGCGCTGTTCCGGCTGCGCGCCGACCCCCGCGTGGGTCCGGCCCTTGTGGAGGCCCTGCCCCTGCAAACCGACCCCAACGTGCAGATTACCCTCATCGAAACCCTGGTAACGCTGCGCGAAAAGCGCGCCGTGCCGGGCCTCGAAGAGTTGGCTAAAAAGCCCGACGCCCTGCCCGCCGTGCGCCTGCAAGCTGAAAGCGGTCTGGGACAATTGATTTAACCTGAAGTATTTACCTGATTACCAAGCGGCGTGGCACGCCGCCTCTGGCAAAGCCCACCGCGAAGGCTATCGGCAGCGGGTGGGGGAGGGCGGTGCCACCGCGCTCTAAGGCTGCCGCTAATTTCCTTTCGCTTGCTGACCATGAAAAAGTTTGTTCTGCTTCCCTTGCTGGCCCTCGCGCTGGCCCTGCCCGCCACGCTGCGCGCCCAGGAGTTTAAAATGAAATTCAACAGCCCCACCAACCGCAAGGTGGTCCTCAACATGCGCGGTAGCTACGTAACTGTGGAGGGCTACGACGGCGATGAGGTGCAGATTCGCGGCACCGGGCACTTCGAGGCGCCGCCTGCCCTGGCCAATGGGCTACGCCCCATGTACAGCGGTGGCGCCGCCGATAATACCCGGCTGGGCCTGGCCGTGACGGCCAGCGATGACAACACCATCCGCATTGCCAAAACGGGCCACAGCGACGGGCACTATACGGTGCGCCTGCCGCGCCAGACCGACGTGTCGTTTGCCCAGGGCGGCTGGGGCGGCTCCGACGACCTGACGATGCGCGACCTAGCCGGGCGCATCGAAATCAGCCTGCAATCGGGTGATTTGCGGCTGCTGAACGTGAGCGGCCCCATCGTGGCCAATACCATCAGCGGCGACATCCAGGTGCGGTTTAGCGCCACGCCGAGCCAGCCCAGCGCTATCTCCTCGGTGAGCGGCGACGTGGATGTGAGCCTGCCCGCCAGCGCCAAGCTGAGCTTGTCGATGCGCTCGATTTCGGGCGAAATCTACACCGACTTCGACCTCAACCTGGGTGGCGGTAATGGCCTCCAGCACGTGGGTGGCCAAACCATTGAGGGCCGCACCAATGGCGGCGGCAGCAGCTTCTCGCTCAAGACCATCAGCGGCGACATCTTCGTGCGCAAAGCCAAGTAGCGTCGCGCCGGACGCTCATTATCAAGCTAACCTAAGCTGGGGAAAATGACCGGGCGAGCCGCTGCCAGCGGCTTCGATGGCCCCGGCTGTGCCTTAGCTGTCTCATTTTTTCTCCTTTCACCGTGCTTAAAATATTTACCATGAACCGTTTCCTGTTTGCTGCCCTGCTGCTCATGAGCGGCCTGCGCCCGGCCCTGGCCCAGCGCCTCGTTACCCAGACTGCCACTCTCGCCGCTGGCCAGGGCGTGGTGCTCGACCTGCGGTTTGCCCACAAAATCCGGGTGCGGCCGGGCACCGGGGTGAGCGTGCAGGCTAAGGTGAGCATCAACGACAACGCGCAAAACGACCTCTACAGCCTGGTGCTGGAGCGCTCGGGCGCCGAGCTGAGCGTGGTGGAGAAACTGGACGAGGACAAGCTGCGCGAAAGCCACTACACCGGCAATTGCGACGAGGGCAGCCGCAACAACTCGGGCGGCGGCGTGCACGGCGGCTACACCCGCTCGGGCAAGACCGGCGGGCTGCGGCCCACCGTGAGCTACCACAAGGGCGAGTACAGCTACTGCACCAAAATCGACTACGAGGTGACCGTGCCCGCCGGCGCCGCCCTGCGCATCACCACCCTCACCGGCGACGTGGACCTGAGCGGCCTCAGCGGCACCATCACCGCCAAAACCGTGAGCGGCGACCTGCTGCTGAGCGCCCTCACCGGCCCCGTGAACGTGCGCAGCGTGAGCGGCGACGTGAAGCTCAACGAGCTGAGTGGTAGCGCTGTGGAGGCCGTAAGCGTGAGCGGCGACGTAGACCTGACCTGGCCCCCCGCCAAGGCCGCCGAGCTGAGCCTGAAGTCCATCTCGGGCGAGGTGTACGCCGACCCGGCCGTGACCTTCAGCAACCTCAAGCAGAAAAGCTACGTGGGCTACCAGCTGCGCGGCAGCTATGGCACCGGCGGCGGCCCGCTCGTGAAGCTGGAGTCGATAAGTGGCGACGTGTTTTTTCGCAAGCAGCCGTAGTTCTCTTTGCATCAATTCCCTTTATCTGTCAGGCTGAGCTTGCGAAGCATCTTATCGCGCTATAATAAGGCGTGCGAACTTGATAAGATGCTTCGCAAGCTCAGCCTGATAGATGAAGGGATAGGCTGTCAATAGTTGGTAAAGACACTGCGCGAAATTTGCCCGCCGCAAAAAATCTAGTTGTCCCAGACAACGGCCGGGCTTACCGGCGTGTCTATGCCCGGCCGACCTCTACTTCACCTTCCCACCATGTTTTTTCTGCGTGCTCAGCACGGGCTGCTGAGCCTGCTGCTGGCTTGTTTTTGCCTGGGCGCCGCTACGCCGGTAGCGGCCCAAAAAAGCCCGCCCACCGCCCCGGCCGTGGCTACGGCTCCGCGCCGCCAGCTAGCCGCTCAGCGCGTGGCCGCCCCCATCAAGCTCGATGGCCTCCTTGATGATGCCGCCTGGGCCAGCGCGCCGGTTGGTGATAAGTTCATTGAAAACCGGCCCCGGCCCGGCCGGCCCGAGCGCCTGCCCACCGAAGTGCGCGTGCTCTACGACGATGCGGCTATGTACGTCAGCGCCAAGCTGGTGGAGGCCAGCCCCGACAGTATCAAGCGCGAGCTGACCCAGCGCGACGACGCGGGCAACACCGATTTCTTCGCCGTTTTTATCGACCCCTACCGCGACCACCTCAACGGTTACGGCTTCGTCGTGCTGAGCACGGGCGTGCAGATGGACAGCCGCTACTCGCCCGCCAACGGCGAAGATTTTGCCTGGAATGCGGTGTGGGACAGCCGCGTGGCCCCGCTGCCCGACGGCAAGGGCTGGAGCGTGGAAATCCGCATTCCGTACTCGGCCCTGCGCTTTGCCCAGGCCCCGGTGCAAACGTGGGGCGTCAACTTCATGCGCCAGCGCAAGAAAGACAACCAGCAGTTTACCTGGAATGCCATTCAGCCCCAGATAGATGGCTTCGTGAACCAGTGGGGCGAACTCACCAACCTCGAAAACCTGCACCCGCCGCTGCGCCTCTCGCTCACGCCCTACGTGAGCAGCTACGTCAACCACTATCCCTATAACGAGCAGGGCCGCCGCAACACCAGCACCAGCTTCAACGCCGGGGCCGACATCAAGTGGGGTATCAACGAGAGCTTCACGCTCGACGCCACGCTGATACCCGACTTCGGCCAGACTATCAGCGACAACCAGGTGCTCAACCTCTCGCCCTTCGAGGTGCAGTACCAGGAAAACCGGGCCTTTTTTACCGAGGGCACGGAGTTGTTTAACAAGGGCGGCTTGTTCTACTCGCGTCGGGTGGGGGCGCAGCCGTTGGGCTTCGACGACGTGAGCGGGCAGCTGGGCCAGGGCGAGTTTTTGTATAAAAACCCCGGCGTGACGCGGCTCATCAATGCCACCAAGGTATCGGGGCGCACCAGCAAGGGGCTGGGCGTGGGCGTGTTCAATGCCTTGTCGGCGGCGAGCTACGCCACCGTGCAGGACTCGGCCAGCGGCCAGCAGCGCGAGGTGATGACCCAGCCGCTGACCAACTACAACATCGTGGTGCTCGACCAAAGCCTGCCGCACAACTCCTACGTGTCGCTCATCAACACCAACGTGACGCGCGCCGGCAGCACCTACGACGCCAACGTGACGGCCGGCCTCTTCCGCTTCGTGGACGCCAAAAACGAATACGCCTTCAAGGGCCAGCTCAACTACTCGCAGCGGCGCGGCCAGAGCATGTTTAGCGAAGCGCCGGTGAGCGACCGCAACGGCTACAAATACTACCTCAACTACGGCAAGATTTCGGGCAACTGGACCTGGAACGTGGACCACGGCATTGAGTCGGACACCTACAACCCCAACGACTTGGGCATCCTGTTTGGCAACAACAACGTGAGCCAGTCGGCCACCGTGAGCTATAATAAGTACCAGCCCTTCTGGAAAGTCAACAACCTCTATACTTCGCTCGGCGCGTACCAGTCGCTGCTGTTCAAGCCCTTGCTCTACCAGGATGCCGGCATCTACGGCAACCTCAATACCACGTTCACCAAAAGCTTTTTTTCCACGGGCTTTAACGTGAACGTGGACTTTGCGAAGCACGACTTCTACGAGCCGCGCACGTCGCCGCTGGGCGGCTACTACGTGCGCGTGCCCACCAGCTACAACGTGGGCTACTACGCCTCCTCCGACTACCGCAAGAAGCTGGCCTACGACATAAACGCCGGCATCCGCCTCTACGAGCTGGATGGCCGCCTGGAGCGCCCGCGCCGCGCCGGCTACGGCCTCACGCTGAGCCCGCGCTACCGGGCCAGCGACAAGTTTAACTTCCGCTACACCTTCGACTACAACATGCGGGTGAACCAGATAGGCTACGTCAACGACGGTTTTGACCTCACGCAGCCCATCGACCAGCTCTACAGCTACATCCTGGGGCCCGACCCGCTGCTGGGCCGCCGCAACGTGTCCACGTTCACCAACACGCTGACTACCAACTACACCTTCACCAACCGGCTCTCGTTCACGATGCGCATCCGGCACTACGTGAGCACGGTGCACTACTTCGACTTCGTGCGCCTGCACCCCGATGGCCAGGAGGAAAGCCTGCCCGGCTACCAGCGCAACCACGACAACAGCTTCAGCGCCTTCAACGTGGATGCCGCCGTGGTGTGGTGGTTTGCGCCCGGCTCGCAGGTGAGCCTGGTCTGGAAAGACGCCACCGCCAGCTACCTGCTCGGCAACGAGGCCACCCCACTCTACTTCGACAACCTGACCAACGTGGCCAACACCCCCCACAACAACAACGTGTCGATAAAAGTCCTGTACTACCTCGACTACCTGAGCCTGCGGCGCGCCCGCGGGTAACGTATTGTCTTATAGAGTCATGTGCGGCCGCCAGGGCTTCCTCACTGGGGAAGTTCTGGCGGCCGCCCTGCGTGGTAGGGGTAGGGCAGCCGGAAGCTGAAAAGTGCTAATACGTTTTAGCCGAGCGAACGATTCGCGTACGAAAAGCTCCGGTTCGCAGCAGGAAACACCGGGTTGAACGAGAAAGAAAAAAGACGGCCAGGGGCGAAATCTACTTTTGTAGGGTAATCAGAACGCACTGAATTCTAAGACGCACTGCGAGTTATACAGCGCAGTATCCAAGGGGCAGCCGTTTGCTAACACCGACTATAAAAAGCACTTCTCGCCTTCCCGCTACTTACTCTTATGGCTACCTCTTTTCGCGCTTTCCTGCTCCTGTTTGCTACGCTGAGCGCCACCACCGCCCGGGCCCAGGCCACTTTGGAATTTGCGCCCGGCGCGGGCAATACCACGGCTAGCGGCCCTACGGCGGCCAACCAGCTGGTGACCTTCCAGAACAACGCTACTAACCCCTCGACCAGCACGATGTCGGCTTACTCGCCGGCCATCACCACCACGTTTGCGCTCAGCAACCAGCAGTATACGCTGCCCACCAGCCGCATCAGCAGTGGGGCAGGAGTGGCCTTCGGGTCGGGCCTCTCTACTACCAGCGGCACGGCGCCCGCCTTCCCCTTGTTTCCGTTGCTTAATGCCGTGGGTGGCTCCAGCAACGCTAACTACACCTCTACTAATGGCGTGAACGGTGGTATCGATGTGGCGGCCAACAGCGGCATCGAGGTATTCACCTCGGTAGAGCCCCTGCCCTCGACCTTGCCCGCCAACACGCCCCGCTACCAGTACGCCGACCTGACCCTCACGTTCAGCAAGCCGATGGTGAACCCGGTGGTGCACCTCACCGGGCTGGGCGGCTCGTTCTCCCTGGGCACGGCCAAAACGGGCTACACCACTGAGCTGGACCTGCTGACCACCGGCGTCACGCTGTCCCGGCTCAGCGGCTCGACCGAGCTGGCCGTCAATAGCACCCAGATTATGAACAACGCCACGGCCCCCGACGGTGCCACGAGCGCCGGGGCCGCTAGCGGCTCAGTACTCGTGATGACCTCCAGCCGGGGCATCAGCACGCTGGTTTTCCGGCTGTACCTGCGCCCGGCGGCGGCCGGCGGCGCCATCCACGGCGACAACGCCACCACGCACCTCGGCGATGGCTGGATTATCAGCGTCTCGCAGCGCACTTCCAGCGCCGCCCTCACGCTGGCCCCGTTGCCAGTGCAGCTGGCCGCCTTCACGGCGCAGGCCAGCACGAGTGGCCGCGGCGCGCAGCTGGCCTGGACCACCGCCTCGGAGGTAAACAACGCTTACTTCGACGTGGAGCGCAGCTTCGACGGGGTGGCCTTCACCAAGCTGGGCACCGTGGCTGGCCAGGGTACCAAGGCCACGGCCACCACGTATTCCTTCACTGACCAGAATGCCGGTGCGCCGGCCGCTGGCCCAGCCTACTACCGCCTGCGCCAGGCCGATACCGATGGCACGGCCGCCTACTCGCCGGTGCGCACCGTAAGCTTTGGGGCAATGGCCCCCGCCGCCGGCCGGGCCAGCCTATATCCCAACCCCGCGCTGGCCAGCACTACCCTGGACCTCAGCGCCCTGCCCGCCACGGCCAGCTACCAGGTGCAGTTGCTCGATGCCACCGGCCGCCAACTGCAACGCCTGTGGGTAGCCGGCGGCCAGGCCCCGGCGCTCGACGTGAGCACCGTAGCGCCGGGCCTGCTCACGGTGCTCGTGACGGGTACTCAGGCCGATGGCACGCCCTTCCGCCAGGCCCTGCGCTTGCAGAAAAACTAGGCGCCGGCCGCCCCCTACCGGGCCAGCCCGGCGGGCCTGGCAACGTTGCCGACAACGTTTGCGCAAAGAAACCGGCTGTTAAGCAGTGCGAAAAAGCGGGTGGGAGGGCAACTTTACGGCCCTTCCCACCCGCTTTTTCTGTTATTTATGCTGCTCGGCTTCGGACTGCGCCACGCGCTGCTATGTACCACCCTGGGCGCCGGCTGGCTGCTGCACCCGGGTGGCCCGGCCCCGCTGGCCGCCCCGCTACCGGCTTTTCCGGGGGCCGAGGGTGCCGGGCGCTTCACTACCGGCGGGCGCGGCACGGCGGCGGTGCCCACCACGGTGCTCGAAGTCACTAACCTACTGGATGATAACAAGCCCGGCAGCCTGCGCTACGCCGTGCAGCTGAGCGCGGCCCAGGCGCCGGCCCGCACCATCGTGTTTCGGGTGGCGGGTACCATTCACCTGCTGGCGCCGCTCACCATCAGCCGGGCCAATACTACTATCGCGGGCCAGTCGGCCCCCGGCGGCGGCATCTGCCTGGCCGACTACCCGGTGCAGGTGAAGGCTAACAACGTGGTGGTGCGCTTCCTGCGCTTTCGCATGGGCGATAAGAATCAGAACCAGGGCTTCAAGGACGGCGCGGGCGGCGACGATGCCTTCGGCGGCCAGCGCTGCCACCGCCTCGTCATCGACCATTGCTCGATGAGTTGGAGCACCGACGAGTGCTTTTCGGTGTACGAGGGCGACAGCACCACGCTGCAATGGAACCTCATTGGACCGCCGCTCAACTATTCCTATCACTTCGAAAAAGGCGACACCGACTATGAGCGCCACGGCTACGGCGGCATCTGGGGCGGGCAGCACGCCAGCATGCACCACAACCTGTTTGTGCACTGCAACTCGCGCACGCCGCGCTTCAACGGCAGCCGCTACACCCACGCGGCGGGCTACGAAAACTGCGACTTCCGCAACAACGTTATCTACGACTGGGGCGAGAACAACGTGTACGCCGGCGAAGGTGGCAACTACAACATTGTCAACAACTACTACAAGCCCGGCCCCAGCACCAAAGCCGCCGTGCGCACCCGCCTGCTGAACCCCTACAAGCTCGAAAAAGGCGATAACCCGCTGCCCTACGGCCACTTCTACATAGCCGGCAACTACCAGGAAGCCAGCGCTGAAATAACCACCCACAACTGGCGCGGCGTCACTATGAACGGCGGCACCCCCGCCGACACCACCCTGGCCCAGGCCGCCCGGCCCTTCGACCTCGGCCCCGTGGCCACCCAGCCCGCCGCCCAGGCCTACGACCTCGTGCTGGCCCGCGCCGGGGCCAGCCGCCCCTTGCGCGATACCCTCGACCAGCGCCTCGTGCGCGAGGTGCGCACCCGCACTGGCCGCCTCATCGACGTGCCGGGCGGCTACCCCCACGGCACGCCCTACAGTGTTTCGCAAAAAGCCTGGCCGTTGCTGAAAACCGCTCCCGCGCCCGCCGATACCGACCACGATGGCATGCCCGACGCTTGGGAAACCGCCCATAAGCTCAACCCCAAGGATGCCGCTGACCGTGCCAAAATCGGGGCCAGCGGCTATCCCATGCTGGAAGTCTACCTGGCTGAATTGGCGGCTAACTGACGGGGAGCCTAATTGCCGGTCTCCAGTGCCTTGTCGATGACCCACGGAATATTCGCTTCAAACTCGACCTGTACCAACCCCGTCTTGTCCTCAAAATGGGCTAAATCACTGCCTGCGGCAAAGCCGATGGAAAAATCAGGGGCAACGCTAGTCAGGTGGAGGGTATGACCACCGCCCGGCAGCGGCTCCCGATAATCGGGCCCCGCCAGCACTCGCCCTTTAAAGTGGAACCAGCCGGCCACGTGGTGCAGGCCAGTGGGCAGGACTTCATAGCGAAGTGCTTCCACCTCTTTGCGGTAATCAATGCCTAAATCAGCTAGCAGCGCCGCGATTTCGGCCGGGAAAATGTGGTCACGGTACGCAGCGTAGTTTTTGCAGTCGTTGCATACGCAGGCGTTGGCCCCACCACCCGCTACGGCAGCGTAGGTTTGCTGGGTTAAATCCCGGTCAACTTCGAGGGCCCAGCCTTGGTAATAGACCGTTGAGGTAGGCATGTATCAAGTGCTAATGGTAGGTGAAATACTGGACAGGCCGGTTGCCTATTGGCAAAGGCGAACGACAAAGCGGGCGCTACTGCCCCAGCAATTGCCCCGCCGCTGCCCACGGCGTGAGCTGCCCGGCCGCCACGGCCGCTTGCACGCCGGGCAAGGCGCTTTGCACCCCCGCCCGGCCGTAGAACTGCGCCTCCAGCGCCTGGCGCACGGCTTCTTCCAGCCACTGCAATTGCTGCTGGGCGCGGCGCTGCTGCCAGTAGCCGCTGGCCTGGGTGTGGGCCGCGTAGTCCTCGATGAGCTGCCACGCCTCGGGCAGGCCCGCGCCGCTCACGGCCGAGCAGGTGCGCACGGGCACGGCCCAGGCACTGGCGGCGGGCGGGAAGAGGTGCAGCGCGCCCTCGTAGTCGCGGGCGGCGCGGCGGGCGGCGGTTTCGTTGCCCTGGTCGGCCTTGGTGATGAGCAGGGCATCGGCCATTTCCATGATGCCGCGCTTCACGCCTTGCAGCTCGTCGCCGGCCCCGGCCAGCATCAGCAGCAGGAAAAAATCGACCATGCCGTGCACCGCCACCTCGCTCTGGCCCACGCCCACGGTTTCGACGAAAATGACATCGTAGCCGGCCGCCTCGCACAGCAGCAGGGCCTCGCGGGTGGCGCGGGCCACGCCGCCCAGGCTGCCGCTGGCCGGTGAGGGCCGGATAAATGCCCGCGGGTGCAGCGTGAGCTGCGGCATCCGGGTTTTATCGCCCAGGATGCTGCCGCCGCCGCGCGGCGAGCTGGGGTCCACGGCCAGCACGGCCAGCTTCTTGCCCAGCTTCTCCACTAAATACAGCCCCAGCGCCTCGATAAACGTGCTTTTGCCCACGCCCGGCACGCCCGTGATGCCCAGCCGCAGCGCGCCGCCGGTGCGGGGCAGCACCGCTTGCAGCACTTCCTGGGCTAGGGCCTGGTGCTGGGGTAAGGTGCTTTCGACGAGGGTGATGGCGCGGGCCAGGGTGCCGCGCTGGCCGGCAGCGAGGCCCCGGGCGTAGTCGGCGGCGGAAAGAACGGGAGCAGGCACGGCCGCAAAATACGCACGCCCCCGGCCTTGCGGCGGCTGGCCGGCGTGGCCAGTGCGCTTGCGCTCGACTACCAGGTGCTGGGCATCACGGCGGTTTAAAGGAGGCCGGGCCAGCGGCGGCGCAGCAAAAAGCCCGGCGTAGCAAGCTGCTACGCCGGGCTTTCGCGTGTGGGGATGCTTAAAAGCAGGTTACTTTACGTCAGTTACCTCGACATCAAAAACGAGTACCGTGTTTGGGCCAATGAGGTTGCTGCTGTTTGAGCCTCTGGCGCCATAGGCTAGCCCCGAGGGCAGCAGTAACGTGGCCTTTTCGCCTTTGCGCATCAGGCTGATACCTTCGTCAAAGCCCGTAATGTTTTGGGAGCCAGGGCCTATTACAAAGCTATAAGGAGTGTTGCCGCGCTGTGAGGTAGCATCGAACACCGTGCCGTTCAGGAGCTTGCCGGTGTAGAGCACCGATATCGTTTTGCCAGCGGCAACGGGGGTGCCGGCCGCATTTGTGGTGGTAGGCACGAAGTACAGGCCCGAGGGCTGCTTCTGGGCCGTGGTGATGTTGTTTTTGGTCAGGTAGCGCTTGATGAGGTTATCATCGGGCACGGCGAAGCTCGAATTGATGTCTACCAGTTCTACCTCGAAGCGGATAACCGAGTTGGCCGGGATGGTGGTGGAGGCGTTGGGCCCGTAGGCTAGCCCCGAGGGTATCAGCAAGATGGCCTTGTCGCCCTTGTGCATCAGCGACAAGCCTTCTTCCAGGCCCGATATCAATCGGTCGACCCCATATCGGAAGCTCAACGGCGTATCATCGTTTTGGGCAGAGGAGCTAAACACGGAACCGTTGAGCAGCTTGCCCGTGTACAAAATCGACAATACCTGGTTGGCCGTAGCCAGCGGGGCCGTGGCATTGGTCGTCACCGGGATGAAGTACAGGCCCGAAGGCTGCTTCTGGGCGTTGGTGATGGCGTTGTCCGTCAGGTACTTCTGGATGGTAGCTGCGTCAGCGGCCGAGTAGTCGGGCACTTCCTCTACCTTGTTGCAAGCCGTGGTGAGCAAGCCGCCGCCAGCGAGCAGGGCCAAAATGAGCAGCCGAAAGATGGCCGTGGGGAAAAGGGATTTCATAGGCTGTTTTTTGGTAAAAATAAGCCTGCTGAGGTAAATAATCCCAGGCAATCAGCAAAGTAGGCTGCCCCGCTGGGCACTAGGGCTCGGTGACGAAGCCCGGCAGCCCCAGCTTGCTACGGCGGCCGCCCAGCTTGAGGCCGTCGTCGACGTAGCCGCAGGCCGGGCCGCTGACATTAGGCTGCGCAATTACGCCAAGGAAGGAATTATCCTCGCGGGCCACGTAAATCTTGCCGTCCGGCCCGCGCTGCAAGGCCCCGATTTTGTGGTTGGACGAATGGCCGACTGGCACGGCGGTTTTGGTTTTGAGGTCGAACTGCACGATTTGCGTTTCACTCACGGCGGGCGTTTTCTGGTTCTTGGTGTTGCCGTTGCAGGTGCCGTAGAGCAGGCGGCCATCGGGCGAAAACTCCACGCCGTAGGCCTCGGCGTAAGGCCCAAAGCTGCGGGCGTTGCTCACCTTGCCGGTGCTCCGGTCAAAGTCGTAGACCTCGAACTTGTTGCTCTCGCGCCAGAGAGCGGCGGCCAGCTTGGTGCCGTCGGGCGAAAACTTAAGCGCCCCGATGGCGTTGCGGCCGGGGCCGGCGTTCATGCTGCCCACGTTGCTCAGCACCGGCTTGCCGCTGCCCACACCCTCGGCCGTGACCAGGAAGGCTACGAAGGCGCTGGAGTTCCAGCGGTGGGCCACTACCCACACGTCGCGGCCGTTGGCGTGGCGCACGGCGGCCAGCTTCTCGGCTACCGGCGTGATGAGCAGCGAGTTGGCGCGTGGCACGTCGCCCAGGCCCTCGGCGCGGGTCATGTCTACCACCGAGTAGCGCAGGCCGTCGGGCGCGCCCTGCGGCGCCACGGTGAACACGTAGAAGAGGTTGCCCGAGCCGGGGTCGGGTACGATGAGCGCCGACTGCGTGCTGCTGCCGCTGCCCATGAGGCGGCGGCCGCCCGGCATGGGCAGGTGTTGGCGGTTCCACACGGTTTGGCCGTCGGTATAGAAAAGTAGCTCGCCGCGCTTGGTAGTGGCGGTGGCGCAGCCCTCGTAGGTAGTCATGGCCCCGTCGAGCAGCGGGGTGGGGGTGCCGCTGGCAAAGCTCAGCCCCGCCTGCCGGCCAAAATACCAGAGGTCGGTAGGTCGTTGGGCACTAGCCGCTTGCGTGAAAATGGAAAGCGCGAAAAAGGCGAAAAAAAGGCGGCGCATGAGGAAAATAGCAAGGAGATGTAGCCTGCTAAACGAAAAAACCGTGCCGATAGGTCTAGCGAGTAGTAGCGCGGACTTGGTAGTCCGCGTTTGGGTCGTTCCGGACGCGAACTACCAAGTCCGCGCTACATCTGGGCGTACCTTTGCGGGCAGAATGACCTATTTCCTTTCCCTTATTTTCAAGCTTACTCCACCCTGAGTGCTGGCCGATGACCCTGGTGCCGCCGCTTCCTAATCGGGAGCGTGCGGCTTTTCTTTTGCCTTATCCTCAGATTTTTATGTCGTTTGCCCTTTCCAATCTAAAGCAATACCAAGTCAACGTTAAAGACGAAATTCTGGCCGGCCTCACCACGGCGCTGGCCCTGGTGCCGGAGGTAGTGGCCTTTGCGCTGCTCGCCCACATCAGCCCGCTGGTGGGCATTGGGTCGGCGTTTGTTATCTGCCTCGTTACGAGCGTACTGGGCGGGCGTCCGGGCATGATATCGGGCGCGGCCGGCTCGGTGGCCGTAGTTATCGTGAGCCTGGTGGCCCAGCAGGGCCTCGAATACCTGTTTCTGGCCGTGGTGCTGATGGGCCTCATCCAGATAGCGGTGGGGCTGCTGCGGCTGGGCAAGTTTATCCGGCTGGTACCGCAGTCGGTGGTGTACGGCTTTGTCAACGGGCTGGCCATCATCATCTTCATGGCGCAGCTGGAGCAATTTAAGGTGCGCGACGCGGCCGGGGCCGAGCACTGGCTTACCGGCTCGGCGCTGCTGCTGATGGGCGGCCTGGTGGCCCTCACAATGGCTATTGTCTACTTTTTGCCCAAGCTGACCAAGGCCGTGCCGGCCTCTCTGGTGGCCATTATCGTGGTGTCGGCGCTGGTTATTCTGGGTGGGCTGCACACCAAGTCGGTGGGCGACATTGCCTCCATCGCGGGCGGATTGCCCACGCCGCACCTGCCGCAGGTGCCCCTGACGTGGCACACGCTGGCCGTGGTGCTGCCCTACGCCATCATCATGGCCTTGGTGGGCCTCACCGAAAGCCTGCTGACCCTTACCGTAGTAGATGAAGTGACCGACAGCCGGGGCCGTAGCAACCAAGACTGTGTGGCCCAGGGCCTGGCCAACGTGGCCTCGGGCCTCACGGGCGGCATGGGCGGCTGCGCCATGATTGGCCAAACGATGGTGAACCTCGAATCGCGCGGGCGCGGGCGGCTCTCGGGCGTGGTGGCGGCGCTGGCCCTGGCGGGCTTCGTGGTAGCCGGCTCGGGGCTGATTGAGCGGCTGCCGCTGGCGGCGCTGGTGGGCGTGATGTTCATGGTGGTTATCGGCACCTTCGAGTGGGCCAGCCTGCGCATCCTACGCCGGATGCCCCGCACTGACGTGCTGGTGATGCTGCTCGTGACGCTCGTGACGGCCATTTCGCAAAACCTGGCGCTGGCCGTGCTGCTGGGCGTGGTGGTGTCGGCGCTGGCCTTCGCTTGGGAAAATGCTCAGCGTATTCGCGCTCGCCACCACCTCGACGCGGCCGGCGTGAAGCATTATGAGCTGTACGGCCCGCTGTTCTTCGGCTCGGTGCAGGCTTTCGGCGAAAAATTCGACGTGGCCAACGACCCGCAGGAAGTCATTCTTGATTTCAAGGAAAGCCGGGTGGCCGATATGTCGGCCCTCGATGCGCTGCACAAGCTCACCGAGCGCTACCAGCGGGCCGGCAAAACGCTGCGCCTGCGCCACCTCAGTCCCGACTGCCGCCACCTGCTGGGCCGCGCCGGCGCCCTCGTCGAAGTCAACATCCTCGAAGACCCTACCTACCTCGTAGCCGGGGCCGGCGTGGCGTACTGAGGCGGCAGCGCCCGGTGCTGCTCAAAGTAGGCGTAGCCCGGTGCCAGCCCACGCCAGAAAGCGGCGTGAGGGCTGGTTGCCCGTTGATTTAACTCGCTGTTGACCAAAGGAAACGGGAAAATATGCACTACAATGCGCGCCTGCCCCGCCGCCCGCGCCGCCACGGCCAGCAGGTACACTTCCTCGATGCCCGCGTCGGTAATCGGTAGGCAGCCCACCGTCACGTTGGAGCCGTGCAGGAAGATATCGCCGCCCGGGTCGGCCACGCCCGCCGCCAGAATATCGTCGGGCGTGGGATAGTCGAGGCCCAACGAGAGGTGGAAGGCGCTTTGCGGGTTGAAGCGGTCGATGGTGTAGAAGCCCTCGGGCACCTGCTCGTCGCCGGCCCGGCGCTTGGGGCCCAGCGTGCCCGAGGTGGCCGCCAGCGGGTACGTGCGCAGCAGCTGAAACGCTACCTCGCCCTGGTTACGGGCCCACACTTCCAGCGCCCGGCTGGTTTTGATGAGGCGAAAAAAGACTTCTAGTCGCGCCGGGCTGAGGTGCCGGGTGCGGAGCTGCGCCGCGAGCGCGGGCCAGCAGCGGGCATAAGCAGCCTGCACGCGGGCGTAGGCAAGTTGCTTAGTCCAGAAATCGGACGGTGATGCGGTCGGCGTTTGGGCGAAAGCTGGCCGGGCCAGCGCCAGCACAAACAGAAGCGTAAGAAAGCGCAAGATGCAGGTAGTGAAAGAGCAGTTGCGGCCACAACGGCTAGCCCCGGGCTTCTGGTATGCATCCGCCCGCCCGCGCCCGGCGAGCGCCGCCGCATCTTTGCGGCCATGAACCCCGCTGCCCTCCTCGATTTCCTGCAAGAGCTGGCGCGCCACAACGAGCGCGACTGGTTTCAAGACCACAAGGCTACCTACGACCACCTGCGCCTCGATTTTGAGCAAACGGTGGCCGGCTGGCTCCGCGCTCTGGCCGCCGACGACCCCGCCCTAGCTAATCTCGACCCCAAGAAATGCACGTTCCGCATCTACCGCGACGTGCGCTTTGCCAAAGTCAAGGTGCCGTACAAAACGCATTTCTCGGCCTACTTTGCGCCCGGTGGCAAGCATACCGACGCGCCCGGCCGCTACGTGCAGATTGGCCCCAATGGCCAGACGCTCGTGGCTGGCGGCCTCTACGAGCCCACCAAGGAGCAGCTAGCCGCCATCCGCCAGGAAATAGACTACGCCGCCGAGGGCCTGCACGCGGTAATTGCCGCACCCGAGGCGCGCCAGCTTTTTCCCACTGGCCTGGCCGGCGAGCAGCTCAAGAAAATGCCGCCCGGCTACGAGGCCACGCACGAGGAAGCTGGCTGGCTGCGCCACAAAAGCTTCCTGCTCAGCCACAGCTTGCCCGATGCCGATGTGCGCCGCCTCACGCCCGCTGCCTTCGAGGCGCACATCCTAATGGCGCTGCGGGCGCTGGGCCCCTTCTGCGGCTGGCTGACGGATGCTACGAGTAAGGAGTAATGCGCTACAAGTGAAGCCAAAGCCTCCGATGGCGCGGGGCTCTGCCCCGTGCTCGCCGGCCTCTGGCCGGCAGTCGTTGAACGAGTCGCCCTCCCCGGGCGGGCCAGAGGCCCGCAACTAGTCGGCACGGGGCAGAGCCCCGCGCCATCAGGTAGATGGGCTATTAAACCAAAAAGAACGTCAGGCTCAGCCTGACGTTCTTTTTGGTTTAATAGCCCATTACCGTTAGAAATTCAATACTTCCTCTTCGTGACCGTTGCGTAATAGTGCGCTGATTTTCTTGCCATTACCCTCGGCATTAACAATGTTCATCTGGTCGTTGAACAGCTCCAGCAGCACTTCTTGTTGCAGCAGCAACTCCTTGGTAGGGTAGGGCAGCGGCACCTTGGCGTAGAGCCAGTAGGCGTCTTTTTCGGGCTGCAAGCCCAGAAACTGCACGTCGAGCGGGCGGCGGGGCTGGCGCGGCGCGGCCGGCAGCGTGAGCTTGAGGTGCTGGTGCAAATACAGCTCGGCCAGCGGCAGGGCGCGGGGCTCGCGCAGGTCCACGGCCTTAGGCTGGCCTTGGGAAAGCGCCCGCGAGAAGTCGTCGGCAAAGACTTTCAAGGCCAGCTCTACCTGCTGTTTCTGCGGGTTCAGCTTTAGCTCCAGGATGCTGGTGTGGTAGGCGTGGCGGGTGCCCGCTACGCCCGGCAGCCCCAGCAGCAAGCCCAGGAAAATGGTCAGTTGGCGCATAGGTGATAGGAACGGAGCTAACCTAAAAAAACGTCTGCCATTGCGAGCGCAACAAGCTGGAGCGCGGCAACAACAGACGTTTTTTGGACGAAAAGAGAATTAAAACAGCTTCATTACCTGCTTGATAACGAGTACGTACACCATCAGCGACAGGATGAGGAAGGTGCCCACGCGCTGGGCGTTCTCCAGGAATTTATCCGATGGCTTGCGGCGCAAAATCATCTCGTAGAGCAGGAACAGCACGTGCCCGCCGTCGAGGGCCGGGATGGGCAGCAGGTTCATAAAGGCCAGCACCATGCTCAGCGTGCCCACCAGCGTCCAGAAGTGCGGCCAGTTCCAGACGCCGCCAAACTGCTGGGCAATTTCCACCGGGCCACCCAGGCCATCGGCCGAAGCCTGGCGGGTTACAATCTTGCCCAACGCCTTGGCTTGCAGCGTAATCACGTTGAATGCCTGCTTGGTGCCCTGCGGCACCGACTCGCCGAGGCCGAAGTAGCGGGTGCTGAAGTTCAGCTCTGGCTTGGGGCGCACGCCGATTTTGCCGGCACTGCTCACGGCCACGGGCAGGGTCTGCGCCTGGCCGTCGCGGGTGATGGTGATGGGCACCGTTTTACCCTTGAAGCGGGGTAGGGTGTGCAGCAGCTCGTCGTAGTAGCGGATGGGCACGGTGCCGATTTGGGTGATGCGGTCGCCAGCCTTGATGCCCGCCTTGGCGGCGGGGTTGCCGGGCACTACCTCGGCCAGGGTGAAGGGCGAGCGGGCCTCTACGAAGAGGCTGTCGGCCCCCTGCTTATTAAGCTGGTCGAAGAACGTGCGGGGCAGCTTGGGCAGGTCGAGGAGCTGGCCGCCGCGCTCCACGGTGTAGTAGCTCTCGTTGTTGAGCAGCACGTTGGGGTCGTACACGTCGTTGAACTCGGTGAACGGCCGGCCGTTGATTTTCACAATCTGGTCGCCGTCGCGGAAGCCGATGGCCCGGCCCAGGCTGGTGGTCACGATGCCGTAGCGGGCCTCAGAGGCGGGCAGGTAGCTTTCGCCCAGCTTGAAGGTGAGGGCCGTGAAAATGACGATGCCCGTAATCACGTTCATGATGATGCCGCCGAGCATCACCAGCAGGCGCTGCCAGGCCGGCTTGGCCCGAAACTCGTCGGGCTGCGGCGGGCCGGCCAGGGCGTCGGCGTCCTGGGTTTCATCCACCATGCCGTGGATGGCCACGTAGCCGCCCAACGGAAACCAGCCAATGCCATACTCCGTGTCGCCGATTTTTTTCTTGAACAGGCTGAAATTCCAGACCGAGGGCAGCGGGAAGAGGAAGTCGAAGAAGATGTAAAACTTCGTGACCTTAATCTTAAAAAGCTTGGCGAAGGCGAAGTGCCCGAATTCGTGCAAGCCAACTAGCAGCGAAAGGCCCAGCACCAGCTGGCCAATCATAACGAGAATTTCCAAAGGAGGGAATGGAGGTTAAACTGTCATCCGGCGCTTGCGAAAGACCTTATCACGCAAGCGTCGGGGGAGGAGTAAAGCTGGCGAAGGCAGCCGTGATAAGATGCTTTCTTCGGCAGTAGGACACTGATTTTGTTTATAACAACCTGGTAGCCACGCGCCGCGCTTCGGTGTCGGTGGCGGCGTAGTCGGCCAAGGTTGGGGCTGCAAGATACGGCACCTGTTGCAGGCACTCGGCCACCACGTCGGCCATGCCCAGAAAGCTGACTTTATCCTGCAAAAAGGCGGCCACGGCCACCTCGTTGGCGGCGTTGAGCACGCAGGCGGCGGTGCCGCCGCGCTGCATGGCCGCGTAGGCCAGCGGCAGGTGGCGAAACGTGGCCCCGTCGGGCGCCTCGAAGGTGAGGGTGGGATAGTCGAGAAACGAAAACCGGGGAAAATCATTCCGCAGCCGCTGCGGGTAGCCCAGCGCGTACTGAATGGGCAGCTTCATATCGGGCAGGCCCAATTGCGCTTTCAGCGAGCCGTCGGCAAACTGCACCAGCGAATGCACGATGCTTTGCGGGTGCACCACCACGTCAACCTGCTCATTGCGCAGGGCGAAGAGCCACTTAGCCTCAATCACTTCGAGGCCCTTGTTCATGAGGGTGGCCGAGTCGATGGTGATTTTGGCGCCCATCGTCCAGTTAGGGTGCTTGAGCGCCTGGGCCTTGGTGATGCCAGCCAGCTCGGCGGTGCGGCGGCCCCGAAACGGGCCGCCTGAGGCCGTGAGAATAACCTTCTCCACGGGGTTCATTTCCTCGCCCACCAGGCACTGGAAAATGGCTGAGTGCTCCGAATCGACGGGCAGCAGCTTCACGCCGTGCTCCTGCACCAGCTTGGTAATCAGCTCGCCGGCTACCACCAGGGTTTCCTTGTTGGCCAGGGCAATGTCTTTGCCGGCCCGGATGGCGGCCACCGTGGGCACGAGGCCCGCGTAGCCGACCAGCGCCGTGAGGACCACGTCTACGTCGGGGCGCTGCACTACTTCGGCCAGGGCGGCGTCGCCGGCCAGCACCTGGGTTTCGGGCTGGCTGGCCAGGGCGGCTTTCACCTCGGCATAAAACTCGTCGCTGATAACCACGGCCGCCGGCCGAAACTCCTGGGCCTGCTGCACCAGCAGCTGCCACTGCCGCCCGGCCGTGAGCACGGCCACCCGAAACCGGCCCCGCTGCTCGCGCACCACCTCCAGCGCCTGCGTGCCGATGGAGCCCGTGGAGCCCAGCAGCGCCAGCGATTTTAAAGAAAAAGAATCCGCCATTAAGAAGGGTTGGGAATAGAAGGCCAAAGGTAGGGCGGCTGGGCGGGCCTATCCATTTGGTGCGCCCGCCCGTACAGCAAAAAGCAGCGCGCCTGCGCTGGCATCCTTTCTCAATTCTTCCTTTTCCACACGTTTTATGTCCGTTAAGCTCAAACCGCTCGACCAGCAAGTTATCGTTATCACCGGCGCCACCAGCGGCATTGGCCTAGCTACCGCCAAGGCAGCGGCCAAGGCCGGCGCGCGCCTAGTGCTAGTGGCCCGCTCGCAGCCCGACCTCGATACCGTGGCCCGCCAGCTGGGCGGCAACGTAGTGACCGTGGCCGCCGATGTGGCCGACCCGGCCGCCGTGCGCCGCATTCACGAGGCTACCCACGCCAACTTCGGCGGCTTCGATACCTGGGTGAATAATGCCGGCGTGGGCATGTGGGGCAAGCTGGAGCAGGGCAACCTGGAAGATTTCAAACGCCTCTACGATACCAATTTCTGGGGTATTGTCAATGGCTCGCTCGAAGCCATCAAGCACCTCAAGAAGCACGGTGGCGCGCTCATCAACTTGGGCAGCGTGGTGAGCGACGTGGCGGTGCCCATCCAGGGTATGTACGCTTCCAGTAAGCACGCCGTGAAGGGCTTTACCGATGCCCTGCGCATTGAGTTGGCCGACGAGAAAGCGCCCGTGTCGGTGACGCTCATCAAGCCGGCGGCCATCAACACGCCCTTCCCCGACCACGCCCGCAACTACCTCCCCGAGAAGCCCAAGCTGCCCCAGCCGGTGTATGCGCCCGAGGAAGTGGCCAACGCCATTCTGCACGCGGCCGTGAACCCCATGCGCGACGTATTCGTGGGTGGCGGTGGCAAAATCATGAGCAGCGTCAATAAGTACGCCCCCGGCGTAATGGACTGGGTAGAAGCCAAAACCGGCGTAGCCCAGCAAAAGCAGGCCGGCACCAAGGCCGTAGACCCCGCCGGCTCGCTGCACCGCCCCAATGGCCCCCACGCCAAGGTAAAAGGCAATAACCCCGGCCATGTCATGAACACCAGCCTCTACACCCGCGCCCGCCTCAACCCGATAGTGGCCGGCGTGGTAGTGGCAACCGGGCTAGCCGCCACCATCGGCCTCATTGCTGGCAGCAAGGGCAAGCTGAAGGACGCGGGCGTACCCGAGTTCTCGGGCGCCGGCGAGCCCCGCGTGCCTGTTACGGATAACTAAACTTTGCCTGACTGCTGGCTTAAAGCCCGTCATGCTGAACAAAGTGAAGCATCTCTACTGCCTCGTTGGAAGAAGCGGCTGAGATGCTTCACTTTGTTCAGCATGACGGGCTTTTTTGATATTCTACTTCACACTCAACTCCTTCACGGGTTGCTGCGGGGCTAGCAGCTTGCGGCTTTTTTGCACCAGCACGGCTTTAGGTACGGTGAAAGTTGCCGTCTGGCGGATGTCGAGCGATGAGGCGCCGGCGCGGGCGATGTAGGTGCCGGCGTCGGTTTGCCAGGCCTCGGCGGCGGTGTTGTAGGAAGCGAGGTCGGCGGCGGTGAGGGTGAAGGTGAGCGTTTGGGACTGGCCGGGAGCCAGCAGGCCGGTTTTGGCAAAGGCGCGCAATTCGCTCTCCGGCTTGGCCAGCGCGCCGGTGGGGGCATGCACGTAAAGCTGCACCGCTTCCTTGCCCGCTGCGGGGCCGCTGTTGGTGACTTTGAGGCTGGCCGTGATTTTACCCGCCAGTGTGGGGGCGCTGAGTTGCAGCTTGCCGTAGGTGAACGTGGTGTAGCTCAGCCCGTAGCCAAACTCATAGGCGGGCTTCACTTTGAAGGTGTTGTAGTAGCGGTAGCCCACGTAAATGCCTTCGGCGTAGGTATTCTCCGAGGGCTTGCCCATCACGGCGTTGTCGGTGCCCGTGCTGGCCAGCACCTTACCGGGAAAATCCGTGGCGTAGGGCACATCCTGGTAAGCCACCGGAAAGGTAGTGGCCAGCTTGCCCGAGGGCGACACCTGCCCGCTGAGCACATCGGCCAGGGCGTGGCCACCTTCCTGGCCGGACTGCCAGGCCAGCAGGATGGCATCGGCCTGGGCGCGCCAGCTGGCGACCTCCACCACGCCGCCCGTGTTGATAATGACCACCACCTTCTTGCCCTGGGCGTGGAAGGCGGTGCTCACCTGCCTGAGCAAGGTTTGCTCGGCGGCGGTCAGGTCAAAGTCGTTGGCTACCTGGCGGTCGCCGCCCTCGCCCGCGCTGCGGCCGAGCGTGACTATGGCCATGTCGGTCAGCTGGGCCTGCTGGGTCAGCATGGCCGCGTCCGGCATCAGTTCGGCAATGACGGGCAGCGGGTCAAAAAAACCTTTCTTCTTGGGCAGCTTGGCTTTTTCGCCTTGCAGATACTGCGCGTAGGCCTGGCTGGGGGCTGAGGATACCGTGTAGCCCGCCCCGCTCAGGCCCTGGGCCAGCGAAACGGTGTAGGCCCGGTTGACGTCGCCGCTGCCCGTGCCGCCCGCAATCAGGCTGTACGACGTGTTGCCGAACAGCGCTAGCTGGCGGCCAGCGGCCAGCGGCAGCGTTTGGGCCTCGTTGCGCAGCAGCACCATGCCCTCGGCGGCGGCCTGGCGGGCCACGGCGGCGTTGGCCTTGAGGGCCGGCTGGCTGCTGTACTGATAGCCTTTGAAGGCGGGCGATTTCAGCACCAGCTCCAGCACGCGGGTCACGTTCACGTCGAGCTGGGCGGGGGTGAGCTGGCCGCTTTTGAGGGCCGCCAGGATGGCCTGCGTCTGGGCGGCCGTGCCGGGCATGAGCAGGTCGTTGCCGGCCTGGAGCTGGGCCACCGGGTCGTGGCCGCCGTACCAGTCGGTCATTACCAGGCCTTTGAAGCCCCATTCCTGGCGCAGCAGGCTCGTGAGCAGGTCGGGGCTTTCGGAGGTGTAGGTGCCGTTTATCTTGTTGTAAGACGACATCACCGTCCAGGGCTGCGACTTGCGCACGGCCAGCTGGAAGCCCTTGAGGTAAATCTCGCGCAACGCCCGCTCGCTCACGTGCGAGTTGAGTTGCATCCGGTTGAATTCCTGATTATTAAGCGCAAAGTGCTTGATGGACGTGCCCACGCCGTTCGACTCCACGCCGTTGACGAAAGCGGCGGCCACGTTGCCGGCCACCACCGGGTCTTCGGAATAATACTCGAAGTTGCGGCCGCCCAACGGGTTGCGGTGGATGTTCAGGCCCGGGGCCAGCAGCACGTCGATGCCAAAATCGCGCACCTCGCTGCCGAAGGCCACGCCCACGCGGCGCACCATCGCGGTGTCCCAGGTCGAGGCCAGCAGCGTAGCCACCGGGAAGGCCGTGGCGTAGAACGTGCGGCTGCTGTCGCGGCCCCGAATGGCGTCGATGCGCACGCCGGCCGGGCCATCCGAGAGCGTGAGCGACGGGATACCCAGCCGGGTAACGGCGTGGCTGCGGCCGGCCGCGCCGGGTACTTTTTCGGGCACGTCCTTGTCGCCGGGGTCGCCGGGCGGCAGCATCCCGGCCGGAAAGCCCGACGGGTAAAAGCCCATGCCGACCACCAGCTTCACTTTTTCCTCGGTGGTGAGGGCGGCCAGGACTTCTTTCAGACTGGCCTTACCGAGTTGGGGCGGGCCAGCGGTTTGGGCAGCCGCCAGGGTGGGGCTGCCGAGCAGCGCGGCGGCAGTGAGCAGGCGCAGGGCGGCCGGGGCTGCGAAATGCAAGCGCCGGGCGCGCTTGCGAGAAGGTGTAGACATCGGAAAGGAGGTGAGTGGGAAATTGGGAATGAGCAAGGTAAGGCATATAGCGCACCGCGCTGCTGGTTGGCTGGGAAATAAAGCCTGGCTTTGACGAAGTAGTATGAGAGGATGGTTACGAGGCGGCTAGGCGTTATTTGCGCTGCGTATTTTGCCTTGTTAGGTAGAGCACACAAGTTCAAGCACAGCGACGGCTAGCCGCCGACTTGGCACGGGCTAACTCCACTGATTTCCCACCCACTTTCCCATTTTTCGTTTCATGTTTCCCTTTTCCATTCGCGCCCAGGCGGCGCTGGCAGCCGCCTTGTTTTGCGCGGTCGGCCCGGTGGCGGCGCAGCAAAAACGCGCTACCACCCCCGCCAAAGCCCCCGTGCCTATCTCAAAAAACACCAACGCCCAGCAAGCCCTGCTAGCCCACGAAGCCAAGATAACGGCGCTGCTCGGCAAGCTGACGCTGGAAGAAAAAATCAAGATGGTGCACGCCAACTCGGCTTTCGCCGCCGGCGGCATTCCGCGCCTGGGCATCCCGGAGGTGATGACCTCCGACGGCCCGCACGGCGTGCGCCCCGAGCAGGGCCGCAACTGGAAGCCGCCCGTGGGCGCCAACGATGCCAGCACCTACCTGCCCACCAACAACACCCTGGCCGCCACCTGGAATCCCACCCTGGGCTACGCCTACGGCACCGTGCTGGGCAGCGAGGCCAACGCTCGCGGCAAGGACATCATCCTCGGACCCGGCATCAACATCGTGCGCGCGCCGCTCAACGGCCGCAACTTCGAGTACCTCAGCGAGGACCCGTTTCTCATCTCGCAGCTCGTGGTGGGCTACATCAAGGGCGTGCAAAGCCAGGGCGTGTCGGCCTGCGTGAAGCACTTCGCGGCTAATAACCAAGAGACGCACCGCGACGATGTGGACGTGACCATGAGCGAGCGGGCGCTGCGCGAAATCTACCTGCCGGGCTTCCGGGCCGCCGTGCAGCAGGGCGGCGCGTATTCGCTCATGGGCTCCTACAATAAGTTTCGCGGCCAGTACGCCACCGAAAACGCCTACCTGATGAACACCATCCTGAAAGGGGAGTGGGGCTTCAAGGGATTGGTGATGAGCGACTGGGCCTCGGTGCACGACACCCAGGAGGCGCTACGCAACGGCACCGACCTCGAAATGGGTACCGACTTGGCCCTCATGTACCGCAGCGTGGACCAGAGCGCCGCCACCGCTGGCACTGCGGCCGCCGCGCCGGCCCGCAGCTACTACGACCGCTTTTTCCTGGCCGACCCCGCCCTGGCCGCCATCCAAAAAGACCCTGCGCTGCTGCCGCTGCTCAACGATAAGGTGCGCCGCATCCTACGCGTGATGTACGCCACCCACCAGCTCGGCGGCGCCAAGCGCCAGCCCGGTGCCCTCAACTCGCCCGCTCACCAGGCCACGGCCCTGAAGGTAGCCGAAGAAGGCATCGTGCTCCTCAAGAACGAGGGCAACCTCTTGCCGTTCAAGAAGTCAGTGAAAACCGTGGCCGTTATCGGGGCCAATGCCGACCGGGCTAACGCTATGGGCGGCGGCAGCTCGCAAATCAAGGCCAAGTATGAGATTACGCCGCTGCAAGGCATTAAAAACGAGCTGGGTAGCCAGGTAAACGTGACTTATGCACCGGGCTACACCATTGCCCGCGACCAGAAGGCCGACCCGCAGCTAATTCAGCAAGCCGTGGCTGCCGCTAAGGCGGCTGACGTGGTGATTTACGTGGGCGGCTCGACCCACGGCTACGACTACACCAAGTGGAGCGACAACGCCTACGATGCCGAGGGCGTGGATAAGCCCGACATGAAAATGCCCTTCGGCCAGGATGAGCTGGTGCAGGCTGTGCTGGCCGCCAACCCCAACACGGCCGTGGTGCTGTTGGGCGGCGGCCCCATCGACGTGGCGGCCTGGGCCGGCCGGGCGCGGGGCATCGTGGAGGCGTGGTACCCCGGCATGGAGGGCGGCAACGCCATTGCCCACGTGCTGTTTGGCGACGTCAATCCGTCGGGCAAGCTGCCCTTTACCTTCCCGGCCAAGCTCGAAGACTCGCCCGTGTATACGTTGGGCGAATACCCCAGCAGCCCCGGCAACCCGCTTAAGGTGGATTACAAAGACGATATTTTTGTCGGCTACCGCTACTTCGATACCTATAAGGTGGCCCCCCAGTTCGCCTTCGGCCACGGCTTGAGCTACACCACCTTTAAGTACGGCACCCTAGCCGTGACGCCCGGTGCGCAGAGCGCCACCGTTAAGCTCACCGTCACCAACTCCGGCCCATTGGCTGGCGCTGAGGTAGTGCAGCTCTACGTGAAGCCCGGCCCCACTGCCGTGAAGCGCCCCGAAAAGGAGCTGAAAGCTTTCGAGAAAGTCTTCCTCAAGCCTGGCGAAACCAAAACCGTCACCCTGTCGCTGCCTGCCGACTCGTTTAAATACTACGACGAAAGCAAAAAGCAGTGGGTGCTTGCCCCCGGTAAGTTCGACTTGCTGGTAGGCAGTTCTTCCCGCGACATCCGCCAGACGGGCAGCGTGACGCTGTAGACTTCGCAGAAAGTAGCACAAGAAAGGGCTAGCCGCACGATGTGCGGCTAGCCCTTTCTTAATAAAAAACGAGCGAAAACCTACTTCAGCTTATCCAGCGCGGCTTGCAGGCGCGGTAGCGCTGCCTGAATGGATTTCGTTGATTCGGCACCCACCGAGAGGCGGAACCACGGCTCGGCCGCCGATGTGCCGAAGGCGCTGAACGGCACCACTGCCAGCTGCGCCTCGGTGAGCAGGTAATCGGTGATTTCCTTGGTGCTGGCCAGTACCGCGCCGCTGGCCGTAGCGCGGCCGATGATGTCGATTTTGGCCGTGAGGTAGATGGCCCCGGCCGGCGCGATGGCATCGACGGGGTAGCCCTGGCTGCGCAGGTCTTTGAGGCCGTGGTAGGCGGCGTCCAGGCTGGCTTGCAGCTTGCCTTTGAGGTCGGTGAGGAAGTCATCGACTTCATCGGCCTTGGGGAGCAGGGCGGCGGTAGCTACCTGCTCGGCCTTGGGGGCCCAGGCGCCGATGTGGCCCAGCAGCGACTTCATCTTGTCAATCACCAGCTTGGGGCCGAAGGCGTAGCCCACGCGCACGCCGGTGGCGGCAAAGCACTTCGAGATGCCATCGATATACACCACGTAGTCGCGCAGGGCGGGGCGCAGGCTTACCGGGTCGAAGTGCTGGGTGTCGCCGAAGGTCAGGAGCCAGTAAATCTGGTCGTAGAGGATGTATAGCGGCTTTTCGTCGGGGCCGCGGCGCTGGTTTTCGGCCAGCACGAGGTCGCAGATTTCCTCCAGTACTTCCTTGGTAAACACCGTGCCGGTGGGGTTGAGCGGCGAGCACAGGGCCAGCAGCGTAGCGCCGGCCAGGTGGGGGGCCAGCTCGGCCGCCGTGGGCATAAAGTTGTGCTCTGGCTGGGTGGGCACCACTACCTGGCTGGCGCTCGAAAGGTGGCAGTAGTGGTTGTTGTTCCACGAGGGGGCGGGGTACACCACGCGGTCGCCGGGGTCTACCAGGGCCAGGTAGGCGGCGTAGATGAGCGGGCGCGAGCCGCCGGCCACCAGTAGCTCATCATTGGGCGAGTAGCTCAGGCCCAGGCGGTTTTGCAGGAAATCGGCGGCGGCCTGGCGCAGGTCGGCGGTGCCAGCGGCGGGTGGGTAGTTGGTGTGGCCGGCCTCATAGGCGGCCATTACGCCGTCGCGCAGCCCCTCGGGGATGGGAAACAGCTTGGGGTCAAAATCACCGATGGTGAGGTTGCAGATGGTGGCGCCCTGGCGAATCTGTTCGCTGACGGCATTGCCAATTCTGATAATTTCGGAGCCGCTCAGCTGGTCGGCTAGCCGGGAAATACGCATAGGGTAGGAGGTAGGGGAGAGAGAAGCAATGACCCGGTAAAGGTACCGATTGTTGCAGGCGCCCACCGCTGTCCGGCTGGGCTTACTTCGGGTCCCAGGCTTGCGGCCCACCAAAAATCTGCTTCAGCGAGTACTTTTTGGCTTCTTTGGGCGTGAGCTGGTGCGACCACGGCACGCGCGCGGCCGGGCTGGCGCCGGGACCGGTTGACTTATATTCAGCATAGTACGCCGTCTTTTCGTTCTCGGCGTTGCGCCAGTTATCCCAGCCCGCCGGAGTGATGTGGCTACCTAGCTCGCAGCGCAGGTACACTACCTGCGCATGGGGCCGCCAGGGCCTGCCGAGGTACACTTTCTGGGCCAGCGTGGTGTCGGCCGTGAGCTTACAGTCCAGAAAAACCAACCCGTACGCCTGCCCGGCCGGCGTGGAGGCGGCCGTGACGTACGAATTCTTCTTGCTCTTAATCACGCAGTGGTCGAAGACGCCGATGCTGGGGCCGAAAATAAAATCGGTAGTGCCCTCAATATAGCAGTCCTGATAATATTGCCGGCTGCCAGCCGTGGCCAGCAGCAGCACATCTTGGTCGCCCACCAGGCGGCAGTGCCGAAAAATAGCCCGGTCGCCCTCCACGTTCAGCGCCACCGCCTGGCCAGCCGTATAGCCCGCCGCGTTCTCGAACGTGACGTTTTCGGCCGTAAAATCACTGGCCAGCACCAGTACGGAGGTAGAGGTAGGCGTGGTGATGCCGGGCTGCCCCACGTGGTCGCTGTAGGTGATAATGGTGCTAGCCGCGTCGGTGCCGCGCAGCACGAGATGGGTTTTGAGCGCCGGCACCGTCACTTTTTCGCGATAAGTACCCGGCTTGAGCTGGATGATAACCGGCTTGCTGGCCTGGCTGGGCGCGGCATCGATGGCCGCCTGCACGGTGCGAAACTGCCCGCTGCCATCGGCAGCCACCACGAGCGGGCTGGTAGCCTGCCGACCCGGGCCGGCCAGCGCGCCCAGACTGAGCGACGCGCATAGGAAAAGCGTTTTCATCTAGGGCGTAGTGGGCTGTGAGTTGGTGCTGCTGGGCGTGGCCACGGCATTTTTGGGTAAGGGCTTAGCCAGGTGCTCCTCGGCCAGGGCAACGTGCTGCGCCTTCAGGTCATTGACAGCCAGCTGCGCCATTTTGCGGGCGCCCAGCTCGTTGAAATGCGTGTTGTCGTGGCGGCCCAGCGGGTAGTTGGGGTGGTCGCCGGGCGCCAGCTCCATGAAGAGCAGCTTGGAGTTTTCGTCGCCCAGCCGCTGGAGCAGCTCGCGGCTTAGCTTGTCCATATCTACCAGCGTCACCTTGTATTCCTTAGCCACGGCTACCGTAGCGGCCGAGTACAGCATGTGCGTCTCCTTGATGTGGCCTTCTTTGTCAAAATACCGTCGCGTTACCGGCGTCAGCAGCACCGGGTTGGCCTTGCGGCTGCGCGTTTCGGTCACGAACTTGGTGAGGTTGCGGCGGTAGTCCTCGGGCGAGGTGTAGCGGTCGGGGTAATTGGCCGACTCATCATTGTGCCCAAACTGAATGAACACGTAATCACCTGGTTGCAGGTTATCGACCACCGGCTGCCAGCGGTTTTCAGCTAGAAAGGTGCGAGTGCTCCGCCCATTCTGGGCGCGGTTGTCCACGACCACCGTCGTATCAAAAAACGTGGCCAGCGGCATTCCCCAGCCCGTTTCCGGGAACGTCGCCCGCACTTTATTGGCCATCGTGGAGTCGCCAATCAGGTACACCTTAGTCTTGCGCGGCGGGGCCGGCGGCGCAAAGGCCAGCAAGCCAAGCAGCGCCAGCGGCACAGTGCCGCGTAGCAAAAAGCGTTTCACAGTCATAGGGAGTTAAGAGGGATGCTGAAAATTGCTTAGCGGGCCTGCGGGTCCACAGTTTTCTTCACCGTGCCCTGCGCTACGCGGTCGGCCAGCCCCAACTTGAGCGAGCGGATGTCCGCCAGCACCAACTCGGCCATGCGGCGCGCTCCCAGCTCGTTGAAGTGCGTGTTGTCCTCGCGGCCGTCGGGGTAGTTGGGGTGTTCGCCGGGCGCCAGGTGGTTGAACAACAGCTTGGAATTCTCGACGCCGAATTGCTGGAGCAACGCCTGGCTGCTGCGGTCGAGGTCGATGAGCGGCGTACTCGTCTCGCGGGCCACGGCGCGCACCAGTTCGGCGTAGGCGGCGTGAGTTTCCTCTATTTTACCAGCCGCGTCAAACTTGCGGCGGGCTGCCGGCGTGAGCAGTACCGGCTGGGCCTTGCGGGTACGGGTTTCGCTCACGAAGCGCTTGAGGTTGGCCGTAAAATCAGCCTCTGGCGTGTAGCTGGCCTTGGTCGGTACCTCGTCGTTGTGCCCAAACTGAATGAACACGTAGTCACCCTCGTGCAAGTCGCTGGCAACGGGCTGCCAGCGATTCTCAGCCAGAAACGTCTTGGTACTACGGCCGTTCTGGGCGCGGTTGTCCACGGTCACCGTCTCATCGAAGAAGGCCGCAAAGGGCATCCCCCAGCCGGTCTCAGGGTAAGCTTTCACCTGTTTGACAGACATAGTGGAGTCACCAACTAGGTACACCTTGATTTTACTGGGCGGCGCGGGCACGAAGGCTACTAAAGCCCACAAACTTAACGCCGCCGCAGCAGCTAAAAAACGGAAAACCATCAGCGCGGGTGGGAAAAGGTTAGCCAGTACTAGCGCCCCAAACAGGCTGCCCGTGGCTGGCAGGTTCTCACAAACCTACTCCGTGCGCTGCCCGCTAACTACACTTTTTTGCGCAATCGTTGCCGACAACGTTGCCGGTTTGCCTCCCCGCCAACCCACAAAAAAACCGGCCTCCCCTCAGGAAAGGCCGGCTTCGTGGCGACGTAGTTGTTCTTGCCGCCAAGGAGAAATAAGGCGCTCCAACAGTGCTTGGTCGGGCCGCAGCGTTGAGGCCGCAGCCAACAAAATCGAAACTAGCGGCCAGCCCCTGCGGTGGCGTTTACGAAGCGGTCATCAACTCCTGCGTAAGCCACTCAAGCCGGGCGGTAGCCGCACTGATGAGGCTGGTAAACGTTTCGACCTGTACGCCGCTGGTTCCAGTACCGTATTGTGGGTCAATATTTTGCTTGCCGCCAATGAGTAGTAAGTCGATGCGCGCACCGCTGCCAACGTGCGTAGTCAACTCCTGGCGATAAGCAGCGGCCTGGGCAATGTCAGCGTGCATAATGGTGTGCGAAGGTCGCTTGAATTCCAGTAATAAATAGCGGCCCTGGTAGCTATGCGCCAATAGTAAGTCTGGGCGCTTGGCCGCGCTGGCACCACTATAGTTATCCTGCCCGGTGATTTTTTTGACCGTGCTACGTAGCGATTGGTTGGAGATAAGCGACGCATAATCAGGGCCTAGCAGCCACAGATTTTGGGCAATGGCCTCGTGCATCACCTGTTCCGTAGTTCTTGGATTGTCGGCCAGTGTTTGTAAAGACTCCAAAAACTGCAAGCGGGCCACCGTGCTGCGGGCCGTACGGGTTAGCTCAACCAACCCGAAGTCGGCCAGCGCTTCGGCCAAAATGCTCACTTCCGCGTGCCGGGCCCGCTGCAAAGTCTGCAGCACAAAGTAGTAGTCATCCCGCTCAACGGCAGTGAGCACGACGTCCACGATAGCCCAGATTTTTTCATCCGGCAGGTCATAAAACTTGCGTAGCGCCTGCTCTACCGCTCGCCGGGCAAAGTCACGCTTGAATTCGGGGAGCTTTTGCAACTCTTTGTTCAGGTGTTTTTGCAGGCGTGCCTTCGCCATCGCCAGCTGCGTCTGAAACGATTGGCGCAGGGCAATTTCCAGGTGCGACCGCACAAACTCCGCCAAGGCGCGGTAAGCGCGGGTGTCTTCCGGCAGCTCATTCCAGTGCGGCGTAATCTGGTCAAAAAGCGCATCGGCCTCCACATCGCCGTACACTTGGCGCAATAGCCTTTTAGGTAACTCGGGCACCCGGTCGCGCACCCCGTAAAAGCTGGGCTTGCCCACGAGCTTGGTTTTTACCCGCAGGCCAATACCCGCATCACGCAGCGGCTGCTTACCGTGCGCCACTACCAGGCGCAGGCGCACGGACCCCACGTCGGGCAGCGACTCGCTCCACTCGTAGGCTTGCCCTTGCAAAGCGGTTAGGTCCAGCAGCTCGCCGTTGACCCAAATAGCAAAGCCCTCTGTGCGGCCATACTCCTGCACCAGCAGGCGCTTGATGCGCTCCGGGCTGGGCTGCACTAGGGTTTGCCGCAGCCCGCGCACGGTAATGGTAGTGCCGTGCGCCGCTTTGTCACAGGCCGTTTCGAGGAGCGGTAATTTAACTTTTTCGAGCGCCTGCTTATTCTGGACGGCCTGCCGCAGTATCTCCTGGTTGAAAGCTACTTGCGTATGCGTTCCGTCAGCTTCCGTATCAAGCTGCATCAGCACGCCCACGTAAAGGCCAGCAAACTTGCCTATCCCTTTGCGCCCCTTCACGGTTCGCTCGCCCGGCGTTAGGTCACCGCGTAGCAAGTGACGGTTATTGGCTACGTGCAAGTACTCGCTAGCCACCTGCTGCGGGCGCATACCCAGGCCATCATCTTTTACAACGAGCTCATAGTCATCCAGATTCGTTGGCAGCGTGGAGGGCAGCGTAATCCAAACCTGCTGCGCATCGGCATCCCAGGCATTATCAACGAGTTCCCGAATAGCATACTCGGAAGACTTATACCCGTTTCCCAGCAAGTCGATAATCTCGGCACTGACCGTAAAACCCGTTTCCATTTCGTCTTAAATACAGTTATCCTACTAAGGTAGTCAAAAGGACTACGCTCAGCCGCCCCACATCCCCGTAATGCCAATTCACCCAGTGACAGCGCGTTTATAATGCATGGCGCTAGGCGGCATCGACTGGCACACTTTAAGAAAGTCAAAATGCGCTAGCACCGCAAAGCAAAGTGCCAACTGCTAGTAGCAGGTGCCCATATGCGCTTAACTAGCTGGTTTCTGGGTGGGTATCAAAGCCTGCCAACGCAACCTAAGCGACATCCCTGGCCGCACAAAAACTAAAAGACTGGGCTGCTGGGGTAGCAGGATGCTAGCCGAGCAGCCCAGTCTAAAAAACAAACCGGCCCCTCCCGAAGGAAAGGCCGGCTTCAATCTAGGCGCGAAAGGCGAAGCTTATGCAGCTACTTCTTTCACGATGTCGCGACGACGCTCTTTGATACGAGCAGCTTTGCCCGAGAGGCCACGCAGGTAGAACAGACGGGCGCGACGCACCTTACCACGACGAATCAGTTCGATTTTGTCGATGTTGGGCGACAGCAGCGGGAAAATCCGCTCGGTGCCAATCTGGTTCGAAATTTTGCGAACGGTGAAGGTCTCCCCGTTGCTGCTGGGGTTACGACGCTGGAGTACAACACCCTGGAACTGCTGAATGCGCTCCTTGTTGCCCTCACGGATTTTTACGTGCACGTTGATGGTGTCACCGGCAGCAAACTTGGGAAAGCTGGCGCGGCGCTCCTGGCCTTCGGCATTGATAAAGTCGAGTAGTACGCTCATGGCGAAAAAAAAGAATTACAAAGCAGGCAGCGCCGCTGCCCACAGGTTGGTATTTTGCGAAACGGAGCGCAAAGATAGAAAATTAACGGCGCAAATACAAATTAGGTGAGAAGGTAATGAGGTGATTAAGCGAAAAGTGCGGAAGTAATCAGCTGGCCGGCGGCGCTGGCCTGGCTGGTTGTAGCGCTTCTCTCTTTTTCTACCTCGCTTCTAACTTAATAAATCGGGCCTTTTGGCCTGGGTGCGGGCTAGTGCCTGCTCATGCCGCCAGTCCTCAATCTTGGGCGTGTTGCCCGACAGTAGAATTTCCGGCACGGCCAGCCCGCGCCACTCGGCGGGGCGGGTGTACACGGGCGGCGCCAGCAGGTCGTCCTGGAAAGAGTCGGACAGCGCCGATTCTTCGTTGCCCAGTACGCCCGGCAGCAGCCGCACCATAGAATCGACCAGCACGGCAGCAGCCAGTTCGCCCCCGCTCAATACAAAGTCGCCGACGCTTACCTCATGCGTAACGTAGTGGTCACGAATGCGTTGGTCCACGCCTTTGTAGTGGCCGCAGAGAATGATGATGTTGCCCAGCAGCGACAGCTTATTAGCCAGCGGCTGCCGCAGCGTCTCACCATCGGGCGTGACGTAGATGATGGCGTCGTACGTCCGTTGGGCCTGCAACTCGTCAATCCAACTCGCGATGGGCTCGACGCGCAGCACCATGCCCGCCCCGCCGCCAAACACGTAGTCATCAATCTGCCCGTGCTTGTTGATGGCCCGGTCGCGCAGTTGGTGCAGGTGAATTTCGGCCAAACCTTTCTCCTGGGCCCGCTTCACAATGGAATGCGCAAAGGGGCTTTCGAGCAGCTCGGGCTGGCAGGTGAGAATGTCAATGCGCATCACAGACCGCAGATTTAACGGATTTAACGGATTTCGTGGATACGCCTGCTGCGCAGGCTGACTGTGCTGGCGGAGGGCTGGCTAGTCGGCGTTGGGGTTTTTGTGGGCGCCGGGGTTCATGTAGATGTCGAGCAGGCCCTCGGGCATGTTGACAAACAGCTTTTTGGCCTCCATGTCGGCGTGGCTCACTAGTTCGTCTACTACCGGGAGCAGCACTTCCTGGCCCTGGTAGCGCATGGCTAGCACATCCTGCTGCGGAAACTCGTAGAAGTTTTCCACTACGCCCAGCTCGCCTTCCTTTTCGTCAACAACCTGGAAGCCGATGACGTCGTGAAAGTAAAACTGGTGGTCGGCCAGCGGCGGCAGCTCGGCGAGCGGCAGCCACAGCTTGGAGCCACGCAGCGGCTCGGCTTCCTCAATACGCTCGATGCCGCGCAGCTTGAGCAGCACGCGCTGGCCCGCCTGTGGGTTGACGCGCTCTATCGAGTAGGCGGTGAGCTTGTTGGGGGAGGCGGCGAGGGCCACGTACACAGTTTTGAGCCGGTCGTAGGTGCTGGCGTCGTCTACGTCTAGCTGGGTCACCATCTGGCCTTTAAGGCCGTGCGGCTTCACGATGAAACCTAGCTCAAAGCATTCTTCGAGGGTCATGGCTTGGGCAAGAATAAAGGGCGGAGGGAGAAAAAGCAGGCCGTAGCTCAAAAAAGAACGTCATGCCCGGGAGAGCCCGGCATGACGTTCTTTCAGAGGGGCTTACCCCAAAAACTAAGCGGCAGCCTCGGCCGAAGTTTCGGCAGTCTCCGTCGAGCCTTCGGTAGCTTCCTCAGCGGCCGGAGCCGGGGTAGCGGCGGCCAGGGCAGCAGCCTGCTTCTCAGCGAGGGCCGTAGCGCGGGCTTCTTTTACCTTGGTTTCGGCGGCCAGGGCAGCGGCGCGAGCCTCAGCTTTGGTGTCCACGAGGCCGGTCTTCTTGGCTTCGATTTTAGCATCTTTATCGCTCAACCAAGTCTGGAAGCGCTGGTCGGCAACTTCCTGGGTCAGGGCACCTTTGGTAACGCCGAGCTGGAGGTGACGACGCAGCAATACGCCGCGGTAAGCGAGCATAGCGCGCACCGTTTCGGTGGGCTGGGCGCCGTTCATCACCCAGTAAAAGGCGCGGTCACCATCGTAGTTGATGGTAGCGGGGTTGGTGTTGGGGTTGTAGGTGCCGAGCTTCTCGATGAAGCGGCCATCGCGGGGAGCGCGGGCGTCAGCTACTACGATGTCGTAAGTCGCGGCCTTTTTACGGCCACGGCGGGCGAGGCGGATTTTAACTGCCATAAACCTTGGGGGTTGTGCGACGCAACTCGTGCGTCTGGGTGAAATTCGTTTCCCTGTTTGGGGCCGCAAAGGTACGGAGAACCAAGGCAATAAAAAAGGCCGAAGTACAACTTCAGCCTTTTACTTTCTGATGTTTTAAGCAATTACGCCGCCTGGGCCAGCTTCTTGGTGCGCTGCTTGGGCTGCACGTTCTTGCGCTTAATCTTGATGATGCGGGCTTTGTCTAAGGTCCAGATGGCCACGTAGGTCGGGTCAAATTCCCACCACTTCACGCCGAAGTTGACGCGCATGGGTAGCTTGTGGTGGTTGTTCTGAAACAGCTCGCCGAAAGCCAGGAAGTCCAGCGCCAGCGTGTTTTTCGACTTGTCATTGTTGTCGAAATTCTGGTAGCCGTACTTGTGGCCACCCCAGTTCACGATGGCGCCGTGAATCGGGCCCATCAGGAAGTGAATGGGTAGCAGTAGGTATTGCCACCAAGCGGTAGCGAAGCCGATGTAAAACAGCACGTAGGCCGTGCCCCAGGCCAGGCGCGAGTACACGGTGCCGCCGAAAGCTTCCAGTGCCTTCCACTGCGGGATGTCGCCTTCGAAGCGCTCGGCCAGTTCGTTGCGGTCGTTGAGCACGTCGTTGTAGATGTTCTTGGTTTTCCACATCATGTCGAACGCGTTGTTCGAGAAGTGCGGCGAGTGCGGGTCCAGCTCCGTGTCGGAGTAGGCGTGGTGCATGCGGTGCAACAGCGCGTAGGCGCGCGGCGACAAGAACGAGCTACCCTGGCAGACGTAGGTGAAGAGATAAAAGAAGCGCTCCCAGAACTTGTTCATCGTAAACATCTTATGCGCCGCGTAGCGGTGCAGGTAAAATGTCTGCGTGAACAGCGACAAGTAGTAGTGGGCAACGAAGAAAACCAAGATGGCCATTCGGTAGATAAAATAAACGTTGGGGGTAACGCCGCCCGCACTAAGCTATTTAGGCGGGTCATAGTTCAGCACTAAGACAAAATTACGGCCATTGGTTAGGCGGAAATGCCTCAGAAACGCGCAATGCCATAATGTTACACGGGCGGCAAGTGCCTTGGCTAGGCTCTTGTATGAGCGCTTTTTATGTGGGCCTAGCCTAGCGTTTGCTTGTTTTTTAGCGTTGTTTTGCCCAATGAAAAACGCACTCTTGTTGTGGCTAGGATTAGGCTGGGGCATGCTAGCCCACGCCCAAACAGCTGTATCGACAGCGCGCACCCAGGTGCTAAAGCGTGAGCTAGCCGAAATCGCGAAAGCCGACCAGGCAGTGCGCCGCCAGGTAGGTGCAGTGTATCATAAGTATGGCCCCAACTCGCCGCAGCTGGATTCCCTTAATCAGCAAATTCGACGGGTAGATGCCCGCAACCTGCGGCGACTGACGCCCCTTATTGACCAATATGGCTGGCCGGGCGCCAGCCTTGTGGGCCGCCCGGGGAGCCTGGCGGCCTTCCTTGTTATTCAGCACTCTGACCTAGCCACCATGCAGAAATACCTACCCCTGATGCGTGCGGCCGCCAGCAAAGGGGAGCTAGCCAAGCAAAACCTGGCCTTGGTAGAAGACCGGGTGCTGACTTTTCAGGATAAGCCGCAGCTTTACGGCAGTCAGTATCGCTACAGTGCCACGACGGGGAAACCTGAATTTTTCCCCATTGCTGATGAGGCGCACGTAGACGAGCGCCGTGCCAGCATGGGTTTGGAGCCGCTGGCTGAATACGCCAAGGGCTTTGGGCTGGACTATAAGCCGATTAGTAAGTAAGCCAAAACTGAGCGGGCCTTGAGTGAAGCTTGATTTCGCTCAAGGCCCGCTCAGTTTTGACGGTGGTTGGTGCAGCCAACTGGTAATTTACCCAGGGTAAAACGCCCGCGCCGCATCCCAATGCGGAGCATCGGGCAGGGGAGCCACAAACTTCATAGCTTCCTTCGTTACGGGGTGTTGCAGCTCCAGCTGGCGGGCGTGCAGGGCAATGCTCACGTCGGGCAGCGGGTTGAGGAAGCCGTACTTCACATCGCCCACGATGGGCGTATTCAGACCCGTCGAGAGCTGCACCCGAATCTGGTGCGGCCGGCCGGTGACGGGGTTCACCTGCAGCAGGTAGCGGTTGGCGGCCGGGCCCAGCAGCTCGTAGCTGAGCTCCGAGCGCTGGCCCTGGCCATGCTTGTCGGTGTAGGCCTTGGTGACGTTGCGCATGGGGTCCTTTACCAGCCAATGCACCAGCTTGCCCTGCTCGGGCACGGGCGGCTTGCCCGTGAGCGCCCAGTAGGTCTTCTTCATCTGGCTGTCGCGAAACATCTCGTTGAGCCGGCTCAGGGCCTTGCTCGTTTTGGCCAGCACCACAATGCCCGACACCGGCCGGTCGATGCGGTGGGCCACGCCCACGAAGGCGGCGCCGGGCTTTTTATACTTGAATTTCAGGTACTCCTCGGCTTTCTTGGAGAGCGGCTCGTCGCCGGTTTCGTCGCCCTGCACCAAGATGCCGGCGGGCTTATTAATGACGAGTAAATGGTTGTCTTCGAACAGAATTTCTTTCTGCTCCGACCAGAGATTGGGGCGGTTCACGCGGGGACGGCGGGGGTATGTGGCGGCGGCAGGGGCGACGCTAGCCCTGGTGAAGGGGCCTTTACGCGTGAGCAAACCCTCGGCACCGAACGCGGTGCACCTGCTGCTGCGGGCAAATATAAGCGGCGCGGCCCGATGCCGGGCCGCGCCGCTGCCCGCCGCGTCTACTCCTCGGCCACGCTATACCAGTTGATGTTGCGCGACAGGAACATGACCACCGCCAGCACCACCACCAGCCCGAGGCTGCCCACCAGCAGCGCATAATCCTGCAACTGGAGCACCACGAACACGAAGCCGTAGACCACCGCCAGCACCCCCGCCGTAGCCAGCGTAGCCTGCCGCTGCCGGAAGCTAGCCGCCGCGTAGGCCGTCACCAGCCCCACGATGGTGAGCCCGGCCAGCCCGTAGGCCGCGTCGAAGGGCATCTGCTCGGACAAGGCCAGCAGTAGCACGTAGAAAATGACCAGCGCCAGCCCCACCAGCAAGTACTGAAAAGGGTGAATGCGCAGCCGGTTGAGAATTTCGACGAAGAAAAAAACCAGGAACGTGAGGGCCAGCGGTAGCAGCGCGTACTTGGCGGCGCGCATGGTTTTCAGGTACTCATTCACGGGCACCAGCAGCCGCACCCCGAAAGTGGAGGCGTCCACGTCGGGCCGCGCCTCGGGGCTGCGCCAGTGCTGCGGGTAGTTGCGGTTGAGGTGAAATACCTTCCAGTCGGCCGAAAAGGCTTGCCCGGTGAGGCTGCGCTGCGTCGGCAAAAACGCGCCGATAAAGCTTGGGTCGGCCCAGGGCGCGCTCAGGTGCAGGGTGGTCTGGCGGCCTAGCGGGGCTTGCAGCAAACCGGTGCTGCCGTTCAGGTCGAGGTCGAAGGCAAAGGTGTGGCGCTGGGTCAGGGCTTCCTCATTGGCCAAGGGTACCAGAGCCTGGAGGCCATTGGCCGCGTCGCCCCGGCCCGCGTCATCGTCGTCATTTACTTTCGAGTAGCTGTTGCGCTCCTGCCGCACCTCGCTCACCTGCGTGCTAAGGGTGGGTGCCGAGCCGTAGGGCAGCACCTCCACCGTGGGCAGGCCCGGCTCGAAGGGCCTGGTCTGCCCATCCCAGCGCAGGGCCAGCCCGCTTCGAATGCCCTTGAGGTCAGAAATACCCAGCGCCACAAACGCTTCGGGCCAGCGCACCGCCGAGGCTGGCACGCCCAGGTCGGCCAGCGGCGGCGCCCGAAACACTCCCTGCACCCGCAGCTTGGCCCGGTACACCACGGCCTCGTAGATGCCCCGGTGACGGCGCTCGGGTGCCAGCGTGCCGGTGCTGCTAAGCGTATCGGGCAGCAGGCTCAGGTAGCGCGTCACCTCGGAGGTGTGGCCATCGGTCGTTTCCAGGGCCGTGTAGGGCAGCACCAGCACGGGCCCCAGCACCAGCTGCGCGCCGCCCCACTGCGCGCTAATGGCCTCGGTGGCGCTGTCGCGGTTGCTGGCCCGCTCGCTGATGAGCGACTCCACCATGCTCGTCGGAATGAGCAGCAGCGCCAGCAGCAGCCCTACGCTGAGGAGCTTGAGCGTGACCGAATTGCGCGCCCAGGCCGCAGAGCGGGTGAGCAGGGGAGGCGTAGGTTGTTCCATGCGGACGAAGAACTTTGTTTTTCAAAGCAAATGTGCGTTGAAAAATTTGGATTTGCTAAATTGGGCTTTGCTCCGTGAGACAAAAACCATTCACTTTACCAGGCTGACCTTGTTCAGATAGCCAAAAACCAAAAGCCCGTCATGGTGAGCTTGCCGAAGCATCTCGCTCGCATCGTTGGGTTAATACCTCAGCGGCGCGAGCGAGATGTTTCGGCAAGCTCACCATGACGGGCTTTTGACTTTCCTGTTTGTTTATCAGGTAAGGTAAATATAATCAGTAAGTTGTGCCGGCTAGCTGCGCTAGACCCTAATACCCTTCCTCCTTGCTTGGGAAGGCGCGGCTCTTCACGTCGGCTACGTAATGCTGCACGGCCTCGGTCATGATGTCGTGTAGCTCGGCGTAGCGGCGCAAAAAGCGCGGCTTAAATTCCTTGGTGATGCCCAGCACGTCGTGCACCACCAGCACCTGGCCGTCCACGTCGGGGCCGGCGCCGATGCCGATGACCGGGATAGTCAGCTCCTCAGCCACGCGCTTGGCCAGGGCAGCAGGTATTTTTTCGAGGACGAGGCCAAAGCAGCCGATTTCCTGGAGCAGGTGAGCGTCCTCAATCAGCTTCTGGGCCTCGGCATCTTCCTTAGCCCGCACGTTGTACGTGCCAAACTTATAGATGCTTTGGGGCGTGAGGCCGAGGTGGCCCATCACCGGAATGCCGGCCGTGAGAATGCGGATAATGCTGTCCTTAATCTCGGCGCCGCCTTCGAGCTTAAGGCCGTGGCCGCCGCTTTCCTTCATGATGCGCACTGCCGATTGCAGGGCCACCGACGAGTTGCCTTGGTACGAGCCAAAGGGCATATCCACCACCACGAAGGCACGCTTCACGGCGCGGACCACGCTTTGGGCGTGGTAAATCATCTGGTCGAGGGTGATGGGCAGGGTCGTTTCGTGGCCCGCCATTACGTTGGAGGCCGAGTCGCCGACGAGCAGCACGTCCACCCCGGCGCCGTCCAGAATCTGGGCCATCGAGAAGTCGTAGGCCGTGAGCATGGAGATTTTTTCGCCCCGCTGCTTCATAGCCAGCATCTGGTGGGTGGTGACTAGCTTAACTTCTTTGTGCTGCGACATGGGGTCGGGGAGTGGGTTTGGGGCCGCAAAGCTGGCGACAATTTTGGAAATACGCACCGCCGCGGAACGCTCGGGCCCGTATGGACGTACTAAAGAGCAGCAGCAAGTGGCTGCGCCCCGCGGTTACCTCTTCCACCTAGTCGATTTGATGAAAGTCCTAACCCTCTGGCTTACAGGGATGACGCTGCTGGCCGCCCCCGTAGCCGCCCAAACCAATGCCGAGCTGCGCGGCCACCTAACCAATACTGGCACTGAAAAGCTATTACTCAGCTGGTGGAGCCAGCCACTGGCTACCCACGAGCAGCAGCGCGCTATTCACGTTGAGCCCAATGGCGATTTCAAGCTCTCGGTGCCCGTGACGCAGCCCACACTGGCCCAGCTCAGCTACGGTGATGAGGAGATGACCATTTTCCTGGAGCCCGGCGATGCACTGGAGCTGCATGGCGATGCCGCCGACCTGGTGGCCACCGGCAAATTTGAGTCCAGAGATGGTGCGGCGCACCGCCCAGCCGCTGCCGCCAATAATTATTTGCAGGAGCTAAGCCGCAAGTACATCAACAACGATGACTACCAGGTACTACCTGAGAATATCAAGCTGGGCGAAAAAGGCTTCCTGGCTTTCCTGGATTATCGGCGCGACCATGAGCAGCAACTCCTGAAGCAGGCTAGCCGCCACAGCAAGTTTACGCCCGCCTTCCAGGCTTACGCCGACGCCGACATTGCCTACACTTATGCCGAAGACCGCCTTACTTACGCCGACTTGCGCGAGCAAACCGTAGCTGGCCAGCCCCGTGTCGAGCTATCGGCGGATTACTACGACTTTTTGCAGGCACCAGGCCTGCTGCCCGGTGATGAGTTAGCAGTTACCAACTCGCACTACCAGGATTTTCTACTCGATTACGTGCATTATCAGGCCCGTACTACCGGCCACAAGGCTACCGCTCCTGATTACTATCCTACCTGCTATCAGCTGGCAGATAAGCTGTTGCAGGCCCAGGCGCGCCCCGTAGTGCTAGGCCGCATCGTACTCGAAACCATCCGGCAGGGCCACGTGGCCCACGCCCAGGCCATGCTCACTACCTACGCCGCCACGGCCCACGCGCCGGCCGGCTGGGTGGCCCTGCTGCGCAGCGACCTGGCCGATAACCAGTCGTTTGCCATTGGTAGCGTAGCGCCACCGGTATCGCTACGCACGGCCGATGGGCGAGCGCTGTCGTTGGCTAGCTTCAAGGGTAAGCTTGTGTACCTCATGTTTTGGGACAGCCGTTTTCCGGCGGGTCAGCGCGAGTTGCCGCACCTTAAAGAACTTAGTACGGCCATCGCAGGCCAGCCCATCGTTATCGTGATGGCCGCCCTCGATGAGCCGCCCACTACCTGGCAGCAAACGGTAGGCTGCGCTAGCCCACCCTACGATGGGGTGCAAGCCTACGTGCCAGCCAGCCAGAAAGAGGCATTACGCCAAGCTTACAGTATTGAGCGCCTACCCAGCGCCGTCGTCATTGCCGAAGACGGTACCCTACTCGACCTGCATCCGCGCCTGCTTAGCAGCCGGGCCCTGCAAGACGACCTGAAGGCCGCCGTGGGCCGGGCTGCCGCTTACCGCGCCGTAGCGTTGAATAAGCTGTAAGGGAGTACATTATCTATAAGATGATTCGGTGAAATCAGCAGACTAAAAAGCCCGGCCCCTGAGAAGGAGCCGGGCTTTTTACTTGGCAAAATAATCGACTATTGCCGGGGCACCCGCAGGGTTTCGCCTACGCGTAGCGTTGGCGTCGGGCGCTCGTTGTGGGCCAGCAGGGCGGCCACGGTGCAGCGGTAGCGCCGCGAGATACTGAAAAAGGTATCGCCCGTGGCGACCGTGTACAAACCGGGTGTTTCACCGTCGCTGGCCAGTACTGGCTCGGTAGCGGGGGGGCTGAGGTGCAGCATCTGGCCCGCCCGCAGGGCCGTGGAGGGCGAGATATTATTCCAGGCGGCCAGCTCGGCGGGGCGCGTGCCCACACGGCGGGCCAGCGCGTACAGCGTTTCGCCGGGCGCCACGAGGTAGGGGCGGCTAAAGTCGGCCTCTGGGCGCGGGGTAGTGCTCGTGGCTGGGGCGGCCGGGCTCACGGGCACCGAGGCCAGTATGGCTGGCTGGCTGGGGATGGGGCCAGCCGCTATCACCGGGCGCGGCGCGGGCAGGGGCTGCACCGGGGGGCCGGGTACCTCCGTGGGCAGGTCGTTGATGCTGGCTAGCTCCTCATCGTAGCCGTCGCGCGGGCTGGCGGGGGTTGGCTCTGGGGCAGCGGTTGCAACTGGCTCGGGAGCCGCCGGGGCCACTGGCCGGGCGGCGGCTCCCGGGCGGATACCCGGTACCGACTGGTATTCGGCCGCAATATTGCGGGGCCGGATGTGGCTGAGCCACAGCACCAGGCCGGGGCGAATGGCCTCATCATCAGGCAAGTGATTGAATACCCGCAGGGCGTGGCGCACCACGCCGTAGCGCTGCGCCACGGTAGCTAGCGTCTGGCCCGGCGCCACTACGTGATAATCCTCATCAGCCGCCTCTTTTTTCCGCTGAAAAAAGTAGGGTAAGCCGGGGATTATTGGCTCATTATCCTCTAGCTCATTTACTTTCAAGAAAAAGCCCAAGCTGGAGCCGCCGCGTGCGGCCAGGGCAGCGGCAGTTTCGCCGGGCTGGGCCAGTAGGGCTTTTATACCGTTGATGCGCAGGTAGGTAGGCGCGGGGAGCGCGGCGGCAGGCAGAGTGGGCGTGGGGCGAACGGCAAGCGGAGCGCTGGCCAGCGGCACGAGCAGTGTATACGTGTGTCCATCCTGAGGCACGGTGCTGGTCAGCAGCCAGGGGTTGAGGCGCGCTACGGCGGCGGGGTCGGCAGTGAGGGCGGCGGCCTGCTGCGCCAGCGTCTGGCCGGGGGTGGCGGGCACCTCGTACCACGGTGTGAACGGCACCGCTAGCCGGGCACATACGGGCTCAAAAACGATTTTCTGCGCCAGAAAATCGAGTAAATACTGGTTGGTATTGGCCGTGAAGACCATGCTGGAGGCGTCGGCATCGCCGGGCCGGGTGTAGGCACGCACGCCACCCAGGCCGGTCTGGTAGCTGAGCAGGGCATTGGCCCAGTTGTGCAGCGAAGCATTATTGCGGGTGAGGAAGCGGGCTGCGGCGCGGGTGCTAGCCGTGAGGTGCCGGCGCTCATCCACGCTGCCATTCACGCTCAGGCCCCATTCCAGGGCCGTTTCGCGCTTGAACTGCCAGTAGCCCACGGCGCCGTGGCGGCTTTCGGCATTGCCCTGCAAGGCGCTTTCCTGCAACACGAGGTAGCGAAAATCAGCCGGCACGCCTTCCTCGGCCAGCACCCGGTCGATGAGCGGAAACGCCGACTCGGCCAGCGCCACGCGGGCCTCAAACGAGGCCGTGTGGCGGCACAGGCTGTTCACTTTGGCCTGCACTAATTGGCGAGCTTCGGCGTCGAGCGTGACGTGCAGGCCCGCTACCTCCAGGGCGGCGGGCACGGTGGGCGGGACCACGGCCAGCGCCGGGCGGCTGGCCAGCCCCAGCAGCAAAGCCGGGAAAAATTTTCTCATAACGGGATGCCAGTCAACGTATCGCGGAGCCCTACGGTTGGCAAGTTAAGCGAAAAACGGGAAGTGCAAAGCGGTTTCTAACGCACAAAGAACGTCAGGCTGAGGGTAGTGAAGCCTGACGTTCTTTGTACGTAATCGGGTGTTCTAGCCGCCAAAGCCGCCGCCGGGGGGCGGGCCACTGCCGCCGCGGCCGCCACCCCCTGGGCCGTCGAAGCCGCCGCGCCCGCGCCGTTCGTTGCTGGGGCCGTCGGGCAGGGCCGTCATGTTGGCCGAGCGGATATTATAGGTAAACATCAACATGAAATACTGCTGCAAGACAGTGGTTTGCACGTCTTCATAGTAGGCCACGTTCACGTTGCGCTGGATGGCGCGGTTCTGCTTGAGAATGTCGAAGGCGTAGAGCTTGATTTCGCCGCGCTGGCCGGGGAAAATCTTCTTGCCGATGGAGGCGTTCCAGAGCACGTAGTTCTGATTGTAGCTGGCGCTCAAGCCCCGGTAGAGCTGGTGAGCCACATCGGTCTGAATCGAGATGCCGGGCCCCACTATCCAGCTCAATTTCAAACGAGTAAGCTGGTTGAAATACGTGTTGTTGAGTTGCTTGCGTAAGGTGTTACGCACGTAGCTCTGGCTGGAATTAGAAGAGAGCGTGAAGTCCAGTTTTTCGCTCACGTTGCTGCTCAGGGTGAGGCCAGCCGTGAGTGACGGCGTGCGGGCGTAGTTGAGCAATTCGTTGACGAGGCCTGGGTTCTGGCTGTAGTTGGCGCCCAGGCTCACGTTGATATTCGACTTGATAACGGCCAGCGGCCGGCCGTAGCTGGCCTGCGCCCGCAGGCTGTATTGCTGCTGAAGGTTAGTTGATTGGGTGAGCTGGCCGCCGGCCGGCAGCGTTACGGCCTCGGTGGTGCCTACGGGAATGATGGTGGTGTCGCGGGCCGCCACGATGGTGCGGTTCGAAATAGGATTTTGAGTGTAGCTACCCGAGAGCAAGGCGAAGAAATTGCTGGAACTACCCGCTTTGGTAGCGGTGTAGCGGGCTACCATGTTGTGGGCATATTCCTGGCGCAGGGCCGGGTTGCCGATGGTCAGCTGCAAGGGGTTGGAGTTGTTGACGACGGCCTGCAACTGGTTGATGCTCGGCGCATTGGTGCTGGTGCGGTAGAATACACGCACGTTGTGCTCGCGGTCGGGCCGCCACATCACCATGGCCTGCGGCAGCACGTTCCAGAACGTATAATCGACCGGTCCGGGGCGCGGAAAGGTCTGGTCGCCACGCAGGCGTGCCACCTGCCCGCTGGCCCCCACCGAAGCCTGAAACGTGCGGGTGTTGTAGCGGTAGCTCAGCCCGCCGCCCTGGGTAAGATAGTAGTTATTGAAAACGTTGCTAAGCGCCTCGTTCAGAATGTTATACTCCCGGTCGGTATCGTTGAAGTCGTTGGTATACTTGGCCGAGTTATTCGGCGCGTAGTTCAGCGAGTAGTTGGCTTGCAGTTGCGCGTGCTGGCCCACCGGCTCGGTATAAGCCAGGTTGCCGGCGATGTTACCACTGCGCTGCGTCAGCTCCGAGCGCTGATTGAGGTTGGCGGCGGTGCTGCCGATGTTGGTGGTATTCAATACCGACGTGCCGTTGCGGCCGTTGTAGGCGCCGCTGATGTTGAGCGAGAGCGTGCGGCCGGCGCGGTGCCCCAGCCGGCGGCGCAGCAGCAGGTCGCCGCCGGGATTGATGCCTTGGTTATCAGAATTATAGAGCGAGTTAATCTGGCTCTGCGTGAGGCCCTCGCGCGAGGTGAGGCCCAGCAGGGTTTTGCCGGCATCGTTCTGCTGCCACGAAATGCGGGGCCGGAACAGCACCGACGTCATGGAGTCGATTTTGTGCTCGAGCCGGAAGTTGGCGCGGTGGTTGGTGTTGGTGCTGCTCGAAAGCGAGTTCTCGCTGTAGAGCGCGCCGGTCACAAACTGGCGATTAGTATTGCTGTTCAGCGTATTAGTCGAGCGGTTGAAGAAGTAGCTGCCCGTCAGCTCGGTTTTCTTGTTCCAGGAGTTGGAGTAGTTGAGGCCGCCCGCTGTGGTCTTGCTGATGCCACCGTTTTGGTTGACCAGGAAGTCGCCGGCATTGCCCCCGCCGCCGCCCGCGCCGCCGTTGCCCCGGCCCCCGCCGCCCCCGGCTGAGTTGCCGATAACGCCCAGCAGGTCATCAGAGCCGAAGTTCTGCTCGTTCACATTGTTGCTCTGGGCCAGCACCGTCATGCGCCGGTTTTCGTGAAAGTCGTTGAGGTTCACGCTCGCCCGGTAGCGGTCGGGGCCCGCGCCCACCACGGCCCGCCCAAACTGCCCGTTGCGAAATGAGGGCTTGGTGATGATGTTCAGCGTTTTCTGCGTATTGCCGTCATTGAAGCCCGAAAAGCGACTCTGTTCGCTCTGCTGGTCAAAAATCTCGACCCGGTCGATGGCATCGGCGGGCAGGTTTTTGAGTACCGCGTCAGGGTCGGTGCCGAAGAAGGGCTTGCCATCCACGAGCACTTGCTGCACCTGCTCGCCCTGGGCCTGGGTTTTACCGCTGGCATCCACCGATATACCCGGCATCTTGGTGATGAGGTCGCCAGCGGTGGCGTCGGGGTTGGTTTTGAAGGCGCGGGCGTTGAGGCTGGTGGTGTCGCCGTGCTGCACGGCCTGCACCGCCTGGCCGGTCACGACCACCGTTTTCAGGGCCACGCCGCCGGTCTGCATGGCTACGGTGCCCACCGCCACGGGCGCGCCGCCCTCGGGTATGGTCAGCGGCTGGCGCTGCTCCTTATACCCAATAAAGGACGCCGAAAACAGGTAGCGGCCCGGCGCTACGCCCGAGATTTCAAAGCTGCCATCGGCGCCTACGGCTGTGCCGGTGCGCACCGAGTCGGGTAGGTGAATGAGCACGGCGTTGGCCCCGATGAGTGGGCTCTGGTCTTTGCCATCGAGCACCCGGCCGCGTACCACGCTTTGCGCCGCCGCGCTGAAAGTCAGAAGCCAGGCGAGCCCGGCAAAGAGTAGAAAACGCATAAGCAAAGGTTGGTTCTGGGTAGTCAGTTGGGTATTCTAAGCGCACGGTATCCTCCACGGCAACTGCGGAGCCAGCCGCTACACCTTACGCAGCAGCAGCAGGCCGTCGCGCACGGGCAGCAGCAGCGGCACCACGCGCGGGTCGTGCCGCACTTGCTCGTTGAAGGCGCGTACGGCGCGGGTATCGTGGTCGTTGGCTTTAAGCGGGTAATCGGGCAGGGCTTTGCCGCCCCAAAGAACGTTATCCACCACCACCAGCCCACCCACTCTCACCTGGTTGATTACTAGCTCAAAGTACCGGCCATTGTGCAATTTATCGGCATCAATAAAGACCAAGTCCCACACTTCACCGACCAAGCCGGCCAAAACATCGCGCGCATCGCCTATGTGCAGCGTCACGCGCTTGGCCAGCCCCGCCGCCGCCACGTAGCGCTGAATGCGGCTTTCGCGCTCGGGATTAATCTCGATAGTATGCACGTGGCCGCCCTCGGCCAGCCCCTCGGCCAAGCTCAGGGTGGCGTAGCCAGTGAAGGTGCCGATTTCCAGAATACGCGTGGGCTTGACGAGGTGCGAAAGCAAGCTTAGCAGCCGGCCCTGCCAATGGCCGGTGGCCATGCGCGGCATCAGTAATTGCAGGTGCGTTTCGCGCCAAAGCTGGTGCAGCAGCGGAGGCTCGGGCTCTGTATGCTGGTTGGCGTAGCGTTGAATGTCGTCGTCAGTCATAAGTAGGGAGCGGGGCTTGCCCCCGCCCGTGCATTTGCAGTTAGTTGTTCAAGAGGTGTCTGTGAGGCTCGCCAACAGCGGGCCGGGCACCCTACATCGGCTCCAGCCGGAAGCGGTACACGCGGTAGCCCGATTTGCCAATCACGTACTCATGCGCCACTACGCGCCACAGCCCTTCGTAGCGAAACTGCCAGGCCGCGCCGGCCCCGTCGATGCGCCGGAATACGCGCACGGGCCGGCCGGTTTCCTGGCTACGGGCCAGCGCCCGGTTGCGGTAGTTGAATTCCTGGTCGGTTACCTGGCGGCCGGTCTGGCCGTTGCGCCCGCCGTGGCCCGCGTACCAGAAATAGTCGTCGTGGATTTCATCATCCTCATACTGGTCGGCGAGGATGATGCTTTCGGCGCCGTGGGCCACGGTGGCGCACACGCCCGCGCGGGGCGGCCGGTGCTGGCCGCGCAGTGATAAGTCGAGGCGCGAGGCAAATAAGTCGCCCGGCCGCGCCGTGCCAACGTGGCCGAAAGTAGGAGAGGGCATCGTGAATCTCAGTGCTGCCCTTCGGTGAGCGGTCGGTAGATGTGCTGCCGGTGATAGGCCAGCTGCCCAAGGTCGGGCTGATGGGCCGGCAGGATGCGTAGCTGACCCGGCAAGCCCAGTAGCGCTAAGTCGGCGGCAATGCCAAAGCTCCCGAAATCGAAGAGCGCGTGGTGATTGGGGCACAGGCACAGCGCATTACTAAGCGTATCGGGGCCGTGGTGCGGCGCGCCCAGCGGCCGAATGTGTGCCGCCTCGGCATAAAAGCCGGCCGGGGTAGCCAGCCGCTCGCCGCACACCTGGCAGCGGTAGCCGTGCAATGCTTTCACTTGTCGCGTGATGCGGGTATCGCGCACCAGCCGCGACACGGTGGCCTCGTAGCGCGGCGCGGGCTCTGCTACCGCTACCTCAGGCGAGGCGAATAAGTCGGGCTGGGCATAGGGCCGCACCGGGGCCGGCGCGGCCACGGCCGTAAGCAGCGGCTCCAACCGAAACAGGAACACCAGGAAGCCCGAGCGCCCCGGCCGGCAGTCGCGACTCACCACCCGAAATAAGCCTTCATAGCGAAAGGCCTGCCCGCCGCCCGGCGTAATGACTTTGCGAAAGACCCGCACCGGCAAGCCCGTTACCTGGCTGCGCACGAGGCCCTTGTTAGCCTTGGTGAGCGTTTGGTCGGCTACCTGCTGGCCGGTTTCCTCGCTGCGGCCGCCGTGGCCGGTATAGAGGATAAAGTCGGCGTGCACCTCATCATCTTCGTACTTATCGGACAGCACGATGCTCTCGGCGCCCTGCTCCTGGGTGGCGCAGATGCCGGCTTGCAGCGGCCGGTGCTGCCCACGCTGCGCCAGTTCGGCCCGCGAGGCGAACAAGTCGCCGGGCTGCGCCGTGCCCACGGGGCCGAAAACCGGGAGAGCCGCCATCGCTACTTCTCTTCCGGCACGTACTGTAAGATGCTGAGGTTGGCCTCGGCCAGCACGTCGTTGGCCAGTTCGCGCAACTGGCTGGCGGTCACGTTTTCGATGCGCTCGAAAATCTCGCTCAGCGGCTCCACCCGGCCCAGGTCGAGGGTGCTTTTGCCCAGCAGCTGCATCAGGCCCGAGTTGCTTTCCTCGCTCATGGCGAGCTGGCCCATGAGTTGGTTCTTGGCGACGTGCAGCTGGCTGGTAGTCAGCTCTTTATCGCGCAGTAGCTTCAATTCTTTCTGCACCAGGCCCAGCGTACGGTTGAGCTGCCTGGCCTCGGTGCCGAAGTAAATGCCGAACAAGCCGGTGTCGGTATAGGGCGAGTATGAGCTGTCGATGGTGTACACGAGGCCGTATTTCTCGCGCACGGCCAAGTTGAGGCGCGAGTTCATGCCGGGGCCGCCCAGGATGTTATTGAGCATGAAAAACGGTACCCGGCGCTCGTCGGTAAGCGGGTAGGCGGGCCCTCCCACCAGGCAGTGCGCCTGGGTGATGGGCCGTTTCTCCACGCGGTCGTGGCGCACGTAGCCATCGAAGGGCAGGCGCTCGCGCGGCCCCAGCCGGGCCGGAATGGGCGCCAGAAACCGGTCGGCCAGCCGCTTCACTTCCTTAAATGGCAGGTTGCTCACCGAGCTGAAAATCAGCCGGTCGGTGCGCACGTTCTCGTTATAAAACGCATGAAAATCAGCAGTCTGGAAACTGCTCACGCTCTCGCGGGTGCCCAGGATGTTGACCCCCAGCGGGTGCTCGCCGTAGATGACGGCGTCGAAGTCGTCGATGATGGCATCCTCCGGCGCATCCTGGTACATGCTCATCTCCTCCAGAATCACGCCGCGCTCTTTCTCCACCTCGCGCTCGGGAAATACCGAGTTGAAGGTCAGGTCGGTAAGTAGCTCAAACGCCCGCTCGAAGTGGGTGCTGAGCAGCGTGGCGTAGAAGCAGATTTTCTCCTTGGTGGTGTACGCGTTCAGCTCGCCGCCTACGGTTTCGAGGCGGTTGAGGATGTGAAAAGACTTGCGCTTGTGGGTGCCTTTAAAGGCCATGTGCTCCCAGAAATGGGCCAGTCCCTGCTGGTGCGCCTGCTCATCGCGCGAGCCGATGTCGAGCAAAAAGCCACAGTGCGCGATTTTGGTATGCGGCACTTCCTTGTGCAGCAGGCGGATACCGTTGGGATATTCGAATTGGTGGTAATCAGACATTGTAGCTATAAACCGACGAAAGCAACAAAGTTCGCGCCTGTAGCGTGGACTCTGCGAGTCCGTGCGTGGCAACGTTTGCTTATGATAACACGCGCGGACCCGTAGCGTCCACGCTACAGCACCAGTTTCTCGGCCCGAAATAAGTCGTCGGCCGCTTGCAGCAACTTGTTGCGCAGCTGCGGATTATAAGCGGGATGAGCCGCCAGAAACGCGCGTACCGTGCGTGCCGCCGTGGGCGACTGGTAGCTGCCGAGCGTGGCCTGGAGCCAGCCGGCGGGAAAGAAAATGTCGCCCGTCTGCTGGATTTCTTCCAGCAAATCGAGGCTGGCCGGCAGGTATTTTTCGGAAGTTTCCTGCCGCAGCGGGTGGTGCAGGTAGCCAAGGGCAGCCTGCACCCAGGCTTCCTTCTCGCGGTTTTTCTCATCCTTGAGGGAGGTAAAAAACTGGTCGCGCACGGCTACTTCGGGCGCGAGGGCGGGCATGAGGAACTCCAGGCGCTGGCGGCGGTCCACGTTGGTGATGCGCGCCAGCTGCTGGGGCAGGATGGGGCGCGGGGCCGGGTAGTCGCGCACGGCCAGCGCCAGGGCCAGGGCGGTGTAGTCGTCCTCAGTCAGCTTGACTTGGCCGGGTGCTCTTTGGCTGCGCCAAATGCCGTGCAGGCGTTTTTGGGCTTCCAGCGTAAGGGCCACGCTTTGATAGGCTTTGAAATACAGCTTTTGTTCGCCGGGCTTGGGCTGCGCCAGCATGGCTTGCCAGAGAGATTTTTCCAAGGTCGGGGCCAGGGCCTCGCGCTCGGCGGGCTTCAGAAACTGCCAGAAAATGGTGCTCATCTGGCCCGTGAGGAGCTTGATATTGAGGTCGTTGGTTTCGTGAGCCGTTTGGGTGATGTAGCGGTCCAGCAGTGGGCGCGGGGCCAGGCCCCGGCCGCTGAGCATATTCTCGTAGAGGGCGATGTAGGTGCTGGCGCGGGCCACCGGGTCGGCGAGGCTAGCCAGCTGGTTGGCGGCTTGCGGGGCCACCGGAAATACGCCGTAGCCCAGCCCCTGCGAGTTGAGCAGCACGTAGCTTAGGGTGCCTTTGCCGGTGGGCAGCGGCACGGCTACTTCCCGTTGGCTCATATTCACGGGCAGCGCCACGGGGCCGCTGGGGTACAGGAGCGTCACCTCAAACTGCTGGGGCCAGAGGCGGTCCGAATTATCCTCCGCGTGCTGACGGATAACGAGCTGGTTGGTAGAAGGCTGCACCTCGTAATCGAACACCGGGCGGCCGGGCTGGTTCACCCACACCTGGTTCCAGGCAGCGAGGTCGGCGGGGGTGTGGGCGTCGAGGATGGTGATGAGGTCGGGCCAGGTGGCGTTGCCGTGGGCGTACTTTTTGAGGTATTCCCGGATGCCGGCCCGGAACGGCTGCTCGCCCATCAGCCGCTCCAGCTGGCGCATCATGATGGGCGCCTTGTGGTAGATGATGTTGCCGTAGAGCGAGCCGGCATCTTGCAGGTTATCGAGCGGCTGGCGGATGGGGTTGGCCCCGGCGGTGCGGTCCACGGCGTAGGCGGCCGGGTAATGGTCGGTGACGAACTTGAGCAGCTGCGCCGGGCCAGCCGAGGCCTCAGGGTTCATCTTGTCGGCCATGAAATTGGCGAATACCTCCTTCATCCACACGTCGTTGAACCACTGCATGGTCACGAGGTCGCCAAACCACATGTGGGCCGTTTCGTGGCCGATGAGATTTTGGCGGGCCAGCAGCTGGTCCTTGGTCGCACCTTCGTCCAGAAAGAGGCTAGCGGCCTTGTAATCAATGTTGCCGACGTGCTCCATGCCGCCGTACTGAAAGTCGGGGATGGCCGTGAAATCAAACTTTTGAAACGGGTAGGGGATGCCCGTATAGTTCTCCAAAAAGGACAGCGCCTCGCCATGCAGCCGGAAAATAACGGGCATACTCAGCCGGATTTTGGCTGAGTCCGTTTCGCGGTGCAGGAAGCTCATCGGTCGCCCATTAACCTGCTGCGTCACCCGCGTAAACTTGCCCGCCGCAAACGAAAACAGGTAGGTGCTGATGGAGTCGGAGGGCGCGAAAGTGTAGCTTCTCATACCGGGCACGCGGCTGTCGAGAGTAGGAAGGGCAGCCTCGCGCAAGGGGCCATTAGCTACTGCCTCCCAGGTGCCGGGCACGCCGAGCGACAGCGTAAACCGGGCCTTCAAATCGGGCTGGTCGAACACTGGTACCACCGTGCGGGCGCGGTCGGGCACGAGCAGCGTATAGAGGTAGTCGGCATTGCGGTTCAGCGATAAGTCGCCGGCATCGAGGCTGATTTTAACCTCATTATCACCCAGACGCAAGGCATTGGCAGGCAACACCAGATGCTCCTGGCGGTAATCGATAGCGGCGGGCTGGCCATTAATCGTGAGGCTGCGCAGCTGGCTGGCCTGGCCTTTAAAATCGAGCTGCACCGGCGCGCGGTTGTTGCGCAGCCGGAAGCGCACCGTTTCCTCGGCCCGCACCGGGGCGGCCTTGCTGCCGGGCACCTGGAGCGCCAGCTCGTAAGCCACGTGGCTGATGGTTTGCTTGCGAAACTCGGCCAGCTCGCGGGCCACGCCGGACACTACGGGTGGCGCGGGCAGGGCCGCCGGGGCGGTAGTGGCGGCAGTAGGGTAGGTGGCGCGCTGGCAGGCGGCGGCCAGCAGCAGGCCGCCGAGCGCCCCATATTTACGGTAATTCACGGGCATAGCAAGCGTGACGAGCAATAAACAATTTTCCCAAAACTAAGCTGCTCCCCGCATGGCTGATGCTCCTCCCTTGGTGCGCCTGTACCCGCTCGGCGACGCGGCCGTAGTGCTGGAGCTTGGCCAGGCCATCGCCCCGGCTACGCACCGGCTCATCCAGGCGTTGGCGCAGGTGCTCGACCGGCACCCGCCGCCCGGCTTGCGCGAGTACGTGCCCGCCTTCACCACGCTCACAGTTTACTACGACCCATGGGAGCTGCGTCAGATTAGTGAGGCAATGCCTTATGAGCAGATGGCTAGTACGTTGCAAGGTATGCTGCCCGCCGCCCAGGCCCTGCTGGCTGACTATGTGCCCGGCCCGCTGGTGGAAATTCCGGTGTGCTACGGCGGCGCCTTCGGCCCCGACCTGGGCCTGGTGGCCCGCCACGCGCAGCTTTCTACCGAGGAGGTGATTGCCCGCCACGCGCAGCCCGAATACCTGGTGTACATGGTGGGCTTTGCGCCGGGCTTTCCCTACCTCGGTGGGCTCGATGCGCGGCTGGCTACCCCGCGCCGCGCCCAGCCCCGGCCGCTGGTACCGGCCGGCGCGGTGGGCATCGCAGGGTCGCAAACCGGCGTGTATTCGCTGCCCACGCCGGGCGGCTGGCAGCTCATCGGGCGCACGCCGCGGCGGCTGTTCGACGCTAATCGGGCGCAGCCCAGCCTGCTGCAAGCCGGCGACCGGCTGCGCTTTGTGTCCATTTCGGAGGTCGAATTTCAGCGACTATTCCATGTCCATTAGCGTACTAAAGCCCGGCCTGCTCACCACCGTGCAGGACCTCGGCCGCTTCGGCTACCAACAAACCGGCCTCGTAGTAAGCGGTGCGCTCGACGCTGCCGCCCTGCGTACCGCCAACCTACTGGTGGGCAACCCTGCCGACGTGGCTGGCCTCGAATGTACCCTGCGCGGCCCCACGCTCCGCTTCGAGGCCAATGCGCTGCTGGCCCTCACCGGGGCCAACCTGGCGGCCAGTATCGACGGCCAGCCGGTGCCGCTGGGCCGGCCGGTAGCGGTGCGGACTGGGGCGGTGCTCACCTTCGGCGCGCCCAAAGCCAGTGGCCGGGCCTGGCTGGCCGTGGCGGGCGGCGTGGCCGTGCCGCCGGTGCTGGGCAGCCGCGCTACCTACCTGCGCGCCGCGCTGGGCGGGCTGGCCGGCCGCGCGCTGCGAGTAGGTGACGAGCTACCGGTGGGGGAGTGGCCGGCCACCGGCCGGCGCTTATTTGAAGTGCTGAAGCCCCGGGAAGCTGCTTGCTGGGCCCCCGCCCGATGGTACGCCGCTCCCGCGCCGTTGGCCCGGCCCAGTGAACTGCTGTGGCTGCGGGCGCTGCCAGGGCCGGAGTACGAGCAGTTTGCGCCAGCTAGCCAACAAGCTCTTTGGAACGAAGAATTTACCGTAACGCCGGCCGCTGACCGCATGGGTGCGCGGCTCAGCGGACCGGAGTTGCGCCGCAGTACCAGCGCCGAGCTGCTGTCGAGCGCCGTTACCTTCGGTACGGTGCAGGTGCCCGCTGGGGGGCAGCCCATCGTGCTGCTGGCCGACCGCCAGACCACCGGCGGCTACCCACGCTTGGCGCAGGTTATTACTGCCGACCTGGGCCGGCTGGCCCAGGCGCTGCCGAGCACGCGGCTGCGCTTTCAGCCCGTTACGCTGGCCGAAGCGCAGGCGCTGTATCTTGCGCAGGAGCAGCAGCTGCGCGCCCTGGCCCGCGCTGTTCACTTAAAATCGCTTCTATGACCTTCGCTGCTACCGTCGATTTGAACTGCGACATGGGCGAGAGCTTCGGCGCCTGGACCCTGGGCCAGGATGCCGAAATCATGCCCCTCATTACCTCGGCCAACGTAGCCTGCGGCTTCCACGCCGGCGACCCCGGCGTGATGCGCCAAACCGTGCGCCGGGCCCTGGCCCACGGCGTGGCCATCGGGGCGCACCCCGGCCTGCCCGATTTGGTGGGCTTCGGCCGCCGCAACTTGGATATTTCGGCCGAAGAGGCATTTGATATGACGGTGTACCAACTCGGGGCGCTGGCCGCCGTGGTGCGGGCCGAGGGTGCCCAGCTGCACCACCTCAAGCCCCACGGCGCGCTCTACAACATGGCCGCTACCAACGCCTCCCTGGCCGAGGCCATTGCCGAAGCTATTTATAAAGTGCATCCCGAGCTGATACTCTACGGCCTGGCCGGCTCGGAGCTGACCAAGGCCGGTGAGAAAATCGGCCTGCGTACCGCCCACGAGGTCTTTGCCGACCGCACCTACCAGGCCAACGGCACGCTCACGCCGCGCCGCCAGCCCGATGCCCTCATCAGCAGCCCCGAGGCGGCCATTGCCCAGGTGCTGGGCATGGTGCAGGGCGGCTGGGTGCGCACGCAGCAGGGTTCGGAAGTGGCCATTCGGGCCGATACGGTGTGCCTGCACGGCGATGGCGCGCACGCCCTTGAATTTGCCCGGCAACTGCGCACGGCGCTGGCCAATGCCGGCGTGCCGGTGCAGGCGGCCGCTGGCAATTTGCCAGCCGGCCGATGAAAGCCCGGCTGCGCGCCCTCGGCGGGGCCAGCCTCGGCGCTGCTTTTTTGATGGCTAACTCGTCCATCGGCCCCGGTTTTCTAACCCAAACCACGGTCTTTACCCAGCAGTTGCTCACCAGCTTCGGGTTCGTCATCTTGCTCTCGGTGCTGCTCGATGTGGGCGCGCAGCTCAACACTTGGCGCATCCTCACGGTGAGCGAGCTGCGGGCGCAGGACCTGGCCAACCGGCTGCTGCCGGGGCTGGGCTATGGCTTGGCGGGGATGGTAATTTTGGGCGGCTTCGCTTTCAACATCGGCAACATTGCCGGCTGCGGGCTGGGTCTGAACGTGCTCACCGGCCTCTCGTACGAGCAGGGCGCGCTGCTTAGCTGCGGGGTGGCGCTGCTGCTGTTTTGGGTGCGCGAAGTAGGCAAGATGCTCGACGGCTTCACCAAGATTCTGGGCACGGTCAAGATTCTGCTCACGCTGGGTATCGCGTTTAGCGCGCACCCGCCCGTGCTGCAAGCGTTGCACCACACGCTGCTGCCGGTCAAGGTGAGTGCGGCGGCCATCGTCACCATCGTGGGCGGCACGGTGGGCGGCTACATCACATTTTCGGGGGCGCACCGCCTGCTCGATGCTGGTATTAAAGGTGTTGACAGCCAAGCGGTAGTGACGCAAAGCGCCGTGAGCGGCATCGTTATTTCCACCATCATGCGCTTCGTATTGTTCCTGGCCATTGTGGGAGTGCTGAGTCACGGTGCGGTGCTGGAGGCCGATAATCCGGCGGCGGGCGTGTTTCGCGCGGCGGCCGGCGAGGTGGGCTTTCGGGTGTTCGGGGTGATTTTGTGGAGCGCGGCCATTTCCTCGGTGGTGGGCGCGGCCTACACGTCAGTGTCGTTTTTCAAGACGTTTCACCCCATATTCGAACGCTACGAGCGGGCCTGCATCTCGGTATTTATCATCTTGTCCACGGGCATTTTTGTGCTCATTGGCAAGCCTACCCAGCTGCTGGTATTTGCCGGGGCCATCAACGGGCTGATACTGCCCATCGCCCTGGCCATCGTGCTGGTAGCCGCTGTCAGCCCCCGCCTGATGCGCGGCTACCGCCACCCGCGCTGGATGCTGGTGGCCGGCTGGGTAGTGGTGGCCGTAATGGGCAGCCTCAGTGTGCGGGTACTCTGGGAGCAATTTGCGGCCTGAGCGCTAGCCTTTTGCCTGCGTGACCCGCCACGCCTGCGCCTCGGCCAGCACGGCCAGCAGCTGCGTCGTTTTTATCTCGCGGGCGCAGCGAAAATGCCCCAGCGGGCAGCGCGCGTGCCCGTGCAGCCCGCACGGCCGGCACGCCAGCGGCCCCGGGTGCTCCACGATGCGCGCAAACGTGCTCAGCGGCCCAAACCCGAACGCGGGCACCGTGGAGCAGAAAATGGCGCACACCGGCGCATCGGTAGCCGAGCACAGGTGCAGTGGCGCCGAGTCGTTGACATAGTTCAGCACCGCCCCGCGCATGAGCGCGGCCGAAGCCAGCAGCGAGAGCTTACCCGATAGATTAACCAGGCCCGGCCGGGCCGCCGCCTGGGCCAGCCGCTCGCAGGCGGCCGTGTCGGGCGGGCCGCCGAGCAGGTACACGGGCAGGCCGGCGGGCAGCGCGGCCAGCAGCTCCAGCCATTTTTCCTCGGGGTATTGCTTGGTGAACCACACCGAAGTGGGGGCCAGGCACACGTATTCGCCCACGGCGGCGTAGGGCGTGGCGGCGGCCTCATCGGCGGGCGTGGGGTAGAGGCGCGGCTGGGGCAAGGCCGGCCCCAAAACGGCCTCGGGGAGCAGGCGCAGGTTGCGCGCTACCTCGTGCGTGCCGTCGCCAATAACGTGCAGTACGCGCCGCGTAAAAAACCGGCTAAACGGGTTTTCGGCAAAGCCCGTCCGTAGCGGTGCCCCCGAAAACGCCGTCAGAAACCCCGTGCTGGCGAAGCGCTGCAAGGTCACCACCTGGGAATATTTTTCCTGCCGAATTTGCCGTAGCAGGCGCAGCAAGTTGGGGTATTTCTGGCTTTTCTTATCCCAGATTAATACCCGCCGAATGTGCGGGTTGCTCGCCAGCAGCCCCTCGTTGCCGCGCCGCACCAGCACGTCGAGCGGCGCGTCGGGCTCGTGCTGGGCCAGGTACTCGACCAGCGCCGTCGCCAGGATAACATCGCCGATGAAGGCGGTTTGGACAAGGAGCGTGGCTAGGGGCGAATCGGACATAGGCGAACCTCAAAGGTAGGCGAGGCCCGGAAAACCAACCACCGCCAACGGGGGCATCAAGCGGCGGCTTAAGCCAGGCGCAGTTACAGTAATAGGAGTTTCCCGAACCCAAGCAGCCCTGACATTGACGAATGCCAGGGCTGTTTGGGTTCGGGAAAACCGGGTTACAAAATGCTCAAAACATATAGCACGATGCCCACGGCCAGCACAATGGAGCCTGCCACAATGAGGAAACCCGAGCTAACGATAAGGCCGACCACCAGCGCGGCCAGGCCCACAATGCCGGCCGTTATCCCCGGGCCCCGGGCGGCCGTTTTGGCGACGCTGGCGGTATTTTGCTGGCGTGCTTCGGCTTTGGCGAGCTGTTTGGCTACCTTTTTCAGGGCCAGCCGCTGCACAAGCGTTAGCTTAGCTGGCTTGGCCTGGGCGATAGTCGGCGTCAGGCTAGCTGCCGGGGCTACCTGGGCGGGGCGGGCCGTAGTAGCCGGGCGCACGGCTACGCTGGGTGCTAGGGTGGTGGCAGAAGCAGCCGAAACTGCCGATATAACCGGCGCGGCGGGTGCACTGGCCACGGCAACGGGAAGCGCCGCCGGGGCTTTGGGCGCGGCCACGGTGCGGGTGCTGCCCAGGTAGGCTGGCGTGGCGGGGTTGAAGGTGTAGGCACTGCGGCTACACGAGCTGAACGAGGCCGCCGCCATGCCTAACGCGGCGAGGCGATGATACAGATACTTCATGAAAACGGTGGGGTAAAGGGTGAAACTACCCTGCCGTGTACGGGGCGTGCTTAGAACCGTTTATACGCAATGAACTGAATGATAATGCGATAAGGACGAGGTTTAAGCAAATTAAGGACGATAAAGGTCTTGGCGTGAAACGCTTGTTTTGGAAGACGTTCAGCTTTAATAATTTCATATATTTTTTTAGCCAGAACAGTAGCGCTTGGCCTAGGTGGTAGGGCCGCCGCGGGTTTGCAAGCTGCCCGGCAGGTATACGGCCACCTCGCACGGCACAAAAAAGCCGCTCTCCTGAAGGAAAGCGGCTTTTATTACCTGAAGGCTCAGCGATAGTTAGATAGTTAGGCAGCCGGGGCGGCGCTCATCTTATCCAGGGCGTCCATTACTTCTTTTACGTGGCCGCGCGAGGTTTCGAGCAGCGCCTTTTCCTCGTCGTTGAGCTGCAACTCAATCACGCGCTCCACGCCGTTTTTGCCCAGGATAACCGGGGCGCCGAGGTACACGCCGTTGATGCCGTACTCGCCTTGCAGCTCCAGGCACACCGGAAACACGCGGCGCTGGTCGCGCACGATGGCCTCCACCATCTGGGCGGCCGCCGCGCCGGGCGCGTACCAGGCTGAGGTGCCCATGAGCTTCACGAGCTCACCGCCGCCGTTCTTGGTGCGCTCCACAATGGCGTCAAGCTTCTCCTTGGCAATCAGCTCGGTAACCGGGATGCCGCCCACGGTGGTGTAGCGGGGCAGGGGTACCATGGTGTCGCCGTGGCCACCCATGAGCACCGCCTGAATGTCTTTGGGACTCACGTTGAGGGCCTCGGCCAAAAAGGCGCGGTAGCGGGCCGTGTCCAGGATGCCGGCCATGCCGAATACCTTTTCGCGGGGCAGCTTGGCGGTGAGGTGCGCCTGGTAGGTCATCACGTCGAGCGGGTTGCTCACGATGATGATGATGGCGTTGGGCGAATATTTTACGACTTGCTCGGTCACCGACTTCACGATGCCGGCGTTGGTGGCAATCAGGTCGTCGCGGCTCATGCCGGGCTTGCGGGGCAGGCCCGAGGTGATGACCACCACGTCCGAATCGGCGGTGCGGGCATAGTCGCCGGTTACGCCCACGGTGCGGGTATCGTAGCCGATAATCGGGGCTTTCTGCCAGATGTCGAGGGCTTTGCCTTCGGCGAAGCCTTCCTTGATGTCAACTAACACAACTTCATTGGCAATTTCACGGGTGGCGAGCACATCGGCGCAGGTAGCGCCCACGTTGCCAGCCCCAACTACGGTGACTTTCATGGGAATTAATGAATGGTAGGAAGGAACGACGCCAGCAAATCCGGCCCGGTAAAAGTACACCCGAAAGCTGCGCGGCAGCGCAGCAACGCGCATTTTGTGGCCCGCGCCGGCAGCCCGCGCCCCAACCCGCTGGCCCCCAGCGCCCCCGCTACCTCACAGCGAGAGCCGCACCGAGGCCAGCACCTGCGCCGGCCGCAACTGGTAGGTGCTCTGCACGAGCGTAAACTGGCTGACGAAGCCATACTGGTACTGCCGGGTGTCGAAAATATTGCTCCAGCGTACCTCCAGGTCGATTTTGCGGGCCGTGGGCAGCGTGTAGCGGTAGGTGAGGTCGGCAAACAGGGCGCGCACCGGCGCGGCCGGCCCCTGGCTGGCGTAGTAGTCGGCGGCGGCCGTGAGGGCGTGCCGCCCCACCGGGAAGATGCTTACGCTGGCGTGGTGGTCTTGCAGCAGGGCCAGCGGCTGGGAGGGCGCGTCTTCTACCTGGCTGCGCAGGGCGGTGAGGCTGGCGTTGTACTCCAGGCTGCCCCAGTCGAAGGCCGACACGCTGGTCTTAAACGTGGCCGTGGTCGAGCGGCTGGTGGTTTGGGCCAGCCGGCCATTCAGCACCTGCGGCTGGCGGCTGAGGCTACCCGACAGGTTGAGGCTGAAATTGGTTTTCCAGGGACTGATAAACTTGCTGACGTTGCCAAACACCGAGTGGCTGACGCGGCGGCTGTCCTGGTCGAGCGCCACGGTGGTGAGTGCCCCGCTGGCATCTACCTCGCTGCTATAAAGGCGGTTATTAAGCGTCGTGGAAAGCGAATAGCTAGTGCTGAAAAACAGCGACTTGAGCGGATTCTTAAAGTAAAGCCCCGCGTGGTAGCTCTGCCCGATGCTGCGCGGCAGCGGCGCATCGTTGCGCTGCAAGGTGCGGTAATCACGCAGAATGTAGGCGTAGTTGAGCTGCGAAATATCACCAAAGCCGTTGCGCAGGCTGGCCCCGGCCGAAGCGTACCACAGCGCCCCCAGGTCGCGGCGGGCGTTCAGGCGGGGCTCGGCTACCAGCACGCGCAAGCGCTGGCCGGCCGCCAGCGCCTCGTCGCTGGCCCGGAAGTCGTAGTAGCTCACCGGCAGGTCGAGGCTGGCGTTCCAGAGGTCGGCCTTGTAGCTCAGGGCTGGCTGGGCGTAGTAGCGGCCGCGCGCCCAGGCCAAGTCATTGCGCAGCAGCGGGCCGGCGGTGGCCACGGGCGCGGTTTCCAGGGCCGAGGTCAGTCGCTGGCTTTCCTGCGAAAAGCCCACCGTGCCGGAGTAGGCCCAGTGCCCCCGGCTGGCCGTGAGGCCCACGGAGTTGCTCGTAAAAAACGACCCCAGCCGCACCTGCTGCCGGGCCGTGTCGTAGGCCGCGCCACCCGTGAGCACCTCGGCAAATACGCCGGGGCTCACCGCCAGCCGCTGCGGCGAGTTGGTGTAAAACACCAGCGACGATACCTGTAAAATCTTGCCCGCGCTCAGCGGCTGCACCAGCCCCAGCCGGTTGGTAGCCGCAAAAAACGGGTTGCGCGCCGCCTGCGCAATGCGCGCCCCGCTCTCGGCCCGGTAGATGTCGCCGGTCTGCGAGTCCCAGCGGCCTTCCAGGCTCAAGGTATTCTTGAGGTAGTAGTCCTTAACGTTTTTGATGTACGCCAAATCTGTTTGCAGCGTGTTGAAATACAGCTTATTGTACTTGTCCTCGGTGAGCCTGACCGTTTGATTATCGGGCAGGTAGTAAAACGTTTGGGAGCCGCCGCGCTGCGTTTGCGCATCGTGCAGGTACGAGGCATTCACCCGTAGCTGCTGCTCCTTGCTGATGGTCACCAGGTGGTTCGCGCTCAGCAACTGCACCTGGTTGAAGAGGTAGCGGTTGCTGGCCACCGGCGGCTGGCCCAGGCCCACGATATGCGTAAGGTCGGGCTTCTGGTTGCTGCTCTCGCTCTGCTGCTGCAAGTCGGCCATTGTCAGGGGCTTAAGCTCGGCGGCTACGTCCTGGCCGGTGTTGTTGCTCTGGTAGGTGTCGATGAGTTGCTGCTTTTTGGTAAAGAGCATCGGCGACACGTTGGCGTTCCAGAGCGCCCCGAGCGGCGACGGCACTACGCCCGCGCCCAGCCGGGCCTGCCCGGTGGCCGTTATCTTGTGCTTGAGCTTGATGTTGAGCGCCGCGTTGTCGGGGTGAACGAGCTTGTCGAGTGCCCGGATGGGCTGGTGGTTTTCCAGCACCTGCACGCTTTGCACGGCGTCGCTGGGCAGGTTGTCGCTGGCCAGGTTGTAGCGGCTTTCCAGCAAATCCTGCCCGTTGATGTAAAACTTGCTGATGGGCCGGCCCTCGTAGCTAATCTGCCCGTCGCTGGCCACCTCAATACCCGGTATCTTCTTCAGCACGTCCGAAATCACGCGGTCCTTCTTGTTGGCAAAGGCAGCAACCTTGTAGCTGAGCGTATCGCCCTGCCGCGTGATGGGCGCGCCCTGCACCACCACTTCCTTAAGTTGGGTAGCGCTCTCGCGCATGGTGAGCGCCACCGGCTGGCTGCGGTTGGCCAGCCGCACGAGCTGCTCGGCGTAGCCCAGGGCGCGGGCCGAGAGGCGCAGCGAGTCGCTGGCCGGCGTGGCGGGGATAGTGAGCTTAAAGCTGCCATCGGCCCCCGAAATGACGAAGGCCGTGGCGGGCGGCTGGGTCTTGGTTTCGATTTCGAGCAGAACTCCTTCTAACAGCTTGTTATCACCGGCACGTACATTACCAGTAATGACTGTTTGAGCCAGTGATTGAATAGAAATCGAAGCAAAAAAAATTACTAAAAATAATAATGCTAAAAATCTCATTTATTATTTTGATAGTAAAAATCGTTTAACTATTTTGTAAATTTCTAATGTATATCTAAAGAATTATTGAATTTTTTAGAAATTCTTTTTCGCTCATTTTCTTTTGCTTCGGCTGATGGGGCAGTTTTCGATGTCAATGCCAAAGTTGTTGCGGAAAGATTATTGTAATAATTTCTTTTGCCTTTTTGTACTGCAGCTTTCGTAGTTAGTATAGCCTGCTTAGGTAAGGCAATAAAATTGCCTTGCTGTATTTTTTTGAGTTTGATTAGTTCAAACACGTATTGCTTGCGTGTGTCATTAAGCTTAATGATTAGACCTGGCAAGCCATAAAATTTGTATGGGCCATCGGCCACCGGAACTTCACGAGTAAACCAAGCTTCGAAGTGCCTTCCGGCAAAATCTGCAGTCGCTTTTTGGCAGTTGTAGCCTGCTATTTTATTTTTCTCAGTAGATAATTTCCAGGTATTACTTGAAAAATTATTAGGATAGCGATACATTTTTCCGTCTACTTCATCGTAAGGATAAATAGTGTTTTTAGAAATATTCTTATATATTTTAAAGTCAAATCTGGAGTGCGGTAATGCTGTTAACTTGTCTACGTATGTTTGAATGCCAGATTCACTCTCGGCCTCGTTTCCCATAGTAGTCGTAATGGAATCTGCCAAATAAGACCCCATACTTTCAAAACAGGAAATTGTTTTGCCAACAGAAAGTCTCATTAATTCGGTCTTTCGCTGAATGTCGGTAGAATCAGGTTGAAAAATCAGGCGATAAATACCTAATAGCTGCACCTTCTCTTTTGGTAGAGAACTGCTTGTAACCTGCGCATTAACTGAGCTGGAAGCAAATAGTGTAACTGCTAAAATTACTATGGAGCGCATGGTACGATTTTGTGGGAAAGGAAAAACTAACAGATGACCAGTGTAGTCACCTGTTAGTTTTTTATTGACTATAATCCTAGCAATTAGCAATAAGCGTTTGCAAGTGCTTTTACGGTTTCTCTAGCCTCAGCGGCAGTGGCACCATAAGCATAGGTATCGACGCCACAAGCTGCGAAATGAATCAAATAATTGGGCTTGCGTGCTTTTACCGTAGCGTGTTTTGCGGTGCCAGCCATGCTTGCCAACGAAGTGCCACCCAAAATAGCAGCAATCAGAAAAAACTTTTTCATGTGAAAAGGAAAAATAAAAAGGAGCGATTCTGCTACCCCAGAATCACGGGGCTGCTTTGTCGATAAAGCCCAGGTGCAGAACCTAGCCGGGCCGTCGCATAAGAAGTGGGGAGCCAACCCAATGATGGCTTGCCGGCACCAGAAACCGATTGCACTAGCTACTTGAGAATGAGCAAGTGCGTGGCGCTGATGACGGCAGTAAAAGTTTAGAAAAAAAATATACTTCCTAATGTTTAATACATAAGTTACTGTCTTGATGAGTCAATTCATTGATAAATAGAGAGTTTATTTTTTTAAATTTAAAATATTCAAATGGTTATGTGTTGCTCAATTTTTGATTGACTGGCATCTACTGCTTTGATTCTAGCGGGTTGGTCTTGCGCTTGGCGCGTTCCTGCGCTTGCTGCCAGGCTTTATTGGCTTCTTCAGGCGCGTTGAAGCGGGTGTTACCGTTGGCTAGCAACTGCTGCATGGCGGTGCGGTCATAGTCGGCTTTGCCGCGCACGAAGTCGGCTTTGGCGATAAAGCGAGCAGGTTCAGAAATCAGCGCAGCTCCAGCGGGTTGTTGCGTTTGCGGGCTCTTTCGCGGGCGCGTTGCTGGATTTCCTCCTGGGTAGCGCCGTCGGTACTGGAAACGAAGGTTTGGCCGCTGCCAGGGGCGGCCATATTGCCTATCGGGTCGAGGTTATAAGCGGCCAGCGCCTGTCGAAAAGTGGCCCGGTCGGTGTTGGTGGGCACTCGCTTGGGTAGGGTGATGAGGCGCTCGGTAGCCGGTTTTTTGAGGCTGGCCAACTCAAAAACGTAGTGTTGGCGGGTATCGCCCACCTTCACGATGAGGCCGGGTAGGCCAGAAAACTTATACGGCCCCTCGCTCACGGGCACTTCGCGGGTAAACCATGCTTCCCACTGCCGGCCGCCGTAGCTGGCCGTGGCGCGCTGGCAGGCGTAGCCAGCCACGGTAGCCGTGGTGGGCATAACAACCCAGGTTAGCGCCGGCTCCTCGTAGCGGTAGTGCGCTAGGTTGATGCGGTCGTAGAAATACAGGCGCTGCGCGGTGGCCGTTTTATAAATGGAGAAGTGAAAGCGGCTATGGGGCAAATAGTCCATCTGCTTAGCTAACAACTGCCCGGTTTCTGAATTAAAAGGGACTCCAGCAAACACCGCCAGCAGCGAGTCGCCGGCCTGCTCACCCCGGCTCTGAAATCTCGATAGGGTTTTGCCCAGCAGCAGATAGAAAATATCCGTGCGTTTGGCCGGATTCGTGGAATCGGGCTGGTAAGTGAGGCGGTAGGTGCCAACCAGCGCGGCCGGCTCAGGGGCTAGGGTAGGGGCCTGCGCCTGGGCGGCATAATTGGAAGCGAGTACCAGGACCGGGAGTAAAAAAAAGCCGCGCATACACTGCTAGTTAGTGGACCAGCAATATATGCGCGGAATCGAAGCGCTGGTACTCAGGCGGCTAGCTGGTAGCTATCACAGGCGCTGAATGGCCACTACGCGGGCGGTGGCCTCGTCTACCTTAAAGCGCTCATCGACGCGAAAGCCCACCACCCAGCAGATTTTGCCGTCGGCCGAAGTCAGCACGCGCACCTCATCCTTGAGGTTGAGCGGTACCTTTTGGTCGATGAGGAAGTCGCTGAGGTGTTTCTTGCCCTTCATGCCCAGCGGCATAAACCAGTCGCCCTCCTGCCAGCGGCGCAGCGTGAGCGGAAACCGGAGTTTGTCCACGTCCAGCGCCGCGGTGCTGCGCGAGCGCGGGATTTCGTAGCCTTCACCCGCGTGGTAGGTGGCGCGCAGGCGCAGGCCATCGGCCAGCAGGTCGTCTTGGCCCTCGGCGAGTTGGAAGGTGCCGTACTGCGCCAGCCGGCGCGGGGTGATGACGAGCTGGCCCCGGTCCTTCACCAGGCGGTGGGTGGGCGAGTCGAACTGCTTGCCGGCCGGCCCGTCGAAGGCCGCCACAACGTCCTTCACTACCGGCCAGGCAAAGCCGAAGTCGCGCAGCAGCTCGTGCAGCACCAGCGCCGGCGCGGCGGCCGCGGCCAGCGGGGCCAGGTCGAGGTAAGTGGCCTCGGGCTCGTCGCGGCGGGCCTGGCTGGCCACGGTTTCGACGTAGCGGCGCACTATCTCTTCGGCCCCACCCACGCGCTCGGCAGTGGCGGCCAAGGTGTTGTCGAGGTTGGGGTTGATTTCGCGCAGCACCGGCAGCACCTGCTGGCGCAGGCGGTTGCGCTGGTACACGGGGCTGTCGTTGCTGGCATCCTCGCGCCAGATGAGGCGGTTTTCGACCAGGTAATCGTAGAGGTCGTCTTTGGCGCGGGCCAGCAGCGGGCGCACCACCTGGCCGTTTTTCACCTGAATGCCGTGCAGCCCGGCCAGCCCGGTGCCGTGGGTGAGGTTGAGCAGCATGGTTTCGGCGGCGTCGCGGCGATGGTGGGCCGTGGCAATGGCCGCGTAGCCATTGGTGGCGCGCACCTGCTCCCACCAGCGGTAGCGCAGAAGGCGGGCGGCCATTTGGGTGGAGATACCCTCGCGCTCGGCAAAAGCCTTAGTCTGGAAAAACTCGGCGAAGTAGGGCACTTCGTATTGCTTGGCCAGCTTGCGCACAAACTGCTCGTCGGCGTCGGCCTCCTCGCCGCGCAGGCCGAAGTGGCAGTGCGCCACGGCCAGCTTGGCGCCGAGCTGGTGCAGCACATCGAGCAGCACAACCGAGTCGAGGCCGCCGCTCACGGCCACTAGAATAGTATCGGTTTCGAGGTTGAAAAGGGCGTTGTCGAGAATAAACTGGCGAACCTGGTCGAGCATAACAAATAGGAGGGAAGGGCACTAGGCTACAAAGATGCGCGTTAGCCCCGGCCTACCGCCGTAACTTTGGCCCCGAATGCCGCTTCCCCGCTTTTTCTTAGCCCTTTTACTCTTGCTGCCGCTGGGCGCCCTCCAGGCCCAGACCCGGCCCGCTGCCCCCACCCGGCCCGCTGCGCCTGGCCCGCGCGCCCAGCCCCCGGTGAAGGGCACACTCGTGGAGATGCTCCACGCCAACGAGCTGCGCGGCGGCGACTTCAACGGCGTGAAAATCCGCAAGTTGATAGGCGCCGTTATTTTCAAGCAGCAGGACGTTCTTCTGTACTGCGACTCGGCCTACCAGTACCTGGACCGCAATGAGATAGAAGGGTTTAGCAATGTGCGCATCGTGCAGAGCGATACCATGACCATCACCGGCGACCACGGCTACTACGACGGCAACAAGCGCCTGGCCCGCATGACCGGGCAGGTCGTGACCATGCGCGACCCGCGCATGACGCTCACCACCACCGCCCTCGACTACGACCTGACCCGCAAAACGGCCTTCTACACCGTAGGCGGCCACATCGTAGACCCCAAAAATACGCTCGATAGCCAGCAAGGCTACTACGATACCAATAGCAAAGTCTTTGTCTTCAAGCGTGATGTGCATCTGGTTTCGCTCGATGAGCAGGGCCAGCCCACCGACCTGCGCAACGATACGCTGACCTTTAACACGAGCACCAAAATCGCGTATTTCGATGGCCCCACGCGCATCAAGAGCACGCAGGGCGACCTCTACGCCGAAAAAGGCACCTATAACACCGTCACCCGCGTTTCCAACTTTGCCCGCAATGCCAAGATTGATACGCCCGGCTACCTGCTCGGCGGCGACGTATTGGTGTACGACCAGGTGAAGCTCTACGGCGTAGCCACGGGCCACGTCTCGCTCATTTCTAAGAAAGATAACCTCGTGCTGCGCGGCGACCAGGGGCGCTACTGGCGGGCGCTGGGCCGCACCAAGCTCTTCGGGGCTCGGCCGGTGGTGCGCAATATTTCGGGTAAGGATACGCTCTACATGGCCGCCGATACGCTGCTGAGCGTGGAAACCCGGCCCGGCCGTGCCGTGCAGCGCCCCATTCTCTACGCCTGGCCCAAGGTGCAGATTTTTCGGGGCAAGATGCAGGGCCGCTGCGACTCGCTCACCTACGACCGCCAGGACAGCGTCATCTACCTCAACCGCGACCCCGTTATCTGGCAGGCGCGCAACCAACTTACTGCCGACTCGATGAACCTGCGCTTCAAGCACGGCCAGCTCGAACGCGCTAACTTGTTTTCCAACGCCTTTGCCATTCAGGAAGACACCGTAATGGACTACAACCAGGTGAAGGGCCGCAACATGGTGGCGTACTTCCGTCGCAGCCAGATGGCCCGCATCGACGTGCTGGGCAACGCCGAAAGCCTATACTTTACCCTCGACGGCGACACGGCCATGAGCGGCATGAACAAGTCGGTATCGGCTAGTATGACGCTGCGCTTTGTTGATAATAAAATCAAGAATCTCACCTGGGTTACCAACCCCGAGGCCAGCTACACGCCCATCCACGAGCTGAAAGAAGCAGATAAGCAGCTCAAAGCCTTCCGCTGGCGGCCCACTGAGCGGCCCACGCGCCGCATCGTGTTCGGCAAGCATTTCGCTGCTGACCTCAAGCGTGCTAAGCCCAAAGCCAAGCCCAAGGCAAAAACCAAAGCGCCGCCCAAAGCCGCGCCCCGCGTCCGGCGCCCGGCCGCGCCCAAAGCTGCGCTGGCCAAGCCCGCGCCCCGCCCGGCCGCCGCTAAGCCCGCCGCCCCTGCAACCTCCCGCTGAGCCCGCGGCTCTCCCCTGGAAAGCCTTTTGGCGGAACTCCCCGCCCGCTGGCTACCGTTTTACTTGTACCTTTGCCCTTTGTATGCGATTCTCCCGTTTGATTACTGCGGCTCTCCTCTCCGGCACCCTCGCGCTAGGGTCCTGCACGGGCTACCAGAAGCTGCTCAAAAGCGCCAACGTCAACGAGAAGTACGAGGCAGCCATCAAGTATTACGACAAGGGCGACTTCTTTCGCTCAGGTGCGCTGCTCGAAGAGTTGATTCCGCTTCTTAAAGGCCGGCCCGAGGCTGAAAAGGCCCAGTTTTACTTCGCCAACACCAATTATAAGCAGCGTAATTACGTGCTGAGCGCGTACTACTTCAAGCAGTTTATCGACACCTACCCCAACTCGCCATTGGTAGAGGAGGCGTCGTTTCTGCGGGCCAAGTCGCTCTACCGCGACTCGCCGAGCTACGAGCTGGACCAGACCAACACCATCACGGCGGTCGAAACCATCCAGGATTTTCTGAATACCTACCCCGCCAGCCAGTTTAAGACGGAGGCGGAAAGTATGTCGCAGGAATTGCAGAAGAAGTTGGAGAACAAGGCGTTCCAAAGTGCCAAGCTCTATTATGCGCTGCGCTATAACCAGGCAGCAGCCACTTCGCTCGGCAACTTCACCACGCAGTACCCCGGCTCGGTCTACAGCGAGCAGGCCGATTTTATTCGGCTGGAGGCGCAGTATGCCTGGGCCAAGGAAAGTATTGAATCCAAGCAGCGCGAGCGCTTCCAGGAAGCCATTACCTTCTACCAGCACTTCATCGATACCTACCCGCAGAGTAAAAACCTGCGGCTGGCCCAAACGATGTACGACGACAGCCGCGCTGAGCTGGAGCGCCTCAAAAGTATTCCCGAGGCTAACCCGCCCGCTACCTCCGCCACAAACTGATTAGCCGCTTTACCAGTTGTCAGTACCGGTGCCCAGCCGCCCGGCCCTCACAGGTGAATAAGCCCGCATCTACAAAATAATAACCCCCCAACCATGAAGACTACCGCTTCCGCCTCCATCGTTACCCGCAACCTGGCCGATATCACGACCGACAAAAACAACGTGTACGAGGCAATTTCCATCATCTCGAAGCGTGCCAACCAGCTGTCGGTGAAGCTGAAAGAGGAGCTAACCGACCGCCTGGCTGAGTTTGCCACCACCGTCGATAACCTCGAAGAAGTGTTTGAAAACCGCGAGCAGATTGAAATCAGCAAGCAGTACGAGCGCCTGCCCAAGCCCACGAGCCAGGCCATCGAGGAGTTCATCGCCGGCGAGCTGCACTACGAAACGCCCGAGGCGGCACCCGTAGTTATCCCCCGCGAATTGTTCTAAGTGGAATTTGGTGCCTGGGAAAAGTTATCCGTAGTGTTTTTGCTGAAAGATGAACACCCAAGCACCAAGTACTGGGCACCACGTTTCAACGCTGCAAAACCGCCGCATCCTGCTAGGGGTGAGCGGCAGCATCGCTGCTTACAAAGCCGCGCCGCTGGTGCGATTGCTGGTGCAGGCCGGCGCCGAGGTGCAGGTTATCCTCACCGAGGCCGCCGCAGCCTTCGTCACGCCCCTCACGCTCGGCACCCTCTCCAAAAAGCCCGTCCTGACGGGCTTTTTGCGTGATGCGGCCAGCGGGCAGTGGCACAACCACGTCGAGCTGGGCTTGTGGGCCGATGCCTACGTCATCGCCCCGGCCAGTGCCAATACGCTGGGCCAGCTAGCCAACGGCTTGTGCCCTAATCTGCTGAGTGCAGTATACCTGTCGGCGCGCTGCCCCGTATTTCTGGCTCCGGCGATGGACCTCGACATGTACGCGCATCCCGCCGTAACCCAGAATATTGCGCGCCTGCGCTCATTTGGCAACCACGTATTCGACTCGCCCAGTGGCGCGCTGGCCAGCGGCCTTAGTGGCCCCGGCCGCATGCTGGAGCCCGAGCAGATAGTAACCGAACTAGAGAAGTTCTTTAGCCAACCTAGCTGAGCAGCTTTCAATTGTTAATTGCTCGCTGTTAATTGATAATTGAGAAAATGCGTGTTTTGCTGACTGCCGGCCCTACTTACGAGCCCCTCGACCCGGTCCGTTTCCTCGGCAACCGCTCGACGGGTAAAATGGGCTACGCCCTGGCCGATGCCTTTGCCGCTGCTGGGGCTGCGGTGACGCTCATCAGCGGGCCCACGGCGCTACCCGCGCCGGCTAGCCCACTCATCAATACCGTGCGCGTCGAAACGGCCCAGCAGATGTATGAGGCTGCCAACGAGGCCGCGCCGCTGACCGATATCTGGGTATTTGCCGCCGCCGTGGCCGACTACCGGCCCGCTAACGTAGCCGACGAAAAGATTAAGAAACAGGGCGATACGCTCATGCTGGAATTGGTCAAGAACGTGGATATCGCCGCCACGCTGGGCCAAACCAAGCGGGCTGAACAATTTGCGGTGGGTTTTGCGTTGGAAACCACCAACGAGTTGGCCCATGCTCAAGACAAGCTGGTGCGCAAAAATTTTGACTTAGTGGTGCTCAATTCTTTGCGCGACGCCGGGGCCGGGTTTGGACATGATACCAATAAAGTGACCGTACTCGACCGCACTGGCCAGGTACTTAACTTTGAACTGCAAGCTAAATCCGAGCTGGCCCGCACGCTGGTATCGCTTATTCTGACCCGTTTTGCTGCCGTTTATGCGTAAGATTTTCGCGTTGATTTTTCTGCTGGTAGCGGGCCTCGCTGCTCACCCCAGCCAGGCGCAGGAGTTGAATGCTCAGGTAGCCATTTCGTTGGAAAACGTGACGATTACCGACCCCACGCTCGTGAGTCAGCTTCAGAAGGACATCGCGGCCTTTCTGAATACGCGCACCTGGACGCGCCAGACCTACCGGCCCGAGGAGCGCATCAAGCTACGCGTTTTTGTGGGTATCACCGGTATTCCGCAAAACGGGACGTACCAGGCTACCATGCGCATGATTGCCACGCGCCCGGTATATGGCACGGGTTATGAAACTAACCTGCTGAATATTAACGACCGGAGTTTTAATTTCAATTATACTCCCCAAACGCCGCTCGACTACGCGCCCAATAACTTTGTCAACAACCTGTCGTCCATCCTAGCATTTTATGCCTACATGGTAATTGGCATCGACCAGGATACGTTTGCCCGGCTCGGCGGCACTACCTACTACGACCAGGCGCGTAACATTCTTCAGTATTCGGCCAATCAGACGCAGACCAATGAGAGCGACGAAGGCTGGCGCGATGGCAACTCGCGCAACCGCTATTGGCTGCTCAACAACCTCACCGACCCGCAGCTAGAGGCCTTCCGCACCGGCCTCTACGCCTATTACCGGCAGGGGATGGATATATTTATCGAGAAGCCTGATGAGGCGCGCGCCTCCATTATGGTGGCCCTCACGGGTATTCAAAAGGCTAATGTGGCGCGTAGCACCAATGTGCCGTTTGTGCGTGCGTTCTTTGATGCGAAGGCTGATGAGATTACCAATATCTTCCGCACCAGCACCGACTCCAAGCAAAAGCAGCAGCTCATCGCCCTGCTCACGGATGTGGACCCCGGCAACCTGGTTAAGTACCAAACCATTGGCCGCTGATTAAGCTCTCGAACAGTTTGCGCGTCCATGCGCTATGCACGAGTTGATGACTCCAACGGCCAAGCGGATTTAACAGCTTCTTTTTATTTAGGCGTAGTGGGGAGCTGTAGGCGTACTTTCTACTCGCTGCCAAGCAGGTTGGTAAAAATATCTGCCCGTCAGCTAGTAATTTTAGTGTAGCATTACCGGGCTGCCCCGAGCCGGCCGGTACTATTCGCCTAGCCAGCCCGCACAGCGGGCGTATCTGCGAAATCCGTTAAATCCGTTAAATCTGCGGTCGATGTTAGTAGACCTTCGTATTCAGAATTATGCTCTTATCGAGCAGTTAGAGCTGCGCCCGTCGCCGCTACTCAATATTATTACCGGCGAAACCGGGGCGGGTAAATCTATTATGCTGGGCGCTATCGGCCTGCTGCTGGGCAACCGCGCTGACTCGCGTATGCTCTTCAATACCGAGCGTAAATGCGTGATAGAGGGGCAGTTTGATATTAAAAATTACCAGCTTCAGGATATTTTTGAGGCTGAAGACCTGGATTATGATACGCAGTGCATTCTGCGGCGCGAAATCAGCCCTTCGGGCAAGTCGCGCGCTTTTGTCAACGACACGCCCGTGACGCTGGATGCCCTGCGCAAGATTGGGGCAAACCTGATGGACATCCACTCGCAGCACGATACGCTGCTGCTGGGCGATGCTGTCTTTCAACTTAATCTGCTCGACCTCTACGCCAACCTCGTGCCCACGCGCACGCAGTATGGCAATGCCTACCGCCAGTACCGCAAGCTCGAAACCGACCTCAAGGCGTTGGAAGACCAGTCGGCCCAAGCTAGCAAAGAGTTGGATTACAATAGCTTCTTGCTAAGCGAACTAGAGGAAGCCAACCTCGACAAAGAAGACCAGGAAGCGCTGGAGCAGGAAGTAAAGCAACTGGAGCACGCTGAAGAAATCAAGTACAAGCTGAGCCAGGCGTTGCACGGCCTGCGCGATAGCGAAAGCTGCGCCACCGGCACCATGAAGGACGCTTCCACGCTGCTGGGGCAGGTGAGTGGCTACTCGGAGGCTTTCCGCGAGCTGCGCGAGCGCCTGGAAAGCTGCCTTATTGAGCTGCACGACATTGCCGACGAGGTGGAAACGGCCGAGCGTCGCACCGAGGGCGACCCCGCCCGCGCCGAGGAGCTACAGGCACGCCTCACCGTGCTCTATAACTTGCAGCGCAAGCACCAGCGCCGCGACCTGCCCGGCCTGCTCGAAACCCGCGAAGCGTTGCGCCAGAAAGTAGGCTCGGTGCTGAACCTGGATAAGGAAATCACGCGCCTGCGCAAAGACTCGGACGCCGCGCTCAAGCAGGCGACCACCCAGGCCGCTAAGCTCTCCGAGAGCCGCCGTAAGGCTTTTCCGAAGTTTGAGAAAGAGCTGAGTAGCCTGCTGGCCGACCTTGGGATGCCGCACGCCCGCATCGTGGTGGAGCACAAAACCGGCCCGCTCTCGGCCAGCGGCTCCGATGTGGTGAGCATCCTGTTTACGGCCAACAAGGGTGCCCAGCCGCAAACGTTGAGCAAGGCCGCGTCGGGCGGCGAATTTTCACGTCTGATGCTGTGTATCAAGTATATGCTGGCCGATAAAACAGCATTGCCCACGATAGTTTTCGATGAAATCGACACGGGCATCAGCGGCGAAATTGCCGTAAAGGTGGGCCGCATGATGCAGCAGATGGCGCACAAGCACCAGCTCGTGGCCATCTCGCACCTGCCGCAAATGGCGGCGGCCGGCGACACGCACTACTTCGTGTACAAGGAAGACCGCGCCGACCGCACCGTGAGCCGCATCCGGCAGCTCTCGCCCGACGACCGCATCAAGGAAATCGCGCACATGATAGCCGGGGCTAAGCCCAGCGAAAACGCCCTGCAAAGCGCCCGCGAGCTGCTGGCCCTGCGCGACTAAAGCATAGTAAAGTAAAAATAATTTACTGGTTGATAGCAACTGTGCCACTGCGCAGCTACACTTGAGGCAAACCAATACCTTAAAAGTAACCCAGTATAAAAACAGTTCTTACCCGTATCCTCCTTTTCATTGGCTGCGTCGCTACGCTAGGTCAATGCACTACCGACAAGCGTCCAATCATTGCCCCTTCTACTGCGTTTGCAGAGAAATTAGCGGCAGATACTTCCTGTGTGCGGGTTGTGACTATTACCAACGATTTTCAGTCGGTGGTCTACAATAATCTGCGCGATGCCCACAGCCAGACGGTGCGTAAGAAAAACCGCGAAGCGGTGCAACGGCTGCTGGCGTGTAATCAGCAGGATAGTCTGGTTAAAGGTATCAAGATGCTTGGGTTTACCTTATTTCTCTGGATAAGATACAATCAGCCACTAGGCAACTGCGGGCTAAAGGGCTTATGCTAGATAAGATTCCTTCAGCTGCTCTTGAGCAAGCGTATCAAATGGTTTCGCATAGAAGTGGCTATGTTTACCCACCGATAAAAACTCAAAACGCAAGTAGTAAATCAGCAAACTCAGCCGGTTCCAAAGTAACTAATTATGGAATGTGTGAGCTGTGCTTCATGAACAATTGCGACGAGTGCAGAGATTATGATGGTGGTAGTACCCAATTGCAGCAGCCTAGCGACGATAGTGGTAGCGGTGGGGCTTCTTGCCGCGCACTTGCCGCCGCCACAAGACAGAGCGTACTAGGCCAAGCCAACAATTGGGTTTGGCTTGAACTTGCAGGGTGTGCAGGGGCTGCTTGGACAACAGGAGAATTGGCGTGCGGTGCCGCAATGGTAGCAGTAGTAGGGGCGCCCATTTCGCCAGGGGTAGGCATCGGTGTAGCTTGTTTCGTGGCCATAACCTGCTCCACACTTATTTTAGTAGATTATGGGTATAAAATTCAGCAGGCAGAACTTACATACCAAAGCGCTATGCTCGGCTGTCCCAAATAGCTTTTTATTATGGCTTTACTTCGTAATCATCTGTTTCTGTCTATTTGCCAGCTACTTGGTGCGGCAGTCATAGCAATAGTCTACCTTGCTTCCTCTTCCTGGCAACGTGGAGACTTGCATGGGAGGATTAGCGGGCCAATATCAATGGTATTTATGCTGGTGCTCATGGCCTTGGTTGGACATTATAAGTTACGCAAACAGGTTCTGGTATTAGCTTGGGGTTATTCTATCCTTTTACCGCTTATTATAGCAGTCGCTATGTACTGCGCTTTTCACGTGCTGAACTAACTTTGAGGCGAGCTGGAAAAAGTCCGGCTCGCCTTTTCTATACCCAATAACTTCCTTACTGGCAAAGCCAGCATTATCTCCGGCGCGCTCAACTCCCAGCATTGGCCTGAAGAGGCTTAGTATTCTATCGCCCTGAGTAGTGGGCACATAAGTTCGAGCCGAAACCCAACTCAGATGAAAAAGATAGTCTTTCGGCTAAGCATACTTTACCTGATGACTAATCTAGGGGGCTGCCAGCCAGGTAATAGGATAGCACTATCCGCGCGAGCTGATTTGCTGGTCAAGCAGCAAAAAGGGTTCGCTAGCCCCCGGGCGTGTCAGCAGGCCTACGCCACCAAGCGGGACGCTGAGCTGAAAGCCAGCAGAATTTCGCTGGTTTTTGCCTGCTGCTAAGTTGCTTAATAGTAAGTGAGGGGCTATGGGCAATAAAGCTAACGAAGCAGGGCGCTGCGCCTGATAAGCAGGCGGCTTCATTTACCAGGCAGTTGGTAGGCGCCGGCGCGCTGCTAGGGGTAATTGCGGCAGTGCAGGGGCACCAGTATTATCTGGGTACGAAGGTGATAGAGTCTAGTTACCAGGTGGATTTGTATAAGTGCCGGTAAAGTTTTTAATCAGCGACTTAGCGGTTAAACTGGCTGAGAAGGCGGTGGCGCGGCCAGCAACTGATGAAAGAGGCGGCCGCAAATCCGTAACTTGCGCCCTTGTTCCTGGGTGCTGCATGGGGGCTCTACTCACCAGTTCACCATTTCACCATTTCACCGCATGTCTACCAATCTCCTCGCCGGCAAAGTCGGCATCATCTCCGGCGCGCTCAACTCCCAATCTATTGCCTGGAAAGTGGCCCAGAAGGCGCACGAGCAGGGCGCTCGCATCGTGCTCACTAATGCCCCGCTCGCCATGCGTATGGGCGAAATCAAGGCGCTGGCCGCCGAGATTGACGCGCCCATCATCCCGGCCGATGCTACATCGGTAGAGGAATTGGGTACGTTGTTCACCGAAGCGCAAGCCCACTTTGGGGGCAAAATCGACTTTCTGCTGCACTCCATTGGCATGAGCGCCAACATCCGCAAGGGCAAGAGCTACGGCGACCTCGACTACAAATTCTTCCAGCAGACGCTGGATGTGTCGGCACTCTCACTGCACAAGATGCTGGCCGTGGCTGAAAAGCAGGATGCCTTCAACGAGTGGGGTAGTGTGGTGGCGCTTAGCTACATCGCCGCCCAGCGCGCCTTCCTCGACTACACCGACATGGCGCAGGCCAAGGCGGTGCTCGAAAGCATTGCCCGCAGCTATGGCCAGCGCCTGGGCCACCTCAAGAAGGTGCGCGTGAACACCATCTCGCAGTCGCCGACCAAGACCACGGCCGGCGCGGGCATCAGCGGCTTCAACGCGTTTTATGAGTACGCCCAGAAAATGTCGCCGCTCGGCAACGCGCCCGCCGAGGCCTGCGCCGACTACTGCGTGTCGCTCTTCTCGGACCTCACCCGCTACGTAACCATGCAAAACCTGATGCACGACGGGGGCTTCAGCAGCACCGGCATCTCGCAGGAGCTAGCCGATTTGATGGAGAAAGCTGGCGAGTAAGCGTGAGTAGCTTGGACCCTGCGAGTCTGAGTGCGAGCCTAGCGAGCAGGTACGCTGGCAGACGTCCGCTTGCGCAGGATGTTCGCTGCGCTCACGCTCGGATTACAAAATCCAAGCTACATAAAAAAGCCCGACCGCTACGGCGGCCGGGCTTTTTTGTGCTTGGCTGGTAGCCCTATGCGGGTACCGGAGCACCCTGAGGAGCTTCGCCTTCGTGAGAGTCACCATCTTTAGGACCGTCGTGCTCTTCGGGCTTGTAGTTTTTCTCCAGCTCAGCCAGCTTCTCTTTGCCATAGGCGAAGCGCGTGATGATGACGTAGAGCACCGGCACGATGAAGATGCCGAGGCCGGTAGCCGCTAGCATACCGCCCATTACCGTCCAGCCCAGCGTTTGGCGGCTTTGGGCGCCGGCGCCGGAGGCAAATACCAACGGCAGGATGCCGAGGATGAAGGCCAGCGAGGTCATGATGATGGGGCGCAGGCGCTGGCGCACGGCATCAAGCGTGGCATCGACCAGCGGCATGCCTTTATCGACCCGCTCCTTGGCAAATTCTACAATCAGAATGGCGTTCTTGGCCGAGAGGCCGATGAGCGTAATCATGCCGATTTGGGCGTACACGTTATTGGTGAGCTTGGGCAGGAAGAACAGCGCCAGGATGGCCCCGAAAATACCCACCGGCACCGCCAGCAGTACTGAGAACGGCACCGACCAGCTTTCATACAGGGCGGCCAGGAACAGGAACACGAAGATGATGGACAGGGCGAAGATGTAAATCGTCTGGCCACCGGCCAACAGTTCTTCGCGGCTCAGGCCCGAGAATTCGAAGCCGTAGCCCTGCGGCAGGGTCTGGGCGGCGGTTTCCTGGAGGGCCTTGATGGCATCGCCGGAACTGTAGCCGGGGGCGGGGTTGCCGTTGATTTCGGCCGAGCGGAACAGGTTGTAGTGCGAGATGAGCGGCGCGGTTTCGGTGCGCTTGTAGGTAGTGAGGGTGCTCAGCGGTACCATCGCCCCGGCGCTGTTGCGCACGTAGTACTGGCCCAGGTCGGCGATGTCGCCGCGATACGAAGAGTCGGCCTGCGCCACTACGCGGAATGTGCGGCCGTAGAGCGTGAAGTCGTTGATGTAGGCGCTACCCAGGTAGGTGCGCAGCGCGTTGCCCACCTCCGTAATGGATACGCCCAGCTTCTTGGCCTTCTGGCGGTCGATGTCGAGCTTGTAGCCCGGCGTGTTGGCGGTGAAGAAGGAGAAGCCCGAAGCAATTTCGGGCCGCTGCCGGATGGCCCCCAGAAATTTTTGCAGGTTAGCATCGAATACCCGGATGTCGCCACCCGCTTCGCGCTCCTGGAAAATGAACGAGAAACCGCCCGTATTACCCAGGCCGGGAATAGCCGGCGGCGAAATCACCACCGTGGTTGCCTCCTTGAAGCGGGCCATGCGCTGCTGCACGCTGGCCATCAGACCCTGCAACTGCAACTCCTTGGCCTTGCGGTCTTCCCAGGGCTGAAGCTGGCAGAAGATGGTGCCGGAGTTCGACTTGGAGGAGAAGTTAACGGCGTTGAGGCCACCCAGGGCAGCGTAGTGCGCGATGCCTTCGGTCTTAGCTAGCTCCTTCATCATCTCTTCGAGCGTGGCCACGGTGCGGCCGGTAGAGGCACCTTCGGGCAGGTTGAAGGTGATGATAATCCGGCCTTCATCTTCGGTGGGCAGGAAGCCGCTGGGTTTGCTGCGGAATAGCAGTCCGGCACCCACCAGCAGGCAGACGAGGATAATGACTACGAAGCGCGAGTGCTTGATGCCGCGCTGCACACCGTTGCCGTACTTCTCAGTCACGCGCCCAAACCAGTCGTTAAATTTCTTGAAGCCCTTTGCCACGAAGCCTTTGGGCTCCTCGTTGTGACCTTCCTCGTGTGGCTTGAGCAGCAACACGCACAGGGCTGGCGTGAGCGACAAGGCCACGAAAGCCGAAATCAGCACCGAGATGGCGATGGTAATGGCAAACTGCTGATACAAGCGCCCCGTGATGCCCGGAATAAAGCCCACTGGCACAAACACCGCCGCCAGGATAAGCGCAATGGCAATAACCGGAGCCGATATCTCACGCATAGCTTCCAGCGTGGCTTCTACCGGGCTCAGCTTGCGCTCGTTGATGTTCACTTCCACGGCCTCGACCACCACGATGGCGTCATCCACCACAATGCCGATGGCGAGTACGAAGCCGAAGAGAGTCAGTGTATTAATGGTGAAGCCTAGCGGAATGAAGAAGATGAACGTGCCCACGATAGACACTGGAATAGCCAGCACCGGGATGAGCGTGGAGCGCCAGTTCTGGAGGAACACGAACACTACCACGATAACCAGCAGCAAGGCCTCGACCAGCGTGTGCACCACTTCCTCAATCGATACCTGCACTACGCTGGCGGCCTCGAAGGGCACCACGTAGTTGAGGTCGGCCGGGAACTGCTTTTTGAGGCCGTTCATGGTGGCGATTACGTTCTCGTAGGTTTCGAGGGCGTTGGCACCGGGAGCCTGATAGACCAGCAGGTAGGCGGCGCGCTTGCCGTCCACGTACGAGTTGTTGGCGTAGTTGAACTTGCCCAGCTCGATGCGGGCCACGTCGCGCAGGTACACCAGCGAGCCGTCTTCGGGGCGGGTTTTCACCACCACGTCGCCAAACTGCTGGATGGTGGCCAGCCGGCCCTGCACTGTCACGATGTACTCAAACGACTGCCCCTTTTGGGCGGGCGGCGCACCCACCGAGCCGGCCGCAATCTGGGCATTCTGCTCGTTGAGGGCGGCCGAGATATCGGCGGCCGTCACGCCGAGCTGGGCCAGCTTGTCGGGCTTCAGCCAGAGGCGCATCGAAAAGTCATCGGCGCGGCTCACGATGTCACCCACGCCCTTGGTGCGCAGCAAGGCGTCCTTGATAAAGACGTTGGCGTAGTTGTCGAGGAAGGTGGTGTTGTGGCTGCCCTTGGGCGCGTACATGGCCACCAGCATCAGGATGCTGGGGTTACGCTTGCGCACCGTGAGGCCGAGGCGCTGCACTTCCTGGGGCAGGGTGGGGGTGGCGATGCCCACGCGGTTTTGCACGTCGAGGGCGGCGATGTTGATGTCGGTGCCCACATCGAAGTTCACCGTCATGCTCATCTGCCCGTTGCTGGTGCTGTTGCTTTGCAGATAGGTCATGCCGGGCGTGCCGTTTACCTGCACTTCCACGGGCGTGGCCACGGTTTGCTCCACGGTTTGGGCGTCGGCCCCTATGTAGTTGCCCGTCACCGACACCGTGGGCGGCGTGATTTCGGGGTACTGCCCGATAGGCAGGTTCAGCATGGCCAGCACGCCCACCAGCACTATCACCAGCGAGGCGACAATGGCCGTGACGGGCCGGCGAATAAAGGTTTCTGCAATCATAAATAAGTCACGTTAGCTAGTGGCTGCGAGCGGCTAGCCAGGATGAGAAAAGCGCCTAAAACGCCAGGTATTACTTAGCGGCCGGCCCGCCCGCCGTGGGGCCAGCCGGTGCGGCAGCCGCTGCGCCGGGCGCGCTCACCTGGATTTTGCCGCCATCGCGCAGTTTCTGCACGCCTTCGGTCACGATTTTATCGCCGTCCTTGATGCCACTCAGAATCACGATATCGTCGCGCAGGCGCGGGCCGAGCTGCACCTTGCGCTGCTTGGCGCTGTCGCCGAGGGCCACGTACACGAAGTTTTCGCCCATCTGCTCCACAATGGCCTTGTTGGGAATGACAAGGCGGCTGCCTGACTTGGTATTGAGCGCCTTGAGCACGCCGCTCATGCCATCCTTGAGCTGGCGCTGGGGGTTGGCAAACTGCACGCGCACCGTGATGGTCCCGGTCTGGGCATCCACGCCGCGGTCGATGGTCTGGATGGTGCCCGGCTGGGTATACGGCTGGCCATTGGGCAGCACCAGGCGTAGCGTCGAGTCGCCGACCGCGCCTTTCTTATTTTGCAGCGTGATAAAGCGCTGAATATCTGTCTCATTCACGGCAAAATCCACCGCAATCGGGTCCTCGCTCGAAATGGTGTTGAGCAGCGTAGTGCCCGCGCTTACCTGCGCCCCCAGCCGCACCTGCGAAATGCCGATGCGCCCCGCAAACGGTGCCCGAATAGTGGCAAAACCCAGGTTAGTGCGGGCGATGGTCACGGCCGCCTGCGCCGAGGCTACCTGGGCGGCGGCAGTGCTAGCGGTGGTCGAGGCGTTTTCGGCCAGCTGCCGGGCCACGGCATCCTGCTGGAGCAGGCGCTGGTAGCGCACCTGGTTCACCTGGGCGTTTTGGGCCGAGGCCTGGGCGCTGCGCAGATTAGCCAGGGCTTGCTGGTAGGCGCCTTCAAACTGGCGCTTGTCGATTTCATACAGCACCTTGCCGGCCGGCACAAATTCACCTTCCTGAAAGTTTAGGCTCGTGATAAAGCCCGTCACCTGCGAACGCAGCTCCACGGTTTTGAGGGCAACTACGGTGGCTGGGTACTGGTCGTAGTACACGGCATCAGTAGTGCGGGCGGTCACCACGCTTACGGCGGTGGGCGGTGGAGCGGCGTTCTTTTTCTCGTCTTTTTTACCGCACGCGGTGCTGGCTGCTAGGCCCGCTATAGCGCACAAGGCCAGGTATTTAGTTGTCATATAAAAGCAAAAGCTTAATAATTGGTGGGCAGCGTGCCCAGTGTGCGCAGTAGCTCGACCTTGCTGGTTAATACCTGAAACAGCGCGCTGTAATAGTTGAGCTGCGAGGTGCGCAGCGTAGTTTGGGCCACCAGCAAATCGAGGTACGCCTTGATGCCCTCGCGGTATTGCAGGTCCACCACGGTATACACCTGGCGCGAGAGGTCCAGGTTTTCGCGGCTCTGCACGTAGGCTTCGTAGTAGCCTTTGTAGTTGGCCAGGGCGGTGGCGTACTCGGTCGTAACCTGGTTGCGGGTGTTCAGCAGGTCCTCGTCCACGCGCTGGTCTTGCAGCCGGGCCAGCCGCAGGTTTTGGGTGCGCCGGAAGCCCGTGAATAGCGGCAGCGCTATCTGCATCCCCGCGTACGAGTTGGGAAAGCGCTGGCTGTACTGGTCGCTGACGGTATTGGCTTGGTACACCGAGTTATAATTGCCAAACGCCGAGAGCGACGGCAAAAAGCCCAGCCGGTAATAGTCCACCGTTGTGCCTTGCAGCGACTTTTGCGTGAGCACCTGCTGATACTCAATGCGGTTGGTTGGGTCGAGCTTGGCCAGCGTGTCCACCACGGCCTCGCGCTCCAGTTGCAGCGTGTCGTACTTCAGCTCCACGAGCTGGCCCGCCGGGAAGCCCATCAGCTGCTGCAAATACGCGGTATTGGCATTCACCGCTTCGAGCGACTGCTTGCGGCTGGCCTTCGAGTTATTGAGCGAAATCTGGGCTTGCAAAAAGTCGGTTTTGTCCACGATGCCCGCGTCGTAGCGGGCCCGGGCATCCTTGTAGTTGCGGGCCAGCCGCTGAATATCGGCATTAAACACGTCGGCCTGCCGCTGCGACAGCAGCACGCTGTAAAACGCCTTACTCACGTCCGATACGGTCGCGATTTTGTAGTTAATCGTATTCTGGCCCGCCGCCAGTCGGTTGAGCGGCGACTGGCGGGCGGCCAGCCGCACGTCGTTGTTATAGATAACCTGCGTGCCAGCCAGCCCCAGCGTTGTTACGTTTTTCACGCCTAGCTGGCGCGGTGTGGCAATGCCCGTGGTGGGGTCGGGAAACACCGTAAAAGGCAGCCCGAAATAGTGCTGGCCCACGGCCGTGGCATTCACCTGCGGCAGCCAGGCCGACAGCGCCACGCGGTTGCCCGCGTCGGCAATACCCTCGTCGAGGCGGGCCTGGCGCACCAGCGGCTGGTAGGCCAGGGCGTAGCTCAGGCATTGCTGAAGAGTGAGCGGCCCGGGTGGTGGTGGTGGGGGAGTAGGTACTTGGGTTTGGGCCGTAGCCCAGGCCGGAACCAATAAAAAGCCCGCGAAAAGGGCCCGCAAGCGGCCCCGCGCAGCGTAGCGTAGAATCTTCATAAGGGACTACAACCGGGCAGTGCCGGCAAAGGTTATGGTGAGTCAAGAAGCAGCTAGCCGCTCGCACTCGCCACGCTTTAACTAGATAAAGGGCCTCAGGGTTAATAAAAAACCCGACCTCAGGGTCGGGTTTTTTACGATAGCATGTTAGTTAATTAGCAGTTAACGAGCGCTTTCATTGCCATCTACCGGCTCAGCTTGCTTATGCATCATGGCGGCCACCGTGCTGTCGGGCAAGACGTGGCCGAGCACGGCCTGCGCCTTGTTCATCAGGCCCGACACGATTTTATCCTGGCCGGCCATCAGGGCTTCGTAGCCGTCTTTGGCCACCTTGGCGGGGTCGGCTTTCGGGCCTTCGGCCACGAGCTTGGCGCGCTCCATATCGGCCTTGTTGAAGAAATCGGTGTCCGTCACGCCCGGCTCCAGGATGGTGATGGTGACGCCGCTCTCCTTGGTTTCCTCGCGCACGGCCTCGGTGAAAGACGTTACGAAAGCTTTGGTGCCGTGGTACACCGCTTGCAGCGGGCCCGGAATCTCGGCGCCCAGGCTCGACACTTGCAGGATTTTACCGCGCTGGCGGGCCACCATCTCCTGCAAAAACAGCTTGGTAAATGTCACGTAAGCCCCAATGTTAAGCTGAATAATATCCAGCTCGCGCTGAATGTCGGTGGTCGTAAACTGGCCGTACTGGCCCTGGCCAGCGTCGTTCACCAGCGCGTCAATCTGGATGCCGTGGGCCTTGATTTCATCGTACACCTCAAATGGGGCCTCGCGCTGAAACAGGTCTTTGGCGATGGTCGTGACCTGCACACCGTACTGCTGCTGGAGTTCGGCGGCGGTCTGGGCCAGGTCGTCCTGGCTGCGGGCCACGAGCACGAGGTTATAATTATCCTGAGCGAAGCACTTGGCCAGCTCGCGGCCGATGCCGCTGGTGCCGCCCGTGATGAGGGCGTATTGCTGTTGGGTTGCCATGATAAGATAGGCGTTAAGCAAGTGGAAAAGGGATTTTTTTAACGGCGGGCACCCGGCAGCGGTTATAGCCCAGCTCTGCAAAAAGCCGCTGGCTGGCCCGGATAAGCCCGACGCAACGCTGGCCAAGTGGTACGTGTCCTTAGCCGTTAGTCTTCCTTTTCTCCGCTAAACCAAGCCCCCTTTTTGAATGCAAAAAATACTCGCTGCCCTCACCGCCGCTAGCCTGCTTGCCACGCCCGCACTCGCCCAAACCGCCGAAAAAACCGATGCTGCCGCCCTGGCCAAAATCAAGGACGAGGGTCTGAACCGCTCCAAAGTGATGGAAACGGCCTTCTACCTCACCGACGTGTGCGGCCCGCGCCTGGCTGGCTCCGAGGGCCTGGCCCGCGCCAACGCCTGGACCAAAAAGCGCCTCACCGATTACGGCCTCGCCAATGCCAACGTAGAAGCCTGGGGCGACTTCGGCCGCGGCTGGGACATCGACAAGAGCTACGTGGCCATGACCGCGCCCTACTACCACGCCCTCATCGGCGTGCCCAAGGCCTGGACGCCCAGCACCGCCGGCAGCCTGCGCAAGCCGGTGGCCTACGTGAACGTGAAAACCGAAGCTGACCTCGCGAAATACAAAGGCCAGCTGCGCGATAAAATCGTGGTGCTGCCCGTGGCCACGCCGCCCCAGCCCAACTTCGAGCCCGACGCCAAGCGCCTCACCGCCGAAGACCTGCAAAAGCTGGCCGACGCACCCGCCGGTGGCGGCGCCCCCACCGCCGCCAACCGCCCCGCTGAGGCCAACCCCGAAGCCCGCCGCGCCGCCATGCTCGCCGCCCGCGAGCTGCGCACCAAGATGAACGACATGCTGATGGCCGAAGGCGTAGCCGCCATCCTCAGCCCCGGCCGCGGCTCCGATGGTACCGTCTTCACCACCAACGGCGCGCCCTACGCCGCCGATGCCAAGCCGGTGCTGCCTGAACTGGAAATGAGCAGCGAGGACCAGCTACGCCTCATCCGCCTCGTGGAGGCCGGCATCCCGGTCGAAATTGAGATGGAAACCAAAACCCATTTCCAGACCCAGGACCTGAAAGGCTACAACGTGGTGGCCGAAATCCCCGGCACCGACAAGAAGCTGAAAAGCGAAGTGGTGATGCTCGGCGGCCACCTCGACTCGTGGCACGCCGCCACCGGCGCTACCGACAATGCCGCCGGCGTGGCCGTGATGATGGAGGCCGTCCGCATCCTGAAAGCCAGCGGCCTTAAGCCGCGCCGTACCATTCGCATTGCCCTCTGGGGTGAGGAGGAGGAGGGCCTGCACGGCTCGCGCAACTACGTGAAAAACCACTTTGCCGACCCCGCCACCATGCAGCTCAAGCCCGACCACGAGAAGCTGGCCGCCTACTTCAACCTCGACAACGGCGCGGGTAAAATCCGGGGTATCTACGCGCAGGGCAACGAGGCTGTGAAGCCCATTTTCACCGCCTGGCTGGCCCCCTTCGCCGATATGGGTGCCACCACCGTGACCTCGCGCAACACCGGCAGCACCGACCACGTGGCCTTCGATGCGGTGGGCCTGCCCGGCTTCCAGTTCATCCAGGATGGCCTCGACTACTTCGCCCGCACCCACCACTCCAACCAGGACACCTACGACCGCCTCGTGGCCGACGACCTCAAGCAGGCCTCGGTAGTAGTGGCCTCTTTCGTGTATAACGCCGCCATGCGCGACCAGAAGCTGCCCCGCAAGCCGCTGCCCACGGCCGCTAAGCCGCAGTAAAAGGCATTTGGCTAACTGAATGACATACCCCACGTCTGTCATGCTGACGAAGGAAGCATCCTCTTAGGTTTGCACGACTAGTTCTGGTGCGATAAAATGCTTCCTTCGTCAGCATGACAAACGTTTATAGGGGCTGGGCCGGTAGACAGCAGGGCGCTCACCCGCTGCCCACGTTGCTGAAGAGAAATTAATCTCAACTTAAGGTCGGGCTTAAACTACCATCGGAGGTTTGCAGCACAGTAAGCTATTTACTGCGTTGCAAACCTCCTTTGTTATGTCTAGCGAAATCAAAAACCTCGAAGTAAAAGAAGTTAAAACCCCCAAGCCTGCCCCCAAGGCCCCGGCCGATAAGTCGGAAAAAGACAAACCCAAAAAGCCCGACCCCAAACACGACAAGCCCAAGGCCAAACTGCACCAGCTGACGCCCTACGCTGGCACGGTGGGCGAGTTCGGCGCCAACCCCGACGGTATCTACGACCTCTTCACGCTGGCTACCGCCGAGGCCCTGCACACGGTGAAGTTCCCGCCGCACGTTGGCCAGGCGCTGCACGAGGCCGCCCAGCCGGGGACCGCCGTCACGGTGCTCGGCTACCTCCATACCACGCCCAAGGGCGACGAGCACCTGCACCTGGCGAGCCTCGAAGTAGCTGGCCAGCACCTGCAACCCCAGCCCGCCAGCCCCGCCGCCGAGCCGGTGGCCGTGCAGGGCGAAGTAGCCGAGCTGCTGCGCGACCCCAAGGGCCACCCCCGCGCCCTGCGCCTGACCGGCGAAGCCAGCGAACTGCGCTTCCCGCCGCACCTAGGCGAGCAACTGGCTACCTTCCTGACGCCTGGTGCCGCCGTGGAGGCTAGCGCCACCCGCCGCGCTGACCGCCCTGGCGAGTTGCGTGCGCCTGGTACTACCGCCCCGCTGCATCTGGAGCTGCTCACGGTCGGCGGCGAGTCGTTCCTGATTAAATAACCCCGGGAAGGGTAGCGCCCTCTCACCCCGACAGAGAAGGTCATTCTGCACCAGGCCAGGTAGCAGGATGGCCTTTTTCGGTTGCCGCCCGAACGTCTGGCAAACCCTGCCGTATGATGGGGTAAGTAGCTAGTAATCATCTTCATGATTTACTCATTTCATCTTTCCGCTTAATCCGCTGTATGTCAGCCAACCCTACTCCGGCTACCAACGCCGCCGGCCGGCCCCCCGCAGCTGCCAGTGCGGCTAGCGAAGAAAAATCTGCGGGGCAGGAGGCCAGCCCCGACCTTGCCAACGACCCTAAGCGCGGCAGCATTCGGGCGTTGCGGGCACTCAACTTCTTCATTGCCGACGTGCAAAACGGCATGGGCCCCTACATGGCGCTCTACCTGCAATCGAGCGTGCACTGGGGGCCGGCCCAGATTGGCTCGGCGCTGGCGGCCGGCAACATCGCCCAGGTGCTGGCCCAAACGCCCGCCGGCGCCCTCATCGACCGCCTGCGCCAGAAGCGGGCGCTGCTGCTCATCGGCATCGGGCTGATTGCGCTGGCGGTGCTGGCCACGGCGTTCTTTACGACCAAGCCGGTGGTGATGACCGGGCAGGCGCTCATTGGTACGGCGGGGGCCATCTTTCCGCTCTGCCTGTCGGCCATTGCGCTGGGGCTGGTGGGGCGCAAGCGGTTTGACCGGGTGCAGGGTACCAACCAAGCGTTCAACGCGGCTGGCAACATGTTTGCCGCGCTGGCGCTGGGCGCGGTGGGGTATTATTTCAACCAGCGCTGGATGTTTTACTTCGTGGGCCTGCTCTGCGTAGGGGCCGTGCTGTGCGTGCTGCGCATCAAAAAAGACGACATCGACTTCAACCTCGCCCGCGGGGCCGACGCGGTGGCTGACCAAGACGAAAAAACAGCCCCCGCCAGCCCGGCCCCCAGCGGCGGCGTGTGGGCCGGCGTGAAGGAGCAGGGCGCTGGGCTCGCCAAGCTGCTGAAGCAAAAAACGGTGCTGGTTTTCCTGGTGTCGGCGGTCATCTTTCACTTTGCCAACGCCGCGATGGTGCCCCTCGTCACGCAATTGCTGGCGCGGGGCGTGGGCGTGAAGCAGGCTATCCTGTTTACCTCGGGCTACATGCTGGCCTCGCAGTTGGTATTCATGGTGGTGGCTGCCCTCAGTGGTAAGCTGGCGGGGAAGGTGGGGCGCAAGCCGCTGTTCCTCTTTGGGTTTGCGGCGCTGGCCTTGCGCGGCGTGCTCTACACCCTGAGCCACCACCCAGCGGCACTCATCGCCGTGCAGTGCATGGATGGCCTCGGGGCCGGCATTTTCGGCGTGGTGGGCGTGCTCATTATCGCTGACCTCACCAAGGGTACGGGTGGCTTCAACGCCGCGCAGGGGGCCATTGCCACGGCCCAGGGCATTGGAGCTTTTTTGAGTAACTCGGTATCAGGGTATTTAGCGAAAAATCAAGGGGATAACTTTACGTTTTTCACCTTGGCGGCCATTGCTGCTGTGGGCCTGGTGTTCTTCTGGGTATTCATGCCCGAAACGCTGCATATGGCCAAGGAGCAGCAGCCGGTAGCCCTGGCTCAGGGTTGATTTCCTTTCTGGCGCTCCACACCAAAAAGCAGATTCCGGCTGCCAGGCAGCCCAGGCTAAGTACTTTGCAGTGAGTTATCCACTCGCACGAGTTGGTTTGGGTAATGACGCTGAGGCAGTTATTGGGCCCGCCAGTTTTATATTGTAGGCTGACCATCAGGTTGATAATCTCAAATCCAAAAAAGGCGGCTAAGAAAAAAAGCAACAGGGCCAGCCGAAATAAAGACTTTGCGCTCATGCGGGTAGGTGGCTAAAGCTAATCGCCCGGCGAATGGCGGCTAGCAGGAAAATAGGTGCAACGGGGCTAACGCGAAGCTTGAAACGGCGTAAACTCGCAAAGTTTACGCCGTTCCTTTTCCAGTCCTGATAAGCTATGCCTGCTCCCCACATCGGCCAACCCCACAGCCGCGTCGACGGCCGCCAGAAGGTCACCGGCCAGGCCCGCTACGCCGCCGAGCACGCCGTGCCGGGCTGCGTACACGGGGTGCTGGTAACCAGTGCCATTGCCACTGGCCGCATCACGCACCTTGATATAAGTGAGGCGGCTAAAGTGCCCGGCGTGCTGGCCATCGTGTCGCACCTGAACTCGCCCAAGGTGCCCGGCTACGAAAACCCCCAGCCCGACGAGCGCGTGGAAGGCCAGCAGCTGCGCGTGTTTTTTGACGATAAAATTCACTACAGCAACCAGCCCGTAGCCCTGGCCATTGCCAACACGCTGGAGCAGGCGCAGCACGCCGCCGCCCTCGTGCGCGTGGCCTACGCGCAAGCCGCGCCCCAAACCGACCTGCTCAAAGGCATGAGCCGCAGCTACAAGCCTAAGAGAGAAAAAGACCACCTGCGCGGTCAGCCCCAGGCCTATAAAACGGCCCCCATCCAGATAGCCTACGAATACCAGACGCCGCTGCAAGTGCACAACCCGATGGAAATGCACGCCGCTATCGCCGAGTGGCAGGGCAACCAGCTCACGGTCTGGAACAAAACCCAGGCCCCGTCGCTGGCCCAGAAGGACTTGATGAAGCTCTTCGGCCTGCCCAAAGAGAGTGTACAGGTGCATTCGCCGTTCGTGGGGGGCGCGTTTGGAGGCGCGTCGCGCGTCTGGCCGCCCGAGATGGCCGCTATTCTGGGCGCGAAGATGGTGGGCCGCCCGGTGAAGGTGATGAACGCCCGCGAGCAGCAATTCAATATGGTGGGCTACCGGCCGCGCTCGGTGCAGCGCGTGGCGCTGGGCGCGCTGGCCGATGGCACGCTGGTGGGCGTGTCGCACGAGGCCTTCGGGGCCACGTCGCGCTACGAGGAATTTACCGAGCGCATTTTGCACCCTACCCGGTCGGGCTACCGCTGCCCCAATGCCGAGCTGACCTACCACCTGGTGCCACTCGACCTGAGCACGCCTGCCTGGACGCGCGGCCCCGGCGAAACCACGGGCTCCTTCGCCCTGGAGTCGGCGATGGATGAGCTGGCCTATGCCCTGAAGATGGACCCGCTGGCCCTGCGCCTGAAAAATTTTGCCGAAACTGACCCCGAAAGCAACACGCCCTGGAGTAGCAATTACCTGCGCGAGTGCTATGCCCAGGGAGCCGAGAAATTTGGCTGGAGCCAGCGCCACCCCACGCCCGGCGCCACCCGCGACGGCGACTGGCTAATTGGCCAGGGCATGGCCATGGGCATCTACAAGGCGGTGCGGGCCAAATGCAGCGCCCGCGCTCGCCTACTGCCCGATGGTACCCTGCTGGTGCAAAGCGCGACCGCCGATGTGGGCCCCGGTACGGCTACCGTCATGACCCAAATCGCCGCTGATACCAGCGGCATCGCCCCCGAAAATATTCGGTTTGAGTTGGGCGATGCGGCCTTTCCGCCAGCCCCGGGGCAGTTTGGCTCGCATACGGTGGCCTCGGTGGGCGCGGCCGTGCACGGCGTGTGCGCGCAGCTACGCCAGCAGCTGCTCACGCTGGCTATAAATGCGCCCGGCTCGGCCTTTGCCCACGCGCAGCCAGCCGACTTCACCACCGAAAACGGTGCCTTGTACCTGACGAGCTACCCCAGCCGCCGCCAGGCCTACGGCGACGTGCTGCGCCAAACCGGCCAGCCCACGCTCGATGTCACTCATGAGGCGCCCGAAGTGCCGGAGAAAGGCGAAAAATCAAGTAAGTCCTTCGGAGCCAGCTTTGTCGAAGTGCGGGTGAATGCCCACACCCACGAGGTGCGCGTGAGCCGCGTAGTGTCGGCCATTGATGCGGGCCGCATCATGAACCATAAAACTGCTCGTAGTCAGGTATATGGTGCCATTACCTGGGGCCTGGGGCTGGCCCTGATGGAAGACGCCGTGCTTGACCACCGCTTTGGCCGCATTACTAACCATGACCTGGCTGGCTATCACGTACCCGTCAACGCTGATATTCCTCCCAATATTGACGTGATTTTTATTGATAAGCCCGATAAGTATCTCGACCCGATGGGTGCCAAAGGCCTGGGCGAAATCGGCATCGTTGGCTTCAGCGCCGCTATTGCAAATGCGGTATTTCACGCCACCGGCAAGCGCGTGCGGGAACTGCCCATTACGCCGGAGAAGCTGTTGTAAGCATGTCAGGCGAACGTTGAGCAAAAGATTTAAGCTGACCAATAATGAATGCACCAGTGCCCGTCAGATTATCATGATGATTGACACTTAGTAGCCATTCGTATTTCTTATTTATCAAGTAATATTCATCTGGAGAGCTTTCAAGAAGGACCTGTTGGATGGCTTTGATTTTACCTTGATAAAAGAGGAAGTCATCGCCATTATAAACTAGGAACCAAACTGTCTCAGCAGTAGGAACAAGTTGGTCAAGAATATGGTCTGGACATTCTTTTAGCGCAAGCCCAATCCATTCATTTTTATACCTTTCCCAAAGCCAGGCAGGTCTGCCTTCTCCTGCTATTTTGCAAAAGGTTTGATAAATGCGTTCTTCCAATTGATGCCAATTAGTTGTAAATGGCAACGGACTAAAATCAGCTTCAGGAATGCGAAATGCCCTGCGGGCTTCTTCAATGTCTTTGCGTAAGTCTGACCACATAACATTACCACTTACCCCAGCTTCTCTTTAAACAGCCGCAACGTGCGCTCCCAGGCCAATTTTGCCGCCTCGGCGTTGTAGCGCGCTGGCGACGTATCATTATTAAATGCGTGGTTAACGCCCTCGTACACAAATAGCTCATAAGGGATATGAGCGGCTTTCAACGCCGCTTGATAGGCCGGGATGCCCGCGTTGATGCGCTGGTCGAGGCCGCCGTAGTGCAGCATGATGTTGGCCTTTATCTGGGGCACGTCTTCGGTCTTGGGTTGCTGGCCGTAGTAGGCCACGGCAGCATTGAGCTTGGGGTCGTGCACGGCCAGCTGGTTGGCCAGCCCGCCGCCCCAGCAGAAGCCCACGCAGCCGGTGCGACCGTTGCACTCGGGCCGGGCGTGCAGGTAGGTAAAGGCCGCGAGGTAATTGGCGAGGTTTTTTTGGGCATCGAGCTGACCGATTAATTCGCGGCCTTTGTCTTCGTCGGCCGGTGTGCCGCCCACCACGCTCAGCGCATCCACGCCCAGCGCCAGGTAGCCCGCCTGCGCCACGCGCCGCGTCACATCCTTTATGTGCGGCGTGAGGCCCCGGTTTTCGTGAATGACAACCACCGCGCCGCGCTTTTTTTTATTTTTTGGATGCACCAGGTAGCCGCTCACGGTAGCCCCATCGCCGGGCCAGGTCACGGTTTCTTCCACCAAATCTTCGGTCAATGGCGAGATGGTGGCCGCCTGCGCGTAGCCAGGTTCCAGCACCGAGAGGGCCGTAGTAGCCAGGGCCACGCTGCCCGCCAGCAGCAGCAGGCGGTCCAGAAATTCCTTGCGCGAAAGCGGGCGGTGGGTGTACTCGTCGAAGAGGTTGATGATACGCTGGTCCATGGGGTGGGGGAGGTTAGAGCCGCAAGGTATCGCGGGCCTGCCTATTCCGCCGTAGCCGCGTGGCGTAGCTGCTGAAAGTAAGCTGCCGAGTGCCGCAGCCGGCTGCCGTACCAGCTAAACAATTCGCCATCCACTACTTGGACCTGCGCCAGCGGGCAGATTTCCTGAAACTCGGCCAAGTGCTTCTCCCCAAATGGATAAGGCTCGGAGGAAAGAAAAATATGCGCCGGAGCAGCTTCGGCCAATTGCTCGGCCGTTACTTCGGGGTAGCGGCCCCGGTCAGCAAATGCGTTGCGAAAGCCCGCCCGCCGCAACATATCGTCGATAAACGTGCCGCTGGCCGCTACCATATAGGGCTTGCGCCAGATAAAGTAGGCCGCCCGCGGCTGGCTGGTTGCCGCTAGGCGTAGCTGATTGAATGCGTGCTTTATGTCAGTTGCTAGCGTCTCGGCCAGCTGTAGCTTATCGGTGAGGTCGCCCACGCGGCGTATCATATTGAGCGCCTCCGGCAAATTTGTTATATCGCTCAGCCAAACCGGGAAATGCCGCTCCAGCTGCGCGATGCCTTCTTGGTAATTCTCCTCTTTATTTCCAATAATTAAATCGGGGCTGGCCGCTTTAATCTTCGCAAAGTCAAAGTTCTTGGTGCCGCCTATCACGCTGGTATTTTGGCGGGCATCGGGTGGGTAAAGACAAAACTTCGTGACGCCCTCCACTTGGTTTTGCAGCCCCAGGTCGAACAACAACTCGGTTTGAGAAGGCACTAGCGACACAATCCGCAACGGCGGGTATAGAAACTGCACTTCTCTGCCCATCTGGTCGATTACCGTGCGTGGGTATTGAGGAGATTCGGAAAGCATGGAGCGGAATAAATAAAAAAAGCGGCTGCATTAAGCAATGCAGCCGCTTTTTACGGACGGGTACGCTGATTAGCTGAAATACCGGAAATCCTGGTTATCCTCGATGCGTAGCAGCGTCTCGTAGATGAGGCGGGTTACGTTGTCTACATCGTCCTTGTGCACCGTTTCTACGGTCGTGTGCATGTATTTGAGCGGCAGGGAAATAAGGGCCGAAGCCACGCCCGAGCCCGAGTAGGCAAAGGCGTCGGTATCGGTGCCGGTGGCGCGGGTAGCGGCAGCGCGCTGGAAAGGGATGTCCGCTTCTTTAGCGGTATTGATAATTAAATCGCGCAGGTTATTCTGCACGGCGGGGCCGTAGGTAATTACCGGGCCTTTGCCGCACGAAATATCACCGGCCGTTTTCTTCTCGTACATCGGCGACTGGCTATCGTGCGTCACGTCGGTAATAATGGCCACGTCGGGGTTGATGCGGTGCGCTATCATTTCGGCACCGCGCAGGCCGATTTCTTCCTGCACCGCATTCACGATGTAGAGGCCAAAGGGCAGCGTTTTGCCGTTCTCTTTCAGCATGCGGGCCACTTCGGCCACCATGAAGCCGCCCACGCGGTTGTCGAGCGCGCGGCCCACGTAGTACTTATCATTGAGCACGGTAAACTCGTCCTCAAACGTCACTACCGAGCCCACGTGAATCCCTAACTCGGCCACTTCCTCGGCCGACGAAGCACCGCAGTCGAGGAAAATGGTTTCGATGGTGGGCGCTTTGTCCTGCTCCACCTTACGCACGTGAATGGCGGGCCAGCCAAAAATACCTTTGACGATGCCTTTCTCACCGAAGATATTTACCCGTTTGCTGGGGGCTACCAGCGCGTCGGAGCCGCCGTTGCGGCGCAGATACAGGTAGCCTTCCTTGGTGATGTAATTAACGAAATATGAGATTTCATCAGCGTGCGCCTCAATGACGACTTTGTACTTCGCCTCAGGATTAATAACGCCGACCACCGTGCCGTAGGTATCGACAAAATAGGAGTCGATATACGGTTTAATGTACTCCAGCCAGAGTTTCTGGCCTTCTTTCTCAAAGCCGGTGGGCGAGGGGTTATTCAGGTATTTTTCGAGAAATTCGAATGATTTGGGGCGCATAAACAAGCATTTTTTCGCACAGAGTTAAAAGAAGTAAAAAAGAGTTTCACTGAGTGAAAGTAAAAAGCTCCGTGCAACTCCTTTTTACTTCTTTTAACTCTGTGCGAAAGCTTATAGCGGAATATTACCGTGCTTTTTGCGCGGCAAGGTATCCACTTTATTTTCCAGCATTTTAAAGGCACGAATTAATTTTTGGCGCGTCTGCGAAGGCAGAATTACCTCGTCCACGAAGCCGCGGTGGGCGGCGCGGTAGGGCGTGGCGAATTTCTGCTGGTAGTCGTCCACCTTTTCCTGGAGCTTGGCCTCGGGGTCTTCAGCCTGGGCGATTTCGCGCTTGAAAATGATTTCGGCCGCGCCCTTGGCGCCCATCACGGCGATTTCGGCGGTGGGCCAGGCAAAGTTGAGGTCGGCGCCGATGTGCTTGCTGTTCATCACGTCGTAGGCGCCGCCGTAGGCCTTGCGGGTGATGACGGTGATGCGCGGCACGGTGGCCTCGCAGAAGGCGTAGAGCAGCTTGGCGCCGTTGGTGATGATGCCGCGCCACTCCTGGTCGGTGCCGGGCAGGAAGCCGGGCACGTCTTCGAGCACGAGCAGCGGGATGTTGAACGAGTCGCAGAAGCGCACGAAGCGGGCGGCCTTGGTGCTGGCGTTGATGTCGAGCACGCCGGCCAGCACGGCCGGCTGGTTGCCCACGATGCCGATGCTACGGCCGGCAAGCCGCGCAAAGCCTACCACGATGTTCTCGGCGAAGTTCTGGTGAACCTCCATGAACGAGCCGGTATCAATCAGACCTTCAATGACTTCGCGAATATCGTAGGGCTGGTTGGCGTTGTCGGGGATAAGCGTATCGAGGCCGGGGCGGCTTTCATCCTGGCCGGCTTCGTAGGCCACGGCGGGGGCAGTTTCCTCGCAGTTTTGGGGCATGTAGCTCAGCAATTGCTTGAGCTGCTGAATGATGACTACCTCGTTGGGGGCCGTGAAGTGCGTAACGCCGCTCTTGGCCGAGTGGGTGCTGGCGCCGCCGAGCTCCTCACTGGTCACGTTTTCGTGGGTCACGGTTTTCACCACGTTGGGGCCGGTCACGAACATGTAGCTCGTGTTTTCGACCATCAAGATGAAGTCCGTAATGGCCGGCGAGTACACCGCCCCGCCCGCGCATGGCCCCATAATGGCCGAAAGCTGCGGCACCACGCCGCTGGCCAGCGTGTTCTTGTAGAAGATGTCGGCGTAGCCGCCGAGGCTCACCACGCCCTCCTGAATGCGGGCGCCGCCCGAGTCGTTGAGGCCGATAACGGGCGCGCCGTTTTTCATGGCGAGGTCCATGATTTTGACGATTTTCTCGGCGTGCGTTTCGCTCAGCGAGCCGCCGAACACCGTGAAATCCTGTGAGAAAACGTAGACCAGGCGGCCGTGGATGGTGCCGTAGCCGGTGACCACGCCATCGCCGAGGTAGTATTCTTTGTCGAGGCCAAAGTCTTTGGCGCGGTGCATCACAAACTTGCCAATTTCCTCGAAGGAGCCCTCATCAAGCAGCAGGTCAAGGCGTTCGCGGGCGGTGAGCTTGCCTTTTTTGTGCTGAGCATCAATGCGGGCCTGGCCGCCGCCGAGCAGGGCTTCCTGGTTTTTAGCGGCGAGCAGCTCGGTTTTGGAGAGGGTAGGGTGGGCGGCTACGTGGGGGTCGGCCATTGGGGAGAGCGGGAGATTGGGTAACGTGGGCGTAAAGCCCAAATGTAGCGCGGACTTTGTAGTCCGTGAAGGGAGTAGTGGAGGGAGGCAGGCTACTTGCGGACTAAAAGTCCGCGCTACTCCCAGCCCAGGTCGGCGTTGATGGGCGGGGTGGGGTCGAGCGACTTCCACAAATACTTGCAGGCCAGCGAGCGGTAGGGTCGCCAGGGCTCGGCCAGCAACAGCATTTTCTTGTGCAGAGCGCGGCCGGTTTCTTCCAGGCCGTAGAGCTTGCGCATGGCGTTTTGGATGCCTAGGTCGCCTTCGCTGAATACATCAGGCTGGTCGAGGGCAAACATTTGCAGCATCTGGGCCGTCCAGCGGCCCACGCCCCGGATGGCGGTGAGGTGGGCCGTGAACGCTTCCTCATCAAGCTGGCTGAGGTGCTCATAGTCGAGCAGGCCACGCTCCTGATACTCGGCGATGGCTTTAAGGTAGCCAATTTTTTGGCGCGAAAGGCCCGCCTCGCGCAGCTCGTCTTCTCCCAGGCGCAGCACCTCGCGGGGCTCGGGGTAGCCATCGGGCCGAAAAAGCGTCGTGAAGCGCCGCCAGATGGCCGCCGCGGCCTTGGTCGAAATCTGCTGGCTGACAATGGCGCGCAGCAGCGCCAGGTACAGGTCTTCGTGGGCGGCGGGGCGCACCGGACCCGCCACGCGGGCAATGGCCTGGGCCAAAATAGGGTCGGCCAGGCGCAAGTGGGCCAGTCCGGCGGCGTGCCAGTGGGGTTCGGAAACGGAATCAGGCATTGGGTAGTGCTACTTAAAATCGTCCTGGTGGGTCGGCACCGCAACAGTTTCGAGCACCTCGCCGGTTTCGTTCAGGCGCAGGGCGGTGAGAAAATGGCCATCGGCCGCGCCAGTATCGAGGTAAATGGTATTCGAGCTTTCATCGCGCTCGGGCCGGTGGCTGGCGGTGGGCGTGTGGCCCACCACTTGCAGCTGGCCGGTGTGGCGCAGTGGGCCCCGCCGCCACAGCACGCCCTCGCTGCTGGTGGGGTCGAGTGGCTGGGGCACCTCGGCAAAGCCCGCGTGGGAGAATAAAAGGTGGTCATTTTGCCAGCACAGGGGCCGCTGGCTCAGCCAGATGGCGTGCGGGGCCAGCAGGAGCCGCTGCCGCTGGTACTGCGCCAAAGTGGCGCGCCCGCCCCAACCCAGCCACGCTTTGTAGGGGCCATCGGCGCCCAGGTGCTCGGCCATTGCCCAGTCGTGGTTACCTTTTAAAAACACAGTTTTCTCGGCAAAATCCTGGCTGAGCTGGCGGCACAGCTCCACTACTTCGGGCGAGTAGTTGCCGCGGTCTACCAGGTCGCCGAGCTGCACCAGGGTTTCTTTGGCGGGCCGCCAGTGCGTGAGTAGCTCGCGAAAGGTGTGCAGGCAGCCGTGGACGTCGGCAATAACAAAGAAATTCATAAGCTAATCTCAACAGCTGCGCTCCGGCCAGAGTGCCCGCCAAACCAGCTTTGCAATGGCAAGCAGCTACTCGGCATTGGGTGGGGTAATGGGCTTCTGTACTGGCCGCGCTACCCCTAGCCAGCGCACCAGCGGCCCGATGGTAAGCCCCTGGCCAATAATGGAGAATACGACAATGACGTAGGTGATGCCCACCAGCAATTCGCGCGGTGCCGAGGAGGGCAGGCTCAAGGCTAGCGCCACCGACAGCCCGCCGCGCAGCCCGCCCCAAGTGAGCACCGGCACGCTGTGCTGCGAGGGTGTGAACAGCCCGCTGCCCCGCAGCAGCACCAGCGGCAGCCACACGGCCAGCAGCCGCGCCACCAGCACCACCGCAATGGCCGCTACGCCCGCCCCAATCATGCGCCCCGTGATGGGCAGCACCAGCGCCTCCAACCCCACCAGCACGAAGAGCAGGGCATTGAGTACCTCATCCACCAGCTCCCAGAACTTATCCACGTAGTCCTGCGACTGCTCGGAGAGCATGCTGGCATTGCGGCTAAAATGGCCCACCAGCAGCCCCGCCACCACCATCGCCAGCGGCCCCGAGGTGTGCAGATTAGTTGCCAGGGCCGTGCCGCCCGCCACCAAGGCCAGCGTTAGCAATACTTCCACCTGATAGTTATCCACGGAGCGCAGCAGCCACGCCGCCCCCAGGCCCAGCGCCGCGCCCAGCGCCACACCGCCAATGGCTTCCTGGGCAAATACCGCCAGGGCGTGCCCGATGGTGACATCCTGCGGGCCAAGCTGCGCCATCTCCAGGAGCACCACGAAGAGCACCACGCCCACGCCGTCGTTGAACAGCGACTCGCCCACAATCTTTATTTCCAGGTCTTTATCAATGTTGGCTTTGGTCAGGATGCTGAGCACGGCCACCGGGTCGGTGGGGGAGATAAGCGCCCCAAATAGCAGGCAGTACACCAGCGGCGTGGGCAGCCCCAGCAGGGGCAGCAGCCAGTACATGGCCCCGCCCACCAGCGCCACGCTCAGCGGTGTGCCCAGGAGCGCCAGCGTGCCCACCGACCAGCGCAGCCGCCCCAGTCGCCGGGTATCGACGTGGATGGAGCCCGCAAAGAGCAGAAAACCCAGCATCACCTGCATTACCAGGGCGCTGAAATCGATAGAGCCCACCACGCGCGCCAGGTCCAGCACCGGCTTCACGCCGAGCTGGGCCAGCCCCACCAGGGCCAGCGATACCCCCAGCCCCAGCACCATCAGGCCGATGGCGGGCGGCATTTTTAGAAAGCGGTGATTGAGGTAGGCAAAGGCAGCGGCCAGCACCAGTAGTAAGGCCAGGGCATTATATAAATCCATTTAAAAAGCGAAAGGGCAGCCTACTTCTACGCAGGCCGCCCCCAGAGGATGAAAAAACGATGAAAGAAAAGCCCGCTTATCCGGCTAGCCCCGGCAGGGCCGCTAGTACTCGTGCCAGCATGGCATCATCCACGTCAAGGTGCGTCACAAAGCGCACCCAGCTACCGCCGAAGCCGCTGGCCCGGATGCCCTGCGCCTCCAGCCGGGCCAGGAAATCGGCCACGGTCACGTAGCTCTCATAAATGCGAAAAATAACGAGGTTGGTTTCGGGCTCCAGGATTTCGGCCACGTAGGGCAGCGGGCGCAACGCCTCGGCCAGCTCAGCGGCGCGGCGGTGGTCGTCGGCCAGCCGGGCCACGTTATTTTCCAAGGCATACAAGCCCGCTGCCGCCAGGTAGCCAGCCTGCCGCCAGCCGCCGCCCATCAGCTTACGCAGCCGCTTGCACTTCTGAATAAACTCGGCCGAGCCGAGCAAAACGGAGCCTACGGGCGCGCCGAGACCCTTGGAAAGGCACACGGAGATGGAATCGAAAATCTTACCGTAGTACTTACTGTCCTGGCCAGTTGCCACCAGGGCATTAAAAACCCGCGCCCCATCTAGGTGAAGCGGCAGGTTATGCACCTCGCAAACCTGCGCAATGGCCTCCAACTCGTGGCTGGCATAGCAGCTGCCACCGCCCCGGTTGTGCGTGTTTTCGAGGCAAACCAGGCTAGTAGTGGGGTAGTGCACATTGTTGGTGGGCCGGATGGCGGCCTCAATCTGGCTGGCCGTGAGGCGGCCGCGGTCGCCGGGCAGCAGCGCCACCGAGGCGCGGGCGTGGTGCATGATGCCGCCCACTTCCCACAGATACACGTGGGCCGTGGCCTCGCAAATAACTTCGGAAACCGGCGCGCAGTGCGCCATGATGGCCAATTGGTTAGTCATCGTGCCCGAGGGGCAAAACAGGCCGGCCGCCAGGCCGAAGCGGGCGGCTAGGCTGGTTTCCAGTTCGCGCACGGTGGGGTCTTCCTCGTACACGTCGTCGCCGACGGCGGCAGCCTGCATGGCGGCGAGCATGGCGGGGGTGGGGCGCGTCACGGTATCAGAACGCAAGTCGATAGTAGGCAGGGGAGAAGCAGGTAAAGCCAAGGGATTGAGCAAAAGGTTTGGGAATTCAAAGCTAGCGCCTTATTTTTGCACCTCATTTGCCAGAAGTCCCCCTAGAACTCTCATTTCCCCGGAAATCATGTCCGTTACCCGTCTAAAGCGCAAGCACCGCAAAAACATTGCCCGTGCCAACAATGAAACGCGCAAAATCAAGAACTTGCTGCGTACGCCCGTGCTGAAAAACGTGGACTTGGACGAGCTGAAGTCGCGTTTCACCGAGTCGGCTCCCGCCACTGAGGCTGAAAAAAAAAGCCTAGTGTAAAGGAAACGGCTGCTGCCGAATCCAAGGCAGACGGCCTCCTCGCCAAAGCAGCCCACGCCGCCTCGGCCGCTGCTGATAAGGTGAAGCACCTGGCCGCCGACGCTGCCGATGCCGTAGTCCACAACCCCCTCGTAGAAAAAGCCACCGAAGCCGTGCAGGAAGCCGCCCACAACCTTGTGGAAGGCGCCAAGCACGCCCTCGAAAGCAAGAGCCCCGAGGAAAACCAGGCGACCAAAGCCAACCAGACCGGTACTGAAGGCTACGACGCCGCCGAAGCCGAAACCAAGCCGGTTAACCCGGATGGCCAGCAAGGTGAGCACCCCAAGCCCGAAATCGCGCTCTAAGCCAGCGCCCAGCCTAGCTCTCAAAGAAAGCGCCTGACCTTCACCGGTCAGGCGCTTTCTCAGTTTGGGGTTAAATGCCCGGCGTGGGCACATCCAGCAGGGCCGTGCGGGGGCCTAGCTCTACCGCCTGCATGTCCACTACCTTGCCCCGGTCGATGCCGAAGCGTAGCAGCGTACGCACTCTGTGGAAGCCGTGCCGCCCGGCCGCCCCTGGGTTCAGGGTGAGTAGCCCGAGCTTAGGGTCGGGCATGACGCGCAAAATGTGCGAGTGCCCGCATACAAAGAGCCCCGGCCGCGTCTGCGTCAGCAACTGCCGTGCGGCGGGCGCGTAATGCCCCGGGTAGCCGCCAATGTGCGTCATCAGCACCCGCAAGCCCTCCACGGCGAAGTCTTGCACCAGCGGCTCGGTGCAGCGTACATCGGTGCCATCAATGTTACCATACACCCCCCGAAAAGTGGGTGCCAGGGCCGCCAGCCGCATTATCAGCTCCGATGAGCCAAAATCGCCGGCGTGCCAAATCTCGTCGGCCCCGCGTAGGTGATGAGCAATACGGTCGTCGAAGTACCCGTGAGTGTCGGAAAGTAGCGCAATGCGTGTCATATATACTGCAAAGATGTAGCTTACCTACGAGGTGCGCCGGAAAACCGGCTAGCCTGTATCTTGCAGCGCGCTCCGCCGTATGGGGCAGGTACTGGCACGGGCAAGCGCCCATTACCGCCATTTCTTACTGAATTACTTCCGATGAACGTTTTCATCAACGATGTGCCGCTGATTATTAAAAAAATCAGTGATAAGGTGTATAAACATAAATACGACCTCGTGCTCAGTGCCGACGACGAGTTTACGAGCAAAGACCTCGTGGGCGATGTGCTGGTGCGAGACGCAACCTCCGGATTTCTCGACCGTTTGCTGCGCCTGATGGAAGTGAAAAAGCTCAAAAAGCTGAAAACACTAACCATGATGGCTCGCAAGAAGAGCAACCTTATTCTGCATCTCAAAGACCAGTTTAAGATTGCCAAAGCGGCCGGCGGCTTGGTCGTAAAAGACGGCCAGGTACTCATGATTTACCGCCTCGGCAAATGGGATTTGCCCAAAGGCAAGTTGAAAAGCGATGAGGACGTGGCTTTGGGTGCCATGCGCGAAGTCGAAGAAGAGTGCAATATCAAAGTGGAATTGGGCGAAAAACTGCCCAGCACCTGGCATTCTTACGCCTACAAAGGCAATAAAATGCTGAAAAAAACCAGTTGGTTTGTGATGAAGTGCCTCGACGACTCCGTGATGCGGCCGCAAACCGAAGAGTATATTGAGGAAGTGCGCTGGATGTCGCCCCAGGATGCCCTGGCCCGCCTCGAGGAGTCTTACGCATCTATTACGCTGGTAGTACGCCATTATCTAAGCGAAATGGCGGGTAAGCCTGCTAAAGCCACCACCCCAGACTAATGACTGCGCGCGCCGCCCTTTTTCCTGCCCGGTGGCTGCTGCTGGTGGCGAGCAGCTGGCTGGCTGCCTGCTCGGGCGCGCACGAGTCGGCCCAGATGGTAGCTGCCGCACACGCCGGGGCCGCCGCCACTACCAACGTGCCGGCCTTGGTGGGCATGTCCATTGACGATTTGCATCGCCGGCTAGGCGCTGCGCAGGAACCACCCGCCAGCCTTACCGACCCTAATGGCCCGCTAACTGGTCAAAGTGAGCGGGCGATGCAAGATTCGGTCGTGACTTTCCAAACCGGCGGCCTTACGCTAGTGGCCAGCTACGATGTCCAAACCCGCCAAGTACGTGACCTGTTGCTGCTTGGCCAGCACGAAGACAGCCTGATGGCCAAAGGTACCCTGCGCGCGAATGCCAGCAATTACTTGGTGCTGCCCGTTTTTCGCGTCGATAAGCCCAATAGCTTGTTGGGCCTACGCATTGTTGCTACCAACTAAGCATCTCTTGATAAGCCGAAGTTAGACCATAGAAAAAGGCTGCCCACATTGGTGAGCAGCCTTTTTCTTATGGTCCAAGTGGCCGCCTGCTAAGCCAGCACGGCTGCTGCGCGGGGCGCGCCGGCCAAGATGTCGGCGCTGGCAAAATCAGCGTATTTCTCAAAATTCTTGATGAATTTCTCAGCTAGCTCGCTGGCTGTCTGGTCGTAGGCGGTCTTATCGGCCCAGGTAGCGCGTGGGTCGAGGATTTCGCTGGGCACGCCGGGTACGGCGCCTGGCACGGCTACGCCGAAGATAGGGTGAGTTTTGAACTGCACTTCACTGAGCACACCGGAGAGAGCGGCCGTAATCATGGTGCGCGTGTAGCTTAGTTTCATGCGGTGGCCGGTGCCGTAGGCTCCGCCCGTCCAGCCGGTGTTGATGAGCCAGACGGTCACATCCGGGTTTTCTTCCAACTGGTTACCCAGCATCTCGGCATACTTGGTAGGGTGCAGCGGGAGAAATACCTGACCAAAGCAGGCTGAAAAGGTGGTTTGCGGCTCGGTGATGCCCATTTCGGTGCCGGCTACCTTCGCGGTGTAGCCCGACATGAAGTGATACATAGCGTGGCTCTTATCGAGCCGGCTGATGGGCGGCAACACGCCAAAGGCATCGGCAGTCAGGAAGAAGATATTCTTTGGGACGCCAGCCAGCGATGGTTCTATCGCATTGGGAATGAAATTGATAGGATACGCCGTGCGGGTATTTTCGGTCACGCTCTTATTGGCGTAGTCCACGGTGTGGGTGCCGGGTACGAAGCGCGTGTTTTCGACAATGGAGCCGAAGCGGATAGCATTCCAGATTTCGGGCTCCTTAGCGGCCGACAGGTCGATGACCTTAGCGTAGCAGCCGCCCTCGAAGTTGAAGATGCCACCCTCGCCAGGGAGCCAGCCGTGCTCATCATCACCAATGAGCCCGCGATTGGGGTCGGTAGAAAGCGTTGTTTTGCCCGTGCCCGAGAGGCCGAAGAAAATAGCTGTGTCGCCGGCCGCGCCCACGTTGGCCGAGCAGTGCATGGAAAGCGTGTTGTGCTGGTGGGGCAGCAGGAAGTTAAGCACGCCAAAGATGCCCTTTTTCATTTCCCCAGCGTAGCCCGTACCCCCAATGAGGATGAGCTTGCGGGTGAAGTCAATAATAGCAAAGTTTTTCTGACGCGTGCCATCCACGGCTGGGTCGGCTTCAAAGCCGGGGGCGCAGATGATGCTGAAATCCGGGAGCCAGCTGGTATCAGCACCAGCCTCGGGACGCAGAAACATGTTGTAGCAGAACAGGTTGTGCCAGGCTAGCTCCGTTACCACCCGCAGCTTGAGCTGGGTGGCGGGGTGGGCGCCGGCATAAGCATCGCGCACGAATACTTCTTTGTCGGCCAGGTAGGCAACCATCTTCTGATGCAGCTGCTCGAACTTACCGGCGTCGAACGGGATGTTTATGTCGCCCCACCACACGGCGTCGGCCGTGGTAGCATCGCGCACGATGAAGCGGTCCTTAGGCGAGCGGCCAGTGAAGGCGCCGGTGTCGGCCATGAGGGCGCCCGTGTCGGTGAGTACGCCCTCGCCGCGGCGTAGCGCCTGTGCTACCAGCGCCGCTGGCGGCAGGTTGAGGTGGGCGTGGGTGGGAGCCTGCGCGAAGCCCAAAGGGGCCAGGCGGGTAGCGACAGCTTTTTGGTCTGTCATGTAAAAAAGGGTGAAAAAGTGGGTGGGAGGAGAGAATTAGTGCGGCAAAGGTAGCTCAGGGAGGATAATTGCGGGCCGCAAACGTTTGCGGCAATGAAAATGGATTGCATGTTCAAAAAACAAATATAAACTATGCTTAAATGTTACTCAGGTTTGGCCCCTTTCCACGGCGTTTCACTTATTAGCAATTGTCCCTGGGCCGGTAGGCTAGCCGGCGTGGCCCGCCGCTACGGCCGGCTACTGCGCGGCAGCTATTACCCAAAGATTTCTTAGCTTTACCCAGCCCCAACCCATTGCAGGCGGGCAATTAGTCTTTTTTTCTTTCTATACTCTTCTTGCATGCAACCAGCCTCCGCTCTGCGTGAGCAACCGTCCCAAGTGGCATCTACCAAACATCCTCCCGGCCTATATCTGCTCTTTCTCACCGAGATGTGGGAGCGCTTCAGCTACTACGGTATGCGCGGCTTGCTCACGCTGTACCTCACCAAAACTGCCCTAGCCGGGGGCCTGGGCATTCCGGAAGCTGCGGGCACGCTTATTTATGGCTACTTCACGGGGTTTGTGTATTTCACGCCCATCATCGGGGGCTGGCTAGCCGACAAGTACATTGGCCAGCGGCGGGCCATTCTTATTGGTGGCATCACCATGGCCATCGGGCAGATTTTTCTGTTTATGCAGCCGGCTTTGTCGGTAGAAGGTGCCTTCTTTGGTTTGCCTTGGCCTGCGGCGCTGGGCTTGCTGCTGATTATTCTGGGTAATGGCTTTTTTAAGCCCAATATCTCGACTATCGTTGGTAAGCTTTATAAGCAGGGTGACCCGTTGCGCGATGCAGCGTTCACTATTTTCTACATGGGCATTAATACGGGGGCATTTTTGGCTCCGTTGGTGTGCGGCTATTTTGCCGAAAACCTTTTTGCTACCCGCCATCTCGACCCCGCCACCCAGCAAATGGTGGTCGACCATTACGGTTTCCGCTACGGCTTTCTGGCCGCCGGTATCGGTATGCTGCTGGGGCAGTTCATCTTTAACGTGTTTGGCAATCGCTACCTGGGCTCCGTAGGCATGCAGCCCGAGGGGCGCGGCAACTCGGCTGAAGCTGCTGCCGCCAAAGCTCCGCTCACTAAGGAAGAAACCGACCGCATGGCCGTCATCTTCGTAATCACATTGTTCGTGGTGTTCTTCTGGGCTGGCTTCGAGCAAGCAGGTTCCTCACTCACGCTTTATACAGACAAGTATATTAACCGCGAAGTGGCTGGTTTTCTGATTCCTACATCATGGTTTCAGTCAGTAAACGCGGGCTTTATCGTGCTTTTGGGCGCGCCGGTAGCGGCTATTTGGGTGAGCCTGGGCCGCAAGGGTAAGGACCTGAATATTCCCGTAAAAATGGGCTTGGGTATGATACTACTCGGCATGGGCTTTCTATTCATGGTTGGGGCAGTATTGCAGCGCGGAGGCGATGTGGCTGACCAAACAGTGAAGGCTAGCATTCTGTGGCTGCTGGCTACCTATTTCTTCCATACCATCGGCGAGCTATGCTTGTCGCCAGTGGGGCTGTCGATGGTATCACGGCTTTCGCCACCGGCGCTCACCTCAATGCTGATGGGCGTGTGGTTTCTGGCACCATTCGTGGCTCAGATTGCGGGCGGCTATATCGCGGCCTACGTCGAAACGCTAGGTGCGCTTAAAGTATTTGGCCTGATTGCGGCCTTCGTAATACTAGCCGGCTTAATTCTTGTCGCAATCTCGCGCAAGCTTTTCGCCATGATGCACGGCCGGGGCTAACCGTAAGTAAAGCTATTCAACAAGAAAGCCCCGCTGGATTCGTCCAGCGGGGCTTTCTTGTTGAATAGACTAACCAAAGAAAACGAACTTAAACCCAAAGTCAGCCTGCGCAGCAGGCGTATCTGCGAAATCCGTTTAATCCGTTAAATCTGCGGTCTACATCATGCCGCCCATGCCACCCATACCGCCCATACCACCATCACCCTGGCCAGCACCGCTGGCAGCAGGCTCAGGCTCGTCCGAGATAACGGCTTCGGTCGTCAGCAGCAAGCCGGCAATAGAAGCAGCGTTCTCAAGCGCTAGGCGGGTTACTTTGGTCGGGTCGATGATACCAGCGGCCGTCATGTTCTCGTAGCGGTCCTCGCGGGCGTTGTAACCGAAGTCACCGCTGCCTTCGCGCACCTTCTGCACTACTACCGAGCCTT